>JAABUP010008685.1_pt1 | contig 12847 bp, 9 predicted proteins | sample 5559201 | NCBI WGS metagenome assembly JAABUP01 (sample SAMN10711887, study PRJNA513373) | rock metagenome | isolation source: Antarctica rocks | place: Antarctica | reverse complement strand
TCTGGGCCCGGGGGGGGGGCAAGGGTTCAAGGAGAAAAAAAGGGGGAAGGAGGAGACAGCAATGCGGTGTTGAGGTTGTGGAGATATCGGCCAGGTTATCGACTGTGAGGGAAATAAGGGAGGAACCATCAACTAGAGAGAATTGGGAACCCTCGACGAGAGAGATCTCGAGCTGTAGATTTATGCCTGCCTGCCTGCCCAGTTCACAGGAGATATCCCGCAGTTTGCAAATCCAGGAAAAGAAGGCAAATCCCCAAAATGGAATTTTGAGAAAGTAGTAGGCGTAGATTTCAAACGCAAAAAAACTTATTAGGAATTCTCGCACTGGCTGGCGAGTCGACTATGTAGCTCGTCGTGTTTTTGGTTTGGAAAGGGTTACGGGGATGTTTAGAGAAGGGTGTGTGTTCCCCGTCTTCTATGTACACGATGTTACGCAGGTAGCGTTTTGGCAGGTGTGTGTTTTGGCCTTGGAGGGGATTTGGCTTTGTGGGATGTTCCATTTGGGAGATGGAGATTTAGAGTCAGATTTTTGAGAGGGATGGGGGTTTTGGTTATTGCCTGGGTCGGAAACATGCGGGAATGATTCAGTGGGTTTGAGGTGATGGGCTTATAGAAATGGAGAATTGGCGAACTCATGGAGAAGTGGAAAAGCGGTTCTTCAAAGCATAGAATTACAAATAGCGAGGACTAGAATCACAACCGACCAAGTCTTCAATCCCCCATTGCGAGATCTTGCCCCCATCCCCCTTTCTCCGCTCAAGCAACCGTCTCCGAGCAGCGCAGACTTATCCCACACGCTTTCTCGACATCCTTGACCTCCGCAAGAACCAGCCATTCGCCAGGAGATTCAAAAGTGACGGACTGGAGCTTCGGAAGACGCGACTCTTTTAGCCCGGGCAGGCCGTCGAAAAGCCTTGTGGCGTTCCAAGTCGTCAGGTCGCCTACAATCACAAGCGTTTCGATAGAGATCGGAAGCACTTTCGCCAGCGGCTCCGGTGGGTCTGTCATCGGATCTTCTGCGTATGAAAAGTCGTTTTCCGGTCCCCCGCTGCCATCGAAGAACCACGTTCGAGCGACTTTATGGAAGAAGAGTGCGGAATCGACCCGGACGTGCTTCAAGCTTGTGAAACGACGTAAAGAGCCCATGAATTCCTCGTGGTGGAAGTCGATGGTCCTGAATTGGCGGTCGTGAAGGGTGAGATCCAGTTCTATGAGGGTGTCGGTTGCGTACCTCAGCAGAAGGGCGACGATCACATCGGGCTCCCAGAAAGCGAAATCAAGCCCCGCTTCCGGTGTGATCGCTTCGTACTTGACCTTTTGGAGAGCGGTTGATTCGCTGAATAATTCGGCAAAGCTCGCAGCGGCAACCGAGCTCTGCTCAAGCACGATCTCGGTCACACCCAAATGTCGCGGTTCAAAGTCCCGCGGGCATGAACGTATCGCAGAGAACTCTCCTTCGATATTTTTTCCGTACAGAGTACGCATCGACGGCAGTTGAGCAAAGAATTCGAGCAAAACAAAGTTGTCCCACTCTCTGCTGGAGTTGAGGATACGTACCCCTGAGAGCTTGCTCAGAGCGGGCAGCTTCGCTGGCGGGGCCTCAATACTCGCTCTGGAAATACCGCCCAGCATCTCTATCATCTCATCGTCTTGTCCCGAGAAGTTGGCCATAGTGATCGACCGCAGGTTAGGGAGGAGACTAATAGCCAAAGCAGCGCATGCCCGTCCATCGCCAGACGCAATCACTTTGATCCATCTGTCAACGGTATCTTCGTCCTTCAGATACGGTGATTTAGACACTAATGCTACGATTTGGTTTCCAACTTCTTGTATGGCAGCGAGCGTTTCTGTCTTCACCTGGGGATCCGCTTCGTCGTACATGTGTGGCCCACAACTTCCAATTCTGATCTCTTTAGGATAATGGACGTAGTGATCATCTTCCAAGATTGCCCGTAGAATCGTAACAGGATGTTGACTACTATGGAGAATAGTAAGACTCTCATCACTGGTACCGCAGAATATTGTAGAGTGTCTGGTCTTCATGCTTTGGTGGTTTTGCAGTGCTCTGGCACTGATTCCTTCGAGCTCTTTGCAACACCTGCAGAAATTCTCAAGGTCTGATGGGAGTACTTTCTTGATAATTTGCAACAGAATTTCTGTCGGAAGTCTCAATAGTGGTGACATCGTGGGACGTTCTTTGCGGTAGCGTGACTCTGTAAATGGGCTGGTGAGCTATGCCTTTCTATTTTCAGGATATGACGCTGATCGTCACATACCTTCCTGTGACTCCTAGAGTAAGTTGATAGGAAGTTCAAGCTGTTGCGCCTCTGACATTCAACAGAGAGTGATTTGCGATGATTAGCACATGGAAGTGGTATGTTATTCAGTACCAGAGTCCGAAGTGCGGACGGTGAAAGAACCTGGTATGCAACATAACAGAAGAGAATCTTTTATGTGTGGTGGCAGGTGTTGCTGCCCCAGGCTAACGCCTTTCGGCGATAGAAATCGTGAAGCATATAACACGAAAGGACTATGCCCCGCAACTCAGAGATAGAGACTTGTCTTTCAATCATGGTACATCTTGACGAGTCGGGCTTCTTAGCAAGTGGTATACTCTCTCATGGGAGTCCTTAACATTCGTTGAGCGATGTATCCCCCAAAGTTCAAGGTACAAAGTTTTAGATGACACTATGACAATGCAACAACAACAACAAGGGAATTCAAGGCCTAGTGAACAAGAACCTGTCTAGAGTCATGATAAATTGATGTACACTAACGAAAGATGTCTCGGTGTCGCCGTGAATTTAGTGTAGCTTATTGAGTACGAATCGAGGTAGCAGATGTAAGTCTCTGAACAAACGACTCATGTATAATCTCATACCAAACTAAGCATATTATCTGATGATTAAAAGGGACAAACTAGCATCTCTAGATACGAACATTGTATGCTATAGTATTGTACGCTGAAGGGTCCAAGACTGGTGATCAGGGAGACATTACCGTGCGCCTTAGAGTAATTCCGAGCTCATCACAAATTGTTCGCATGTCCTTGTAATCAAGATCATTCGCGCTGGGGGTGGCTGCTTCGAGTGAGATTTCCGAGAGTTTAGGAAGCTGCTCCCCTTTAAGCGTTGACATTCCTGAGAACAAAAGTGTTGCTTCGCCCTTTGTAAAGAACCCCACCAACGTCAGTTTCTCGGTAGAAGCTGGGAGGATATCCAAAAATGGAAGTAGCTGATGGTCGTTCGTTGAGGTATCGTCGCTATCATCGCCACCATCGCTAATAGTGCAGTAGTGTTCAATGCCATCGATGTCTTGCCCGTTGTATCTCACAGGGCCCACATAGATTCCCTGCTCCTTCTGTTTTTCTAGACTCTCATCGCAGAACATAGCCACATTCACCCGGATGCGTTTGAGATTGTTGAAGGAGCGCAGCGAGCCCATCAGTGCCGAGTCAGCCAGCGAGATGTCCGAGTACCATGGATTGACGAAAGTGAGATCTAGCTCTTCCAGGCTATCCTTTGTGTTCCCGAGTAAGCTTGCAATGATGTCACGAGGCTGCCAAAATGAAAAATCAAAGTAAGCATCAGTCCGTTGATATTTGAAACGTTGCAAAGCCTTGATGCCCTTCAAGAATTCACCAAAGCTTGATGCACTGATCGCGCTGTCTTCAAATGCTACCTCCTTTATTTCAGATAATTGAGCCTCAAACGTCCAGTGAAAATCTTCGCCCAATATTTGCGTTCCAGAGATACTACGCATTGACGGCAGTACAGTGAAGAGGGCACACATGGCGAAATCTTCGAAGAAGTCGTCATTTGTGCCAAGTATACGCACCTGCGATAGCTTAGATAGAGCAGCGGGAGACGCAGGTACAGACTCGACATTCGCTCGGACTATCTTCTCTACCATCTTTGCCAAGACAGGACCCCGAGCTCCGGAGTAATCAGTTATTGTCAGCGCCCTTACGTTTGGGAGCATGGTAAGTGCTAAGGCAATGCAAAAGCCTCCATCATCATCCAACCACTTATAATACCATTCCGAGAATTCGTCGGTGCCTTTTAGATACGGACATTCCTCGAGTAACTCAAACATTCCATCATCAAGATCCATCAGAATGGCATCGACTTCGGATAAGACTTGATCATCATGTTCATCTTCATAGCCTTCATCGGTTTGAAAAAGGCAACTGTCTACTCTGATCGTTTGAGGGTAGAACCTATAGAGGCTATCTTCAAGGATCGCATGTAAGATCATAACCGGGTGTTGAGCAACCTTGAAAAGCCCTCCCGACATTGAACCGCATGAAATCGTTGAACAGTTCTTCTTCATCTCTCTGTGTTGCTCCAGCGCCTTATCAGCCAGTCCCCTTATTGCTTTACAGCATGAAGTAAAATTATCGAGGTCGTCCAGGTACACCATGTCGATAATCCGGAGAACTAATTCTGGTGGGAGATCCAGTATTTCAGCCATACTGCAGACATGCGGCTCTTAACCCAAGCTGTTATCACAACATCTTCACTTTGGACGTTCTGTTGTCTGTGAGGCTTTCCATAATTGCGCTTGTCAGTTGTAGACGAGGTAACGGCAAGTTCGCGTTTGTTGACGCGTAGTACGTCACGTGTGCGGGTATTTACCTTACCGACTATCGGGCATCGACTCCGTTTGAACTATAAATATATATTATATATGTTTGGGCAAACCCGACAGCCCCTGGCGGTTTCTAGGGCTAAATTTTGCCCCGGAAGCCGCCCTGAGGTGTCAAGCACTCCCTCTGTCTAAGCGACTGAGTCTATGGAGTGGGTGGGTGGGTCGAAAGCGCGTTTCTGCTGAATCTGAGAAACAGGAAGGGATGAAGGGGCATACAGAAGGGGGAACCGCCTATTTATCCCCCTGTTCCCCGCTTCATCTCCTTATTCCCTAGCTGCCGAGTTATGTTGGTAGCCGGGGTGGCAACCCCGGCTACCACTTTCCATGACCCCCTTCGCTTGCCGATAGCCTCCAGTCAAGCTGGCCCTTTTTTTGCAGGATTTAATGACGACGAAACTCTTGAGTGCAAAAATGTCTCCCATTACAACATGTTTCCACATCGCAGGTAGTCTTCTGGCACAATTGCTTTCATTGAGGAGCAATTTTTGCGTAGGCTGGCTCGGTGAAATGATGGTGTGAATACCCAGTCTGCAATGTTGCAGCCTCGGACGAGAGCCCCTGGAGTGCCATGGTCAATTTAGGAGTGTACGGGAGCTACATGTACGCGAGTTTGGAGCTGTTCAACATCAGATCCAGCAACACAGCAAAGGAAAAAGGGTCCTCAACTCTATGCATCCTTCCCTCCGATGAATTGGAGAGTTAGCCCGTCATCAGCGAGCATGTGGCTCAAACAGTAAGGTTGAGTCTTGAGCCAGAAACGGTCATATTGCTGAACGTTGGAGCAGATTCACAGGCGTTTGTGATCACTGCATCGTCTTTAGGGCTTGCTATAGGCCGTACACGAAGATCGTCCCAGGTCTTGAATCCGTACTGCGGTGTAGAGGAATCGCAAATATATTCATCCTCAAAGCAGCGTCTCGGTATAACCACTGCTCTGCACAGCATTTTGTCCACCGCAGTGGCGCAGAACCAACCCGTAGGCGAGTTGTTTAAGGACCTAAATTAAGTCTTCCGAGCCAAAATAATTTGTCCATTCTTTGAGTATTTGCTGCAAGGGTGCATTGACCTCTTTGTTGAGCAAAAAGGCGGCGCCAGCTTTGGTCCCTATTGCCCAATTGACGACAGTGCTGAAAAGAAGACTTATTATTATAAGATGTGGCGCAGTGTACTCCGGCGCTGTCATCATGGCGGCGTCGAACAATGTGAGCAATGCGTAAAAATCTCTGACCTGAGGTCTCCCATGCGGATCTTTGGTAAACGGTATTACAAGCGGTACTTGCTCGAGCATCTGGTTTGCAAGCATATGAAATTCGGCATTACACTCGACCAAAGCTTGGGACTCCAATATTATAGGATGAAGCGGTTTCGAGTACGACATGTGCTTTTGCAGAGCCGCGGGTTTTTTGTTGGAGGATTGACTCTTCCCAGACAGCTGATTGAGAAGTCTTTTAATGTCAAATCTAGCAAAATCCATGTTCAGAAATTGTTTCACCTTGCCGGCCAAGTATACCACTCCTCCACCTCCATCGACGACCTCACGGTTAGCGCAGCATTCGCCATCGCGTTTGGAGGCTTCTTACGCATGGATGAGTTCATGTACTTTAACACGAGCTCTGACAAACACATCTCGCAAACTAGACTTACGAGAAATGACGCCTGCTTCGCTAAGGACTTCTCTTACCTCACCTTGCGCCCTAAAACCACCAAGACGTCGACCACTGCCGTCACCGTTACTATTGCAGCTACCGGCGATCGTAACTGCCCCGTGGCCCTCCTCCGCAAACTCTACCTCGCAGATCCGTAGCCAGGTCACGCCCCGATGTTTCGTACCGCCTCCTCTGGCCGCTTCACAGGAACCTTCGCAACGAAAGCCCTCCACCAACATCTCGCCAAGTCCGGCATTGACTCCCCTGAGTTCACCGGTCACTCCTTCCGACGTGGCGCCGCGCAGAGCGCCTCGTATAATGGGTTTGCTGAGGAGGATACACAATTACTCGGGCGGTGGACTTCCGACTCGGAGAAGCGCTATTAGACGCTGGGCCCGCGAGGACACTTTGCGTTAAGTTTTCAAGCTCAACGCGGGCACCCTCCGGCCTCCACGTAGTGGCCCATATCGCCTATCTTTCCCATACTACGTTACATATCTTGGTGTCCGATTGAATCGGACGCCTTCTGCACTTTGTCTTCGGACCTCTCTCCAACGCCTCTCACTGGCCACCTGCGCTCGTTGACGCCTTCTTCTCACTCTCTTGGCTCTGGGAATACTGTCTGGGCTAGGTGTGACTGTTGGTGACCCTAGCTGAGGCGGCAGCGAGCTTCAAAGCCAGATCTAGAGATCTTCGCCACCAGCTGGGGGTTTTAGCCTATGTCCAATTTGTACTCGTTGTTACCTGTGCGGTATATCTGCAAGGTGTCTGCGAGGAGGAACAAATGAACAAAACGTGCATTCAATGGTTTCAAATTGCGGTCTAGATCTCCGGATATCCTTAGGATCAACGGACCCATCTATAATCATCTTCTAAGTTTCTGTCACTCGGATTGCTGATCCAGATCCCTCGGTTGCACTGCCCCACATATCACCCACGCAAAGACATCTCTATTCCAAGAGCTCTAGGATCTTCTGTTGAACAATCTCACTGCTGACGCCCCACCTTCGTCACTCCAAAAGATGCATGCCAAAAATGAGAAGACTATCCCGCTCTCGCCATTCTCCAGCAAGGAAAACAGCTTTCCCAGTCCATTCATAAACACCACTTTTCGTCATTCCAGTCTTATCCATCACTCGCTGGCTCGCTGAATTACCTTCATTCACAATTGCTCTGATGTAAAGCTTCGAGAAAGGTGTCCAAAAAGATCGCGCCCTCTTGCAGGATTCAAACGCCGCCTGCACCGACTCGGTTGCATATCCTTTACCCCATCCGATGGGTAAGAACAAATATGCGAGTTCGACAGTCAGTGTCGTAGTCGCGGCCGCAACCGGTATCGTGAGATCATCCGGCAACGCAAGGCTGCCAGCATCCAATGATTTCAGAGTCACGAGACCGATGAATTCTGTTGATTTTTCCCCTTGCTCTGCGGGTTGCGGTTCGCCTTCAACAGAACCGCTCGATTCAAGGACCTTGTGCACAGCATAGGCGACTCTGTATGGGTTTTCTTCTCCTTCATTGGTCGGCAGATTACCTTTCATGACCTTCTCCGTGTCCTCGATGGACTTCGCCCGGCCCTGGATGCTTCACAAAGTCAATCGCGAAATCAACTCAAAGAACGAAACTCCACATGAACAAAACGGAGTAACGAAGAGAACGTCTTACCTCCACCACGTAGCCTTTTCGTTGCTGAACAGTTCATGAAACCACTTGAGCTCCGGACTTCCTCTTTCCGCTTTCGTAACGAGAGTCAATCTCAGCCGTGGTGTGAAGATAACCGGGTCCATCGGGTCGCTCCGCTGCTGCGCTTCGTCACTTTTGAGGTGATTGGCGCTGTCGACTGGTGCGTGTTTCTAGTTCCCCTCGGCCTTGCGAAAGCGTGTGTTGCTTCGTTTTGTTCCAAGAACAATGTGGTGGTGTGTGCGCTTAAGCGAACTCTCGGATGACATGGAGGGCCCTTTACAGTACTTTTGGTGAGCCGCTGCCCCGCCACGATGGTACGTCTCTCGACCACAGTTCTTGCAAAAATTCTATCACGAAAGGAAGAAGGCAAGCATAGTCTTGAGAGCTAGTCAAATGAGTCGTGCTTAGCTTGGAGTGTCGTCCAGACTCTTTTCGTCGTCTCAATCGTCCAGATTACTTGCTGTAGTCACAAGTATTTAAAAGCTACTCGAGAAAAGTGAGTAATAGTCTTTAAAGATAATGAAAAGTCTAAGGGGGACCAATCTTTTTCAGCAGAGATTCGATTTCTCTCCAGGTAGAGACATCAAAAGCCAGCTATAACCCATCAGGAACTTGGCCGCGTATCACCGAAGTTGTTCAAAGTTGCGCTTAGCGGTAACCGACCTGCGTGGCGGATTTGCCTTTACACCACATACATTGTTGCCGATGGCTGAGAAGCATTATATGAAGTATTGCATGCTCTGAATAACTTGAATTTTGCTATAAATTAGCGATAAGATGAGGATGACGTTGTTCTTGGGAAGTTTTGGTCACGGCATCAGGGCACAGTGCGCGAATCAAGTGACAAGACAACCATACTTGTGTAATTTTTAGGTGGGAAGTACCTCGAGTATCAAGGACTCGCTACAGAGCACAACGATCGTAGCACCAGAAAGATATCAGCGTGTGCGCAGACCCTGGATTGCTCAAAAGTCAAAGTACCTCCGACTTCTTCCGGCACACGGGGTATTTCGTTACACCGGGGGGATTCATTACGACTTGAAGTATTTTTTGCTATCATTCATTGTACTGTCTCAACCGAGTTATTGAGTGATAGCATGATGAATTGCGGCCAAAGCTCAGTCTGCCCTAGTGAATCGGTCTGAATGATATTTCGAAGCCAGTGCTGTTGGAGCGAGAGAGACTGGTAGAGATCACCAAATTTCCATGGCAATTGAAGGAGTTTTTCATGCCGAATGCCCCTCGCTCAGGCTCAATAAGCATAAAGATCATGTTCAGATAATTATGGTCAGACATCGCATCACGTAGCGATAATCTGTTAGTGGTATTGTCCTTTGATCGCACCGGTTCTTTAACCGCATATGTTCTCTGACCGCAATTGCTTTAGCCAATACAATGTCAGCTAGCAAAATTTTCTTTGGCCACACAAGTTCTCGGGCCACATGTATTTGCTATACTTAGTTTTATATGAAGCCCGACCACGGCTGATTCCCTGGCTACAATATTCTCTGGCCGCATAAAGTTTTAGGATGAGCGCCAAAAGAGTTGCGGCTAGGGGCATCAGTGGGATGCAAAAGTCAACGTACAATAAGCGGGTTAGCACAACCTAGAGTCCTAGACCTCTCTTCCCACGAAATTACATCAAACTCGACTATACTTATCATCAGACTTAACTGAGTGTTCAGAATATCTTCGCAGTACAAAATTATGTTTCCTTATGATTAAGGGTAAATATTAGAACGTTTGGGACTTGCCGCTTATTGTACGTTGACTTTTGCAACCCACTGATGAGGGTCAGTACGAAGAACACTTGCGGCTAAGAACACTTGCGGCTAAGAACACTTGCAGCTGGAGAAACTGACGTTATGAACCACAAGAGCGTTACAGCTGAAGAAGAATATGAGGGGCCAGTACGAAAGTGAGCGGCTAAGTCGGAAAATACCGGCCTTCTTTGCCATGACCACACAGATTCTTTGGCCCGAGGGTGCGGGTGCTCTTCAGGTAAACCCACCTCTTGGGGTGGATTGGGTTGGGTTGATGACAGCGAGCTCACGTAACTGCATTTGCAGCATTTAAAACTTTCTTCGGCTTAATTGAATGACATTTGTCGAGCTGAGAAAATATATAATTAAGACTTTTAAAGATCTACTTTTGAGCTTAATTCAGTCAGTAATAATATTTTTTTTCGAATCGCTTCTGATGAAAGTGTGTTAGATTGATCTGAAACGGGTGATGATCAGCTATGTAATGATGATGATGATGATGATGATGATAGTGAGAGATTTGCAAAACAGCACGACTAGATAGGAAACTGAATTGCAAGGGGCGAAGAGACGGAACGAGACTGCCTTGTCGTCGTAGTTGTATTCGTAAATAAATCAAGAAAAGTTCTCATACCTTTGGGTGGGCTTGTCCATAACACCTCAAGTTCTCTAACTCATAAGATCAACTAAAGCTTTTCCAGAAGCAGCAACGTTAGGAACAGACATACCGCAATAGAATAGACTGTTTTCATGAAATAACGAACATGCTAGAATCAGAGGTATTGAATACAAATTCGTAAATCATAAAGGCCGAAAATCCAATCCAAATTTGCACGAAAATCCAAAAACATGAAGCAGTAATTCCAAGCCAGATCTCAATCTCCAACTTGCTTGATGAGCCACACGGGGGATCCGCTCATCTATGGCTTGGCCATACCCCCTCTTACCATGCCCAATGAGCCCTCAAACTCGATCTTCTATTTGCCACGTGTACTGTTCGTATCTCGACTCCATGCTGCTTGTATCAACATACATATCCTTAGTTTGCGTGATACTCTCCCCTTCGCGCACTTCCTTGAGGGCATAACTGTCATCGCTGTTCGCCTTTGGTATCTTCCTAGATCCGCGCTTTTGCAGGCAGGCGAGACGGTTGTAGAGGGGATGCAAGGTCGGCAAGCAGCCAACGATAATGCTGAGTGGTAACTCGACCCTGTGTGAGCGTCAGCCAATATGGGTGTGTAGGTCGTGTTGGTCTACTTGCGTTTTCCATTGCACGAAGGGCATGATGGCGTCTAATGAGATGTTGTAAGACTCAGGGCCGTTCAAAAGCAGTCGGGAGATGCTTACAAGTAGGATCCTTGGCCACTGTGGTCGTGTAAGTATAGACTGTTCTGATAATACCCGCCACGGTTGTACTATGCCATTTTCAGTTGGACGGCTTTCCACGGCGCCGAGTGAACACTTACAAAGCCCCTAGCGCAAGTAAGCCACATAGTAATAACTTCTTGTAGAAACGGATCTGCAGGTTTTTCAACAAAAAGGTCGGTGTGGTGGCGAGGAGAACATCGTAGATACATGCCGAGACTGGAGGTTTATTAGAGGGCATCCATTACACATGGAAACGTCGAGACGCTCAAGAAGACTCACCGCCCTGAATGTAGATGATTACGGTCCTTGCCTCCGCATTGCAGTCCCCTTTTATCGTAGGGTCCCACAAAGCCTTGGTAGGTTTGCACGAAAAGAGGACGGCACAAAAACACATGATCGTCGTTATTAAACCAAAGACAATGAGAGTGTAGAAGAACGCTTTCCATTTCTTGTTCGTTGTGACATGGATAAGCATCAAAGAGATGGATATCTTCGCGGTAACTTCGGCAGAAGGCGTGACTTCGAATGCAATCCAGAGCCATTTGATGGCAGCTGCTGACTCTTCGGGGGTCACATTACGTCTGCCTAGACCGTAATGGACGGATGTAGACATAAGGCTCAATGCTAACAGTGTTAAAGCCTAGAAGGTACAACGTTTCGACGTTAGCCTAAAATTGTCCGCTCCAAGTGATCAAGTCCTAGTATCAAATGTTCAAACTTTACCAAAGAAGTAGCCACTACCCAGTCATCCAGGGCCACTTTCCGAATGATCTTAGCCCTAATCCACAATCTCAAGCATACAAGAACCATTGCGACCAGAGTACCCGTAGCAAATACCGCGAGGAACTCCGGGGCCTTATTGTTGTCACTTTCGGCAGCCATTCTGTAGCTATAATCAAGCAGTGGTTCCAAAGTTTAGTGGACATAAGATGCCGATTGAGAAGGTGATAGTCGAGTGCCATCTCTCAGCAAATCCAACTGGCCTGTGACATTTCTGACTCGAAGTATAATAATTCATTTGCGTTTCACTTGCTTCACTCGTTGATGAATTGATGTTACATACTTAATTGTTCTCTCAGAAGTCCAAGCCCCATCCAGCGATGATATTATCTGCTGGTGAAGCAGAGAGTGATTGCTGATTATCCGCCATGATACACTGGCTCGACATGAATTCAGCCAAGGCATACAAGGACATAATACGTAAAAGTTCCCTGGCAGAGAATCCCCGTATACGGTTGTAATTCGCTGAAAGTTAGAGATAGTGATGTCGACCTTAAAGTATGAGCCGATGTCAGGTTTTGTAGCTTTGTAGTGAGTAGATTCTATCTATTCAGGGAACGTCATTAGGATAGGTCCTGAGTATATGTGTTCCTACAGGAAGCTCATAGTTTGCTGATCCGAGAAATAAGCTACTCGAGATGTCTGGCTCGAGATGTCTGACTTTCAGTAGTATTATGGCGTGATAGATGATCGATTGACTTAGAAGCGTATATCTGTGATGGGCCAATCATTGGTTGCTACTCCATACTGCAGTCTGCAAGTATCAATATCCAAGGCTGGAATGATAAGGCTAAGTCAGCCAATATTACCCCTCACCCTCAAATGGCCAGTGCCTCTCTTTATTCTCTTTAGTATCTTCATGTTATCTGTTTCTAACCACCCTCATTGTGAAGATGCCAAGTCAATTATGTCATGTCTGTCGTCGAATTCCTCCGGAATTCTTTTCCAAGAAATTTG
>JAABUP010008684.1_pt1 | contig 12847 bp, 15 predicted proteins | sample 5559201 | NCBI WGS metagenome assembly JAABUP01 (sample SAMN10711887, study PRJNA513373) | rock metagenome | isolation source: Antarctica rocks | place: Antarctica | reverse complement strand
CCGCCGCCGTGCGATGTCCGCGCGGGGGGGCCTTAATACACGTAAGCCAGGGGCGCGCCTGGAACAGCAGCGAGCGCTGGTCGGTCTCCGGGTCGTACTGCTTCGTCACGCGGTAGCCCGGCCGGCCGATGTTCACGACCTTGCGCACGCTCGCGCGCCGGTTCGGCGCCGGCTGCGCCGGCTTGTCGGCCGCCTCGCGCGCCGCGCGCTTGGCCAGGTTCTGCTGGTGCCGCTTGCCCTGCGCGCCGCCCGACCGCCTCAGGCATTTGATCACGCCGCGCACTTGGCCAGGTTCTGCTGGTGCCGCTTGCCCTGCGCCCCGCCCGGCTGCCTCAGGACTCGTTGACGCAGCGTGAACACTTTATTCATGCAGCGCGCTCCGCCGAGCGCGGTCGCTCCCAGCCACGTTGCTAGAGCCCTGCGCTGCTGCGCTGCCAACGAGCAGGACGTGTGTCTGGCACGCAGGCGCGCACGCCGCTGATGCCCTGCAGTGCTGCGCAGCCAGCAGGCAAGAAGTGCGGTCGGCGAAACAGGCCGGCGCGCCTGGGTGTGCGCCAGGCTGATGCCCTGCAGTGCTGCGCAGCCAGCAGGCAAGAAATGCGGTCGGCGAAAACAGGCCGGCGCGCCTGGGTGTGCGCCAGGCTGATGCCCTGCAGTGCTGCGCTGCCACCAGGCAGAAAGGGCGGTCGGCGAATACAGGCCGGCGCGCCTGGGTGTGCGCGAGGTAGTTGCCCTCGTTGTTGTGCAGCGTCAGGCACAGGCGGCACTCGTACTGGCCCAGGTGGTTGCGCATGAAGTACGGGTCCTTGGAGAGGTCGATCGTCTCCAGCGCCAGCCGCCGCAGCCGCTCGCGCCGGTCGATCGCCTGCACCGGCCCCGCCCGCCGTGACGCGCATGTGCCGTTGCTCACCCCGCAGACCTGAGGGTAGCTGCAGAACACCAGGCGCTGGTCCCCCTGGCCCACGGCCGCTGCGCGCGCACCTCGTTTTGCGCGGAGGCATGGCCGCCGGACCCGACCTTGCTGCCATGCTCGCGCGCGTCCAGAAAAGACATTGCAGGCCTGCGGAGCTACCCTCTACAGAGCTGGCATGGCTGAAACAGCCGCGGGGCGCCTGGGGCGGGCGCCAAGGTTGTGTCCGGTGGGCGGAGGCGCGTGGGGCACGCGTGCTCTGTGAATTTAGCCTTTGTTTAAGGTACACAGCTTAAATTACAGACATAGAGACCCACAGAAGGCCAAGAGCCAGCGAGGAGGTCGCTGCCCGCTGCACCATACCCTCCCACAGCTGCAGGTGTTACGTAGGGCTTGAGAGCTGCATGCGTCTGAGCGTGCGAGTTGTTGCTGCCCAATATCCAGACCCACTGATGCAGACAGTCACTTGACAGCGCGTAGTCCAAGTGCGCGTGTGAGGATGTTGTGGCAGACTGCTCGTTGCATCAGGCGCACAACATCATTGACACGCGACACAGCAGCTTCGGGCGTGGATTTATGTAAGAGGAGGCATGCCTGGTGCCTTGTTCCGACACGTGTCAGCCCACTATGTAGGGCATGCTGAGGACGGATAGCACCAGCATGCGCCTGCTTAAAGCAACCGCTATGATCCGTGCAGTACAAAAAGCACAATATGTACCCAAGCACCAAGACACCAACGTAAAATTACAATGAGCCAGAATGCACAGGAAACTGATGAGCGAGTTCACTAGGAGGAGGGACGGGCCTGGTAGCGTGCATACGCCAATGGCAAGCCTGCAAAATGGGCACATGTGCCCCAGAAACCTCCATCACACTTGACCCGTTCCAGGTGAAAATGAGCAAACTGCATCTTATTTATACCACCATATTTACCACCATATCAGTGCGACCTTGCACATGCAGGTATTCAGTGCACCGACTGCGGGTTGTAGTATGTCCATGACAAGCAAAAGCCACCTGCGGCATTTGCTCTGCCCGCGCCCGCCAAAGCAGGGGGCACCAGGCAGCATGTAACCTCGGCGCTGCCCCTCAGCGAAGGCTCGCACTGCAAATCTGTCTTCATGACAGTTCAACGGGTCTGTATCCCCACAGACTCAGATGCGCAAGCTTCCAGAAACGACCCTGTACTCCTCGACTCGGTCGCCAAGGAGTTGCTTCAGGTAGCAGGTGCCTTTGACACCGTAGCTACACGCGCCACGACACATTGCCAGTGTGCACTGGTCTTGGTGCCCTGGGGGATGGCGATCTCGAAGATGCAGGCACAGCTGTCAGTGTCAGGCTACTGCTACTGCACTGGCACGCGCTGACTGAGGCATGACTCGCTTGAATCTTCTGACCGCATCAGCTTGCATGGTGACCAGTGAGTGGTTGGCAACCACCAGGCGCCTGGCAGACAGAGGAGGTCAACATGCAATGGTGTGACATGCCTGTTGCCGGGCTCGTCCTCTCTCCAATACGAGAACGCGCGGCAGTTGAAGGTGGCTGCGCAGACTCGGCAGCACTCATGCGAAGAGCCAACCATCACGCTGGGGAGCCCAATGGAAGCACACATCAGCTGGCCTGTCAGCTGTGCTATGTGCTGGCCATGCTGTGTACAACACGGCGCCAATGTGCTTGACAGCATACAGCCGTCCTGGTCTCAGGACTGCGCTCCTGCCCAACAAAGTGAAACTGGCGCTTTTGAAGAGGACAAACTACCAAAGCACACACAGGCGGAACACGATGGGCGGGAGCTCTGCCAGCATGACACAGCTCGCACGTTGAGAGGTACTCGCCATGGTAGTCCGCGCCATATTGGTACTGGCAGTCTGCGCGCCGAAAGCTCTCCAAGTTACTCACCTCACTTGCGAGGCAGTGTGTCAAGGCTTGCCACACTGAGCGTCCTGTCCTGTCACAGGAGCAGCCCGGCCACCCTGTGTGCACCGCAACGTGCCAACACACACCCCGTACAACATATGCGCCGTAGCAAGTCAGTGCACGGCGCCCAGGACATAGCGGCTGTGCGGGGTTGAAGTTTATACGGCAACACTCAGCACGACTGTGCGGCGTCTCCTGCAGATCAGCCCTTTATGCAAGGCGCTTGCGAAGCAGATGGCCAGCAAGCAGCTGGGGGAAGAGCTTGCAGCTGGCCACCGCGGCACTGCGCTCCTAGGTGTACACCTCAGTGGCACCCCGCAAGTCTCTCGTCAGGAGGCTACTGGCTGGTCGGGCACTCACTCTGTGCACTGGCGACCTGCACGAGCAGCAGGCACAGCGCCAGGGAGAGCGCCGCGGTGCGCACGGAGTTCGTCATCTTCAGTGCGGTGTGCTAGTGACTACCAAAAGCTGTGGGCGAGCGATCGACCACAGCAGAACGAGGAACACACCTTTTGACGACACGATGTAGCGGCTCATGCAGTTGCGAATGCACTTACGGGGAACTTTGAAAATTTTATTTCGTCCTGTAGATGACTCAGGAGCATCCTTAGCGATGTGCCTCTTGCAGGTCGCCAGTGCACTGAGTGAGTGCCTGACCAGCCAGTAGCCTACAGGAGGGAGTCATCTTTCGGGGTGCAACCATGTGGCATGTACCTCGGGCCGCACGACCCAGTAGCCCAGCAGCTGTGAGCACTGTCCCCGGCTCCTTCGTGGCCAGTACGTTGTATGCGAGCGGCTGTCGTGATGTATTGTGCTGCAGACGCCGTCACAGCCGTGCTGGGTACTGATGTACGGACTGCCGTTTGCATGGACATTGCCCAAATGCCCCGCGACCGTCTGCACTGCCTTGCCTCACTCCCTGTCGGACGGGGTGTGTGTTGCCACTTTGTTGTGCAGGCAGAGTGGTCCAGACGCTGAGGCTGGCTGGTGTGCTTGCTGTGAAGCACGCTGTGGATGGCAACTCAAAGGGCAGGACAGCTGTGCACATGCGCACTGGGCATGCAATGTGCGAGCCATAGATGCAGCTCTTATGTAGGCTTGTCGCCGCATAGCTGTATTTATTCGAGAGCGGCAGAATCCAGACCACTGATGCAGACAGTCACTTGACAGCGCGCAGTAAGCGCGCGTATCAAGATGTTAGAACAGAGTGCTCGTTGCATCAGGCGCACAAAACACGCACATCATTTACATGCGACACAGAGCTTCGGGCGTGGATCTATGTACATGGAGGCATGCCTGCTGCCTTGTTCCGACACATGTCAGCCCTCTTTATAACGCATGCCGAGGGGATATGGCACCGACATGCGCCTGCTAAAGCGGCAGCCTTGTCATGTGCAGTTGTGAAAGCATGATGCGACAAGCACCAAGACAAGTATGTAAACGTCCAACGAGCCAGCACGCACACAAAACTGATATGCGAATGTCAGGAGAGAAGGGCTGGCGAGGTAGTGTGCATACGCCAAAAGCTAGCCTACGAAACGGGCACATGTGCGCCAGAAAGCTCTCACAGACGCAACCCATTCCGAAAGAAGAGAGCAAAACCTGCGGCGATTATATGCACAGAATACAACTCATCAATGCTACAGTGCACATGCAGGTATATAGGTGCACTGACTGCGGATCGCAATGTGTCCATGACAAGCAAGAGCCACCTGCGGCATGCTGTGCCCGCGCCCACCAAAACGGGGGGCACCAGGCAGTATGACACCTCGCACAGCGCCCTGTTCCATCGACATCGACAAGGTTGACGGCGTCTGTCTCTCCTTGAGCTCAGCTGCGCATCCGGCCAGTAACGACCCGGTAGTTCTTGTCTTGGGGGCCGAGAGATGACTTCAGGTAGCAGGTGTTCTTGACGCCGTAGCTGCGCGCGCCACGCCACATACAGTCAGTGTGCAGTAGTCTTGGTGCACTGGGGGATGCCAATCTGGCAGGCACCAGCCCAGACGTCCATGTCAGGCCACTGCTGCTGGCGTCAGAATGCGCTAAGTGAAGCATGACTCGCTTCAGGGCTGCCTGGCCGCATGTGCCTGCATGGTGACGGGCGAGTGGTTGGCAGCCACCAGGCGCCTAGCAGGCAGAGGATGGCAGAGTGCATGAGGTGTCTCGCCTGTTGTCCCGGTCGGTCTCTTGCCAGTACGTGAACGCGCGGCAGTTGTAGGTGGTGTCGCAGGCTTGGCAGCACTCAAACTCAGAATTGACCATCAGGCTGCGACCCCACCAGAAGGTGCCTGGTCAGCTATGCCATGTCCTGGCTCTGTTGTGTGCCACAGCAAGCCCGTGCGTGACAGCATCCAGACGTCCTGACCCCAAGGAGTGTGACCCTGCCCAACCAGGTAAAGCAGCATACCTTGTAAGGACAGGCCAACCGAAGCACACGCAGGCGCGACCCGGCGGGCGCTGGTTCTGTCAGCCTGACGCAGCTCGCACCTTCTGATGTAACCGCCAGTGTAGTCCATTCCGTACTCGAACTGGCAGTCTGCGGACCAAGCAACACCGGTTTACTCACCTTGCTTGCGAGGCAGTGACCTATGACTTTATCAAGGCTTCCCACGCACAGCGTCCCATTGCAGGAGCAAACCCGGCCACCCCCTGTGCCTGAACCACGCTGCCTGCACTGCAACCTGCCACCACGTCCGTTGAATATGTGCTGTGACGCCCAGGACAGAGTACTTGTACAGGCTTCAAGCAGATATCTGCGCGGCTGGGCGGCGTCTGCAACTCAGCCTATATAAGGCGCTTGTGCAACAACGTGGCCAGCATGCAGCTGGGGGAAGTGCTCACAGCTGGTCAACATGGCAGTGCGCTCCTAGGTATATACCACAAGTGGCACCCCGCAAAGCCTGGCTATTGTCGGGAGGCTACAGGCTGGTCGGGCACTCACTCTGTGCACTGGCGACCTGCACGAGCATCAGGCACAGCGCCAGGGAGAGCGCCGCGGTGCGCATGGCGTCCTTCATCTTCAGTGCAGTGTGGGTAGTGAGTGTTGAACGCTGACTAGTGATCGCTGTGGTAGAACCGAACACGATGTGGAAAGTGATCCAAGCGGCGCCCTTCGGCCGTATTAATCTCCTCGAAGGCAGGTTCCCCATAAGTGCAAGTCGTTCTTCTTTCCCTAACCTGGCATGCCAACTGGCCTGGCAATGCAGCATGACGCATGAAGCGGGACTCGGGAGCCCCCCGCTACCCTATTGACTCTGATGTGCTGCTTCCCTGCAGGCAGGGCGCCAACGAATGTGACCAGGCACGACTGGCTCACAGTTGTGTTTTGCTGCTTAGTATGAGCAGGAGTGCACCATCACACCTGCCACCCTCTCACATTCGAAAGACCATATGTATGGGAACCAGGGGAGTCTCCTGCGTACAACCCATGCCCTCTTCAACATTACGTCCGCCAGTCTGCGCGCCCCAAACACGCAGCACGCAGTCTGCACTCGGCTGGCCCAAAACAACTCAAGTGACCCGAGCAGTAGGTGCCTATCCTTGCATGCTCACCACGCAGAGCGCCCCGCAATGCCGCGTACCCTAAATCCAGTCCCACGTGCAAGCTATTCCGCCTACGGCGCGTCCAGGCGCTGCGCGAGCACGCACAGCGCCTGCTCCACGGTCAGCCGCACGACGCCCAGAGCGCGCAGCTCCGCCACTGCGCCGCCGCCGCCGCCGCCGCCGCCGTCGCCCGACCCCGCGGCGCCCCGCACGCGCTCGGCCGCCGCCGCGGCCTCGCCGGGCGGCAGGTTGAGCAGCGCGGCGGCCTCGCACAGCTCGCGCAGGTGCGCGGCCGGGCGCGCAGTGTATGGCGCGAACACGGCCGCCAGCGCCTGCGTGTCCGCGCGAAAGCGCGCCGCGCCCTGCGCGCAGCCGCCGGCGCTCAGCCGGCGGTCTGCTGCAGCGCCTACCGTACCTGGGGATGCCGGCCAGTGGCTTGGACCCGGCGCTGCAGATGAAGACCACACCAGCATACCGCGCATCACGTCGACCACACGTCACAGCATCGTCGTACAGGCAGGGACCGTCATGCCCGGGAGCCCAGGGCGGGGCGAGCGCGCTGCCGCCGTCAACGACACCGGCCGGGCGCCTGAGCGGCAGGCAGGGCGGCGCGGCGCGCGGGGCGGGCGCGGGGCGCACCGCGGCCGAGAAGCGCGCTTCGGTCGCGACCTCGTTGAAGAGCAGGCGCGTGGCGGCCACGGCGACCGCGCGCCAGAGGTCCCGGAATGCGACCGCGTCCAGCGCGCCCGCCAGGCGCGCCAGCGCGCCGCCCAGCTCCGCCAGCGCCGGCGCCAGGCCGGGCGACGGACCCGCGTCCTCCCTGGCGCGGCCCCCAAGGCTTCCACCATCACGCCTGCCTGCTAGGGACGCCGCGGGGTGCCTTTGAGCGCGCGCGCCCTCTGAGCGCAGCCTGTCCGCTGCCGTGAGCGCTGAGCCGCTCAGCGCAGCTGCAAAGCAGCATGAGTCACTGAGCCACGCTCGAGCAACCACTGTCTCTGCTCTGTCTCAGCGCCGCAGCCATGGGAAGTGAGCCTAGATGGTTGACGGCGGACAGGGCTAGGTTGGGAGCGGCGCCCCAGGCGTGGCTTAAGCGTCTGCTTCATTAGCTCTAGTTGCAGGCGACCGAGCTGCCACCCACAGAAGCAGCAAACATGCCCATGCTGCGGCGGCAGGCGCCCGAGCGTCCGCATGTGGGGCGACCTCCAAGGCAAAGCTTGGTTGATGGCCATGCCCCAGGCTGCCCATGCACGGCGCAAAGGCTCTGGGCGCTGGCGGACCAGTCATCGGCGTCGGCCGCAAAAGCTTCCAGGCCCGTGCGGCGGCGGTAGGCGGCCGAGGCGTCGGCGAATGCGGCCGCGGCCGCCTTGGCCAGCTTGAGCGTCCACTTCATGCGGAAGGCGGCCAGCGCGTCAGCCTCCGCGGTCAGCACGCTCCCGCGCCCGCGCTCGGCGCCTGCACGCGCGCAGCCCCCCGGCTCAGCGCGAGCAGGTACCGCCGATCAGCAGGTTCGGATGCTTTTTAAGTGGGCGCCAGTTGAGCCCCTGCACAAAAGATCCCAGTGCAGCAGCCCTGCTTGGAGCATGCGGGGCGCCCCCTCTGCGTTCAGCGCGCGCGCGGGCCAGCCGCCTCGCGCCGGCAGCGCGCCAGCGGGTGCACACCCTGCACCAAACCCAAACCCAAACCCTCGCACGCCCGGCGCGCACCCTCCGTGTCCAGCAGCACGAGCGGGCCGGCCGCCTCGCGCAGGCAGTGCTCCAGCCAGTGCGCGGCGCAGACGTACGCGCCGAGCGCGGGCGCCCAGCGCGGCCCCGCCAGGTTGCGCCACTCCTCCGCGCCGCGCGCCTCGCGCGTCAGCCGCGCGCGCAGCGCGCGCAGCACCTCCTGCGCGCCCGCGGCGTCCCTGAGCTCAAGCCCTCTTACAGGGTTGTGTGCTCGTCCCTTGTGTCCCATCTGCCCCTTTTGCGGCACAACAAGCGCGCAGGCAGGCAGAGAGTGCTGAACGCGCATGGCCGACCCGCTGCAGTGCGCCCAGACGCCCAAGCGCCGCCAGATGCTGCCATAGCGAGCTGCCTGGCATGCAGTTTTCGACCCCGCGGCCGGCCCGTCTGCCCGGCGCCGCGCCCGGGGGAATACACCTGCGGCGCGTGCGCGGCGAAGCGCCGGCGCGCGGCGCCGTCGGCGAGCCAGCCGCACTTGCGCGCCAGCTCCGCCACCAGCGCCTGAGCGCGCTCGGCCGCCACCGACGGCCAGAACTCCGCCTGCCACGGGTACAGCGTGTCAGACCCTAGGGCGCTGACGCCCGCCTGGCACGCCTCAAAAACACCAGGCCAGACCCCATGCCCTGCACCCAGTGCACCCTGCTCGATTCATACTAGGCCGCTGCGCCCAGGGTACGAGGGTGCGCTGTTGACTCGAAATTTACACAGGCTGCACGACACTGGGTCGCGCGGGCCCAGGCGCGTGCGCGCCTGCCAGGCCTCGAGCGGGCCTGCCGGCGCGCCGCCGCCGATGTCGGCCTCGTCGGCGCCGCCCCAGAGCGCCTGCGCGGGCTGCCAGGCGCCCGGCGCGTCCAGCTCGTCCTCCAGCAGCCGCAGCGCCTCGTCGCGCTCCGCGTCGAACCACGCGCCGCGCCACGCCTGCGCCATAGGGTAACCCTACAATTACCCTGTGGACCTCTGGGTGCAGGTGTAGCTACACCTTTAGCTGACCTGACCTGGCCCTAGTCCTAACCCTAACCCACGCCTGCGCCGCTCCACCAGCGGCGCCTCGGCACAGGGACGCGGCAGAGGGCGCGCCGCTCCGGAGCTCAGGGAGCCTGCAGAGAGGCTCTGCCGAGCGCCCGGGCACGCCAAACGCAGGGGCCCTGCTCCGAGATTGACACCGACGCAACCCTTCCCAGCACGAGCCATGCGGCAAACAGCCGCGGCGTGCCTGCGGCCTGTCACACGAGAAGGACTGCGGGGGGCGCCGCACCGGGTTGGCGCACACAGTCTCCAGGCAGGAGCCGGGCGCCCAGAGCTCGGGCGCGTCGGCGTCGGCGTCGCCGGCGCCAGCCGCCGCAGCTGGCAGGCCGCGCAGCGGCGCCAGCGCGCGCTCAAACACGGCCGCCTGCTCGGCCAGGTGCAGCCAGAGCGCGGGCGCGCCCATCGCCTCCAGCCGCGGCAGCACATGGTCGCGCAAGATGCCCTGGGCAATCCAGGCCGGGTCGGCGGCAAGCGGCAGTGGTGCCGCGCCATGGCACCACAAGCTATACCCTGACCCTAACCCTAATCCTGCAGCCAGAGCACCGCGACACCACATGCGCACGGGGTGCAGCCCCCGCAGTGGCTGTGAACCAGTGATACTGTTTGCTTTTTGCTGCTCACTTGTCCTCAAGCCCTCACAGATTGAGTCAACAAGTGCGGGCTGTGCAGCGGTGTGGACGCCCTGCACCCTGCGCGCAGCGGTGCGGGCAACGGCGGGCGCGCGCGCCTGCACGGCGGAGCGCATCGCGCGCGCATACTCCAGCGGCGCGCTGTAGTGGGCGCCGAGCCCGTGCGCGGCGATCGCGCCCTGCAGCGGCGCGAGCGAGGGCGCCAGCGACCGTGCGAGCGCCAGCGCGGTGCCGAACAGCCACTCGGGCCGGTCAGGCCGGTCGGTCGGGCGGCCGGCGCTGAAGTGCGCGCGCAGGCTGGCCGCCAGCGGCGCGGCCGCCTCCTCCACGGCCCACAGCGGCGCGCCGCCGGCCAGCGCGTCATCCAGGCCCTGCCGGCAACCCTAACCCTCACGGACTTGCACTCGCGCGCGGCGCGCCCCTCGCGCACACGGCGGCAGGCGGCCGGCGGCAGGCGGGCTGCACTGTGGACCGGCTTGAGAGAAGCTCACGTGCCCAAAGTGGTGGTGCAGAGACGCGCGCCGCCGCACGGCAGAGCCCTGCTGGCCTGGCCCGGCAAGCACGGACAGGAGCACGCCGGCGCGGCGGCCGCACCGCGTCAAACGCCTCGCGCTGCATGGAGCGCTGCAGCGCGATGAAGGCGGCCATGACGCGCGTCACGTCCGCGACCACCTGGGCATCCGCCTCCTCCAGCCCGTGCCAGCCGGCGCCGCTGGGCGCGCCGGCGCCGCCCGCGTCGGTGGCCGCTGCGGCCGCCGCAGCGACCGGCGGCGGCCAGCCCACCTGCGCCAGCCGCTCCCAGAGCACCGCGCGCAGCGCGGCCGCCAGGCCCTCCTGCGCGGCCGCGGCAAGTGGTTTCACAAGCGCGGCGCGTCGCGCGTGTCGCCTGGCAGGCCGTGGTCGACGGCGCTTCAAAGGTGGCCCTGGCCCGCGCGCTGTGGGAAGCATGGCGACACAGCGCATGCGGGCCATGTCCTGCAGCAGCAGCAGCGCCCAGCAACACCAGCCCCTGGTGTCCTTGCCTATGCCGCTCTGCTGCTCCACACCACCTCGACACTAACGTGCTTTAGAAAGAAAAGGAGACGGTAGGTGTGTTGTACCCTACCCTATGCTGACCCCTTCTGCTGCAGGGCGCGCCTGCGCGGCCGCGAAGCGCGCGAGCGCGGACGCGGCCAGCTCGCGCAGCGGCGCCGGCGCGCCGGCGGCCGGCAGCGCGGCCAGCGCGGCCGCCTGGCCAGCGCCGGCCGCGTGCACGGCCACCGCCTCGCCGACGCCGGCGAAGAAGGCGGGCGGGTCGCGCGCGGCGGTCGCGCGCTCGCACGCGCGCAGCAGGCGCTCCAGGTGCTTGGTCACCGCCGCCAGCTCCTGCGCATGTAGGTCAGGTTTAACGTAGGTTTTAGGGAAAAAGGGCCCGAGCAGCGCTTGCGCACAGCAGCCGCTCCATGTGCTTGGTCACCGCTGCCAGCTCCTGCGCGCGCTCTCAGGCTCGCATTACGGCAGGATGTAGGGTAATGCCCCGAGCCAAAACATGGTCGGCAGTACGCGACGGACAATGGTTTGAGAGCCGCGCGCAGGTGCGGCGTCCTGCTTACACGCTGAATTCCTGCTTTCACTCCAGAACATAGATTGGAGAGACTGCCGGCTCGCGCCTCGGCGTGGAGCTTCGGGGGCATAGGCAGGCATGGCCTCGGGGCCTTGCGGATGGCGCGGGGCGCTGCAAAGCCGGCCCTACACCCTCCGCCTACCTGAGAGGCCCTGCACGCAGGCCCTTCCGCCCACCTGGAAGCCCTACGCCCATGCCCTCCGCCCACCTGGAGGCCCCACACACAAACCGTCTTCCCACCTGAGGTCCCATCAACGGCCCTCCACCTACCTGGAGGCCCTGCGCGTACTGCCGCGCGCCCTGCAGCGCCGCCAGCTCAGCCACGAGCGCGTCGGCGCCGGCCGGCAGCGGCAGCCCGGCGTCCTCGGCCCCCGGCGCCAGGCCCGGCGCGCCGCCCGCCAGGCGCTCCGCGGCGGCCGCGGCCTGGGCGCCGAGCGCTGCGCGCACCTGGCGCTCGCGCTCCTGCGCGGTAATGAGATCATGATCAGGGTCAGGGTATGGAGGGGCTTGGTCGATTGCCGCGTGCGGGCGTCTGGCGCGTTTCCCATTTTGTGCACAGCAAATGCACGGGGCGGCCTCGCCCGGTGCAGCGCACTGGGGGCCCCAGCCAGGCGCTGCGCGGCGCGTGGCACCGGTGCTGCGGCACAGCACACGGCCGCCACTGCCGCGGTGCCAGCGGCCCTGCTTTCCCGCGCAGCGCAGCCGCAAGACGCGCCCGCGCGCACGCGGCGCCGCTCTTGACAGACAGGCTCCGCCCCGTGTGCGTCGGGCGCATGCTGCGCAACCCCATCCCTAAAACTCAGGCCTGCGCAGGGCGCAGATGGCAGGCGGACGCGCGAGCCGGGGCGCGCCTGCAGGTTGGCGACCTCCCGCAGCAGCTGCTGCAGGCGCTCCGCGGCAGGCGCGGCGGCCCCGCCGTTCGCGGCGGGCGCTTCGTGCAGCGCGCCCGCGCCCCACGCCTCCTGCGCTTTCCCGACGTGCTGCATGCGCGCCGTCGCAGCCGTCATGGCTGCCCCCGGCGGCCGCTGCTGCGCGCTGATGGGCGGGAGCGCCTTTGTCTGGCCCTCGTCCCCGGCCCGAGCTGCTTGAAGGCTCAGCGGCTGCAGCGCTGCCCGCGCCGCAGGCTCGGGGCCCGGCCGATCACGGGCTCAGGCGCAGCCAGTAGACAAAGATGTCGGCGCTCTGCCACTCGGGGTGCAGGTCCTCGGGCGGAACCTGCGTCCCCACAGCCCGCTCACACGCTCAACAGCAAGCTGGCAAGCATGCAGCATTGGTGCATGCAGTAGCAGCGGGCGGAGCGCCAGCACGAGAGCCGCCTGGGGACGTACCCGCTCCGCAGACAGCCCCGCGCGCGCAAACTCGGCAAACGCGCGCTCGACCACCAGCGGCCGCTGCTCGTACGCGAGCAGCACGCGGCCGCTCGGCGGCGGCGCGCCGGCGCGGCTGTCGGCGCGGGGCGCGCTGCCTCCGCCGCAGGCCGCCGGCGCGATCAGGGCGGCGA
>JAABUP010008683.1_pt1 | contig 12849 bp, 17 predicted proteins | sample 5559201 | NCBI WGS metagenome assembly JAABUP01 (sample SAMN10711887, study PRJNA513373) | rock metagenome | isolation source: Antarctica rocks | place: Antarctica | reverse complement strand
GGGGGTATGATCATTGAAGCATCAGACAATAATTGCAGAGCTGCGGAGAAAGCGACGTGAGGTCTAAGATTGCAGGCACTTGAGGTTATGTCATCAATCTTGCCGAACAGGCCACGCCGCTGATTGGCTGGTCTGAGACTGAACACGGGTACAGAGATACATCGATATATGGTTCAGCAGTAGGGGCTTTCGCGATCATGTCTGGAGTCACCAAGGTGTTCGATCACATACACACGATACCCGGTGGCCGATTGAGCTGAGAGCCAAGGCTTCCTAGACGCTAATGGCCAGCACCTGATCGCTGCTCAGTGGCAACAGTCAGGAATGCTAAGAGCAAGAAGGCTTTGAGCGTGTCTCATCGCGGGCAAGATGATCGCAGAAAGACTCCCAGCAGGATGAAGAGCAAGTACCTGCAGTCACAGTAGTGTCTTGATACCACCCATGGATGATCGTAGGCCTCAAGCGTACGAAGCACAAGGAGCCGCACGATAGCTTGTCGGTCCAGACGACGGCAACGTCTCGTCGGCGATCTATCTCGCGGAGGGAGGGTTGTCATCGTGCTATTGTACCCTGTGATCTCCCTCGCAGTCCAAGCATGAGAAGCTAAGGTGGGTGTACTGCGCAGCAAGTACAGTCCCCGAAGGTCGCCTCGTGGCTAATTTGTACATGTACGTCCTAGGCGTCGTGGATGGATATTCTAAAGATTTGTATTCTTCCTGTCTCTCATCTAAGTTGCTGCAAGCCAAGACTTCTATCGTAAACTCCTTTCCTACAATTCAAGCGGTTCCCTTTCCATTCTCTCATCCTCCACATCCACTTCTTGCGCCACTCTACTCCAACCCTTCTTGCTACCCGCCTGGCTCCGATCCAGGCAGCTTGACAGATGCAACAAATGACCTCTTCGCTGCCGCACGAACGCCGCATACAGTATGCCCGCCAGGCCGACAGCGACGGCACTGATGGTGGCTGGGTATTTAAATTGGGCAGGGCGGGAAAAAACGATGGTGCTGGCGAAGCTGAGGAGCTCGAAGGTGTTTTGAAGAGCGAACTCTTGACTGGAGAACGTGCCACGGTGGGCGGGCTCGACCTGTCGGGTCAGGTTAGCATGATGGAAGCGGTCAGTAAAGGTTTGAATGGCGTTTTCAGTACCTCTTCTTGTACAATGATCTGCACACAAAGATCAAAACCCCACAATCCGACTCGACTCGCGATAACCGCCGCTACCGTCCCAGCAGCCGCGACAGTACTGCTCGTATTGATCCAGAGACACAGACATGCTCCCGCTACACAGAAGATCTGCCAGTTAATGAACCAGATCCCCGCGCGTATGGTGCCAATCCGCTGCATCAGGGACGGTCCTAGCCAGGTGGCAGACATTTCGAATATGGCCGCCACGCCTCGAAGGAGGGCTATTATACCGGAGCTAACGCCGATGGAGAGGAGATAGGTGATCATTTGGCCGGCGAAGGAGAGCACGGTGAGGTAAAGCAGGGCGAGAGCAAGAGAGGGCAGAAAGGCCGGGTGGTGAACGTAGAGAGCCGTGCTGCCCAAGGCGTCCTTGCAGGAGCGGAGGACACTGCGGTATGGTGTTGTTTGATTTGTGGGAAGGGCGCGGGCTGGTTTGGGTTCAGAGAGGGCAGGGATGGCGCGGTGGACGCGGGCGATGGCGAAGTACTCCACGGGCACGGACACAATCGTAAGGAGGCCGGCGACCATTATGGCAATGCTGGTCGATGCCGCGTCGACCAATGCGATGACCAGTGGAGCTGCGAGCTTGCAAAACAGGTCAATACGCCGCATCTGCGAGTTCAGTTGTCGAAGATGGCCTTCATCGTCGCAGGCGATGACGACGACCCAGTCGCGCTCAATGGCGATGGTGTTAATGACGGCAGACAGCTTTTCGACCGCGGCGAGAAGGCAGAGAATAGCTAAGAGGCTGTAGGAGTATCGCTCGCTTTCCCGGAGTGTGACGAAGTATGTCATTGCGAGAAGTAAAGCGGAGGAGAGGGTGACAGCGACTCGTTGGCCGACTATGGAAAGTATCAGAAACTTAGACTTAGCTGCGAAGATGATACGGGTTCCGCTTGCCTATCGATAGTCGTACGACCTGCAACCGTTCTGCGGTGTCTACGTAGGGTCCAAGCCACGGTGAGAGTAGTGCGGCAGATCCAGCCCTGACGAGTGCGTACACTGAAGCCGGGAGTAGCGTGTGAGGGTACAGTCTGGCGAGGAAGAGGTAGGCTAAGGTGGCGTAAGGTCAGCAATTTGCCGGATACGTGTACGCCTCGCCACTCCCCATAGTGACAATGGAAAGAACCGCGAACGAGACACTTGTTTGGGGTTCTTCATGATTGGAAAGGACTTGCATACCCCCAAACTCGAACAAGCGAGAGTTCCATGTGGATAGGAAGTGTGAGGTGTAGAGTAGTCGGTGAGTTTGTCTGTTATCTTCCGGGACCAGCTCGAGATCAGAAGTATGCGGGCCTCGTTGAGCCGACAATTCTATGTCTTGCCCTGGTTCGTATGAGTCTGCAACGCCACCAGGTAGAAGCTGGTCGGTGGCCATGATTGCAGTGTTCACTCGTCGAGGATGTCCCGGCTAGCACAAGAAGACCCGCTGCCTTCGTTGCGTCCAGTACGAGTCCAGAAGTTTGAACAAGATCCAGAAACGCAGTTCCTACACGGCCGGCTCGTACATGTAGGTCAGAACATGTCCATGTAAGTTATAGGTACATGTATGTTGAATGAACTTTCCCAATCCCGTCATCAAATGTTTTCCGCCACATGCAGGCACGTTGAAATGATCTGCGCTAGGCGGGCCGGGCGGAGATCCCCGAGCGCCACTCCCGCCAGCCGCAGAAGCGTGATTTCACGGCTCGCGTTCACTCCAACACCACAGTCGACCACCAATTGACATTCGACCTCCGTGTCACCCTATCTCTTGACCCACGCTTAGCCACGGCAGCGTCGACGCGCCACCTATTCAATCACATCGGAATACATACGCACCACCTGCCCACATATGACGGGCTACTCCAACGCTGCCTGAAGCGCCTCCTCCAAGATGCCGCGCTACAAGCGCATCGCCGACGAGGCCCAGCTTGACCTTCCCATCACACCCGATGTCGCACCCGAGAATGTCGAGGTCCTCCGGAAGCTGCGGAATATGTGGGAGTTCGCGAGCTTGATGCAGTACATATACCTTTTCGGCAACATCGTCAAAATCGACGAGAACCTGGATATTGAGGTAACCCCCCTACAGATCACCTTGTGAATCCCGAGTCAGGTCGCGCCACGTCATGAACGATGGAAACTGATGGAGCGGCGATGGCAGGACCTGGAAGCCGAGTGCTTGAAACCGGAGCCGTCCCCGAAGCTGGCCCGCATCGGCTTACAACTCCTGAAATATGTCTCGTCCCATCGCGGTCTCACGTATGTGTTCAGCCCCTCTCGGCGCATGAGGTGACGATGTCGTGAGCTGACAGCGCACAGACCGGACATCTTCGACGAGTATACGCGCCGACAATATGTCGCCAAGGCCCCGCAGCGCAACCCGTTTGGCGAGGACGAGTCACCCACCTCCTTCGCCTCAATGGACATCTTCAATCGCATTCGCGTCCTGCAACAGCTCACTATCTGGACCCTGGGCAATGTGCAGCGGATACGCGACATGATGCCGCAAGAAGAGGATTGTCTCAATTGGCGCATGGAGCCACTGGGCTGGGACAGAAATGACAACACCTACTTCGTCTTGGACGACAACCGCCTGTACCGCCGATCAGACATCCCGGTGCGACCGCTCACCCCGCCGCCAGTAAAGCCGAAGGCCAAGAGCAAGGCAACGAAGAGCAGTAAGAGCAGGCCATCGCGGTCGAGTAAGCGGCGGAAGATCGAGGAAATGGAAGATGTCGAGCAGACTGAGGAGATGGATTTGGATGCTGCGGCTGGAGCGCAAGATGAGACCGTCGTGACCAATGGCGATCATGTAGATTCCAAGGAGCACTCTGGCTACGGCTTTACGGATAGGACATGGTCTCTGATTGCCATCACCCTCGAGGAGTACGACGAGTTCTTGAGTACCGTTTTCCGATCTCGCGACCCGAACGAAAAGCAGCTTCACAAGCGCATCTCGGATGATGTGCGACCCATTATCGAGAAGCGTGAAGAGGCGTTGAGGCAGAAGCAGCTCAAGAAACTACGCGAGATGGAGAACGTACAGAAGATCGCCACTGCCAAGCGATCAACCAGGTTGGCGGGTAAGGCGGAAAAGGAGAAGGAGGACCGCGAGAGGCGCGAGGCAGAAGAGAAGAAGGACCGGGATCTCAAGATGGCGCATGACGAAGAAGACCGGCAGAGGCGAGTCGAGGAAGGGCATGATTCACGGCGACAAACGCGGGAGCAGCGTCTGAAGGAGCGCGAGGTCAAGCGCATATTGCATGAAGAGGAGCTCGCGAAGCTGCAAGAAGCCGAAGACCGTGCGGCCTCTGCTTCGCATGAGCCCACGGTCGAGACCGCCGAAGCTGAGGCAGACCGCAAACGGGCTTCCGCGCGTCAGGCTCAGACTGCGAAGGAACAGCATAAGACTGAGCTCGCACGGATGGCTGCCGAAGACCACGGCGACGGGAAGTGGTACTTCGACTGCGCCGTATGTGGTATGCATGGTCAAAACCTGGACGACGGCTCGCACAGTCTGGCATGCGATAAGTGCGGTGTCTGGCAGCATAGCAAGTGTCACAATTTCACTCCGAAGCAGGCGGAGAAGGGCGGCTTCACCTTCATTTGCAAAAGCTGCAAGAGGCAGGAGATTGCGGAGAAGGATCGACCGAAGATTCCGCCTTTGAGGCTGGGTAAGAAGGGTGGCGGTGGTTCGGCAAACAGCCCTCAAGACACAAAGAGAGTCAAGGGGGAAAGTAATGGTGTCTCGCAACCCTCGAGGCCCTCGACTTCGACTCCGTCGGTGGGATCCAGTAAAGACAGTGGCTTGCCGCCACACGTGCAGAGACAGCTAGACGGTGTGTACATTCCGACAAATCAGCCGCGACCGAGTCCTGGGCCATTCGGACAGCTGATCAACGGACCGAGTCTGTCGCCGCACGGCCAGGTGCAGGGTCCGCCGGGCTACAGGTACCCTCCGGTGAGCAACTTCGCGCCGCCCCCGCAACAACCTTGGCAGGGGAGTCCGTTTCCACCGCCCGCGAGACCGCGCTCGTCTGGGTATGCTGGTTCGGCTTCGCCTCAGCCTTTGCAAAACGGTGCTCGGCCTTCTCCGGGATATGCTGGGACTCCACCGGCGTCTCAGCAGCACATGATCAATGGGTATCACCCGCGGCAATCGCCACCTCATCAGCAGCAGCATCAATATGTTCACCAGCAAGCTGTAGCCGCCGCTGGTGCGCATCCGGGATACGCGCCGCCGCCGCAGTATCAACACCAACCGTTACAGCAACCAGCAAATGGCGGTAGACACTTCCAGATGGCCCAGCCTTCCGGGTATCCGCCAGTAGCGCAGCAACAAGGACACTCGCAGTATCACCAACCCGCGCCGAATGTTCAGTACCAACGAGAGCATCCTTACCATCAACAGCATCAGCAACGACCAGTTTCGGCTCACGTCCAACATCCACAGCAACACCAGCACCAACCTTATGCAGCCTCGCCTCCACCACTGATGAATGGTTTCCAGTCCCCCGTCAAGGCGTCCGCGCCACTCTCGCACTCACCAAACCCGGTTCTGGTTCCAGGAGCTGCGTACCAGCAGCAGCAGCAGCAGCAACAGTACATGCCACCGCAATCCTCTCCTGCCGCGCCATCACAACCTACACCTACCATACACGGCCGGCCCGCTCCTAACCTCACAGTCACTCCGCATCACTCACAACCACAGCAACAAGTCCCGCCATCTTCCTCCGGTGGGAAGATCGCGGAAGACGGCATGTCCGGCCCTTGGCCAGCAGGGAGCCAGGAGATCCCACGAAAACACGACCGGGCGCCTTCTTTTGAGTCTAGTCCGATGGTGGGAATCGATTTGTGTGGGAAGGTGCTTGCGGCGGCGCCGGGATTAACGCCTAGTCCGGTTGTGCAGCGGGTGGCTGGACAGGCGGGAGCTGATGCGGCGATGGGTGTTATTCCTGTGAAGAAAGATGTAGTGGGTGGAAGCGGACTTATTGCTGGGGTGGCCGTGAACGGCAGTCAAGGTGTGGTCGGAGGAAGTGAGATAGCAGGGCCGGCTGGTGGATCGTAGTCACGCTGGGGCAATGGTGGAGACCTGGGCTTTGCTTGCTCGCAGGAGACGTCTGTTATATGGCTGGGGGCCGATTGGAGCAGAGTGCGAGTTTTATCTAGAGCATTGGCGATACCAGGAAGCGACAAGTTGAAAAGGATGGTGTGCTTCAAGTGTTGGGTAGAGCGCGGAGTGGATGCCGTGAGTAAGCTGCATATCAGAGCCCGAAGTCTACATCAACAGTGTCCCGTTCCATGGGGGTATGATGTGACCGCAATCGTCATCCGTACAGATGTTGAACATACACTTGCAGTCCCGGAGATACTACTGGACGTGCATCCCACAGATACTGCCAAACGCGGGCATACGCTAACCCCCGCTCGCAAAGACGACCTCGCTCTAACCCGATTTCGTACGCCAGACACAATAGGAATCCGATACGACATACACCGCATGTGAAAATACCATTTCACTCACTCTGCAGCTGCGGAGTTAACGCTAAAGCCAGCGCATTGTTGCAGGTTGGAAGCGGAGGTGTCAACTGTTGGATGGTACATAAAGAAGCTATAGCGCAGCAATGTATTGGCGCTGCGAGATCTGTGGTGCAGCATTCCCTTCCCATTCTCGTATTCTCGTCCGTTATCAGCTCTTTCATTGCACAAATACACTTTGTTCTCAGCTTCCACCGCTGACGAACATGCCGACCAACCAAGCCGCCTGGTTCCACTCCAACGGCGGACCCTTCACCGTCGGCGACGCGCCTATGCCTCAGCTAGCCGGGGACGAGATCCTCATCTGGTACATCGGTTCGGGAAGCAGGGAGGACTACGTCGTGATGACCCTGGCTTACCGTGTCCCAGTTCTCACGCCATCGCTTTCAATCCCGCCGACGTCGCCGTCTGGAAGAGTGGCCTCTTCACTACCTCCTTGCCAGCTACCGTCGGCTGTGACGTCGCCGGGGTCATCGCTGCTGTCGGCCACTCAACTACCAAATTCCAAGTCGGAGACCGAGTTCTCGCGGTCCCTAATTGGTCGGCTGAAGACCGGGTAAACAAGGGGAGCGGGCAATTGTATTGCGCCGCTTTCAAGGGCTTGACTGCGAAGTTGCCGGAGGCTGTCAGCTTCACGGACGGTTGCGTGTTACCGCTAGCGTTGTGTACGGCCGCTTCGAGTCTGTTTCAGAAAGGTAACCTAGGGCTGCCGCTTCCGGGACTGGATCTCAATGCGTCGAAGAGTGAGGCGAAGGTGTTGCTCGTGTGGGGCGGGAGCTCGAGTGTGGGGAGTTGCGCAATACAGATGGCGAGGGCGGCGGGCTTGGTCGTAGCGACGACGTGCAGTAAGTTGATGCAGTACGCGGCGTCCTTTGCGGCGTTAGCTGACGGGCATCGTAGGTGCTCGCAATTCCGAATACTGCAAGGATCTCGGCGCAGCCTACGTGTTCGACTACACGAGTTCGACGGTAGTCGAGGACATCGTCCATCAGCTTGAGGAAAAAGAGTTGGCAGGTGTCTTCACCGCTATCATATCGGCCGAATCAATCACGCAGAGCGCAGAAATTGCGCATCGTCTCCACGGCAACAAGCATGTCGCTACTGTGATCCCCCCGATGGGCAGCTCCCAAATACCGGGCGGGCTGCCTGAGGATGTTCAGATCAGTTTCTGTAAGTACTCTGTTTTGTTATGTTCGTGAGACTTGATGCTGATCCTTCTGCGTACGGCAGGCTGGAGCACCCACATCAAGGACGACGAAGTCGGACCTCCTCTATTCACGTGGATTACGGAGGCGCTTGCGAAGGGAGTGCTGAGGTGCAAGCCCAATGCCAAAGTCGTTGGACGAGGGCTAGAGGCGGTTCAACAGGCTGTCGAGAGGATGGAGAAGGGCGTCTCAGCCACCAAACTTGTGGTTGAGATACCATGAGCTTGGACGACGATATCGGCGGAGTGGACGTTCCGTTGGCAGACTACTCGACCTGGTATTCGGTCTTCTACACCCTGACGTCGCGGCAGTCGACTGAGATGGCTTCGGCATGCCTCATCTCATTTTCAACCTCCCCAAGTCAAGTGGCCGCAGAATTACATGCTCCTCGTCACCTGGGTAAGGCAGGGGGTTTACTTCCTGAACTGCTCTCTTGGGACGGCCTGGAGTCTTATGTTGCGCGGTGTCAGGGATGAGGTGGACGAGGTGGTGTTTGCGCCCGCTCACGTGACCTTTGCCCATGAACAACGTTCAGGTTGTCCATCCTTGTTGGAGCGTTTTGTACATCCTTAACCTCCTTCAAGGCTCAACGATGTTCCTTCCGAATGAAATATGGCTAGTCATTTTGCCATACTGCGAGCCAAAGGCTGCCTGGCTCTCCCTTCGCCCTGTGGATCACCAATTGAAGAGTTGCGTGGAACAGCACTTCGCCGGACAGCACCTGCCGGGACTCACCGTGAGCCTCACCACGCCCATTGAACTCGATGGTGACGACGTGTTCGAGTGATGCCTTCGGCATGACCGGAAAAGGGCACATCTGTCCGGACTTCGGTGCAGGGAGACTATGCCTTGTCATTGTCACGCCTTTGGCAGCGTGACTCTGCAGGTCTGCGCTGAAGGGAGTGGGGCGGGAAAAGGAGACGGAGGGCATGAGGGCGGAAGTAGCACTCGTGCCTGGTGTCATGTCGTAGAAATCGAGCCGACGTTCTGCGAGGCGCACTGGCTGTACACCAGGGCGCGCATGCGTGACGACAGCTCAAGGCTGCGGACCCTCGTCTTGGATTGGGAGGGATGTTTGTGGGACCTAAGATTTTCGCCGCGCGTGAGGCAGCTGCGCCTCAAGGGCCTTCGCATTAGCGGAGGTGTAGTATGCGGCTTCCACAACTACGATGCTCAGCTATCCTTTGAATTGATGCCGACCATGACGGAGTTTATGAAGCGATGTTACTGAAGCATCTTCTGAGACCGCCAGGAGGCCATCATCAGAGGGCAAGGTGTCACGGCAGATGTCGGGCGGATAGAGCAGCAGCTGGACACAGCGATACACAGCGATACGCATTCCACGCCAGTACCTTAGACTAGATGGAGTCGCCATGCTCTGTGTTAGAATATCGACGTATTACGCAGCATATGTGCCACTCTGATCAAAGCGCTCGTCATGTTGCAACTACATGTAAAGCGAAACCCAACTTGAACAGGACGTAAGACGGGCACTGCGGAAGTCGCCCAGACATTCTTCCCGTCGATGCGAATCCATTCTCTGCCAGACGGTGGACGTGAAGAACTGGTCCAAACATGAATACATGTAGAGTCGCCGATCACGTGACCGTGACTTCCGCGTTGCCAACATCCGCGGCTGTTTTGTCAAGCTCACGAGACCATCTCATACATGTAGTCTCTACATCCTTTGCCGCTTACATCTGGACCACGCACTACCCACGCCCAAGTATACTGGAGCGGAGACGACGGAGACCACACGACAACAACAACCATGCTTGAACCCGCCATGAACACCCTCATCTCCTCCGCGCGGTCCACCCTCTCCCGCCGCTCTATCGCCGCCCTCCAAAACTCCCGCTACCCTCTCGTGTCCGCCGTCCACCGCGCAGCATTCTCCAGCACGCCCAACCATGCTCTTCCCACACCCGGCGAAAGCATGTTCCGCTCCTCGTCCACCGTCGGCGGCCCACCCAGCACATACTTCCAGCGGCAAAGTTTACCCGCCAACACCGTCATCAAGTTCGTGCCGCAGCAGACCGCTTGGATCGTGGAGCGAATGGGCAGATTCAATCGGATCTTGCAGCCCGGGTTTGCGGTGCTGGTGCCGATCATCGATCGAATAGCATATGTTAAAAGCTTGAAGGAAAATGCAATGGAGATCCCGAGTCAGAGCGCAATCACAGCAGACAACGTCACGTTGGAGCTGGACGGTGTGCTTTATACCCGCGTCTTCGATCCGTACAAGGCGAGCTACGGCGTAGAGGATGCAGACTACGCCATCAGCCAGCTCGCGCAGACCACAATGCGCAGCGAGATCGGCCAACTCACTCTCGATCATGTGCTGAAAGAGCGCGCACAACTCAACACCAACATCACCCAAGCCCTCAACGAAGCCGCCGCCGACTGGGGCGTGCGATGCTTACGCTACGAGATCCGCGACATCCACGCTCCCGGCCCCGTAGTAGAAGCCATGCATCGCCAAGTGACCGCGGAACGCAGCAAGCGCGCCGAGATCCTCGAGTCCGAAGGACAACGCCAGAGCGCTATCAACATTGCCGAAGGTCGCAAGCAATCCGTCATCCTCGCCTCCGAAGCCGTGAAGTCGGAGAACATCAACACCGCGTCTGGTGAGGCGGAAGCCATCCTGCTCAAAGCCAAAGCCACGGCCGCGGGTATCGCTGCAGTGGCGCGGAGTATTGAAGACGGGCAGCAAGCTGCTCAAGGCGCCGTCTCGCTCTCCGTGGCGGAGAAGTACGTCGAAGCCTTTGGTCGTCTGGCCAAAGAGGGCACGAGCGTGGTTGTCCCCGGCAACGTGGGCGATATCGGGGGTATGATTGCGACGGCTATGGGCGTCTATGGCACCGTTACGCAGGCGCAGGTGAAGGCACAATCTCAGAAGTTACTTGGTGGGAGTGATCAGCACGAGCAGCAGGCGCCGAGTCGGCCGCAGTCGGAGGGCGAGAAGACGTTGGATTCGAAGAACGCCATTGCGAAGAGTATGCTTGAGACTTTTGACCGGACGCATCAGCGACACTGATCGAGCTCATGGTGCTCTCTTGGGTTGAATGAATGCATGGCGTTGAGGAGTCGTTGTATCTGAATACCAGAATGGCAAAAGGTGTGGTGCGGTATGGCGACAAACGCTGGTTATGTGTTGTGTTCGTTCAAGCGCATGTATTCAACTCAGTTTGGAAGGGCCTCTGCGCCGCACAACGGCCGCTTGTATGTAGTGTATCGAATGCATCCCAACACTGATCACTATCTCCTCGTTCGTGCAAGAAAGCACATCTCGCGCGCTCAGCAAAGGCCCGTACGATGACAGGCAGGTGATCGCATGCGAGGCATAGGGCGTGAGGCTCTTGGCGTGCATGTGGGCGGAGCAGCGACCGAGAGGTGACGCCGCGCTGCAACCAGCCTCATTGGCTTGCCACAGGCCGGGGCCGCCAGACCAGCATTGACGACAGGGTTTCATGTTATGAGGGACATAAGACAAATCGATGAGTTCCTCTACGGACATGTATCGTACGCTGTTGGTAGTCCGCGTCATGGACACCACCCATATGAACCATGCCAACCGTGACATCCATCCATCCATGACCATCAAATGATTTTGTGCCGCCGGCCAGCGAAGGCAACCGTCTGCGCGCGCTGGGTGACTACGCCCGCGGGGTATGTTACGCTCCATGTCCATCATAACGCCCGATTAATCCCTCATACCACGCAAACTAAGAAAGCAAAGTGTGTCTGGGCATCAATATCCAGCTCAGAACAATCAGCCGCCGTGCCGCATCCAGATTTATGCCGGGGGGAACGGGCGTCGTTGTATTGAAAGAGCGATCGAACGGGAGTCCTCGAGAGTGTACACAGAGGCTCCGAAGAAGTGTGCTATACAATCCAGATGCCTCACCACGAGCAGAGGGTTTCGAGAAGTCGGCGAAGAGCAAGGGCCTTGTTCAAGTGAGAAGAGGGTTGCTACCGAGGCCCGCCATAGCTGAGCCAGTATGGCAGATGGTCGGCGTCATCGTCTAGCCACCTCGTCATCGCTGGTTTCATCTGCTGGCGGTCGCGGCGATTGCGAACACCGGGCGCTTGCGGGATGGCGTTAGGGTGCAGCGTCGAGAGAGGGATGATCGGTACGAGACCAGTGGGCCTTGCTAGGTCGGTAAGTAGATCGTCGCCGTGCGCATAGTCGGCCGCGTCTGGCGGGCTCGAGTACAGGCCACCAGCGTGAGCGTACCCGACTCCTCCGCTTCCAGGAGTGGGGGACGCATGTCTGCGGCTTGCAGTCGCGCGGCGCGGGCCGAGACTCGTCGGACTACCATTGAAGGGGGGCGGCGGCGAGGTGGGCGGGAACGACATGCGCTCGGAAGCCGAATAGTCCAAGGCCCGATCACGCGTGAAATTGATACTGCCACTAGTCTCCGAGGAAGTCGAGCTCGCACTCGAGACAAGAGTAGGCACGTCGCTCGCGCTCGGAGTATCGGACGGTGCGTAGCGGCGAGCGGTAGCCGCACCAGCATGCCTTCGTGAACGCGCATTGGCGAGCGCCGTTATGTCGCTGGGCGCGCTCTCATTTGGCTCGGAGACCGTAGCTGATAAGCGTTAGATCAGGGTAGTAGTTCGAGGAGGACGTCGGTGCTCACAAGTGTGGTTGGCCATGTGCGAGGATATGGAAGGCGCGAAGCTGTTCCGATTGGCTCTGTGATGAAAATGGAGCAATGTAAGCTGACTCTCAGCGGACGCGAATGCTTTGGATCTGTCAAGCTGCGTTCTTGATGTTTTCGAGTGTGACAGAGGGAAGGGAGAAATAGAGGGAAGGAAGAAATACGGGAGGTCGGGGGGAACACAGTCGCTGATGAACTCAGAAGCAAACGGAATGAGGGGGCTGGGGATAGCGAAGTCTCTGCATGTCAATTTTCGGCGGTCAGGGGTT
>JAABUP010008681.1_pt1 | contig 12849 bp, 12 predicted proteins | sample 5559201 | NCBI WGS metagenome assembly JAABUP01 (sample SAMN10711887, study PRJNA513373) | rock metagenome | isolation source: Antarctica rocks | place: Antarctica | reverse complement strand
ACTCGCTCTACAAGGTGGGAAGTCGCCCATGAGATGAGTCCTCACACGGGGTATAGCGACCTCGCGCTATAACGAGCACCTTATCGTGACCGCAGTGACGAGAAGACTGAAACTGTCATAGCAATACAGTTTACGAGAAGTGAATACGAAAATGTTGGAACGAAGTTCATCCATTGAAGCACAAGCATGAAAACACCTGGACGCCAACAGAAAGTGCAACAGGACTGGAAGAATCTTGGGCTGGGATGCCTCACATTGGAAACGAGATGGTTGAGCGGCCAGCATGGCCCTAGGCCAGTTGTAGAAAGTCTCAATCTTACGACATGGAATCCCATAAGATTTAAGGGCAATGGAAGAAAAATAACATAGGCTAGCACTGCCAGTCTCACAACCACCCAAAGACATGTATGTTGGACTCGGTGATAAAGACGCGGATTTAAGACCTTATCGATAAGTGACGCGGAAATAATTTCTTGAGCCTCGGAGCCTCAAGAAATGCTCAATTTTGATTCATAGTATGACAATATGTAATACCTGCTCATTATCTTTCCAATGACTAATTTCTGAAAGATATAACGGCGTTTTCCCCTGAAATCTATGCACAGGACTGGGGTGAGACCCATTCTATGTGACTACCTTCATTTCTAGCGACATATCCAAATCAAAACCAATCATGTCTGATCCCCTCTTGAGCACTCTTTGCAGTATCTGGTGAGTAAGCAAGTCTCACTGTCACTCTCCCGGCTACCTACTGATGACCATGCATCAGCCATGTAAAGCCACTGAAGTATCGCTGCCCTCGTTGCTCCACCCTGACCTGCTCCCTTCCCTGCATCAAACGCCATAAACAATGGGCCCAGTGCAACGGTATCCGCGACCCCTCAAAATACATCAAGCACAAGGATCTTGCCACACCTAAAGGCATCGATCACGACTACAATTATCTTACAAGCATCGAGCGAGAAATCGATTGCGCAGAGAGAAACGCTGCCTCACGAGGCGTCATTCTCGAAGAAAGAGTCCGGCCGAAAGGAGAACCGTATGACAAAGGAGAGTTCAACCTAAAGAAAGCAATTGAGAGATGTGGTGTCATTGTTGTGAAAGCGCCAAAGGGCATGTCGAGGAGCAAGCAAAATGCTACACAGTGGACCAAGAAGTACGTCCAATCGTCCCCCGAGGGGGTTGCCGTTTGATTCCTCATGTTCTTACACTTCTCCTGGTAGGAACAAAACCCTCAGATGGTCAGTGGAATGGATCCATCCCGACGGGACGAAAACAATGAGCATGTGTCCGGAGAATCAGCCTATACCTGAAGCTTATACCGCTCATTTGGACTCATTAGACCCCCGGCGCGATACAAAGAGACGAAAGCTCGATCACAAGCAATCTGAAGTTTCTAACCTAAATGATGAGACTCAACCCCGTCCGGAGGAGCCACCATCCGACATTCCTAAACCTCTTGCTCGACCAACAGAACCCCTGGTATCCGATGTGACAACTGACGACACCCTGATAGCGGATATCCGCGACGAATGCAGCTCCCCAAGAACCGACAACTTTCCAGATTCATCCTCAAGAAAGCGATTAAAAAGGCGAAAAGCCCTGGACGATCAAAGTCATAAACCCCAAGTTGAAAGAATCACCCAGCAACAGCTAGAAGAGTGGACGCATGATTTATCCAAAGGGCCGACGTTAGAAGACACCCGAACTGAGGAGCTACGTGGAAGTGCAAGAAAGACCGCAGAGGCCATTCAGGGGATGAACCCGAATCCAACCACTTCCGAAACATCTCCCTCCCCACCCCTAACGTTTCACCTCCACCACCCCTCCCTCCCCTCCCCCCGCCCCGTGCTAATCCCCCTCCCCCCCACCGCAAACCTCCTCACCACGCTCCCCTCCCGCCTCGTCCTCGAATTCCCCACAATCTACGTCTTGCACTCTCAACCCTCTAACAAACTCCCCGAAAACTTCATCAGCGAGGAAGAGTTCTTTGATAAGGCGGGGAAAGAGATGGTGACGGAGGTGGAGGAGGGGGAGATTGGGGATGATGGGGAACTGGGGATGGGGGGTGGGGTCGAGAGGGAGGAGGGGGAGGTAGATGAGAGGAGGTTGATAGAGGTTTTGGGGAGGGATTTAGGGGGTGGGGAGGGGGGCTTGTGAGATCCTTCGACGATTGGATGGATGTGCGGCTTTATACCCACCAATTCAACGGAGAAATACTCTACGAAATGGCTAAATTCATCTTGATTGATTGCCTCAGACTTTCCAAGCCACTGATATTAAGATGGCATAATAGGTTGACCATCATAAGCTAAACCTATCCGAGTAATTAACAGAGTTGGATTATTAGATCTCGCACTGCGGTGGACCTTCACGTGTTGGCAGAAAACTCTAAGCTAAGCCTATCTGAGCCATTTTCAAAGTCAGACTGTCTGATCCGCTGCTACATGTCCGCTATCCATATTGGTCGACCATCACCCAAATCGACAAAAAGTGTCCCATACAATACCTACTCGAAATTTCAATATGCACAAGTTTTATATACAAATGTTTTTCGTATTTCTAGAAATTGAATTTGAATGAATCATGAAAAGCATTTTCCACGGGCTTGGCGCTTATGAGCCTCGGCCCGTCCCCAGATTGAAGCTCCCCGCAAAACGCCCTAGCCTGAGGGAGGGCTTCATGTCCTGAATCTCAATAATGGTTCCTTCAGACCCATTGACCTCTTCATTCATACCATCATGAATTCGGCTCCCAAGCAGCGCCTACAAGCGCTCAGCGAGCAGCTTGTTGTCAAGCCCGCCGACCCTGGGACCTTCGAGAACATACCCAAAATACGGCGAATAGCGCCCGACTCTGCCGGACCGTATGGCTCTCTTTTTGCCAGGCATCCGATTATTGACCGTTATGCTGACAAGTTCAGTATAGGAGAGTCAAGGACAAAGTCGTCATAATCACAGGTGCCAATTCTCCCCTCGGCATCGGCCGTGCCTCCGCGCATCGTACGTACTTTTCGTGACGATTCTATCCATCTAGAACAGAATTGAAATCGCGACGAAATCCCCGGGCAGATGATCTTGAATGTATATGCTGACACAGAACAACGCTCAGAATTCGCCCACAATAGCGCCCGCGCCATCTACATCTGCGACTTCAACGACCAACACCTCCCCACCCATACCCGCGAACTCCAAACCCTCTACCCCAACGTCGAGATCCACGCCCGCCGCTTCGACGCCAGCGATGAAACCGCCCTAAAAGCCGTCATAGACGAAGCCGTATCCAAATACGGCCGTCTGGACATCATGTTCGCAAACGCCGGCATCGTCGGCACCAACGTCCCCTTCTCCGCCATCACACCCGACCAATTCATGAGCACCCTCCGCACAAACGTCCTCAGCGTCTTCCTCGCCATAAAACACGCCGCCAAAGCCATGATGGCCACAAGCCCCCTCAAGAAATATCCCAACGGCAGCATCATCGCAACATCCTCCGTCGCGGGGCTCCGCAGCAATGCCGGCTCGACGGATTATTCGGCGTCGAAGGCGGCGGTGAGGAGTCTGGTGCAGACGACGGCGTGGCAGTTGAGTGGGACGGGGGTCAGGGTGAATGCGATTATGCCGGGGCTGGTGGAGACGGGGATGACGGCGCCGCTGTTTGAGATGGCGAGGGAGAGGGGGACGGAGGGGAAGGTGGGGCAGTTGAATCCGATGAGGAGGGGGGCGGTGGCGGATGAGGTGGCGAGAGTGGCGCTGTTTTTGGGGAGTGAGGAGAGTAGTATGTACTCCTTTTCGTGTTGCATCGCAAAAAGCGACATGAATTCCCCTTTTGACTTACTGGTCGCTCTTCTATCGATGCTTATGATTCTATTCATCCTCTGATGAATGAATGCTGACTCAAACATCTCTTTAGGCTATGTCAACGGACAAGGATGGGCCGTAGATGGCGGCTTGAGCGCCGGACATCCTGTTGTGCCAGGGAAATTGGCATGAAAACCATGCTTTCGCTGCGGGCATCTTCTGTAGCATAGCCAGCACCATCTGCGTAAGTAGCAAAGGAAGTATTGGACGAAATGAATTCGTATGAGATATAACCAAATTAAATCAAATATCTAACAGATCGCCTAAAACTCAAAGTCATCACTATAAAACATCCAGGGTCACATCAGGGCTACCCAGTTCCAAAGATTTCTCACCACATTTTCCGTCAATCCCTTTGAAAACATGCGCTGGCGATGGATTGCTGCCGATATTCAAGATCCTTTAAGCTTGCTACCTAGCGGTGCCAAGTTAGCAGCTACGTCGAGATTCCCAGCAATAGCAATTCCCACCCCTGGTTTGTAATCTCTATCACCTACTGACGAGTCCCAGATATAAAGACTGAAGAACGATGTGCGAGGCTCTGTTCCGGTAAAGGTTAGTGTAGTTGACTAAATCATGAAAGACAATCGATTGTACTGTCAAGGCCTTTGCTAATCATCTCGCATTTCTCCCAAAAACACATCCAGCTTGGATCCAATTCGCCATATTTCACACATCAAATCCACGCACGGTACAGGCGCAACGCACCCAGGATGGCTCCCATAACATCAACCACCACCGCCATTATCAATACCCAAGGCAGGAATCGGGGCTGAGAGATGCAAAGCATTGAGAGACTAGTAAGCTGCCCACTGCTTACGATGGAAAACTGCAACGTGTGGATCTTACTGATAGGCTCTTGATATTTCTAAGCTGCTACATCATCGTCTGTAATTTGGTGGTCCCTAGGTTGATTGACAGCCTTACTGCTAGGCTACGTCTAGAGTTCCGCTGACATTCTTCTCGTTCAAATCAGGTACTCTGGCTGAGAGAGAATCATCATGGAGACATTCTTATCCCATCGGTTGAGGGAAATCGTACTACCATGCACCACGATTAGCCGCCCATACACCATCTATCTCCATTTTCTCCATTCTCCGTACTAGAACCCGCGTAATCAAATGACGGATTTATCTACGCGTTTTTTCGCGTTTTGCCCCACCATCCATCCTACAACTATTCAATAAAATGGAACCCTACATCGCTAATAAGCATTTGACTACTCCACAACGTAAGCATGTTATCGATCTATATGCTATAGATGGACAGTCAGTTCCTCAGATTCATAATAACACTCAAATCCCCTCACCTACCATCCGGAGAACTATCAAATCTGGAGTCCCCCGCAGTACGAAAAACTCCACCTTAGGCCGAAAGCGAAAGGTCAGCGCACGAGACCTTCGACGACTTATTAGAGTAGTTACTTAATCAGGAGATAGAAGGCGATAATCCTACGTGGTTTTAGCGAAAGAGCTAGGTATACCGTATATAGGCCGGTGAAACGGCCTTACGTGTCGCACTACGAAAGGTAGGCTTTAGGAGGTGTATCGCATATCCTAAACCACTCCTCTTATAGATCAATCGAAAGAAACGGCTCCGGTGGGCCCGGGAGCACCTACACTAGACCATAGAAGACTAGATAAGAGTCATCTTCACCGATGAGAGCTCTTTCGAAACGGGGTGGCGAAATCGGATTTTCGTAACCCGTAGGCCTAATGAACGTCATTGCGCTAATTACCTATAACATTTTAAATATTTAGGCCGAGAATCTATTATAGTGTAGGGTGGGATTATAGGTACTTAGGCCACCGAGCTTTGCCTACTCCTAGGGAGTATTAAGGCTACACAGAGGGGGCCAAATAAGGGTTATATACGGAAATCTATTACTAGCAAGGACTATATCGACTAGATCCTTAAGCCCTTCCTAGAGCCTTAGTATCGCGCACTCGAGGAGTAAGGCCTTAGGCCGATATTTATGTAAGATAGGGCTAGGATCTATAGCTCTAAGGAGACGTTATCGTGGTTACGAGAGTATAATATCGAGATATTAGTTTAGCCACTAAGTAGCCCCGATTTGAACCTAGATAAGTATATATGGCGGGGGATAAAGCAGAAAATTCGTAGCTACCGACGAATGATAACTACTAAGAAGGATATATAGCCAGCAGCAAAGAAAGAATGGCTATAATTAGTGGAGAAATCGGCCTATGTTAAGTGGGTGGAGAGCATGCCCCAGAGGTGTAAGGATATGATTAAGAATCGTAGATTCTCGACTAAATAGTGACTCTATGATTTCACGATTTTGCTAGACCATAGCCATTATGTATGGCCTTAATTATTCTACATCTAGGATTAATTAATTAAGTGGTGCGTGGGTCAGGTTTCTAATTGGCAGGTTACGCATACAAATTTTGGTGGGGGATCTGCCGAATCCGTCACTTGATTACGCGGGTACCAGTACACATACCATAGGCGATGTGGTGCCGATACTGGTGGTCTGTGGAGTGAACGGTAAGTTGAGTTCAAGGCATATGCGACCCTTTTCCCGGCCTCACAAGCATCCACTTCATGCGGGAAACATTTTCACAAAAATCCAATTGGGCTTTAAAGTCTCAAATCCTGGGGCTGAACGATCCAAGGGCGGCTTTTCTCCTACTGCGACAGGCTCTGCCATACGAAATTCGATCTATCAATGTATCGTTGATTCATGCAATATTTCAGTGGATCGTGATTTCCGCGCATTGTAAGCTGTAAAAGTCCGACTACCGAAAGACCTCTGAACTTTGAAGCGCTTATTGATGAACCATTGATCCAGGAGATGAACTAAAATGATATGCCAGACCTCACAATCAGTACCAGTACATGCACGGGGATTGGGCGTTTGCTTGGATCCGACAGTCTGGGACAGTCGGCACGCATGTCGCAATGAGACTTTTCGCAAGGCAGCAACATGGCATCTCTATTCAGGACGCCGGTGGTTGCAGAAAGTGACGAGAGCGAGACTATCCTAAGCATCCTACCATCGACCGCCAGTCCTGTCCTCATTGTGCTAAATACTATTGATCTCTCAATTCATAATGTCTGTGCAATATGCCTCTGCAGCTGAGCCATGCCCAGACGGATTTTTGTCCAATGGAAGTGGTGGCTGCGATCCCGAATATGAGAATTGCACGTCACTCACTGCCCAGATCAATCCATTTTGCCCGGAGGCTCTGCAATTGGACCAATTCGTCCTCACATGATCAGCTACTACCCCAGCTTGTGAAGTTACCTCAGAAACCTCCAGTAACTATGACAGCTCAGCATGCTGCGCGGCAAACGAGCCCTTGTCTGATTGTTTCCTCAGATTGGCCCTTCCGGATTCTGGTATCTCCTGCTACGATATCAGTAGCTGTCAATACGAAGGTCCGCCATTAAGGAACGAGTTCACAGATATACTGGTCGGTATGCCCAGTGGATAAAACGATTGTACGGTTTTTTGCTTAAAGATAATACACATGATCAATTGATCTTGGGTGCCTATCATTACGTTGTGTATAACATTCACGGTACAGGATATCCCGGATCAAATTCCGGAGACGACTACTTTGCAGCGGTCAATTGGTTCTTCACCAGCTGGCACGGCTCTTTGCAAACGGCTTATGCATATTCGTCCAGCCAAATTGCGAGTATTGTCGAGGTAGTGGATCCGATCAGAAAGACCAACGTTGCATTGAACGATATTGTACTCGCTACTACTTTCGGTCTGGCTTTTGTTGGTGGACCATTCGGTTCTGTAACAGACTCGTCCACCCAAGCTATTGGAGGGTTTCTAATCACTCTGGTACAACAAGCTCCTACGGTTGCCAAGGCACTATGGCCTGTCGGTACAGCGGACTCACAGCTGTACCAGATATCTGAGCTTGAGAGTCTCAATGCTAATATCGCCCAGCGCCTCGATGAGTCTTTGAGCCGTGGTCTGCGAGAAGTGCTAGGAAATCTGGATACCTTTATCAATTTCACCATCCATGTAAACCCTCGTGCCGCTCCATTCTCTGTGCCTTCCAACGAGAGACCCTCAGTGGCAAACCAGACAGAAGGACTCCTGACAGCCTTATTTACTTTTCTAATTTCGAGTGCTTTGGTGGAAAATGGCTGGAATGGAGCGGTGGTCCCTGGTGTAGACCCGCAAAGTATTACAACTAATAAATCAGCAGTGCTCCCTGACTGGGCCTTGTATGACTGTTCCAGATGCTCAGAACAGACTGACATGGGGTGTGAGATTTATGACTCGAACAACATGTGTGGACGATGGTGGTACAATCCTGACATCGAGTGCGCCTTTACTCTGGGCGGCCATATATCTGACCAGGATCCGGGGCATCTAATGTCCCAAATTTTCAGCCGTAATTGGACAGCCCCGGAGCTACTTTTCAAGACCTCTGCCCTCTGTGACGGATACGCTGCTACTGTAGATGGTAACATGACCATATCAATTCCTCACGACCTGGAAGTGGGACCGCCAGACTACACCAGTGGCGATGCATATCGGATGTTCTTAAGCTATCCTGAGGCATGGGTCACCTGGGCGAATGACACCATAAGAGGTCGAACGCTGTCCAATCTGTCCGTCGAAGTCGAATCACATGTAACTTTTCCACGTGATCAAATATTTACGTGGCCGCATGGAAATACACAGCATCCAAACAGCACACTGCTAAACTACACCTCCGGCGGAGCTGATTTTTCTTGCACATCTCAATTGTCGCTTACTATCATGGATACCTGGTATGATGTAATTAATGGTATCATCCCATGAGATTGGCTTGTTCTCTTTCAGCTGCTTTACAGCGCTGGTGTGCATACATTGCTGGAAGTCTCAAACTGGGGTTGATTCCATCATGAATGGAAGACTATTTTGCTCTACGACCTCGGACTTACCGTTCATGCAGAGAGCCATTGCAAAATTGCTTCTACCCATACTCTGAGGGTGTAACAATGACCCAAGCTTTTTCAAAATCACGAGGAGAGTGGGTTCTTTTCTTCTTTCCCTGCTACCTGGCTCGAATCTACTGCCTCCAAAGGATTGAGGTCCTCCCCCACTGCTGTGAGCCGCACTTCAGCCGTATGAGCAAGCATTGCTACCCGCTAATTCGTCCACTCCTCGAATAGGCAGAGAAAATAGACACGCCTCCTCCATGTCATATGCAGTGCCGATTCCAGCTTTTGTATCTGACTGACCGTTCTGGTTCGGGGCTCTATCGGCAAAAATAAAATGGGAATGATGGCAGGGTCTGCCAGAATCATGATATATTGAGGAGCAAGAGCAGCAAGAGCAGGCGATAGAATATTGGTCATATTCCGGGTAGGTCGTGACGAAATTACTTGTATAGGCATTGCAGGTGTTCGCAGAAGATCAACGTGCGATAAACCACAACCTCCCCGCCCTCTCCAGCCTGACCGGAATTCGGGTAAAGATTGAAGGATTTGATTCCATCGGATGTCGATATGGTGCGCAACTCTTCAAGTCGTATGTACCACCGATTCGGCAGTATCATTTGAGCTATAGCGCTTGGCTTTCCGTTACTATCATCAATGACCACTGTGATAGCACATACTGATCGTCACATCTGCATCATCCAAATAATACCGGGCTTTGAACGATGACGTCTTCAGATGCAAGCTGCTCGATGATGCCATGGTACCGTCCTTCCCGAATGACATGCGGCGAATTGTTGGAGCGTATCTATAAGCCTGCTTTGGGTGGGTTCTACTAGGAGATGAATGGAGTTTTAGACGTCTTCGCTGTTGTAAACAGCTCTAGGTCAGGCAAGTCTACAACTTCTTTTTAGATTATGCATGAATCACAAGTGTTACGTACACCTCGATCATCGTATTACCCTGGCCGGGACAGTAGCCGCCAATATCTCATACAGCTTGATTTGACGATGACTGCCTCGCTAGCAGATTGACACGTGTTGCATGCAATTAGTGTACATCGTTTGCATAGTCAAGTCGGCAAAATTGCCACGCATGTATTGCCAATCCGTTAAGAATGGGCTTGATGAGACAAGACATACAAATAATACTTCGCTGTCTAAGAGAATCCCTCCTTACCAATTGACCCGATGGATAGGCTTCAATACTGGATTCCCCCATCCCCCACCCAAAGAAACAAAATACCTATGGTATACCACCTCCCATCAAACCTCACCCCTCGCCTCCCTCATCGATGGTACACAACTCCTACAACCCATTCTAGCAACAGGTCTATGGTCCCTGCAATCGCACTTGCAGCAAACGCAAGGGTGACTGTGCGGACAAGCGACAATCGGCCAGCGATTCATAGGATCGAAACAAGAAACAGCATCAGCAGCACTATCGTGGCTCTTGACATAACCGCTCGCTATCGCACTCCTCGTGCTATCGTCGTAGGTGTCGTGCGACGGGTGGTTGTGGATGTCGCTTTGCCGCCCGGGCAAGGGAGCATGACTGTGTATGCATGGCTCACAGGGGAATATAAAAGGGGCGAGAGTTGCATCGTTGGTATCGACAAAGGAGCTGATGATGGGGAGTCTGTTGCCGCGGCCGCTGTGGCTTGCTGCGCACACGTCGACCCAGGAGCTGATGGCACGGTCGGTGTCATTACTTCTGTTGGGACTATGATCTGCTGTGCTCCCTTGAGTGTGAGGTGTCGTAAATTGAGGGTTTTTGCTGTCATGAAATGTTTTGCGCAGGACCAATTTGATTAGTGGGTGGTCTTTGGGCTTTTCATTTTGGTTGGATTTGACGCTCTTTCGGCTAGGTGCCATGCTTGAGAGAAGGCAGGAAAGTACTTAATTGTCAGTGCCTTAAAAGAGAAAGAATCTGAGAGACGACCTTGGATAGCGCATCTTTATATATCGGTGGAATTATACTCGGACATTACATCTCGTCGAAGAAAAGGAAATTTGTCATTTTTTGTCCGCGTTGAGCTGGTAAGGTTGTCGTGACAGGTCTCTTTAAATGTTGTCAACGCTCTCGTCAGGGGTTGCCGCGCTCGCGTCAACGTAGGAGCTGATGGGACGGGTATCATTGGTGCCTTTTGATGCGGGTTCTATCCGCTGAGGAATTCTCGTTGTAGGCTTTGATATGAGACGGAGGCTTGTTGATTGGAGTCGACTCGGGGAGGATTTTCGTGCTTGATGGTTGCTTTTTTGAGGCTCCAGAGTGCCGAGAGGTCTGGGCTTGTGTGGCTATCGGATAGCGCCCGCTGCTCATGATGATTGTCTGCGTTATTTGGGTTGTTGGTTGGAGGCATCCTGGAAGAAAAGTATTCATTCCGTAGTTGCTTAAGGCGCTGCGCTTCATTTCGTTTCTGACTAAATGGCAATGTTGAAAGAAAAGGGGATTTCATGCTTGATGGTTGTTTTTCGGGCACGACGGGTTGACGAGATGTCTGGCTCGTCTGGTTATCGGATATCTTACGCTGCTTGTGATGACTGTCAGCGTGTTTCGGAATGTTGGTTGGAGGCATTCGGAGGAAGACGTATGCATTTCGTAGTTGCTCGAGGTGTTGAGACTCATTCTGTTTCTGAGTAGGTGCCATTTTTGAGAGTAGTCAGGAAGGAGGATTGACTTTCGATGACTTGATAATAAAGGAATCTGAGAGAGGACTTTAGACAGCGCATCTTTATACGTCGGTAGAGTTATACTCGGGTGTTGCATCTCGTCGAAGAGAAAGAATCTCCTATTTTTCGTATGGTGAGCTGGTAAGGTTATCGTCACTCGGCTTTTCTAAGATCCTGTACAAGGACTGACACCCGTCCGATTATTCTTCCAGGGTGAGGTATTTTTGCGCAGAAGTATGTCTTTTATAAGAGCAATTTCCCAGGAGCCCCCGTAAGACAGGTCTTCCCTGTCGTGTTGAAGGTATAAAGAACCCCAGTCCTCTTATCACGCATGTCGTATATAGTATGAAGTGTTTCTAAAGTGAAAACAGTTAACTTGAAGCCCGCTACTTCCAAGCACTGACAGACCTTGGACTACAATGGCCGATATACTCAATCCCTTTAGGTTGAAGTAAGCAATATGAAGCATGGCTTAGAACTGCCAACAATTCAGTTGCCGAGGCCGAATCGCGAAAATTGTCAGAAGGGGACGGAACCTTAGGTGTATTCTGTTGCGATTGATGCCGCCTCTCTTCAACGAGTTCGCTAGCCAAGGGGTATCAGACCTAACGCATATGATGTATGCGAAATATTAGCATTTTAGCCACAATCCTCATTCAGGAAGTGTATTTTACGATTGTACAAAGTGTTGAACCCTTCTCTTACGTAAAGAATATCATTTTCGTAGTATAGAGTCAATTCCATCAAGTGTCCCATGCACATTCTCTAGATTCAATGCAATCACATTGGAACTGAATTCGGTGAGATACTCCAATGTTGATGTCCCTGAGACTTCCCTGTAGTCAGCGAACACAGCAGTCAAAATCTCATGACCTGTTCTCATTATATCAATTCAATGGAAAATTGTATTGCAAAAAATAGGATTATATATTGAAATAAAAGACTACACAATATCGATAGACGGGTCCAATGGCCTAGTGGTAACCTTACGAATCAATCGTAATTGACCAAGACACTAACTCCGCTGCATCAAACCTTAAAGGGTGTGACCTGGAGCTAGTAACTTGCTGCATCAATGGTGATTGGTCGACGTTAATACCACTATCCTTGGCCTAATCCCGGGGTTCCGGGTTCGATTCTGGGTTGAGACTTTCGAGTTTCGACCTGGGGATGAGTAGGGCTGATGAATTTCAGTTCCGAACATCTTTTTGATTTTTTACGTTTATGTTGATGCTAACTAGCCTCGTCTCACGGAATGGGCGACCGTGCCTTCTTCCATCAATCAAGGTTCAAATTGACAATGCGCGCAAATAGGACGTTGACAACTCTCACATCTCTCTCTAAAGTCGCAGCTGAAGGCACGATTTTTGATTCCGCATTCACAACAAGTCCATCTATAT
>JAABUP010008680.1_pt1 | contig 12849 bp, 2 predicted proteins | sample 5559201 | NCBI WGS metagenome assembly JAABUP01 (sample SAMN10711887, study PRJNA513373) | rock metagenome | isolation source: Antarctica rocks | place: Antarctica | reverse complement strand
TTCTCGAGATTAGTAAGGGAGATAGCGTAAATAATTACGCCTAATCTACGCTTCTAGTCTAGTGTATTAGAGGTACTTCACGAGTATTTAGAGGCGTTCCTTATAACCTAGTTCGAGTATATAACCTTACCTTAAGCTTATATCTCGATTTATTACTAATAGTATCTAATAGGTATAAATCTCGCCGTAATTCACGCGAAGCGAGTTACTATTATATAGAAGGACGCGTAAATAATTACCCTATTTATACTAGGAGTGCGTAGCTTAGGTACGAATTTCGGAAGAAAAGATATATCGCGTTACTAGTATATAGATAGCTTACTACTTTCGTAGCTTAATATAATAACGGTTTTCTACTTATAAGACTATAATACTATACTACTAATAATTATTATAATAATTAGTATAAGATCTACCCTAATTATCTCGGCTTTAGATAATTATACTTAATTAGCTAACGAAGACCCGGGTTATTATAGGTTCACCTATAGGTAACCCGTAGTATAACCCGACCCACCTAGGGCTAAGACATAGGTTACCCACCCCAAATTAGGTCGGGTGATAAAATGGCCAAAACCTACCCAACCCGACCCATTGCGCAGCATAGACATTCAGGTATTAAAAATATTAAAGATGCGGTATATAGAATTCGACGGCCGAAATAAGCTCGACTAATAGGTGTCTTAAGACTAGCGTCTAAGAACAACGAATATCTTAAGACAATTAATGTCTTTAGACGATTATTTCTAGACTTAATATATCTTCAGATAGATGTCTTAAGACATTATACGTCTACAGACACTCGTCTTAAGACTAATTAGCTCAACTTTGGGAGGCAGTCTCCCCTGACGAGTACTACCCACCTCTAAAAGTTGAGGGGTCCACTGAAGACAAATACGCTCTTCTTTACAATTTCTTTTCACAAGTGTACACCTATCTCCAGGGGACCATGTATCCTATACATTTTATTGTTGTTGAGGACCAAATTGACTTAGATGCTGATGGCTTGAAGTAATTAATATATTTCCCATTCAAGTTCAAGTGCACACTTACATCTTTTTGACGCTACGAGATCATCTGCAATCTGTAAGATATCAATTGTAGAAAGCTGGCTTTAAATGATTACTAAACAGTCGATCTATTGTATGCTGTCGTTCCCACTAGCGGCGCAGTCAGATACCTCCTTCATCCAACTAAATGTTTCTCTGCAATACCCGAAGATCAAGTCCCTCAGATTGAGTTAGGACTCTGCCTACTTTATCCTTTAGTGTCTTGGCCGCCTGGGAAAGAGGGCATCGATTGTATCCATTGTAATTATGATGTAGGCGAGATTGTATAGACTCCAATTTGCTCTGAAAAGCCACAGCACTATCCTCCATCTGCCGAGAAAGCGGCCACACGTTGGCCGAACTCAGCACTCCCAAAAACTCGCAAACCCTAGACCCGGCGTCACAGTATAGAGAAAGAAACTCGTCGTTTCGACAGTTGTGACACTTCTTAGTAGGTGGAGGTTTGTAACGCTTACAAGCGGTACAGAGCTTGCCTCCCGTCTCGAATTCTTGCTGGTCATGGCGAAGCCCGTCAATGGCCTCTTCGGCCTCTCCCATCATATCACATACGACCCGGGTTCTTAAGCGGTGTAGCGCACCTATCCCAGCATTAGGTCGAACTCCACTTGAAAGCTTTAGAATGGAAAGAACTCCGGACATACCTTTGAGGGTCTCCGGGAGAGCAGAATTTGGTGTGGTACGGTTAAGCTCGGCCGCTGTTAAATTTAAGACTAGTTTGGTGGTAAGATTTGAGAACTCGTCAACGTGGCCTATCAGAAAGGCAATGGTGGACAACTTCCATAACATCGGAGATTCATGGTCGCTCTCGCTCTCGCTTAACGACCGCAGCCAACGTCCACTTTCACCGTATATCGAGGTTATGCAGTCATATTTATCGGATAAATAGGTAACATCGAGCTGGAGATCGGCTCCAAGCTTAGGGAATTTCCGTTGAGATGAAAAATGCAAGGTGTAAAAAAGTACTGCCAAAGCATCCGGATCGTCATCTGGCAACGGGAGTTCAAGCGGATTGTGCACGCTTCGAATGGTAATCCCCTCGAGAAACTTTAAGTTAAGCATTGCTTTGAAGACAGGAGAAGCGAGTGCCAGTATTTTGGATAAAATGAGCAATTCCTTAGAGCTGGTTTGGATGAGAATATTGCCACTTTCATTAATAATTTCACGATCGATCACCTAGTCCGAGGCTTAGTACGAGCGGTTTAAATACCGGATAACTACTTCGGCTTCTTACGCCTCAGGTGGCGAGTCTATAGCATAAATGCTCCCATCGGTAGTAGTTTCCATAGTAGGTACGATACGATTTCGCAAAGTGAAAGCTTTAACGTAGCCCGTTAAATAACTAGAAGATAGAATCTAGTCGAGGGGTTATTAAAGGATAGTATTAGCTAAGGTGAGAGTGAATGCCTTTAGGCGCCTTATCTTTTATAACCCCGCATTTATCACCTACTATAGAGCTAACGAGATCCTTTACGAATAACTAGGGTGTCTAAGATTTATATAATAATTAAAACCTAAGGCTTAGAATACGGTTCTAAGACGTACCGAGTAAGTACTTAGTATGCGGAAATATTCGAAGAACCTCGAGTACTACGCGGTGATTCGTGGTTTCTACCTTACTATTCTAATAATCTTCTCGTCCTAGTAAGCATTCTATATATAATAAGACTATAACGCCCTAGGGTTACTAACTAAGCGCTACTTATTTAGGGGAGATGCGCACCCTTTAGTAATTAGTTTTAAGAACTCAATATTTTATAGGTTTATTACTTTAGCGAAGGCCGAAGTATATATAGAAGAGAAAGAAGTAACGGACTATAAATATAATATTAAATAGGGGGCTAGGGAGATAATACTAGAGAAGGGGTAAACGGCGTATTACGCGGTCGCTAATAGTCGTATACTAGGGATCTAGAAATACTACTAGTAAGTCCTAGAATCCTTACCTATATAGACACTCGTAACTTATAGAAAGCGGGAGCGGTAATGCGGAGCTAGAAGTAGTAAACTTTTCGGGGGCTTATTATAAGCGTTTTCGAACGTTAGCATAGGCGGAAGGCTTTATAGCGGATTAGGAGGAGACGTTTACTTACCTCGTTAAGGCTAAGATTAAAGAGGAGCTATTAGATAGTCGTCGACTAGCGAAAATAAAGGGGACGCTAGTTAGACTTAGTTTAAAGACCGAGGGCGGCGGCGATAACTACGACGAGCTTATAGACGGCTTTAGTAGGATTATAATTAAGTAGTTCTTATATAGCTACACGTAAGAGCGTATTTTACTTATTTAACCCGCTCTAAAGTCACATTTAAAGTCCTCGCCCCGGGCGATAGCGACTTCGAGATAAGAAATAATAGGACTCTACTAAATCTACTAGAGGAGTTATACGACCCCGTTATTAAAGCGTTTAATAACGGTATAGCCGAAATATCCGCTAGGGAGAATGTATAATTAGTAGCTTATTACTGCCTACCTCCAAAAGTTAAGGGGTCCACCGAGGGCAGTACTCGTCGGGGCAGTACTCGCTAGGGGAATACTCGTCGGGGCAGTACTGCCTCGAGGAGTACTGCCCCGACGAGTACTACCTACCCCTAGTGTGGACCCCTCAACTTTTGGTGGTGGGCAGTACTGCCTCGAGGAGTACTACCCCGACGAGTACTGCCTAACTCTAAAAGTTGAGGGGTCCACTAGGCAGTACTCCTCGAGGCAGTACTGCCCCTAGTAGACCCTTTAACCGGCGAGTACTCCCTCGACCCCCTAGCGAGCCCTCATCTTTTAGATATAGAAAGTACTCTCGTACTCCTTCGGTAAGTACTATAAGCCCGTATCTAAAAGCTAAGGGCTCGCTTAGAAAGAAGTATCGTAAGAGGGGAATAAGGGAGTACTCCCTACGGGTAGGGTCCTCTAAAGGTGAGTACTCGAAGCACTCTAGAGGAGCTAAGTTATATAATAGCCACCGCCCACCCTTATAATATACTTAATAACTATAGATATAAGCGAAGTAAGTTATTACTAATATACTAAGCTCTAGAAATATATTAATCTCCTAGTAGAGTAGTTAGTACGAGAATTAACTAGTTAGGGAAGAAAATCGGAGGACTAGGATCCTAGAAGTAACGGGATAGTAAACTACGAAGAAGGGGGATAAGGTAATAGAGATAGACTAGGTCGGTAATTTAACGGACTACTCCTTCCGTATCACCTCATTATCTAAGAGCTTCGGTATAGTGTCGGTCTATTATACGTTAAATTACTCCGATGTCGTGTATATTACGCTCTATATCTAGGTATATTACTATCTTAGTATTATCTTCTCTATACTATTTATCTTATTTCCCTTAACTAATAGAGAATATATAGAACACTTAATAACTATTATAAGGTTATTATACTTATCTAATAAAAACCGATTCGTAAGCTTATCCCTCCCCTATTATACTAAAACTTTAACGGACTTAATTATAGCTACGGTGTAGAATAGGCTAATCTCCTTAACGCTTACCTATTACTAGTAAAGATTAAGCGCTAGATCCTCTACGTAGACTACGTTTAAATTCCTTCGTCGCGTAATTAATCTCCTTTATTTCTTAAAGACCTATTTAAAAGACCGGAGTATTACGAGGAAGAGTCGATCCCGTATATAGAATACGAGGGCCGGTACGATTAGAGTTAAAGGAGCCTATAATTCGAGGGAATAGTATATAGGATTTAAAGGGTAGTTAGGCTATAGGTATTTCGCTATGCGAAATCGCCGCCGTAGAGCTATTCGTCGCTATATTATCGACTAAATCCTATCCCTACTAATCACCTATTAAGGGGTCGTAGACGAAATCGACCTAATAACTATCCTTCCGAAGGGCGCTCTAAAGCTTAATAGCTATACTTATAATCTCCGTAAGCCTCGTACGTAGTTGCTAACTAGTCGGGCCCTAAAAGTAGTAAAGTAGCGCTACGATTTCCTCTATAATATTACTTTAACTAGGTTTAGTAGAGATATCGGTCGTTACCGAGGGATTAGGTAAAGTAAGACGGTTAAGTTTATTAACTATCCTTAACCGCTAGGATAACTCTTAGCTCGAAGTTACCGCTAGGATATAGGAGATAGTATCGAGAATCGAATCTATTAGCTATATTCTAGAATTGCGTTCCACTGCCGCTATTATTTCTACGAAATATTATCGCCGGATAATAGAAATAATCTTTATTAATAGGAAGTTCTAAATAGCGCACGCCCGTAGGAAGGTCGTAATAGGGCTTTCGGTAGATAGGGGCGAAAATCTGAAAACCGCACTAGCGCTAAATAGCCGATATCGGACTATATTACTATCTAACTATAAACGACGTTAATAACGCTATTATAAGGTACTCCCTAATTTATATTAGTTAGTATACTAAGTGTGTATCCTTAGGTAGGAATCTATACTTATTAACCGCTATATCTCGAATACCCTCCTATAATTAGCTAAAGCCCTCGATACTAGGATCGCTAATTAGTCGTACCTTATAGGACCTAGACGAGATTAATACTTACTAGAAGTTAGGAGTCTACCGTAATACCGTAGAGGCCGTATTAATCTAGCGTAGTTCCGCTTCTAGGCGTATAATATACGATTAGGAACTTCTCTTATCGAGTTCCGAGCTCTCTTTTTACTAATTTAAGTCCTCCTAAGCCTATATATTCTCCCCCTTAAGTATCTCGATAGTATCTTTTAATCTATTATTATCCGTCTTTAGGGCTTATATCTTCTTCTCGAGTTCTTCTTTTATTTACTTAACCTTAGTATTAAATCTATCCGAGAATTCTTACTTTACTTTACTAATCTCCTTATCCTTTTATTTCTTTACCTCTAACTATATCGCCTTCCGCGTGTCGTCTATAGTTACTTATTCTCGTTTAAGCTCCTCTCTCTCCTACTCGAACTAGCGAGCGTTAGCTTAGTACGCGTTATTCTTATCTTAAAGTTTTATTATCTCTTAATCCTTTCGGAAAATTAACTCGTTTACTATAGTATCGAGCTCTTTAATCCGGGCCTACTAGCTAATAGCTAGACTATAGATACTCTTAATAATACTAATCTTATTATAATAAGTCTACGTAAAAGATAGGATTCTAGATATCTCGCGTACGGCGGCTATACCCTTATCTACTATCTCTAGGGTTAGGTCGCGAAGGCTATCGTTAGACGAAGTCCAGGAGATTATTACCGCCGCCTTACCTTTTCCCGCTAGACGGATATTCCTATTCGTTTCGGTCGAGCCCTTTAAGTCTTTCGGTGCTATCTAAAAAATAGTTAGTTCGGGTAGTCGATTAGGATTAAATTTATAGTATAGGTCCTCGTAAGTTAAATTAGAAAGCCGGGTAAATCGAGGACGGCGTAATAAGAGGAAATCGTAGATAGAGGGAGGATATATACTTAAAATCCGATAAGACGCTAGAATAAATTTCTTACTTATAAAGAGAGAGCCGAAGACGGCACGAGCGATAATCTTACTTTTAGAAAAATAATTACTCCGCTTCTTTAGAGCTTTTAGGACGTAGAGCCTACCTATATAACGTTCGTCGAGGCTAATCGGGAGGTAAAGGGGATATAAGAAGCGTTAGTACTTATCTAAATATTAGTTAAGTTCTCTTCTATTATAATCGCAGCTCTTCGGGGGAAGCCGTAGGACTCCGTTATATATCGTAGGACGACGCCGGCTATTAATAGGTTATTAGAGGTACTACGTCGAAGGATTACGGGGCTTTCTTAGGCTACTATACGTCTACTAAGGGTCTAGCGTTCGCCGAAAATAATCTTATATATAAAGTAGACTAAATTAGGAATTACTACGTCGAGGAGTTTATATACGGTAGATTTATATTAAAAGCTTAGTAGATAGAAGTACTAGTTACGTAGGATACTAGGTACTATTATTAAGCTACTAACGCTTAAGGAAGACGATTAGCTAAGGCTTTCTTCCGAGAAGCTTAGTATTTAGCCCTACCTATTAATATTCCGTTATCTAGCTATATACTAGAAGTTCCTTACTCTCGAACCTTCTTACTACGCCTTATCCTTTTATAGTAGCATCTACTTCTTACTTCCCCCTTCTAGCTCCACTCGTTTAATTCCGCGAATCTATTTATATTCTCTTTTAAGCTATCTCTAGAAATACCTACGTCTTCTCGCTAGGGATAAAGAGGCTTAGCTATATATATTATTAGTCCGTAATACGACGTTTAGCACTAAGATTAGCGCGGGCCGAACCTAGAAAATTACCGACTATTATATACCCGAGAATAAGTGCGCTTATTATATATTACATAACGAAAACTCGAGTATAGTAAGGTCGCGTTCGATAAGTACCGGGTTCTCCCTCTATTTTTAACGTTTCTCTTTAAGTATAGGCTATCTTAGTAATATAGTTTATATATTAAGTAGTGCTATAGGAAGTGCTGCGTGAACTAGCGGCTTTATTTATAAGTGCTTTATAATTCTATTAGCTTTTGTGCCGTCGGTTAGTAATCCTTTATATTTATATCCTTTTTTAAAGGGATTGCGCCTTAAGGCGCAGTTAAGGCCCTATTCCTCTTACTTAAAACTCCCCGTCTAACACGTAATAGTAGTTTTTTAAGTACGGACTTAAAAAACTACTATTATATAACTTAGCACCCTTTACCTAAGTCCGCTAGTAGATGCCGCTAGACCGAGAAGGTTAAACGTGCGGCTAGCGCTTAGTATATACGGAGGAAGATTTCGTACGTAACTCTAGATAAGTATTATTATCTACGAGACTTATCGGTATTACCTTCGAGCTATAATCGTTTAGCAGCCGTGCGGGGGAGGAGCTTATTATATTTCGCATTAAATCCTATTATATTAGAGCTGTCCTAAGACCTACGATAATCGAAAGAAGGAATACCGGTAGAATAGCGGGGCTATGGCGCTAGGACCGGCTGCGCTAACCGTCCGATACTAGCGGTAAAGATATAGTCTTAAGACGCGTGCTATCTTAAGACGAGTATTTATAGACGTATAATATCTTAAGACTAGCGTCTTAGGACGATAAGTATCCTAAGATAAATAATGTCTTCGGACGAGTATCTTATAATAAATAGTATCTTTAGATAATTATTTCTAGACTTAATATATCTTTAGACGGATATCTTTAGAGATTATTTATCTTAAGACGCTCGTCCTCCTAAGATACTAGTCTTAAGATATTATACGTCTAGAAACACTCGTCTTAAGATAATATACGAGACGTTATCGAAGTTATCCTTTTATATTTTAGAGTAAGAGCGTAGGTAAGCGGAAAGTATAGCGACTCCTATTCCTAGGAGGATATAGGAGAACTTCTATTTTTAGGTCCCTAAATATTAGTCTATAAAGTGGAATGTTAAGATATAGGCCTACGCTAAGTATGCTAAGCATCTTTATCTAATTAGATTAAGATTATAATATTTATATCTATAATACTAAAAGTCCGTATACTTTTTATTACCCTACGACCCGGAAGCTAGAATCCCCTATACGCTCTAAATCCCTATAATCTAGGAGGTGGAAGTCCCTATACTCTCTATATTCCTACGGTAACTAAACTTAAGGTCTCTATACTTTTCGATTCCCTATACTATAAGGACCTAGGTTCTCCCTATACTTTTCCTTCCCCTACGGTCTTAAGGCTAGAAAGCCCTATAATCTTTCCTTCCCTACGGTCTTAAGCCTAGAAGATCTCTATATATTTTACTACCCTACGTACTAGCAGTAGGAAGTAAGGAGAATCTAAGTATTTTCGGCTAGTTATCTTTATTTATATATAGCTTAATAAACTTTATATAATAAAACTTCGAGGCTTTAATCTATAGCGATGCCTACTAGGCTATACTTTAGTACCCTCCTATCTCTACCCCGGTAAGCGATAATTAATTAAATAATACTTTTCGGATTACGGATTATAGATAATCGTAAGAGATAGACTACCGTACGAAACTTACTAGGAAAAAGGACTTCGCTTAACGACTTTAATATATAGCTATTTTCGATATATATAGGAGAAATTTAAGGAAAGACTAGTCTTTTTTAGTTACGCTATTAATAATATTTATAACCGCCGGTACCTTAGGTAATTAGGGAGAGGGGAGCGCCTATAATAGATTAAGGGGGAGGAACCGGGTAGCGGGGATTTTTTTTTAGAAATAGGGACCTTTATAATAGTAGTATTCTCGATACTTAATAGGAATACCTCGCTCGGTTAAAGGTAAGCACGTCCTTATTCGATCGCTTATATTTCTATAAGTAATTATAATATACCTTACGTAGTAAAAGCGAAGACCTAGTAGTTTACTAGAAGGAAATCGAATCTACTAAAAAAGGCCGATTAACTAGCGCGATTATATTATATAGACCTCGCCCTAATTATCCGTAAGAATAGAAGGTACTATACTTATCGATCGACCGATTACGAACGGTAGCCTCTAACTTTATTAGAAATCGTACGTTAGAAGCCGACACACCGATCTTAAGCTAACTAAATATTAGAAGGTATCGTACCCGTTATCTATTAACCTCCTATCTAAAGACTTTAACTATATTATTAACGAAACCCTATATAAGTTAGAGGCGGAGGACTCGTTAAAAAGGGTATCTAGTTCGGCTAAGAAAGGATCTTCGGATATATAAAAGAAGTAATTATACGATTCTTTTATAGTAAAATTAAAGTCGGCGGAAATCTAGTAAGTACGTAGAGGCTTTATTAGACCGTTTACTAGAGGTGTATTATATCTATAAGATATTATCCTTACGATAACCGATACTATCGAGAGAATTATATCTCTATACCCTCTTTTTTACTTTCCTATCTTTTAGCGAGCTACGATCCTTCCTACTACTATATTTATTAGGCGTAATAACTATAATAATCTACGGTCCTAATTATTCCGAACTTACCTCTTTAATATTTTTTCTAGGCGCGCTTTAAAGAGTTTAACGTAATTAATATATAGTATACCTCGATAATAACGGCGGATTTAACGCTAGCCTCCTAGTAGGGCTATATAGTATTATATAGTAGCTTATCTCTAGTTAGAGACGGCAGTCCTTAGTAGTACTATAAGCGCTAGCATCGCCGGTCTTTAGTCTCGCCGATCCGAGTATTCCCCCGCGATAGTATTAAACGAAGCTTCTAAACTATCTTACTCTAATACCTCTACTCTTACTAACCTCGCTCTACCTTTTCTCTAAGATCGGTTTTTTTCTTTACTATACTTTAACTATATAAAGTATAGAATTTTATAGATAAGATACTTAACTCCTTACCTATAGAGCTCTTACGAGTAGTCTTTACCTACGTATATATATTAAAGCGGTAGTACGGGGCTAATTTTCTATAGGTGTAAAATAAGAGTTATCTTATAGTACTATCCGGAGTTTCTAGAAAATTCCGCTCCCTTATTTTCCTATAACTATTTAATATCTTAAGTATTAAATCGTATAATAAGATTTTTCTATAGGACCTTAAATCGCACCCTTATTTCGCTTACGATATAATTATAAGAGTGCCGAAAGTACTTACGATAGTTAAGGAGCTCCGCTTTAGCGCGCTATTCGAGTATACGGATCTCGAAGGGTGCGAAGATATAAAGAGATACCCGTATTCCTTTACTCTAAACTCTAGTATATCTTCTATTAACTCTCTAAGATTAGAAGACGACTTACCTATTTTATAGGAGGACGACGGTGCAGTTATAAGGAAGCGGGAAGATATAAAGTAATAGGAGAGTTATTCGATAGTAAATATAGAGACGTTAGATTAATAAAGCTAGCGATAAAGATTACTAGACTTCTATTAGCGTTACTAGATAACTAACTTACTAGCTTTAGGTAACGCATTTACTATAAAGTGCTAATTATCGGCTAACGTACGCGCTAGATAGGATATAGGAACCTACTTTCCTAACGTATTACTAGGGGAGGAGGGCTATCTCGTTAGTTACTAAAACTATATCCGAAAGTTATCCCTAATAATAGAGGGTGGTTATATTTCCGAAGCTCTACTGTTAAAGGAATTCGTAAATCTCCGAGAACTATCTTAGAAAGGCTTTCTATTTAACGATAATTACGCTACTTTAAAGACCTTTCTCGACCTCTACTACGAAAGGCTCGCGTCTTTAGAAGTAGATTTTATTAACTAGGTAGAGGTGGAATATCGTTTCGATCTTCCGGATAATAATAAAGACGAAGACGATTCGACTCCGCTAGCGGACTTAATCCTCCCTAAGCGTAAGGACGATTACGAGGGTTTCTTATCTAACCTTTAGGTCTTATTACTCTCCGCGGCTTCTTTTAAAGGCTCGTAGGATCGCCTAATTAACGCATTTAATCTCTAAAACGTAAAAGAGCTACGGCTCCTTAATTATAAACGTATGGTTAAATTGCTAGACTATATAGCTCGGACGAACGATTATTTTTACGCTATTAAGGTAGAGCTTATTCTTCGCTAAGTAGAGATAGTTAAAATAGAATTTAATTTCGTCGACTTTCTAGCCCCTTTTAACGGCCTTAAAGACTTATTCCTTATACTCTAGTCTAATTACGCTAATAAGTACTACGCCGAAATAATTCTATACTATCGAGATACTTTATAGAGGTTAGTCTTCTATAGACGGTATTATTATATAGCCGAAAAAGCGCTATACTAGGAAGAGTACTGCGATAGTCCTTTAGAAGAGGCGTAGGGCGGAGGGTTCGTAGAAATCCTTCGTAAAACGAAGCTTAAAAGTACTAGTATCTATAGAAAGCCTTCGAAGCTATAGAAAAGCTTTTAAAGCATTATATCTAGGGTAGACTCCCTAAAATTATTATATTTACGCTTTACGGGGAAGGCGGAGCGAAAGCCTAAATTTTTTAAAGAAGGTAAAACCTACGGTAACTTACTATCTTCGGAATTTAGTCGAGCCTATTTAAAAGTATAACGGAATAGGACGATACCACCTCTACGCTCTCTAGGTCCTAGTAAAGCCGAATTCCGAATTAGGTGGGAACGAATTTAAGGGGAGAACTAGCGTAAAGATAAAGAAAAGGAGCTAGAAGCGTTCGCGAATTAGGCTTTTAATCTCGATAGATTTCTACGTCTTTAGGTTCTTACCTCTAGTAACTTTTCCTATAGGAACCGTTTCGCCGATATTTATACGCTCTAGTATAGGAAAACCCGCGGCCCTAGGAGTAAAAAGATATAGCGCACGGTCGAATAGAGCGACGTTACGGAAAACGAGCTAATCGATACGAATATAGATATACTATCTACCTATCCGGTTAGTCTATTATTCTATAGGTACGGTCGAGGCGACGTATTTCCCGGTATCTTATAGGCTATATCTATCGCCTACGACGGGGATAACTATAGTAAGGATAGAAGCGGCGATAACGGCGGCTAGGGATCGTATAGTAGTATAAAACACGGGTTATATTACCTAATAAAGGGAGTAGCCTATAATTATAGCTAGAGGAGAACGGTCGATAATAGTAATAGCGCGTATAGATCCTAAACTCTTTAAATAACGAGTAACGAATACTAGTATTTATTAGATATATAGATTCTATAGACCCCCGCGGTATAACTTTTAAAGTATATAAGGCTTTCGAGCGCGAGCTGCGCATATTTATCGTTAGGAAACGGGTAGTTCTAGCTAGGCTAAAACCGGTAATACCTATTAAAGTAACGCTATAGCGAATATTTACTACCGAAGACGTATTATCGTTCGAGTAGGGGTAGCGTAGTATCGCCGATATAATATAGATATTA
>JAABUP010008679.1_pt1 | contig 12850 bp, 13 predicted proteins | sample 5559201 | NCBI WGS metagenome assembly JAABUP01 (sample SAMN10711887, study PRJNA513373) | rock metagenome | isolation source: Antarctica rocks | place: Antarctica | reverse complement strand
TATGAGTGATGGGAACAAGCTGTGTAGAGGGTTTATAGAAGTGAGTAAGGCGAAGAATTTGCTCTATTCAGAATTTTGATAGCTGATCTGGTTGTGGTTCTGTGGTGTTGCGTCTGCATTTAATATACGCTTTGACTATGTGTTTAAGATGTCTTTAGCTGTCAGATTTATTATAAAGCTGAATGATGTTGTTATGACTGTCTAATATGTAATATCTGAACATATGATGAGAAAATTGATGATATATATACATAATATCTTTCTCATCACTTTATTATGTCTTGCTTGAGTGAGTGTGATCTATAATCATAATTAAACAGTTCTGTTTTGTCTTCTTACTGACTGATGAAAGAGCAGTATACAGTGAAATAAGAATTTATCTCAATCTTAAAGTCACCACAGCACATCTGCATGAGTCAGTCTTAAAACAGCAGTTATACTTAAGAAAATAGACTTTTTTTATAAAGACAAATGTAGAATTAAAAGCTTAAATAAAGAATTTGTGATGAGATGTGACAATTTGCAGTTCTTCTTACAGAAAATGTTAATAAGATGCACTGATAAATGCAATATTTTAAGTAGAACTGCATCTGAATCATTATATACTCTGTTAAAGTCAGTGTTATTGAATGAAGAAAAGAGCGGTATGCAGTAGGGCTTCAATAGTCATATATGAAACCAGAAAGAATGCAAGAGCAGGGTAAAAAGCTCATATATATGAAAAGATGAAGTCAGTGAACAGTATAGCTGCTTTAAAGAACAGAACTATGTTTAAAAGTATTGCTAGTAGTATTGTTAGCAAATGATATCAGCTCAACAAATAACATAATGAGCATAGTAACTGAATAAGAGATGATGATGCTGTTGTGAATGTTGATATTCACTGTGAAAAGACCTTGAATATGCAATGCAGAAGAATTATTTAAAAACTAGCAGTCTGTCTGCAAGTGAGATATTGCTAATAATATTGCTAGCAGTCAGCTCTGACATTCACTAGAATGAATCAAGATATAAGTAAAGCTAAAATTAAGAAACTGCATTACACAGATCAGAAATTTCTATCATGATCTTTTATATGCTGACTGACAGAATTTATCTACTAAAACAAATGCTGCTAAGTTGCAGATCTATTGTTGTCTTTAAATAATCTAAAAACTCATTCTATCTTCTTTCTTCTCATCTCATCTGCAGTTCTCACTGTATCTGTCTTTATCAGTTAATTTGTTGCTTTAAGCAGACACATTCTTAGTTTTTATCTTCTTGTTACTTCTTAAAAATTCAGTGTTGTTATTGTTGTCAATCTCAGTAAAGACTCAGATTCAATGATAATGAGAAAAAGTAAAAGATTTCAGCATCTTATCTGTCTTCACATTCTTATTAACAATGATAATGAGATTGTTAACAGATGTGAGTGCAGCTGTCTTAAGATCAAACAGTGTTTCAATGTACTAAAATAAAGTATCAGCATCATATAAAGATCATAGCAATACTTTTAGCAATACTTATGTTCTCATCATTCTCAGAAGATGTACTCTCAGTTATAAGCAGATCTTTAATCTTAAGTTTCTTTTCTTCATTCTCTTTATTTTCATTCTCATTAACTACAATAAGAAGTTCATTCTTCAGAGTTTCATTATAAGACTCATTTATTGCATCATTTATCTTCTTTACTTCATTCAGTGATGTACTGACATAATTAAGATCAAGAATCTGATTACAGAATCACTGCAGAATAGTTTTAACATTCTGAGATTGAACAAATTAGCACATCATTAATACTTTTAGTAATATCTCTTATATCTTCATTTCTGTCTCAGTTAGAATATCTTCTTCACACTGAAATATGATTCACTTAAGATGATGAATGACAGAGTTTAAGTGATGATGAATGACTTTATGAATGTTCTTATTAATGATCTCATTATACTGTATATATATTAGATTAAGATCAGTAAGTTACACTCAATTACAGCTTAACTCACAGCATCAGAATTATTCTTTACTGCATTTTGCATCTTCTCTTAAGCAGCTCTTATATTTCTCATAAAAAAAATCATTCATCAGATTCTGCTTCTTTTTAATTCACTTCTTAGACTTATACTTATTTGTCTTCTTTCTGAGACTTAGCTCAATTGCTTTCTTTAGATTAACATGTCAGCTGTCTTTTAAAATAAAATTAATATCTTCATCAATACTTCTTATCTGAACATTCTTTTTAAAAGCACTTCTTTATAAGCTTCTTTTCTTTAAACTGCTTCAGTACTATCTTTTCTGTCTTTGTACTCAAGAACTTTCAGTCATCAGATGTATACAGTTTCTTCAGTATATTAAACTTTATCTTCTTATCTCTGTTTCAGACACACTTAGTCAATATTTTATCAGCAGTTATAGTCATACATTTCTCATGTGCTCTGACTGTGACAAGATTGATCAAATACTTATAAGAAAGCTTTCATGAAGTTATTGAAGCATTATCTTTATATTGATCATTAAGATGCTTCTCAGATTAAAATACATCAGTGTTTGAATAAATCTTGATCAGAGTTGAAAGCTCAGCAGTATCATAAACAGTAACAGTAGTATCTCTATGATCATTATCAGTTCTCTTCACTAAAGCTTTCAGCAATACTTCTGTTAATACATTCATTTATAAGTTGTTCTCAAGCTTTGTCTTAATATTCTCAGTTAAATCAACAGTATCATTTTCATCTGCACTCAGCAAAACTTTCATACTAGTTTTTAAGAATTTCTCAGTGATGACAGACAAAGAGTACAGATGAACTGATAAGATGATGAGAACATTGTTATTATGTATTTCATAAAATATGTGTCAGCTAACATTCATTAATCATATCAGCAATACTTTCAGCAATACATCTATCTTGATAAAGACTTATCTCTTAACTTATGCTTTCTTAACAGTATTAGATGTCTCAACCTTCTTTTTAATTTCATGCTTCTTCTTAATCTCATGCTTTTTCTCAATTTCATGCTCTTTCTTAACTATTTCTCAACTCTGAGAATTACTCATATGCTCTTGTGTTTTGACTGAACTAATGATTGCAAGCTCACTCAATGTGAAGAGTGAGTCTTTAAAAGACATTGTGCTACATGTTTTGTCAGCTAACAGTTATAATAGCAATACTATTAGCAATACATCCTCACTGTGACTCTTATGACTGAAAGATGTGACTGTGTGAAGACAAGTAAGTGAAATGAGTTTGTCACATCTAGACTTTGTTACTCTTTGTGTTAGTGAGACTGCTGACATCATCAAAAGCAACAGTATAACCAATGTATCTTATCAAGCTGTGAAGCATATACTCAGAGATTGCACATATGTAAATGTGACTGAATAAAACTTGAAAAGATGTGAGAATCAATGTTGATGTTTTAGTAAGAAATGCTAACATGTAAACAGAATTCACTTATATCAGCAACACATTAAATTTTTAACTACTTATAACACAATTGAGCTACTGACTGCTACACATTATTACTACAGTATGAGACATGAGTTTTTGCAATGCAAAGCTTATACAGTGTTAACATATTGCTAGATGTATTGATTTTAATTCTCTTTTCTGTGTACTGTCTTCAATTTCATATAAGCTAACATAGTGATTAGCAACAACTCTACACCTCATAACTGATATTTTTAATTTTAAACCTCACAATCAATGTTCTTAATCTTAAGTCTTACAATCAACATTCTTAATTTTAAGTCTCACAATCAACATTCTTAATTCTGAATCTTACAATCAACATTCTCAATTTTGAACCTTACAGTGCATTCATAATGTCATCATAAGCCTGTTTACTAGATCTGCTCAAAAGACTGTTTAAGCACCTGTTGTAAAGACTGCTGAAAAGACTGCTGTAAGAAAGAAAGAACTTAAGATAATAGTTAAGGTCAGTGTAACAGCTTCAATAAGACTGCAATGTGCAACTGCAGTACACAACAGAGCAATGAAGAAGTTTAAACAGAATTATGTTAAATGATCTGATCTACATAATTAAGTAAGAGCAGATCATACAGAGTTTACAGAGTCAGAGTCACAGACATTTAAGAAGATTAGGCAGTACTGTAAGATCAAAAGTATGTGCTTTAAATGTATTGCTAAAAGTATTGCTAATATGCTCAGTGACTGCTCTGTAAGAGATTAAATACTATCAGCAATGCACTGATTTCATGCTTTAAAAGCTTTTTTTTCAACATCTAGTTCACAAAATCACTTAAAACTTTAAGTTCAATCTTCACTTTTAAGCTTTGACTGTTACTGTCACGGGTTTGCAATGAGACTGACGCTCAATTGATAATTTCTAAATACAAGAAGAATACTATAAAGAGAAAAGAAAAAAAGAAAAGCTTCATACAGAAGCAAGAAGATAATGTGCTTTAGTCTTAAAGTCTTAGTAAGCAACTAGATCATAAGACCTTAATATGAGTTCAACTCATGACATCACCTCTTTCTTTTTCTTTGAGGTTGTGTTTTAAGTGTCTGAAAAAATTGTCATACAGTTGTCTTTGTCTGTTGACACATGTTTATCTGTTTTATATGAGTAAGATTTGCAGATAAAGTTCTTATTGCTTGCTGCCATGTGATTTTCTTTCTTGTACAATTTAAATGACAATTCACTTCAGCTTATCTCTCAGTGAAGTGAGTTATAAACTTTCTCACTCTCTTTCTCAAATTTCTTTTTCTTTCTTCTTCAAATTCTTCACCCTCATCTTTTGTATGTGAAATCTTTCTTGATTGACACATTTCAGCACTGACTCTTGTATGACAAGCTCAGCAGCAACAACAACATCAACAACTATCATTATGTAAATGTCATATAAATATGTGTCTCAGAGCTGACAACTTGTAGAGCTCTTATCTTGTACAACACTTATGTTGTTGCTCTTGCTTGTGCAGACACTGATGTCAATTCTGTTCTTGAGGTTGATCAACAACAGCTTGCTTTGTACACTCACTCTTCTCAGACAATGATCATTCTTGCTTTGCTCAGTGACAATGTTTCATTTGTACAAAATCATATCACATCACAGCAGATGAGAATTCATCAGCTGTTGTACATCAATGTAATTTTAATTAAGAGTCAGAGTGTGTTGATTTTTAACAGTTGATACAACTGTCAAAAACACAGTATAATGCTTTTTTCAGAATGTTGTTGTATGTCAAAACATTTCAGTAAGTGTTACAGCAACTGCAAGTGACATGATTATGTTGCTCACTACTTTGTACACAACAATGATGTACTCATTGTTATCTTGAACAATGAGAACAACAACAGCATCAATGAGAATAAGCACATTGCTAAACTGAGGTGAATTGCATTAACTTTGTTGTTGACAGAGGCAATTGTTATTGACCTTGACCTTTAAGTACATATGACTTCTTTTTCTTTTCTTGTGTTGTCTTTAGTATAGATTTAGTTGTATGAGCTGTATACAACATTTGAGCTGTATGTTTTATCTCTGTGTGATGCTCAAAACTGTCATGAGTTGAACTCATACTAAGGTCTTATGATCTAGTTGCTTACTAAGACTCTAAGACTAAAGCACATTATCTTCTCACTTCTGTATGAAGCTTTTCTTTTTCTCTTCATAATATTCTTCTTGTATTTAGACATTATCAATTGAGCGTCAGTCTCATTGCAAATCTGTGACATTAAAATACTATTCTCATTTAAATCTGACCTACACTAAAGGCCTTGTTATACAATTGTTGAAATCAGTGCAGAATGAGCGCAGAAACCTCTATGACAGATGAAGTAAAGACTGTTGCTGAGAAGATTTCTTCTTGAGCACAAATACTTATAACAGAATTACACAGCATGAAGAATCATACAAAAGAGAACATGCAGAACATGAAGGCTTGTATAAATCTTCTTTACACCTTTGTGATGAATTGAGACAACCTCACATCAGCTACATCAGTAAATACAGCTATTTTAACATCAGCTGTTGCAACATCATCTTCTTGTCAAGAATCAGTCAATTGTACAAACAGTCTCACTTTAAAGCAGCTCACTGCAGCAATGAAAGTGAATTGACATCTGAAGTGATGTCTTTCTGACCCACTCAGATTTGAAGAAAAAAGAGTGAAATTCAGACCTTGACTACAACAAATTGTTGCTAAATTGAATGTGAACATGTCAGACAACAATGTCAGTGCACAGTTTTAATACTTACACAGTCAGCTTGAAGGGTTGACTTTAAGTCAGGTCACACCTTGAATTGTGGCTTGTATCAAGTTAAATGAAGTTTTAAACCATATGATTATTAAGAAGCTGATCAATCAGCTTCAGCACATGTACAATGACTCAGAATCAAAGAAAAGAGTGACTCATATCTTAAAAGCTTTAAAACAGAAAGAAAAACCATTCACTAAACACCTGACCACCTTTGAACAAATGCTGCTAAAAGCAGAAGACTTAAAATGAAATGATGCTGTCAAGAAAACATTTCTTAATAACAGTCTTGACATAACACTCATGTGAGCTCTGATTGTTATCTCAATCTCTGTGTTGTATGATGAGTACATTATCTTACTACAGTGAGTCAGTCACAACTTAAACTCAATTCAGAAGGCTGTTACTCAAGAGTGTTGTATGACAACTACTATCATCACACAACAGTCTCACATGAACAACATGAACTGAGAACTCACTGAGCACATCATTGTCACAGCTACAGAAACTGAAGAGAGACACAGAGCACAATGAGTGTCAGAGAAGAAAGTGACAAAACATCATATGAAACAACTATGCATGTGCTGCAAAGACAACAGTCACTTCATTGAGAACTGCAAACTTCTGCCTGCTGTACAACCTCAAATTATTAATGTTGCTGCAGCTGAGATCATAAAGAAAGTAATGAAGACAGATAAAAACTCAAAAAAAGAGTAGCTTTTAGTCAAAGTCACAGCTGAGAGCATACAAAATGTGATAAAAGCTGAAAGAAGTTTGAGAAACAGATAAACAGTGCTCTCTTCACTATGTCAACATTAGTCAATAAGAAGTCATATGCACATACCTTGTTTGACACAAAGTGTCTGTTCTATGAAATAATCACTTCTTGCTTTGCTAAAAATTACAATCTACAGTGCATGAAGATAAGACCTTGTATGATTACAGAGTTTGATGAATCTTCAAATTCATCAGTAAATGAAGTAGCTGTTGTACAGATTGATATTGACAGACATCAAAAGTCAAAGGCATTCTTTTATATTGTCTCTAAGTTAGCATTCTACAACCTTATACTAGGTCTATCATGAATGAAGCAGAATGAGATCATATTGAATGCAGACAGAGCCTTTCTTACAATTAAATTCACAGAAACTATCATATAAAACAAAGAAGCTTCTGCTGAAAGTGAGTTCAATCATTTTTACAAATCTTGTACAGAAGAAAGAAGAAAAACAGAAGAAGATTGAGGTATTCTCAGTCAGCATAATCGATATCAAAAAAGCCTTAACCTCACAAAAGAAGACTGACTTGAGAACTATACTCTTTAATCATTATCATGAGTTTTTAGATGTGTTTGATCATACAATGACTGAGAAGTTGTCTTTCTTAAGAGAAGAAGGCACAGATCATCAAATTGAATTAAAAGAAATAGATGAAAAAGAATCAAAAGTATTCTGAGGTTCTTTATACAACATGACAAGAGAGAAGCTACTAGTGTTGTGAAAAACACTAACAGAACTTTTGAACAAGCAGTTCATACAAGTCAGTAACTTATCTGCTGCAGCATCTGTTTTGTTTGTATGAAAGTCAGAAGATGAACTTTGATTCTGTGTGAATTACTGTGGCTTGAATCAAATCACTTAAAAGAATCATTACTTTCTTTCATTGATATATGAGAAGAACTTTGAAAAACTCTTTCAAAAACTTCAAAATTCAGCAACTAAAAAGATTCTTGAGGCTTTCAGATCTTCATCATCAGCTGCATTAGAGTTAGAATCAGCTATACTACGACTCAAATTGAGACTTGACAAAACATCTGAGCTATATGCTTTAAGCATAACTACTTTGTCAGAAAATCACTCAATTAGACATAGAACTCCATACACCTACCCACCAGAACTTGAAACTGGATTTGATATTGATGAAAATCATTATCTTGACTGAAATCAATACCCAAACTCACTCATTAAGAAGAAACATCCAACTCAGTTAATCAAAGTACTTTATAGTCTTTGCAAATACCTACCTGATAGGCTGAATTTGAAAGTTTCAACTTTAAAAGAGTTAAACAACGCACCATGACATGTCTTTCAGACATAGACATACAGATTAGCAAAGCAGACAAAAAACTAGCCACTGTGAAACACCTGAATAGATTAGAAAATCTATTGTCTATACAAACAAAATCCAGAAATGCTATTCTATACACAGATGAATCAAAACTAAAAGAAAATCTAGGCGCTGGTCTTTGCTATATGTATAAAGACATCACACATCAACAATCTTGAAGTTTAGGAACCACTATGAAAGTCTATGATGCTAAACTCTTTGATATTTCTCAATCATTGAAGTTTGAATTGAAAGAAATCTTGAAACATCAAAGAATTTCAGATATTTGAATCTTTTCAGACAATCAAGCAGCCATACAGAGAATTCAAACAACAAATCAAGAATCTGAACAACATCTAGCTATTAAATGTCAAGAAAGTCTTCAAAAACTCATAGAAAAGAAGGTTACACCTTATATTCATTGGGTGTCTGAACATGAAGACATTAAAGACAATGAATTAGCAGATGAAGCTGCAAAATCAGGTGCAAAACAGTCAAATTCACCTGATTCTGAAAGATTTACATTCATCAGCTATATTAGACGCAAAATCAAGGTCAAATCACTGAAAAACTGAACCACCCACTGAAAAAGGCAACTCAAGAAAGATACTATTCACAGTTTGATCAAACACTCAGCTTTCACATCAAAGAAGACCTGAAACTTGCAGACAAACTTTCATTTGCTACCTTTACACAAATGAAGCTGGGTCATGGCTATTTCAAATCCTATTTGCATAGATTGCCAGACTATGACATCAAAAAGTGTCATAGAAACTGCAATAAAGATCAAACCTCAGAGCATTTGTTGACAGCCTGTCAATACTTCAAGAAAGAACAATCTGAGCTGAAAAATCAACTTAGAAAGATCAATTTGCCATATACAGCAAAGGTGCTGTTTACCATCAAGAAAGAAATTAAAGCCACTTTGTTGTTTTTGAAGAAAACAAAAGTGGCTACTAGAAAGTAACTATTAGAAGAGGTTGAAGAAGAAAACTAAGAAAGAAGAAAGGAAAAAAGAAATTGATTGACAATTAACATCAGTGTGACTGAACAAGAGTGATCAAAAAGCAATCTGATTGATTATTCACATACTATAAGGTTTTGGGCTTTATTTTGTGCTTTACATCTTTCATTACATGTTTAATAACTGCCATAGCTTATATAGCTGCATGCATAGAATGAAGAATAAATAAATAAATAAAATAAATAAATAAACACAGATGTTAACTGTCATTGCTTTAATGAATCTCTGAATTCTGCTGCTGCAGTCACAAATTTTTTTGAAACAATATTGTATCTTATTATACTTGTCACTGTAAGATTGACCTTCATGTGTGCAGTTTTCTTTTCACTGTCTGTCATCTGAACTTATATCAGATGTGATTCATATGTACTTAAGAATTGTTCATTAATATTATGTTTTAATAGTGCAGAGCTCTATATAGAGCAAGGGTTTGACTAAGTAGATAAGAAGGTTTCAATACTATTGTCTAACTAGTATTCTTGAGTGATAATAAAAGTTAAACACAATGAATTCTGTATGAGCATTCATTCTGCTATATACTAAGAACTTAATCATCTCATGTGTTGAGTCAACTACTTAACTGATTAACTCATTGAGTTATCTGTTAAGCTTATTAAGTCTTATATCTCTACATATGTCTCTTCTGTGTATCTTTAATACAGCTCATTTGTCTTAAATTAGTATAATCATAACATTATTCTTTCTTTCTGTGACTTTAGTTTCTAAAGCCTATTTAAGTGAGAGTATATATGCTGCTGACATTCTTTATCTGTCATATTTAAGAAATTCTTTTCTGACAATTGTCTTCACACTTTTAAGAAAATTCACACTCACAATTATTCTGCAGTGATGTCTTGTCAACATTGTCTGTCTCAGAATTGTTCTTGTATTGTCATGAATTTATATAAGAAGTATGCTGAGTGCACTTATTGTAATCATCTCTATGTGAGTACATCATAAGAGATTCTTAATTATGTTTATAATTAACTGAAGTTGTTTATACAACAGATTGAGACAAAACAGTCTTATCTTCTTGCTGAGCAGACTTATGTCACTGCTAAATTGAATCAGTTGTGCAAAACACTGTGTTAAACTCAGAATTGTGTTAAAGAAAAGATTACTTGTCTTTTTTAAGAACTGTCAGATGATAACAATGATGTAAAGACTGAAATCTCTCAGAATTCTTTTAACTTCTTCACTATTCTTTTTACTGACTTTTAACAATCTGTTATCTCTTTCTCAAACTCTTAAAGTGTTCTCACACAATAATTGAGATTTTTCTGTGGTTCTCATGTGTTTTTCTCAGTATCATACCCTACTCACTTAACTAAGTACATCAGTTTGTCACTGACAATTCTCTTTATCAGTATAGATTTAACTTTATACTCTTTATCAGATTATACTGATGTTGATCTCTTCTGTAGTGATATGTTCAGATGATATGATTTTAACAGTGTGACATGAAATACTGAATGAATTCTCATCACTTTCAATAGTTTCAGCTTATAGCTTGTATTCTTCACATTTCTCTTAATTTTAAACAGTTCAATCTTCTTATGATCTAGCTTCTTGCTTGTCTGTTTAATTTTAATATAATTCATATAAAGATAGACCCTATCTTCTTCTTTATATCATAATGTGATAGCAATTCATTTTTATTGTCTGTTAATTCTCTGCTGTAGACATTCTCTTAAGTTGCATAATTATTTAACCTGAAACAATGCTTCTTATAATCATTACAGTTCTTCTTTAACTTCTCTCACAATCTTTGAGTGATATCTGTGATTTATAAAGAACAGTGTTTTCTTTGTGATTTTGTTCAAAATGTTGTTGTAGACAAACTATGTCATTAACAACAACTGAATTCAATTGTTTTGTTGTTCATTAACATAATGTTATAGATACATTTCTTCTGTTTAGTTTATTCACTCTGTTTGTCTGTCTGTTTGTGAATGATAAGCTGTGAATAGTTTCATTGCTATCTTAAGTTCTGCAGTAAGTGTTTATTAGAATTTACTTATAAATAGTTTATCTTTATCAGATATTACTTTCTCTGATAGTTTAAATCTGCTAACTTCTTCTTTAAGAATTGTGTGTATTAGTCTTGTGCTGTTGTTTTCTTTAAAAACAGTATGAACAAGACATACTTTATAAGTCATTTCACAATTGTGAGAATGACATCATATACTACTTCTGTAACAGAATCTCTTAAAAGTGATAACTTCACTATGAAGTTCATTATTATTGATGTTCATGACTTTTCTGACACTGATAGCCTTATAAGCTTATTGTGTCTTTTCTTTCAGCTAACTTTATTCTTGTTACATATCTTGCATTGTACAATGTACTCAGTTAGTTATTATTATAGCTTAAAAATATGTTATCTTCTTTATATAAGTTTCTCAGTTCTTTATATTCTGAGATGTTCACTGCTGTTACAGGTTTGCAATGAGACTGACGCTCAATTAATAATGTCTAAATACAAGAAGAATACTATGAAGAGAAAAAGAAGAGCCTTGTACAGAGATGAGAAGATAAAGTGCTTTAGTTTTAAAGTCTTAGTCAGCAACTAGATCATAAGACCTTAGTATGAGTTTCAATTCATGACATTATTTTCTCTTTTTTCTTCAAGGTTGAGCCTTAATTAGCAAGAAAGAACATTGTACAGTGAATTGCTTGTTGACATGTGGTTTTCATGTCATTCAAGTAAGATTTATAGATAAGATTCTTATTGCTTGTCAACACATGGTTTTCTGTTTTGTTTTCTTCTTCAACCTTTTCATTACAACCTCTTGTATGTGAAATTCTCTTTTATTGACATCTTTCAGCACTGACTCTCATATAACACATTCAGCAGCAACAACAGCAACAACAACAATCATGTAAGTGTTATACAGATTTGTTTCTCAGATCTGACAGCACACAGAGCTCTTATTCTGTATCAATGTGCTCTTGATAAGTAGCTTTGATGAAATCAAGAAGGCAACATTAGTATAGAAATAAATCAAATAAATTCAACACTAAATCATGAACTTCATATGATCACCTCACACATGTAAAGCATTTCAGTCTTTTCTGACATGATGCTTTTCTTTGAGCTCTTGCTCATTATTAACAAGGTCTTTGAAGATCTCTCTATGCATATGTGTGTGTGTGTACATGCATGTGCATACACACAGTTGTTGTTGAATCATGTGTAGACTGATGATGTCAACTTGTACAATTAAGATTTAGCAACTTCAAGTTGCATTAACTTTCATCAGTTCATTGTCACTGTGTTCTGCAGAACTAAGATTGATTCTCATGTAGATTGAGTATAATTAATTCATTTTATGAAGTACTTCTTCTTAAATCCCCTTCTTTGTCATATGAGCTTCTTTTTCAAAATCTTGTCTATCTCAAATTCTTCTTCATCACTCACTATTTGTGATGAGGGTTGCAGATCTGTCATACACTGAGAAGAAAGAGCATTCATGACTGCTGACTGAAGCATGACTGAGTGAAACACATTATGAATACCTG
>JAABUP010008678.1_pt1 | contig 12850 bp, 20 predicted proteins | sample 5559201 | NCBI WGS metagenome assembly JAABUP01 (sample SAMN10711887, study PRJNA513373) | rock metagenome | isolation source: Antarctica rocks | place: Antarctica | reverse complement strand
ACAGCCCACAGGCTTATTTTGATGCTGATCGCGCGCACTGCTTGCAGGACTTGCCAACAAGGCCTGCTCGTTTACCGCTTTCTGCAGAGCCCTGCCCTGGCCAGGGTAAACCTCCTATTGACAAAGTACTGGGGCCTTTCCACATTTAAATTTCGAAGACAAAGGCATGCATTTGTTAATAAACGTAGCGAAACGAATTAATTTTAACGCTTGCCATGCTCCGAAACCATACTCTCTCAGTTTGGCTTTTTGTTGACCTTGTGACAACTGACAGCTCTAACCACGACAGGTTTGCAATTGCTTATGTCATGATCGGTCGGCTCCTGTGGTGGACGAGATCGCCGGTTTTAGAGTGCAAACACGTCGCATGTCAGCCAAGCCTGACGACTGCGTCACGTTACCTTGAACAAGCAAGCAACGCGCCTGACAAAGTGGAATCAATTTTCGGTGTTTGACACTCCATTAATCGTCAGGTTCCAGTAGCCTTCGTCAACGATCACAGCTCGAGGGCCGGCAGTAAGCAAGCCAGGTGCAAAGCAGCATGCATACATATGTCCACAGCAGCGCCCTGTGCAACCTCTATGGCTCACAACCCCAGCAGAACTGCCAACTCACAGCTCGCTTGCACAGATGCTCACGACAGCCAGCTGGCAAATCCAGCAGTACAGTTGCAGCAACCTTGCAGCTGAACGATGTCCCCATAGTTATGCCAGAAGAGTACTGGCTGCCTCCTGGGGAGTTGTCCACAATCAATCGAAACAGCCAAGTACAGAATCAGGACATCTTCAGGTGTTTTGGGTGCACATCTTCTGAATGTGAGGTAAGGGTTCAGGCATCCTGAACCGCTTGGGATTCATCAGCTGGTACTGCAAAACCATCTTGCAGGGCACAGCTGGATGTCAAGAAACATCTTGGACTAGAGAGGCAGGAGGATACCTGCGTCAGATCCTCAATGCCAGAGTGTATGATGTTGCCGTGAGTGTGTATTTGACTTCCAGTCTGCACCACGCATTTAAGCTGAGTGCATACCTTCTCTTAGAACAGGGTGCCAAATGAAGTCTTTCAATGTAATGTTTTTGACAGAACTTTCAGGTGTAGCCAAGTCTGGTTGTAAGCTTTCAGCTGTCAGTGCAGCTGCTACACAATCCAGACTTCTTGAACCCCCTCTGCTGTCATCACAGCAGATGGTGTGCAATACTTCCATCTAGTTGACTTATATATGACAGCACAAAGTGTGTGCCCTACCTGCTTTACTGCGCTTCCGTACATGCTGTGTGCTTCTTGCCTCATGCATGGAGCAGCCATAGTCCCCATTGCATGCTGAAGATACACCTGAACATGCACAGAAGTTTCCATTTGCTTCTAAGTTTGTGTATCTGTGCAAAGAGAAGTGCAGAAAAGCATACAGTTTCCATTCCAACGTCCACGCTGAGCCAGCACAATCAACAGGACATGTGTCTGTCTGTATTTCAGGAGGAGACCCCTTTAGAGGAGGCAAAGCGCCTCAGTGAAGAGCTAGGAAACACCATCTTGCTAAAGCGGGAAGACCTGCAGCCTGTGCACTCCTTCAAAGTCAGGGGTGCCTTCAACAGGATGTCACAGATGACAGAAGAGCAGATGCAGAAGGGCGTCATCTGTGCATCTGCTGGCAACCATGCACAGGGTGTTGCCCTGGCAGCACTCAAACTGGTATCATTCTGCACACTCTCTGTGCTGCATGGAATTTGTACTTAGTGAGCTGTGCTTGAGGGGTGCCTGGGGTTTTGACATCATAAAGATTATGTAATCAGTGCAGTAACCAACCCACTGCAATGCCAGACGCGTTGCTGCGCTTCTTTTGATGACCAAAAGCAGAATTTGACAGTTCAGACAGCAGCCTTGCTGCAGTGTATCACTAGGGTCCTGCCCTCCTGCATATGCAGCGTCATATGCATGTTTGTGTCACTGCAGACAGCAAATTGTTTGTGGTAATACAGCGTGATAGTCCGGTCTTCTAGCATTTGTTAGTAACCCTGCACCCTAAATCCTTAGCACATCTGTACAAAGCTAGTTGGTCGGCTGAAGGTGTATATCCTCCTCCTCCTCAAGAGGAGCCTTGAATCGGCCCAGCTGAATTGACCCAGTATGCCAAATTGCTCCAGTGTAGATGCCCTCTGAGGAGCAACTGGTGAAGTAGTGAATGCGGCTTTGCAGGGATGTCCAGCGCGGATCTGCATGCCAATCACTGCTGCTCCAATCAAGGTGGAGTCTGTCAAGCGCTTGGGCGGCATCATTGAGCTGGTTGGGGAAACCTATGCAGAAGCCCAAACATATGCTCAGGTCTGTTTGTTGTGCACAGTTACACGTGCTGTGTACATGCAGGATGTATAGCAAACTATTGCTCTGAGCAGGGTGTTTCTCTTGCATCCACTCTCTGTACCTTTCGTTAACTTTGCAGTATGCATGTATTCTAAGTGCTGCAGTCTGTTTGCTGCTGTGGCTCTGATTGAGCCATGCCGTTCAAACAGGGGTAAGAGTGTTACACATGCCTGTTTACACATCTGCATGATGAGACGGAATGCAGCTCAACGAAAGCAAGCCTTCAGGCAGACATCCAGTCCCACTCACCAGCAACTTTCAAGCTGATCTTGACACATTAATTGCAGTGACTGTGCCATTATTGCAGCACAAGTGTCATGCATGAGACTCATCAATTGCAATGCCAGGCAATCCTGGTGCCAGCCCACACTTGGACCTGCAGCAAACTTCTGTGACGCACGAATCATTGAGCATGAGCATGACATTCACCCCCTGTGTATTGAGTGCGATTGGCCACAGTGCAGATCAAAGCCGAAGAGGCTGCCGTCGTTGCAGCCTTTGATGTTGGTGTCTGCTCATACATGACCCTCAAGGCTAGACCATGAATGCAATTGGTCAGGCAGCAGGCCAAAGCCACAGTGCATAGCTTTCATCACTTTCATTGCAGCCTTTGTTGCTAGGGTTTTTGCTCGGTGCATAGCTCACATTGAGCTCAGTACGTGGCCCAAAGTGATATGTCACAAACAGCATTTGGTCATGCTGTAGACCATGGCCACACAGGATGGCATCACTTTTCATTACAGCTTTGATTGCTACGGCATTACACAGTACATGACTCACAATGAGCTCAGTAGGTGGGCCACAGTGCTAGATCATGAATGCAGTTGGTCACAGTGCAGGCCACTACATTTGTGATGCTCCGAACAAGCCTGTCGGGACAGAGCTGACTTGCGTCGCATGCACCTGATGCATCTGTTGGCTAAGCCCATGTTATCGTTATTACTATTATTATTATTATTGTTGTTGTGTTATTATTATTATTATTCTTCTTCTTCTTATTATTATTACGGTGCAGGTCAAAGCTACAGAGGATGGCTTGGTGTTCATCTCAGCCTTTGATGACCCCTGGATTGTGGCCGGCACCGGCACCATGGGCCTGGAGATCCTGCGCAACTGCAGTGCCCAGCACTTGAAGCGCTTGCATGCCATCTTTGTCCCAGTGGGCGGCGGCGGCATGCTTGCTGGCATCGCATCATACGTCAAGGCGGTCAATCCAGGCATAAAGGTATATGGTGTAGAGCCCACAGGTGAGATTGTTGCTTTTTAGTCAGCGTGTTTCGGTCAGCATGGTTGAGCGTTTCAGTCAGCATGCTTGCATCAGCATGTTGCTTGCAGGCCAATTCTTCAGCAGCTTCACCACTTTCTAAGCAATTTGTCTGATTGCACATTGTGTATCCTTTTGCATTTGGCTTCTGGCCCTCTAGTACATGAAGCACAGAAGTGCTGGGAGGTGATAGATAATCTCAAGGCTCTGGGGAGGTCTTCCGGTCTACCTGTTGTCCGAAGTTGAACATGACGAGTAGCAATCAGAAGTACCATGGTGCAAAACATGTGATCACCAACACCTTTGCCATTGCCCTGGGTTGTGCCAGCAAGGCTCACAGCAAAAACATTCCTGTCAGCATTGTTTCTGTTGTTGCCCAACGTCTTTTTCAAGAACAGCGCCGCCACCCTTTCTGAAGGCATGTCGGTTAAAGTGCAAGAATATCCAACTGTGCCATCTTTTCATATAAGCTAGCGGGACTGCAAGGCTTGCGTGAATACTGACAGGTGTGATTGTGTACCTACAAGCAGCTGCGTCTTTGGCAATACAGTCTTGTTCAAGTATCATAATACTAAATGAAAACCAAATATAATAAATACTGTACATACCAAATCAGACAAACTAAAGCATACATACCAAATCATACACACTAAACCACACATACTGAATGTACATAGTATGTTTGTGTCATACAGGAGCAAATGGCATGGCCATCTCCCTGAAGAAAGGCCATAGGGTGAAGCTGGAGCATGTTGATGTCTTTGCTGATGGTGTTGCAATCAAGCAGCCAGGTGCAGAATGCTTCAACTTGTGTCGAGAGCTGTGTGACGGAATCCTGTTGGTCAGCAACGCGTCCACAAGCGCTGCAGTAAAGGATGTGTTCAACGAGACTAGGGCCATTCTGGAGCCTGCAGGGGCTGTTGCCCTAGCTGGGGCCAGGGACTACCTGCAGACAAGGCCTCATATCAAGGTCAGCAGATTTTGAAACTGCCCTGGTGACCAAACCTTGCTTGGCCTGGTTTCGTATTACCAGGGACATGATCAGCTTGTCTCAAATGAAACATGTTCACAAACAGCTGTAGGTGCAGATCAGTCTTGACTGTAGGATGACTTTGGGTTGAGACAATTTTTTCCCTCCTGTGTCTGGTCATGTCATCGTAATCATGTGCAGCCTGGTACTGCAGCTGTGGCACCAGTATCCTCGTCTACGATGAAATGCAAACTTTGTGTTGTTGCTGCATATCATTCCATTTTGAAGTGCAGCCGGGCTGCAGACTGACAGAGCTAGGGTGCAAAGCAAAGCACTTGCACTTTGACATTCAATGTCACTTCAATGCCTCGTCGTGCTCCACCACATGGGGCATGTAGCATGAAGCATAGCCATTGTACATGTTCCAGGGTGAGTGTGTGGTGGCCATCACCAGTGGCAGCAACATCAACTTTGAGAGGTTACGCCTGGTGGCAGAACTGGCAGAGCTAGGGTCCAATGCTGAACACATGCTGGCCAGTACCATCAGTGGAGCCCCAGGCTCCCTGCAAGCCTTTGTGGAAACCGCCACCACTAACAAGGAAAACATCACTGAGCTGCGTCACAGGTGTGGAACCAGACCTTGGTGCTGATTGCATGCACAGTCTGTACTGTACCTTGTTTGCGCCAGAATTGACGGAACATGCAGTAGTGTAAAAGCGCGTGCGTAGAGTAAAAACTCTTCCAGCTGGGCTCGAACCAGCGACCTTGCGGTTAACAGCCGCACGCTCTAGCCAGCTGAGCTATGGAAGATGTTTTATGGATAAACTGCTTGTTCATCTTCCGATTTTGCTGAACCTGTATCACAATCCTTAGTAGCACAGACCGGTTGCTAAGTCAGCACAAATGCCTTTCTTCTTGTTCAATTCTGCTGCTTTACGATGCTAGTCGTGCTCAGTCTTCACAGTCACACGCAGGAACTGAGCAACAGAACACTGAAGCGCATACATTGTGGCTTCTCAATTCCTTGCCATGCTCTGCCATGCATTGCACTACATCATGGCTCATTGTGTATCTGTCTGTACCTGCAGACAAGCTATCCTTGTGAACCACAAGTCAGCTGTGCCTTGCTGCCTGCTACAAGCTTTGCCTGACATGCAGACATCTGGAAGACCGTAACAACCATGTGCTGTGGAGTGTGGGTGTTGAGCGCACCTCAGAAATTGGAGACCTGCTTGACAGACTGCAAGCAGCAGAGATCCCGACCAAGGACATCTCTGGCATTGAAGCTGTGCAGGTATGCATGGCTGGTAGCCACTGAAAGAAGATGCTGACTGGGTGCATGAGTATGCTTGTGGTTGAATGGTTGGTGCACAGGCGTGCTTGTGATCAAACAGCTACATAGGTTGCAGAGTTTCCTCTGCACAAAAGCTTGACTGGAGTATGTGTTACGCTGGCATCCTGAGCAGGAGCCAACATGCAATGCGTTGTGTGTACAAGGATGAAGACTCCAACGCTGTTGACAGGAAGCATATGATTGAGCCAGCTGTGGTGTTGCAGACAGCATCAACTACACTGTGCAGATACTGTACATCCCATCATGATCTTTTCAGCCAAGCTATGCAAAATTTGCTGCAACAAGGGTTCAATACACACACCCCAAAGGTGCTTCTTCAAATCTCTGCATTTTGTCTGCAAATGCCAATTCTGCACTGGATCATGCGGCAAGGCCAATGACAGGAAGCAGCAGCACAGGGCTTTCTGTGCAGCAGCTGTTGTGTGTGCTGACAGGTGCATCTGCGGCATGTGGTTGGAGGAAGAGCAAGGGGTTCACAGGAGATGCCTGATGAGCAGCTATACTCAGTCTCCATCCCTGAGAGGCGCGGGGCTATCAGGCAGCTACTCAGGGCCCTCAGCCCTGTCTGGAACATTACCTTGCTGCACTACAGGAAGACAGGCAAGCGGCCATCATGCAGACTGTTGACAACCTCACATCTATGCTGGAGGCTGCAACCCATATCCTGTATCGCAAGCTTGTGCATTGTGGCTTGGACTTAGATGGCTGTGCAGATGCAGTGCTCATTTTCCTTGCTCTGCACTGCAAAGCTGTAAGCCACATGCAGCTTTGACCATGCAGTCTTTCACTTTCCTGCTGTTGCTTATCTGTAGACATGTGCAGCTTTGACCATGCAGGCATTCACCTTCCTGCTGTTGCTTATCTGTTGCTGTGCTTCTACCCAACAAGGCATCTCACCAACACATGAGTGTCACCATGTGCAGTTGCTTATCATGCTATGCTGAGTATGTAGGAGCTAGATCTTCCCCAGTCTTGCTGGGAGTCCAAGTGCCAGCTGGCAAACAAGATGAGTTCACTGCTGCCGTTGAGGAACTGACCAAAGTGGATGCCTACACATTTGCTGCATTGAATGACGAGGCATGCAGTGCTTTCGAGATGTTTCTGCAGTGAAGCTCAGGGTGAAATTAGCAGTGATGATTTGGTACAGTAACTGTCGAGGAGATGCTTGCAGCAGTCTAGCGTTTCATTGCGTAGTCTTGACCAGGGGTGTGTGACGTTCTGCACATTGCTGTTCACGCCGTCGTACAACGCTGCAGAGTTTCGTTCAGCACATGCTTCAAGTCTATTGGGAAAGCTTTCAGCAATTAATCAAGACAGTGCACCGGCTGTATGGTTTGAGCAAACCAGATGAGAAAGCATGACGCTGTTGTACTAACAGAAAACAACACTGCTTCATTGTTTTGCAACCTAACGCTTGAATGCGCCTCGCTCTGTGTCTTTGTCATTGTAGTACTTGCGGCGACCAATACGATCTTGCAATGTGGCCCCTTCACCAGTGGCACCATAAACAGTCTTATGAGCCTGCTTCAAGAAAGCTGCAGCAGACCCGCTACCCTGATTAGCTTGCTCCAACACTTCAGCTGCATCCTTCTGCTTCTCAGCAGACAAGCGCTGCCATCTCGCATCATCATGCACCTCAGCATTGCCCTGCATCTCGGCCAGCCGCCTTGCCTTCTCTTCCTGACTCAGCCTGCCAGTCCTGCAGTGATTGACGCAGATCAGCAGCAGACATTGCAGCACCAGGAAACAATCCCCCGAGAGCAACACTAAAGACTACACAAGACGTGTCACACGACATCCGTTGTGCACTGCACTGCAATTGCAAGTGCAACACAATTGCCCGACGCCCTGTGCATGTGTGTAAGCAGGCTTCTCACACCACCAGCCTGGTGCATATGCAGTGCCAAATTGCTGAGCCAAATGCTGCTGAGAGTCGGGAAGAAATGGCAGCTGCTACAATGAGCATGCTGAATCTCATGATACCCTTCACGCTACGTAGATTAAGCCAGTGCCATGCAGAGGAAGACCAGACAACAGGGGTTGGCTTACTTGTACTCCTGCCTCTGGTGTTTCTGGGCTGCCTTCTCTCGCTCTTCCTGTGCCTTCAGCTTTGCAGCATCATCCAGCCGCTTGCGGGTAGCCTCAGCAGCATCACGCCTGCAGGCAGCAAAGTTGCTGAGATCCATGAAGCTTGAAACTATCTCGAAACTATTGCCTACATTGATGGCCTCACAGTGCTTATCCCCAACATGGTCGAGGGGTGCTTCAAGACAGCAAGACAAACAAGGCTGGTTGCGGTGTCGTGAATCTGCTTACATGCATGAGATCAAGAAAGCTTTGAAGTAAACACTAGTAAAAGCAAAACCTCAGATGTCTAGCATCCAGCATAGGCAGGATGATCTTGCAGCTATCAGGACGACACGTAGGCGATTGTCGAGCTGGAGCTGTATTCTACTATGACTGGTTTACTTAAGCTGGGCGCCAGAGAGTACTGAACAAACAAGTAAGCAAGGAGGATGCACCTGTCGCAAGCTTGAAGCTCCTCTGGAGCAGTCTCTCCCCAAGACAATCCATAGTGAATACCACCCTGCCTATCATGCCCTTTGCCATTACTTGGCTGGTGACCATTGGCATCACCATCAATGTAACGGCGTGACGATTCCCTCGCTGACTCTGTCAATGTACCACCGTCACCAAGCTGCCGTCTGTCATGCTCACCTGAATTGTGCCTGTCGCTGTAACTATCCCTGTGCGCTCGTCCGTTGCGTCTGTGCCTATCGTGGTCTGGCTCTGACCGCCGCTCAGGTGAGTGCAGCCTCCTCTGCTTGTGGACATGTGAGCTGTCATGCTTGTGACCATTGTGAGTGCTGTCCCTGGCATGTCTGTCTGAGCCATGTCTGACATCTCTGTCCCTTGTATGCATGTGAACCAAGTCATTGTACCCAGGGGGGGGGTGATGTCTGGCTGATGCCGCAATGGCAACACTCTGAGGGCCAACTCCTTTGGCTGATAGGGCTGCCTCCATTTGGCTTGCTGCACGTTTCTTTTCTTTTTTTGCCTCCTTGCTGGCTTTCTTCTCAGCCTTTTTAGCAGCCTTTTCTTGGGCACTACTCTGCTTCAGCTTGGCAACCTGCAGCATGCTGACAGAGAATAGTTGAGATTGCAAGCCGGAAGGTCATTGCTAAGTATGCACATCAGCTGCAAGCAGATGCATTGGTGAATTGCTCAAAGCAGTATACAATAAAGCTTCAAATTTAGATGCAAGCGCAAGTACAATACACAAGACAACACGGCAGTGGCAGACACAGGCAGGCTTCCCAGACTATTTGATGTATTGACAAGTTCTGCACTCAACAAAAGGTGATGTAGCTGCTTGCACGTCTTACCTCAGCTTTGATGTGATCCATCTTCACAGGGTTTGCTACAATGGCTTTACGAGCTGTCTGCTCCTGCTGCCTGATCTGCAACGGCACTGAAGTGATGAACATATTGTCATTGGTGTTGTCAAAACGCATCAGCATCATGAGGGTGCGGTACATCTGCTTTGCACGCAGATATCATAGGATGTTGAGTTTACGCCGCTGGGATTTCGAAACACAAATGACTCACCGCAAACAAAGGATCACTATGAAGACGGGCCCAAGTCTCGTTTGCTGATGCTGGTGTGTCCTCTGAGTAGAATGTAGGAAGCAGCACTGCTTGCTGTGCCTAAGACCACCAAACAACTGCATGTCAACATATGCAGGCAAGCGGAGTATATTGTTCTGAATGACTATGGGCTTGATGGTATAAATTTATAGGATAGCAGGAACCTGAAGATGCACTTAGGGCAAAGAATGTTGGCTCACCCTGTTCAATTCTGTGGCCTCTTCCAGCTGCACAGGCTTTCCAGACATCATGGCTTCCTCAGTGCGCTGATCTGCCTCTTGCTTGGCAAGCATACCACCTTGATACATCCAGTCCAGACGGTCTGACCGACTGCAAACATATCAACATAGCTTGTCAACATAGCTTAAGTGTCTGCGGAGAGAGTCAGGAACGTAGGGGACGACTACAGTGTTTGCAAGCACGACTTACACTTTGTGCCCAGCTGCAGCTGCGATCATCTCGAGCTCCTCTTTCTGCCTCTCGTCTGCAATTTGTTTTCGGATGTCCTCGAGCTTGCTCTGCTCCTTGGCACGCTCCTCCTCTTTCTTCCACACTTTTTCCTGGTTGTCCATCCTTCCAGGGTGCCATGTCTTCTTGTTTAGAAATCCTAAACCTCCACCCATGTTTGCGTGTGATCTGTCAAATTTGTGACGGCACTAGGTGAAGCGATAACAACACGATGTCTCTGTACGTTCACATGCAGCAAGCTTTGTGCCCTGCTGCTTTGTGACCTAATAGGTCACGAATTGAGCTCCCATACTACAGTAGAACAAGTTTCGCCATGCCCATATAATCACATGTATGTTGCCAACTGTAGCGACCAGATTGCCTCTGTGCCACACATATATCTCGCCTTTTACTAGAGATATATGAGCGGTTTTCTGACGTAGTCGTATCAACGGAGTTCTCCTAGCGCTTTGCGCTTTTCACCAACCACGGACCCCCAACCTTAGGTCCAGATTCAGTGTCCATAAGCGCAGGAGTCACCCATTTCACGTCAGACTTCACGCCACGGTTTACAGTCAGATCTCGCAAGTTCAGTAGGCTGTCAGACCACGCCATTGCGTAGTGTACGTCTCAATCATAGCGCTGAACGACACACACACTTCGCACTTCACTTGAAGCTACTTTGAGGTTCAAGGTCATAGACGTCCAGAAGCTGTATCAACAACAGCCTTGCACACACGGATTAGAGTGGGGCTCAAGGATCCTCCGGAGCAGCCTTTTCTGTGCAATACAGTGTAGCTTGACTCTGTAGGGCAACATCACAGGCGGACTTTACAAATTCCCAGTAAGTACTGACACATTGTGCAAGACATAGAAGTAAACTCACACATCACGAAAGGAAAAGGTGGTACTTCTGCATTGCGATCTGTGCACAGAGTTTTCCACACCCTAGTTGCAGGCCAAGCGAGTTAGGTTATAGAGAAAGACAGTGCTCACATAATGCAGTAGCAATACTGTCTTACTCACAGAGTAACAAGATCGCATAAGATTAATCTTATTGTAACAAAGTCCCACCTGGCCGCCCTAGGTCTAGTTCGAATGATGTTGCATTACGTGATTGTCAAAACTGTCGTATTAGTAGGCCTTATAGGGATGCACAAGACAGGCTGCTCTGGAGAGACAAGACTTGTCCTGCACGCACCTAGCTCATCAGGAGCTGGAAAGCGTTTTAATGATTATTATTATTAACAGAGTCACATGTTATATATATTGGGTGCAGCTTGTGACTTGTGTTAATAGGTGTTGGTGTTCAGAAAAAGAATGCACGGCCAGCACACCTGTATCAATTATTACAGTCCGTCCTTACAAGACAACCGACAGAACTTGAGCTCCAGAACTCATAGCAACTCTCTTTGACCTGACGTCTGCGACATGACACAATCAGCAAGTCTTCCTGATCTAGGCCACATCCAAGCTCCTCCATTTTAGCCCTGAGAAAGATGTCTCTCAGTAACAGTTTTGGGTGCATGACATGGTGCTAAAATGACGCCCGTAAGCTCGTGTATTGAAGCATCAGCTTGCAATGCCTACCCCAGCTGAGCTTGCCCTGCAAAAGAAATACGCTGCGTTGCGTGCCAAGAAAGAGAAGGTGGGTAACCCAATAAGAAGAGCAGGTGGTGTTACGGCATTGGTGGTGAGTGTTCCTGCAAGGCAGCAGGAGCAGAGGCAGCCGCACCTGCAAAAACATCAGATGAACACATTAAACGTGCGGCTGCGTAACCTGGTGAACGTCAAACCGGAAGCTTTCCAGTCCTTGCTGAGTTGACATCAGCTGGCTATGTTGCAGTCAAGATCAGCCTAAATAAATCATCCAAGTCTGCAAAAGTCGATGATAGAAAACCTGCAACCCAGGATGCTACTTCAGCAGCACAGCCGCAAGCTCCCAAGGTAGAGGATTTAACTCATACCTGCTGCGTACTGAGACAAACCTGCAGACAGGCAACTTCGCCGCAGGTCACATTGCGTGCAAAGAATGCTGGACATGATAAGACAGCACTGCTTCAGCCAGTGGCTGCATCAGCGTCCAGCTCTCAGGCAAAAGCTGCAGCACATTCACAGCCTGCTGACAGGTGATTTCCATGACCAAAGCTGATGGTAGCCATGCAGGCACAGTATCTCCTTATGTTAAACCTGTCAACATAGCAATTTGACTTCCAAATGTCTCAAATGTCCATAGCACCACCGCATCATAAACATGATAGCATTTGCCTGCTCACATTTTGTTTTCTTGGCTGACTCTCATTATCACAGATGATTCCACAACAAAAGCGCTTTCCAGCACATCACAATGCTACGTTACGTTTGTCAGTGCACCAGAAACACCTGAATTGACTGGCACCTCCAGCTACTAGTTGCAGTGGCCTGGACCCCAAGCTGCAGCTGCCCTTACCCTTGCCTGCCTTGCCAATAACACTTGCCTGCCTTGCCAATAAGCACCGCTTTGCAGTCCAACCTCCGCATGCTTCATAGACTGTCAGATGGCATTGTGCTTGCAGGGTGTGTATAGATCCGCAAGCAGCTGCCCTGGAGGCAGCAAAAAAAGCTTTGGCTGCAAGGCAGGTACTTACACATCACCTTTGTATTGCAGCAAATTTATCAGTGGTTATCAATTGGAGAAACATGAGCTGTATGTCAGCAGGCTTAGCGAGTTACCCTCTGACAGGCTGGTCAAAAAGGCTTTTACCCATGCCTCATCTGTGAACACTCTTTGGTGGCAAAAACTGTCCCTTTGGCTGAGCCAACATGGATT
>JAABUP010008675.1_pt1 | contig 12855 bp, 17 predicted proteins | sample 5559201 | NCBI WGS metagenome assembly JAABUP01 (sample SAMN10711887, study PRJNA513373) | rock metagenome | isolation source: Antarctica rocks | place: Antarctica | reverse complement strand
TCCCAAGCCCCATTGCACAGAAGGCGCAAGCTGAACAGGGCGTCAACAGTGCTCCTGCTTGGTCTGAAGCCACATTGCTCGTCAAGAAGGTTGTCTGCCAGCCACTGTGAAAGGCGTGCACTCAGCAGGTTGGCATAGGCTTTCCCAGCTATACTCTGCAGGGCAATGGTGCGATAGTTGCTGCACAGAGAAGCATCTCCCTTCTTAAGAATGGGTAGCAAAATGTCCTGCTTGAAGTCCTGGGGAGCGTGCTCTGTGCGCCAAATGCCAAGGATGACTCTGTACAACGCAGAATGCACAGAGTCACCCCCATACTTCAGCATCTCTGGCAAGATGTTGCAAACCCCTGGGGATTTGTTGTTTATGAGGCGTTCGATGGCTGTGACAACCTCAGTCAGCGTGACTTCTGGGTAGGGAGGGTCTGATGGGAGATGGGGGGGGTAAGGGGGGGTAGTAGCACTAGCACCTCAGGAGCAATGGGTGAGGTAGCTGTGAACAGCTGAGTGACATGCCAAAGCCATTCAGCAATGCGCTCGGAAGCTGTATGAAGCTGCCTGCCAGAGATGCCATGTCGCAGCTGCCTGCCAGGTTGACATTTGGGCTTGCTGAGCTGCCTGAGGACCTTGTATGCTTGGTGTGTGTCGCCCTTGCGCACGGAGCGCTGCACCTTTGTGAGCATCTGTGTAAAGTGATGATGGTAATCAGCAAGTGCAGACTTGTGGGCTGCTCGGCTGGCGACCTTGTACTCAGCCTTGGCCTGAGGGGTAGGATTGGCCAGTGAAGCTTGCCACAGCTTGCTCTTGTTGTTGGCGAGGTGGAGCGTTGCCTCTGAGATCCAAGGTGTCTATGGCCTTGGAGGTTCTACTTCAGCTGAGCCTGTGCCGTAATGTTGAGGGAGCCTTTGGGGGCTCCCCAGCTGTGCTCCACATCCCCAATAGGGATGTGGTGGTGTGTGGCCAACAAGCCCTGCAGGGATAGCTGGAATGCTTCCTTGCCTCCTTCACTCTTTGTCTCATGTGTTTGGCTGACGCACTACGGGTCAAGATGGCTGACTGATGGCCCATGTGTCAGCCTTGCACCTCTGGCAAAATCTTGGTGATCCAGATGCCCTTCCTGAGCTGCCTCATACATGGGTTCCGATGGGCTCCATCTTGTTTTAGCATATGGGGATATTGCCTGCCAGAACTTTGATTGTACTGGTTGTAATGGTTGTCTCTTGGAGGCTGGTTCGTCCTGAAAGGTATGTGATCATGAGCAAACTAACAGGCGTCAACCATGCAGGCAGCTCTGTCCATGTCACCTGCTGCATTGTCAATGTCAAAGCAGGCGTCGTCAAGTCTGATGGTTGCTTTGTCATTCAAGAGGGCAGCATGTTGGCATCATATGGCTCAAAATTTTAAACGCACGCCAGGTGAGCTTCCAGACTGCTGTGCAAGATATTTCATCAAATTTCTTGATCGCTGTCCTTGTACATTTGATTGGTAAAGTCAAATGTACAGGTACTGCAGCAAAAGCTGTTGGTAATGACATACTGGCAAACGCTGGAGGAGGTGGACCACTGGCCTTGCCCAGAAGCCTGCATGTCATGCTATGGGACTGGGTGAAGGCTTTCTGCAGATTTGAAATCAGCTGGATTGGTTGCTCCTCGCGTTGCTGCCTGCGCTTGCTGCCTTCCAGCTTTTTATACCTGAGCAGAGAAGCAGGACTGCCTTCCTCTGACACTTGCCAACAGCACATGCCAACACCACATATGTATATACATGGATCATAACATTGTGTCTGGTCATACGCTGGTCTTGTATTTTGTAGAAGTTGTAGCAGAGCTGAGGTAAAAGACACATGTGTTCACCTCGTTTGAGCTTGTTTTATCCAGTCTGGCTGCATAAATATCAGCTTGGTCAATTTTTTTCAGTGTAAGTGCAATACAACCGTGCTCAAAGGTCCGCTTCTGTGCAGAGTCTATGTGACAAGAGGTCCAGCATGCTCATTGCACAATCATTGCTGTACTCCACTTGCAGTGGCCAAAATGGGCACATCTGACGTTAGGAGAGTTCTTGAGATTAGACTGGAGTATGAGGCTGTCCCAGCATTTGAATTTTGATAATCCGAGCCTATTTACAGAGCTTCCGTTCACCAAGTGTGGAAAGGGCCTTACTTTTGCGTGGTAAGCTCATGACAACAGGACTGCAGCATCAGGAAACAGCTGGGGATACATGGGGCCAAAAAAATTGGGGGGTGGAATGTGCGCTCATATTAAGGCCATGGCCCCCTACCACCCGACCCAACAGGCTTGACCATGGACCGTGGACCGGATGGCTATTGAGGCATACATCCAGCGAACCAGGGGCTCGGAGAAAGTGCTGTATGAACCACCTGTCGCAACTGGCATTCTGTACCATACTTATAGACTGCAATTTTGTCACGTATGCGAGTATGGGTCTTGGGGTAGTTCACATGCCACGACCCACGCAATGTAGCAAGTCGCGTACAATTGTTCCATCCGAGTCAAATCAAGAACGCCGAAGTGCCCCCACCACCCAAAAGCTTTTCAAGGCTGCCCGTATCGCATGTCTGGCACACGAGCTCAGCCTGTGCAAACAACCTGTGAGTTCTGCGGTACTCCACTTACATTGCTTACTCATTTGAGTTGCGGTGTGTTGCGTTGCCGATCGACAGCAGCCATACCGGTAAAGAAAGCATGGTCGGCGGTGAAATCCGGTCAGTCAAGCTTTGCTATCACGTCTTGCTTATGCGTTGTTTGCGTGTTTAACGCTTGAAGAGCCTGGTCAATATTGGCGTGTTAAGATGTACGCAGTGTACATGAATTTGCTATGATACTTTACTTGCTATGTACTTCATGAACACGTACTTGCAACAGGTCGGCATGACCTGATCAGCATGCTCATGCAGTAACTCACACCTGTGTAGTATGACAAGGCTGGGACAGGTGCTCATTGAAGCCACGCCCAACAACGTTCTGATACTCTCATACGTACATTCATATATTTTGGTATTCGCTCATATACAAACACTCTTGTGTTATGTGCAGGGCGTGCCTTTGGTACGCCAGTCAACAGAGCTGCTCATTTCTGGTCAAGATGCAATGCCGGTCAAGTGACCACTCAATCATGTCACAATTGTCTCAAGCCATCAGCAGCTGTGATGTTATTGCTGTTGCTTGATTCATTGCACACAAATGGGTCTGGTTCACTGCACACAGAGGGCTTTGGGAGTACTGCTTGGACACCCTGTTGCAGCAATGTCCATAAGACTCCCAGGCATGAATCATGCACAATATAGAATTAGCTTTCTGCTTGTGTGTCCATCATGTTATCCTGTTCATACATGAAGCCAGTCTTGGTGATTAGTCGCCACAAGCTTCGTGCTGCCAAAGTTGGCCTTTGCTAGTTTTGCAGATACTGCCAGCACAGACTGCTTTGCTATGTATGTGAGCATTTCGGGCAGTTCGTGCTACCAAGTCTTGTGCATTTGTTCTGTGAAGCACCTCGTGTGCCGTGCTTGCTGTTGCAGATTCTGGTGAGAAAACCCTGATTGAGGCAGTTGGCTTAGAGTGGGCAGGGGCTGAAGGCTCTGCAGGGTCCAGCCCTGCCACCTGCAGCTGCAATCAGCCGTATTGCTATCAGAAACTTTGCATTGCTGACGCAGCACATGGTAAGTGACTTGGCAGCTTCCTGGAGTACCTACTCCTTCTCACCCACATGTATGGCTATGGCTGAAATGTATGTGACCACCCCTACGCTGTTCTTTGAGATGTGTCTAGTGGCGTCGCACAATCCATGCTACAGATCACCTGCCCATGGCGATGTCATGCACCTGCATGATATGCAGTGTCTTTGATGCATGTTGCATTACAAGGTGCTGCAGCAAACTCTGGCCCATGACAGGTTGTTGTGAAGGGACGCCGCAGTGCAGCATTACAGCAACAACAGCGACAGCAATGCAAGGCTGTGGCATGCATCACTCCCTCCAATGCTTAGGCCTACTGATTCTGTACTCAAGCAGGCATAGTGGTAATATGCAGGCAGATCAGGCAGGCATGGAAGCTCCCTCAAAAGAACAACCTCAGCGGGTTCCAAGATTAGTTTTGGCAACCTTAGAGCATCTATGGACACGCAGCTACCTGCAGTCTACATCTCAGATGAAAAGGGTTGCCTTAGTCATGTGGGTCCTGGCCGAAATCCTAGGCGTGGTGTGAACACCCCTTCCCACTTGAAACCCATGTTCAGTCCCATATCCAGGGAGGCTAAGGAAGGAAGCGTCAGGGGCGGTGATGTGCAGCTGGCTAGCCGAAACCCTAGCAGCTTATTAGGGAAAGAAGAAGCTGCAAAGGGATTAAGCAGAGGCTTGCTCAGGCCTTGGTAGAGAAGAAAACACACCAAGGAGGTCGTCTGGGTCTAGTGACTTGCTCACGGTTAATGTGCCATCCAAGAGTTTGGATTTCTCAGGCATGAAATAATAAATGCTGTACCTTAATTCTGCTCTTGGACATACTGGTGGGCGAGGTCAGGAGAAGATAACTGTACCCAGATTAGGTAAGACTTGATACAGCAGCACCAGGCCTCTTTTGACTGCATGGCATGCATGTTGTCTCAAGCATGCTAACGCCAGTCAGCATTGCAGCAGACCTGGAGGTGAGGGTGAATCTTTACTAAGCTGCTTAGGCTTAGTCATCCTCATGAGGGCTGTACGGTCACAATCGGTATTGCATTGCTGTGCAGGTTGCCGTTGAATTGCATGCAGAGGCTGGATTACATGGGGCCGCTGAGTACTGCAAAGCTGTTGCTTATGCCAGGTCACACAGCATGCAACATGGAGGTGTTTTGTCATGAGCAGCCATGCAGGCTGACAGCGGGCGCATTTTGCCTTGCAGGGACAGCTGGCAAAGAGGCCTCTTCAGGACCATCAGATGTTCAAGAATCTCATTTAGGAGTATCTGGCACCCTTCCCAGTCTTCCTGTCAAGGTAGAGGTGTATCACATGGGGCAGTACAGCTATGAGGGCATCAATGAGCCCACTGATGTTTGCCAAATTCTGCCAGCTAGCCTGTCAGAGCGCAGAACACGACACCACGAAGCTCCTCCTGTCATTTCAAATGGCAAGGTGATGTGTTTGAAGAAGTATGACAACTTCTGTTTCACAGCTCAGGTGCCGCTTCCCCGCGATTTCCATCTGCCACTGGCAGCTGAGCCGCCTTTGTACATTGACATCAATATTGTACGGTCATAATTTCAGAGCTTCAGCGCAATGTCACATTTGGCAACCCCAGGGTCACTCGAGCTTAGTCTGTAAGTCGGGCAGCAAAAGCTATAGCACGAATGCAATCATGGTGTTTCAAAGAACTGACCAGCATATATTTGATTAGTGTTGCCATATTAGTCTGCCAATTGCTTGCTGTTGCATAGGAAGTTGCCTTTCTCTACCAGCTAGCAATCAGGGCAATGCCAGGCCTAGGCAGGCATCAACAGATTGCCTGCCATTGGGTACATTGTTGACCAATGCATGATCATTTAGCATCACTGATGTTGAGATAAATGTGTATTTGTTTGTCTTTGAGCAAGCAAGAACTATCGCGCCCGATTGAAAGCTGCAAGGGTCACAGCTGTCTTCTGAACATTACATAACGTGTGACCCTGTTGTGAGCCGTGCTAGGTGTTTTTGACACTGCAGTGCATTGATGGGAAGACTAGCTAGATGAGCAGTAGTTTCTGCAACGAGGTCTGCCATGGAGGATTTTGCAAGGTCTCGATTGTGTAAATAGTCTGACTGCGACCCCCAGTACCATTGTACTGCACACTGTATAACACTAACTCTGTGCCTAGCCTAGGCTAGTTTGACATCAATGTACATCAAGTGTGCATTACTTGGTGTACAGCACCGATGCTGCACTGCAACTGCACTTGGTATTTGATTGAGGTTACAGAGGTTTGCAGGACATCCACAACCTGTGTACAGACTGGGCAATCACCGTCAAGGATTGGCACCTGCACATGCATAGCTGAACTCTCAGCCTTACCCTCAGCTACAAATCAATCATCAACTGGTCACAGAGGTTGTGCGAAGCATAAATTTGCGGCCTGCATGTGCATACATGCAGTCATTTACTTCCAACAAAGCGCAATTGATTAGGCTTTGGCTCCAGCAGTCAGTGCTCACCTGGAAGTGTGACAGCGAGATTGTCATCAGGACCTCCTATACTCTATTCAGGAGTCTGACGATGCCAGCCTGTCATGGCATCAAAATAAGACCTTGTCATGTGTCACTCGCCAGAGCTTTGAAGCAGATGCCTCTCGGAGACACTAACAACCACAGCACCATGGAGAAAAATCTTGAGAGACAGGACTGAACACAACAGTAGACGGGCACAAGCAGGAGCATGAGATGTATCATCACCAAAACAGCAGCATGAATAGCGGCACAATAGCAAGTGCAGCCAGATGACTGAGAGCATCCAGACGTCCAAAAAGGCTGATGGGAACATGTTATCGGCAGCAGAAAGTAATGTTGCCTGGGGGGTTGCTGAGCGCAGCAAGCAAGCTCTTCTGCCGCCCAGCAGAACATCTCGCAAGTTCTGACGCTCTGACTAGTGTTCTGCTTTGATAGGCACCCGTGTGCAAAGTGGTCGCAAATACCTGTTTCGCAGCTCTGAATTGTGTGTGCGAAGTATTACGTGTGAGCATGGGCCGGGAAAACACGCGTGAGTGTGCGGTGCAGTGTGTATGATGCAACAATTGTGGTACAATTAGCTGAAGCTGCAAAACAGGCGATTGCGCATTTGAGTATTTTTGCAGCTTCCTCCCCAGCTTCCCAATTCCAAGTCATCCACCTGCAGCAAGGCTGACAATTTGGAGTTGTGACTGTGCTTGCCAATACCTCTGTGTTCCGTTGAACACTGCCACCACCCCAACGAGCCGTCCAGCATGGCTCCTCGATACGATGAGGAGGCTGCCGCGCCCTCGCTTGCAGAGCCACTGAACCCGAGTCTGCCTGCGAATGGCAGCCCAAAAAAATGGAGGGGAAGCCTGTGCAACTGTTTTGCAGGCTGTGACCTGACTGCTTGGGGTACTTGCGCACTGTCCCAGGCTGTTCCCTGCGTGCTATTTGGGTAAGACTTACGCGAGATCTGGGTGCACTGGAATTTCGGTGTAGTCGATATCGGGCAGGCACGAGGCGTGCTGTCAGAGTCAGTAGCTTGACACTGCACCTTCTGCTGGTGTTGACGAGGGTGTGTAACCATGGTGCAGGTTGAACATGAATAAAGCTCTGCGCCTTTCAGCACTTTGGCAGGCACTTATCTACTTGTGTCTGTTTGGGGTCAGCAGCTACACATTCGCAGGCTCTTCTGCAGCAGCTGCTGCTCACTGCACACCAGACCAAAACACATCTCTTGGCGGGCCACCATCCCTCACTGGTCCAGACACTCCAGGTGTGATTTTCTCAAGTAGCAAGATGTATTGTGGGTTGTGATCAGCAGCTCACAGGCTGCAAGTTGCATGCTGTGCATGGCAACAAGTCGCCACATGTGCTTATCATAAGCTGACTCATTTCTGAGCTGTGACTTCCTGCAGGATGTCACCAAGCCCAGCTTGCTAGTGGGATTGGTGCCAGTGGCATGACCCTTCTGGGTCTGTTGGGTGTAATCTATGCAACATATCGCAGGAAACAAATCCGTGAGAAGTTTGGCATATCTGGTAGCACCCTTGGTGACTTTTGTCAATGGTTTTGGTGTCCTGCATGTGCACTCTGCCAGGAGACAAGAACACTGTGGCACAACAATGTGACTGATGGTGTATGGTTAGGGCCTGCTGTAGCCCAAGCTAGGGCTGCAACTCTGCCAGAGTACACTGCCCCAAGCATCAACAGCATCTGACAGAGCATTGATGGGCCGGTTGTGTTAGTCTTGTACCATAGCAGCTTGAGCTTGTGCAAAATTCCTAGCAATCTGGAGCTATTACAATTTGCATTGCGAATGTCCTGTGTGCAGTACATGTTGTGGATAATGCTGTGTGAAAAAGGTAGTCTGTAAAATATGGTTGCCGCATGACCTGTTTCATGGCCATGGGTGTGAGGCTGCAGAGGGATGATTGATAGTGATACACTCATGAGTAGCCTGACTACAAAGTTTAAAGTGGGTTATCACTCCTGTTAACGAGTTGTTTGTCTGCATGATCCCAAACTGGATCGAATACAGAGCATTGCAATGAGCTCATCTCTTGTGACATGCTTACATGTCTACGTTGTATGTAGAGGTGCACAGCTGAAATCATGCAGTTGGTAGTGTGCCCGAACCTAGCCATCTTCAGGCAATCTCTATTCCGAACAACAATTGAGCTCGTTTCTCTTCCGATCCCAAAGCAAGTACATCGCAGCAAAATTCGATAGCAAGCAAACAATTCTGTAACGTCATTTCGTCTTCAACCTGATACGTTGCACTGGTTGTGGCATTGACCATCTAAAGACAAAATTCCAAACAGCTCGTACAGGCAAGCAGGATTACCTGGCTCTGCACAGTCAATAAAACAACTGTAAAACGACCTGCAGGAGGACACAGCTAAATCAAAACTTGCAACATCCTCTTGCTTCATGGCACACTTTGGCATGACACCAAATGATCTACAGAACCTGTTTTTTTTAGTATTCATACAGAACCTGTGAAGTCTCAAGCTGGAATTTCACTGCCCCAGTAGCAATCTGGCAGCTTCTACAGCATTTTCTTTCCCATCAGGCATGTACCTGTCAGCTGTACCAATTTTCTGAGCTGACTTGCTGACCTCCTTAATGACCACACAACTGGTGCTGTCGTGCTGCTGCTCTCTGGCGACGCCTTGCAAAGGTTGCTGCAAGGGGAGCAGATCATCCAAGATGCTCATCCATGGCATGATCCATAGCATTGCTGCTATGGAATTGTGGTAGTCATGTAACTGCTGAAACTGTTGCATCTGCTGCTCCTGCTTGTTCATCAGCGCCAATGCCTGCCATGAAAGGGAGTATTGCACAGGGGCATAGCCATACAATGCAACCGCAGGTCCTTCTGGGTTTGGTGCTGGTGAGCTGGGGTGAGGGGTGGGTGGGAAATTATGGGCATGCCCCTCTGTCACAACAGCATGCAACACCCTGCAGGTATATGCTGTTGATGCAGCTGGGATGACCTGACTGTTGTGCCGTATAGATCAACACAACACACGCTGTGAACACCCTTACGTTACTCTCAGAGTGAGTCTGACTGACGCAACAGCGTGCAACACCCTGCAGGTCTATGCAGCAGGCACAGTTTATCATGCCTATGCTGTGCTGGGTTCTTGGACGTTTCTGCTTGCAGTGCACCCACGTGCTGCTGATGCATCTGGGAATGGCCTGGCTGCTGTGCAACAAGGTACAAGGCATGAACTTCCAAATATCATGCTGGTCTGTTCGATCTTGCACAGCTGATGAGAGCTCAACGAATCAGTGTGAAGCTGCCACAGCTGCAACATTGTGGCAAAGGCAAGCTTTTGTCAACACGTCACTTGGCCCTGTGGTGCTGAGTCATGCAATGCAAAATAGCTGCTCGGCAGCTGTTTGTGCCATTGACAAGCCAAACAAGGTGCAAGCGGGCAAGGTCCCCTGACGGGTCCAATCCAAAGCGGTGTCCTTCAGTATAGCGTCAGCAAAGGCAGACAATGCCCTCTTCTTTTTGTGCAGGAAAACTCCTCTCTCATGGCAGCATTGCAACAAAGCTGTGTCACCCCTAGGGCTCCACCACACTGCTCTGGCAAAATCCAACACTCCTGAACATGGATGCATCTGCACATGACCACAGCTTTGTACGTGGCCACACGTGGCCTTACAAGCCTTGCATCTTTGGCATCAGGGTGTGCCAGGACTGCGGGGCATCAATATACCTGCATGCAGCCACGTGTGCATTCTGGAACAAACAACTGATTGTTGACTGTGTTTGTGGCTGCAGTCAACTTAGGCTGTTGCCCATGCTACTGCTGATGTCATGTGTGGAAGTCTTCTCTCTCAATTCCAAATTTGTGCCAGAGTGCAGAGCAAGCCAGCAGTCACAAGCAAGATGTAAGCAGCATACTGATCCGTTTGGACTTAATTGCACAGCAGGCACAAATTTGCCCGACAGTGACAAGTTCCCAGAGGCGACTGCATGACAAGAAAAGCAAGGGACAAATAAGGCTGACCTTATGCATGCGCACCCAGAACTTGTCACGGGAGCCATCACATGTTGCCATGAAGTTGTCTAAGGCCTCACGCTCATCCAGCTGCTGCTGGAAGGCTTTGGCTCCTTCAAACAGCAGGTTGACCATGCCTGCAGTTGACAGCGCCTGTAGACACAAAGTCTGATGACCTACTGGTTTGCTGAGCTCAGACTTGCAGTCACTCACAACTCCTTTTGGTCATTTCAGTGGTTAGCACAGCATGCAACACCACAGTACATGTGGATTTCGGCCAAAAAGACGAGTCTAGGCTTAAAACAGCATTGGCAGATCCTTCCTGCGACACTGCTTGAACAATGACAGCAGAGATCTGGCAGTCAGTGTGGATACCACGTACAATAGCACTTGGACAGCTGTGGAACAAGCAAGACACTTCAGCAGCTGTGCTGGCATTACACATGCCAGGTTGCATCAACAACCTTTCATGGACAGTAACAGCACCAAAAGATGCTATAGGTGTCGTCCATGCAAGCTGTGGTGTATTTGCTTGCTTGCATGCAAAGAAGGGTATGAGGTAAGGCTAACCTTGTATACGGCCCTTGGGATGAAGTTGAGCTGGGAGACAGTGTCAAAATGAGGGAGAGCCCAGCCTAGGCCTCCCAGGTGTGCTATGCTGTGCTGCCCTTTGGCGTTCCTTTATGGACGATTTTTGACAGGGGCAATGGCAGCATATACTTCAGAGTTGGGTGCAGCGCTATGACGGTCGTACTGCTGGGAGGAGGCAATGGTAGTACGACATGAGCATGGTGTGCAACATGGCTTGAATGTTCTGGGCAGAAGTAAGCACGAATGTGTGGAACATGAAAGTGTTGAGCAAATGCCAGTTAGCGTACAGCAGTCAGCCAGCAGGGTGACAAGAGCCAGCAGCTGCAGCTTCAAAGTAGTGCTACACTGACCTTGGCAATGACTGTAAAACCGATACAGTCAAAAAAAGTGCTTCAGAGCTACATGATGCAGACATCAGCTTGCTCTGCATGTCTTGCACTTGTGAAGGTGCCACTGCCAGCCAGTCAAGTCTGGAGCATGTTGATTTTGAGCCAATGCAGCAGCATTCTGGCATATACACAGGCTTGTTCAGGTACCCCCCTGATCGTGTACATGTCAATACTGCAAGTGCATGCAGTATGTGCATTCTGGCATATACAGCATAGAGATGCTGCAATCACAGAGTGAAATTGCTGAAAGCACAAGGCGTCATTGCTGCAAGTGTATGTACCAGCTGATGCAGGACTGTCTGATGTTTTGAACACAAGGCAACTTTTGTATCGGCTTGCTGTCCTGAATATCAGAAGCTTGTCTGACCAAGAGCCTGAAGACCCTGCCAAGTTCATCCAGCTCGTGTTGTAGAGCGTGTACTGCCGACCTGGGAGGCATGCATTACTTCACCATATTGTTTGTGCTGTGTGTTACAATCAACTACAGGCAGGTAGACCCATCAAATGCATCCAATGTGATGAATTGCTTGGCCAGCGGACTGTTCCAATACTGACAGCACAAGCCTGATGAAAAAGGGCAACAACGAGGCCTGGTTGAGAGACGAGCCCTTGCACAAAGTGCTTGTGTGTAACAGTGCAGGAAATTAGCCTCCTGATACGCTAGCAACGCGCCTTTTACCTCAGCCCTGCTACATATGGTTTCGGATGCCCGGAACTTGTCGCTTTAGCAAAGCGCATTGGGCTGTGAAGTATGCACTTGATGGTCGCAAGTTCGAATCGAGCTTCCGCGTGCACAAAGGTTGGGCCGATTCCCCACTCGTGAGGCTAGCGCCCCCGTATGAGCCTCGCTCCGGGGTTGAGCACGCTAACTGCGCCCGACGTTAAATATGCTTCCAAAGCCCTTCGGCCTTCGATTTAACGGAGGGGGAACGTAACAATGCAGGAAATTAGCCTCCTGACACGCTAGCAACGCGCCTTTTACCTCAGCCCTGCTACACTTGTGTACTGTAGTTACATGCAGATTTGTGGCCTAGGCCGCTTCTCCACCTGACCTTCAACCGGAATAAGGCGCTTTGTTCCGGAATAAGAGCCTAGGGTAATTTCGATTCCCGCCCTTATTCCGGAATAAGCTAACTCCCGTTGCAAACTGGAATAGGACTATTCTAGCACTATTCCGGAATAGAGCAGGCGGGCTGTCGCTCAGAGCAGCGGTACCTTTTGAAAAGTGGATCCTCAAAAATTCTGCCTGATGTGTTGTTGCTTCCTTGCCAAAGCGATTACATTGGTACCAGTGAACAAGCTTGGACAAATCTTGAGGCATTTGCATCTTGTCAATGTGGTTTGTGTAAAAAAAAAAGTGCAACAGCCACACATGCTATGAAGCTCACAGCGGCTCTCCATGTTTTTTCAATAAGTTCACTTTAAAGCACAGCCTAAAAGGTATTATGTGACGGTCCACTAGCTCCAGACTCAGGTGGCTAGGTCATGTTTTCAGGATGCCTAACGATAGATTGCCTAAGAAGCTTTTGTTTGGTGAAGTCAAGGGGCTTCGCCCACCTGGCCCCCCTAGGTCTAATTTCAATGATGTTGCATTACGTGATTGTCAAAACTGTCGTATTAGTAGGCCTTATAGGGATGCACAAGACAGGCTGCTCTGGAGAGACAAGACTTGTCCTGCACGTACCTAGCTC
>JAABUP010008673.1_pt1 | contig 12859 bp, 18 predicted proteins | sample 5559201 | NCBI WGS metagenome assembly JAABUP01 (sample SAMN10711887, study PRJNA513373) | rock metagenome | isolation source: Antarctica rocks | place: Antarctica | reverse complement strand
AGCAGAGGCGCCAGCAGAGGCTGCAAGCGTTGGCAGCAGCGAGGGAAGCAGTCAAGGTGAAGACTGACGCCAGAAGGCTGAAGGCTGAGGCCCAACGTCAGAAGGCTGCAGCGATGAAAGTGCAGAGGGCAGCTGCGATAGCGGCAGGCGCTGCAGCAGCAGCAGTGACCTCATCAGCAGCTGGTACTGAAGCTGCTGGGGCTAGTGGCCAGGGGTCGAGGGCTGTGGGGGCGAGCGCCAGGGACAGTGGAGGGGCAGCTCCCCCTCTGACTCAGCCCATTGGGAGGGCTTCTCCCAGGAGGAGGGTCCCCAACAAAAGGTTTCATGATGAGGTAAATGCCTGTTGAACTTGTTGTAGAGTTCTCAGCTGAGTGACTCAGTTTTGAACGAGTCAGTGCTGCCAGAGGGCATTTCCAATGATGACTTGCTACCGTTGCTGAATTGCATCATGTGCTGAGGTCATTGTGGGGCCCCCATGATTGGCACAATGTTGCCATGCAAGGTAACTTTAGTGTTTATAATGTATAGAATAATACAATATACAATAACGACCTATAATGTAATATATCTCAGCTCTGCCGCCTGCAAATATTGTTGTGTTTGATCATGCACAACATCGAGGGCTGCGTGTGCAGCAGGGGGTGCCATCATGCCATGCATATTTGGTGCTATGCTACACACAGCAATCTTGCGCAAGACAAAGCATTGTGTTTGTGTTCTCACAGTAATCATTGTGCATGACAAGAAACACTGCAAGTGCAGGTGGATGCAGCTGAAGGGCTTGTGCGCAACAGCCCGGTCAAGGCCATCAAGGGCAGGGCCAATCCTACCAGCCCTACAAAGAAGGCCAGCAGGCTGGAGCCCCAGACTCCTGCCAAGCTTGCCAGCAGGGCCATGCCCCGTAGCCCTTCAAAGGGCCCTCATTCGCCTGCTTCATACGAGGCTGCGGTTGTCTTCAGTAGGGCATCTCCTCACAGCCCCGGAGTCAAGGTCAGCAGCCCCACTGCCTCCTCCAAGGATGTGGAAGAGATCCAAGATGGCAGGTGGTGTGAACCCAGGCGGTGCTCATGCTGTTGGGCGTCAACCAAGGCATCTGGCTCAGGTAGTCCTCTACAGCGTTTGCCTGGTCATTTGTAGGGTCAAGATACAGGCACAACAGTGTTACTTCAGGGTGTTGGAGTTTCCTGCCCAGCAAGGCAATACGTGATTGGACCTGAATCTAGGCCTAGCCGAGCTTTTGTGCCGTGACTGTCCCTGCTACTAACTTGCGGGCTGTGCAGCTAACATCAAGCTTGACTTTGCTAACTGAGGTGCCCATCAACTGAAATCCCCAGTTGCCCCTGCCTCTCATGAAAGCCCATGTGCATGCATGGGCAGGATTTGCAAGACCAGCCCTGAGGCAAAAGTATGTTTGCAATAACAAACAACAACAACAAAACATGAAATCATTTCCTGAGACGAAAGAAATGAATGCTTCTGTTTGGCAGGGCCGCCCACCTGGCGCAAGGGGATCATAGCCCCCTTTGTGGATCTGTCTTTGTGCAATGCGTGTGGCATTTTTGAGGACCGGCACGGCGAGTCTCTTCTGGACTGCACTGAGCCTGTCAGGGTAATCACCTATACCATGTTGCCTGGGACATAGTCTTTGTTTTGAGCAGAGGTACAGTACTGACACTATCAGTGTCATGACTCTGGTGATATGTCACTTACAGGTGATGCACTTGCATCACAAGTCTCAAGTTGCAAGAGTTGTACCGACGCACATTATAGCGTTATTATGAATGGAAGCATGCAGGGCATGTTGCCAAGAGCCCTTGTCTAGTACACATGCAAACCTCTGCTGCTTTGTATCGCTGGATCATATAGCTTTTGCACATGTCTGATCAGCGACAACAAATCTTGTCTAGCAGGATGACATGCAGTCCTGCATTCAGAGGAGCAAGCAAATGTGTCGCGACATGATGGCAGATAGTGCAACTTCCAATTGCAGCATGCCAAGATCAAAACATATGCATGGACATGACGAGACGTTTGTAAGGCCACATTGCATTGCATCGGTCTCTGCAGCACTCATTTGCAGCATGCTCAGATTCAGCCATGATACACCAGCATAACAAGATGTTTCTGAGGCCATCACATTGCATCTATCTCTGACATTGTGACTGTCGCTTCAGGTCAACCGCTGGAAGGCTGAGTACAATGCTCTCTACGGCAACAAGGACAATGGAGTTGAGCATGCCAATGGCGGTGATACTGTCAGCAGCAATGACACTGGATCTGACTCAGACAGCGGTGGCAGCGGTGGTGCCGGTCCTGAGAATGGAAGCAGTGGTGGTGAAAGCAGAACTGGTGGCGGAGCTCACGAGCTGAGAGCTTCACAGAAGAAGGTTTGTCCCTTTGCTTCCTTGCTTTTTTAATGACAGGTGATGAGAATCAGCACATGCTGCGTTACTTACATGCTGGGCAAAAGACTAGAAGTGGGTGGATGACCACTGACAATGCATCAGCTCTGCCAAATGCGGCTGCAGTGTTATTTGGATGATTGCTGTAAATTGTGAGGCATTGCCACAACAGTGTGTCAACCTGCACTCCCTGTTCTGTAATGGAGTTGCACCATCGATGCTTTGCATGCATTGTGAGTAGTCAGCAGCAAACCTCTTTCCGGAGGCCTGGACATGCATATTGTTGGATGCATCAATGCTTTGTGGAAGGTTCAAAGCCTTGGAAACCTCAGCAGATCTGCTTGCTGAGAATGCTGCATTGCTGGCCGTAGGTGCTGGCTGGTTTGACGTATGCAGAGGCACACGGCCCCTCACTTCAGCATTCCTCATCTCACCTAGGCACCAGGGGCAGCTCAGGACAGGGCCACAGCCCTTCTGTCTACCCCTCCTCACCCAAGGCTTCAACACATCTGGTGGACATCAGCAGGGGCGAGCCAGGACAGAGCTGCAGCCCCTCTGTCCACTCTTCCTTGCCTCAGGGCACGCCCCTTGGTGGGACAGTGCAAGGCAGCACGGGTGGTCTTGACAAGGCAGCCTCCTTGCCTTTCAGCCCTGCAGCTGCACCCCAGCTCACCCATCAGCACGCCCCAGCTGCCCTTGGCACAGCCAATCAGAGGGACAGGAATGCTTCCTTTGGAGAGTCTTCAACAGCTGTTGGTCAGCAGCTAAATACAGACCTGTCCAGTCCATTTGGGGGCACGCTGGCAAGGGATACCCATTATGACACAGAGCCCCTGTCCAATAACTGTGCGCATCCCCTGTCTTACCCAAGCCTGAAGGATAGCAGTGGATCAGTAAGTGCAGCGGTGACTAAGGTTAGCAAAAAGCGAGCAGCCGAGGTCAGCTGTGCAGAGCCTGAGGCCAAGCAATTCACTGCAGCAGAAGGCAGTAATGTACTTGCAAGGCATCGTAGACAGGGCACCACAGCTGCAGGAGGCGCACTTAGGCGTGTGGATGAGGCCACAGCTGTGGCAGGCGGTGGTGCAGGCTGCAACTCGTATGCTGCTGATGCTGATGGTGACAGTGCCATGGCTGATGGTGAGCCAAAAGGCAGGAGGCGCATAGTCAAGTTGAGCAAGAAGGTCACCAGGGCAGTTGGAGACCAGAATTACCACGGTGGTGAGGACATTCAGGCAGTGGCCAGATGCTAAGCGCAGCCTCAGTCCGCAAAACCTTGCTGGATACTGTTTTACTCTGCAGTGAGTCTTCTGGGTACTGCAGTGCAGCGCAGCCCACATACAGCACCAATATTTGTGAGTGTTGAAAGTAGGACTGTGCTGCCCAAAGCTCACCTTTGCAGCTTCTCTCTTGTGTGTACTCAGCTCCAGTACTGTGACATTCTTGTGAGCTTTCCCTTTGCTTTTGATGCACAGCTCTTGCTTCTGTTGCCCAGCTTTTTTTATACAATGCACACCTTTTTTGATACCTCGCTCAGCTTTTTTTGATTTGCTTTGTAGCTGTAGACTTGACTGCCTTGTAGCTATCTACAGAACTGCTCTGTAGCCATCGCACATACTGCTTTGTGGCCCTTGACTGGTTTGTAGCTGCGCTCCCATCTGCTTTGTAGCTGTAGCTTCACTTTTGCTTTGCTTTGCTTAGATACAGCTTGCTGAGCTGTTCAGCTAAGCTACATCGATTTTTTTATGCTTTTCCAAGCTGGGCCTCTATTTTACTCGCCACATATATGTAGTGACCATTACCATCTTGGCCTTGAGGTTTGCTGAGAACAAAGGTTGGCTTCATTTCCGTTTTTTCCAGTTGTAAATAGCCTATCATACAACACATGCATGATGTACGACATCGAGGTGCCAGAACGGCTGCTGCAACGGCAGCGGCCAATGCACGTGCACTGACTAATCTACCGGTATTTAGATGTGCATGTATGCTCAAAATCATGATCACTTCAACATATCAGAAAGAACAGACCGATTATGGCTGTTGGCCTTAAAAAGTTTATTCACACTCTGAATGACTGGATGCTGCAAAGGCACAACCTGCAGGTCAATAGAATGCAATACATTGGTCGCTGTCCTTCCATTTTCAATCACCAAACCATACTGGTGAACACTGTAATAGACAATCAGTTTGTCTAGACAAAGTCCTGTGTGGCAGCTATCCTATCCAAGAACCAGCACAATAGACAGTGCCGCACTCTGTCCTGCAGCCAACGCTGAGTGTTTCAACTCAGTCCCAGACTCAAGCAGAAGTCGTTTTGACCTGAGCATCACTTGTAGACCTACTGGGAGACCCGTCCAGGTGGCTAAAAGGTCTGCTGGAAGCTTGCTGTAGGTGGCTGTGTAGCGCACTTGAGTTGCAGCAAAGTTGTGAAACATAGTCTGAGTTGTGCTGTGGTGCCAACCTTGTCTACATTGAGCCAGGACCTATATAAAACATATGTAGGACTTCCTTGAAGCTCTTGCAACTGCCAGCATAGGCGACCAGTCCTGATGGCAATGCTCGTGGTCCTTGTACTGAGCTTGACCCTGCTATTCTGCAGCAGCCACTGTATGGAGTCAATGCCAAGAGGTGTAACATTGTCAAGAAGGCTGTACGTCAGTCACGAGATTATGTGCAGACTGTCCTTATTCAGTTTTCCTTTCAGCATAGATCAGTGGACCTTGCTATGAGACTCCATGGATGTGATGATCAGGGTGGGCAAGCACTGCAAAGCGGACATGCAGTTCTGACAGCTCTGTACTATGTGTACATTCTGGCGCAGCTCTGTGCATAGCTGATCAGATGTATTGTAGGCTGTTGCAGTGCTACTGCACGGCAGTCACTCAGCTACTGTCTCAGCGATTTCTAATGTCAGTGCAAGCAGCTTTGTGCCATGATTATACAAGCTCAGTAGGCGAGCTTTCACTTGGTCTACTTGCGGTTTAAACATGCAGTGCCACAGGGACAAGCCCTGAGTTCAGCATGGCAGCAGCAAGCATCAGATATGCACAATTGAGAAGATCTGTCAGACTGCATTCAGTTGCCCTCCTTCTGTGAGCTGTCTAAACTGATCAAACCTGCAGGGAAGTGCTGAGCACGCAGGCCACAGCAAAACCATGCTAGTGCTGAGCATGCAAGCCACAGCGTTAACAATGCTAGATGCCCAATCAGCCGCTCACCTTCAGCTCATTCAGGCTCAAACGATGCTGTGCACAAAGCTCATGCCACAGCTGTCAGGGCTTCAATGCTTGCTTTCCTGAACAGGTGTGTCTGCTGTTTGCATCCCGGCGTAGTCATTCAACACTTGCTGCTGTCATTCATACTGCTGTCACAGGTGTCCTGAGTACATCTCTTGCTGCAGATATGACTGGCCCATATGTGCGCCAACTACTGAAGCCTGCTGTCTCCACTGTGCCAGCAGCTGCTGACATTCCAAACTTGTTCAAGTCTGCACTGCACAGCTCAGGCACCTCTCCCTTTCCAGTCTGGAACTGGAAAGGGAGAGGTGCCTGAGCTGTGTTCTATGAGTCTCAGAAGATGCAGAACATTGATATGAAGTACTACTTGGCACCAGTGTCCAAAACAGGCGCTACAACTTTCAGATCTAGCGTTCATGCTGTTCTTGTGCAGAAGTTTCCCACCGGGTCAGAGGGGCTGCAAGCAGGCCTGTTTTTGCGTGTTTGGTGAACTGGCTTATGCATAGTATGGGTTGTAATCAGGTTTATATCTAAGCCTGTTTTGGTCAAACATACCGTGCAACATTACTATGTGATTCTCAGTGCCACCACAGCGCAGGTCTTGCAAGCATAGGATGCAAGTGTTCCTGATGGTACTAAGAACGAATGTGCCAGTGGTGTTCAGCAGACCGCTGAGACCGAGTGTAAAGACATTGTGCATCAGGAATGTGCCACTTTGGCATCAGGAGGTGTGTCACTAGCTGAGTCTTGCATGTGTTGTCACCGACTTGCTATTACTACCGGTCTCCTGGTACAATTGTGATGCGCTTATCAACAACAGGTATCATTTGAACTACAGTGTCATGTCAAGTGTGTCCGGCAGGGCACTGTCAAAGTTGTGTTGAAAGGTTAAACTCCCTCTTATTGGTTAGAATGCTTTCAAGCAACCCCAGCAGGCATGCCTGGGGTATCACGCTCTGTTGACTGACAAAGCAAAAACACAAAGTCTGTTCCGTTGCGTGTCATACAGGGACCTTTAACACCCAGAAGCAACCCAACTTTTTCAAACAGACCCTCTGCAGGCCACAGATTTGCAGCTAGGCGACAGCGCGACCTATGCCCTAGTGTTGTTCAACGGCGAGGCATGCCACCAAGAACCTGATCAGGAACCTATTAGTCAATCGGCGAGAGTCCCATGATCCCCAGCGCCAAAGCTCTACAGAGCTTGATATCTCTGATGTTCTGCGTGCTTACAATCTCGACTCGCGATGCGCGACAAGCGGATCATCGGCATGGCATGCAATCGAGCGTACTCAGAATGGATGAATAAAGGCTCGGCAATGTGCCGTTGACAGCAGCTGGGTTGCCAATAGCTTTGACTTTGCAAATGAACACGCGAGCGAAGCCAGTCTAGAGTAGCAGCACATCCGGCTGAGCGTGAAATGAGCGGTAGAACACATTTCAGACTATCGTCTCTTCGTGTCATGCTTCGCGTCGACCGCTCGTGACTCCCTTATCTGAGGTTGCAGGCCACCATATTCGTGAGGACCAGATTCACCATAACCGGGAAGAACAGGTTCACGTTCAGGAACCAGCCCCAACATCTTTCACTGCCGGGAGGGTGTGGCGGCATTCGGACCTTGAGCTGCTTGACGAGCTTTTTGCACCTGTCACAGTAATCTGGATCAAGTTTCCTTCCACCAGGTGACACTTCCTTGAGTGACTAGCGCCTCAGCAGCAATGTTTGAGACTGCTCACTGATATGACTTTATGCTGTGCAGCACTGGCGCAACAGAGGAGTTCTACAAGCTGCAGTATCAAAATGCCACTAGTCAGAGACGCTTTGGCCAGTTTCGCTCAGTAGAGGCCATTTTGGCCGCACATGAAGCCATGCCTGCTGCTGAGCGAAAGGCACGGCTTGCTTGGGGACAGTCAGTCGTCAGAAAGGTCAGGACTGATGGCTGAGGCCAGACGTTACCTCAAGTCTATGATGCTATCCAAATTTGCACAGTTTGCTGAGAGAGATCCATGCATTCTTTTACAAACAGCTGCACCACAGGAGTATACACGGAGGACCTGGCTAGAGCTGCCATTTTTGAGGCCATTGTTTGACAGTTGGCCTATGTCCAACATTGGCCTTTGCACGCTCATTACCAAGGTAGGGACTGCTTTGTACTGCTTGACATTTGCAGTTGCTGTAAACTTGCTGACCCAAATCAAGGTGCCAAAGTGGTGCCAAGTGACGGCCTAGCTACGTTTTGAACTGGACTGTCTGCTGTTCTGATCAATCACAAAGCCAGGTACCGTTGTCTGCCTGACAGCTTATGAAAGCAAGATCCAAGCCACATCCAGCCACAAAAGCGATGCATCACGAACCCCTTGTGAGAGCTCAATCATGCTCTGTCCTGCTCTGAGCTGCTGCTGGCTGTTTTCTCCTTCGCATTGCCCAATCAGTTGTTCACCTGTCTTCAATGAATGGAGGGTAGAGTATCCTTGCCAAACGACACAAAAAAGTGCTACATTGCAACCTGCCAGTGTCAGTGTCACAATGTTCCTTTTCACGAGTGCAGCCAATCAGGGTGGAGGTGGCCCCTGGGCAGGTGGAGATCTGCCAGGTGTACGAGATGGAGGAGCTGCTCAGTGTGGCATCCACGCGCATTGCCACCATGTACCACAACAACCCAGTAAGTGCCCTTTCCCCAGGCTATTGCAGTGTGCAGAATTGCTCAGTGAGGCATTTATGCGCTTTGCCACCATGTATGGCAACAACCCAGTAAGCTCATTGTGCCCTGTCGAGCTGCAGTATGCAGCATAGGTGTCATGTCGCACCTCCTATTCCCCAGGGGAGGCTTTGCTAAATGTCTTCTGACGTTTTTGCAACACACATTCCATCAGTGCTGAGGCTGCATGCGCATGTTGCCTTTGGCAAGCACATCTGTCCTGCTGTCTGTCCTCCATGTGTGCATTGCCGTTTCTGGCCATGCAGTGGAAGCAATGCACCCATGCACTTACTCCGCTGGCCCAACCTATGATGTGGGACAGCAGCTCCTCTTTACTTGAGGCGCCTGGTACGTTATGCCATGCAATAGCAAGGTTTCTGACCCTGCATGCATTGCAGGTCTTCATGTTCCTGTTTGATAGGTCTGGAAAGCTTTTACATGCCAACCAGCAAGCGCTGTACCATTACTGTGGAGCCTCTGGTATGCTGCATTGCTGCGCGCCTGTTTACAACCAAACACACGTCTCATTGGATTGACGACGCACTGTACATAGCTTGTGCCTTCCGCCCAAGCCTGCATTCCCTGCCTTTGCTTGTCCAGTTGCGCTGTGGGCACATGCCCTCAGATCGCCAATGACAGTAGAAGACAAATGGCCAAGCTATGCAACTGCAAGCAATTGTTGCAATGAAGTCTGGCCACAGATTGCATAGTATGGTGAATGGTGGCAGCTTGGCACAGAGCCTGGCGTTGGTCAACAGCAGCCAAAGTGTGCTGATTCAATTGTGCAGACTGCAATGGACGCAGCAGAACCATCACCCTAGAGTCACTCTTCAGGCGAGGAGTGTATCCCGGTGATTGACCTCTCTATCTGCTTTCCTGCATGGCCTGCATGAGTTGACAGGAATTGATACGCACGTCAGCATTGGAGGCTGCAGCCTATGGCTGTCGACATAAGCAGGCAATTTGATCGTTCTCGATCTGCATCACTTCTGAATGATGCATGAGCATGCATGTTCTCATCGTCATTGTCAGCATGCTGTTGGCACTCCTCAGGAGTTGCAATGGTTGATGCAAACTAATGCGCTTCCCCTAGCAGGGCCTCTTGAGTGACATGCACATCAGAACAGCATCAGCACACCAGTCAAAGATGTCCAAAGTGAACCAATCTGCTGTCACTTGCACCAGAGCTTGCTCACAAAACCTCCATCGTTTACAACCCTCCTTTTCTACAGCTTCTCGAGCTATGTCAACTGTCATCATGATAATATTATGGCATGCCCTGTCCGTGAAGCCCTTCTGGGTATGGGTTGGTACAGGAGGTGAGGCGGAGATGCGCAGGGCTCATGATGAAGCGGTGGATGCCATCTTTGGACGGAAAGTGAAGGCGCACCACCACATGCAGGCCTACATCAGCCGCAAGACTGGCAAGACCAAGTGGGGAGAGCTCGAGATGTGGCCTGTGCATGTAAGCCCGCCTGCAGAGCTGTCCGCTCTCTGGGTTGCAAACACGTGATTTCCATGCATTCGAACCTAGAAACAGTTGAGGAGTGTTTTCGGGCATTTCCAGTTTGTGAGTGTGTGTTTGCACCTGGCAAACTGCAACATGACCTCCGCAAGTTGCCAGCAGCTCCGGTCGAGTCACAGAAAACAGTGACCTGGCATTTGCAAAGCTAGGTAGCCTGATAGCTGCAATGCCTATTGGGCAGCTCTGCAACGTTGCCAATGTCACTGTTGTCTGAAATGCTGCTGTCCACTTAGTATTGTCGCATCATGCACTCTCAAAATGCATACTCAGGATGGGGGTATTATGTACTTCACCCCAGGGGAATGAATAATGAATGGATAAATAGACAGACAAACGGATCAGCGTGTGAATGGATGAAGCAAGGAACGAACAAATGAGTGCAGGATTACTGCATACTGTATGGCCTGTGTGGCTTGCATGTGTGTCCAACCTTCATGGTAATTACAACCTTCATGGTAATTACAACCTTCATGGTACTGTCAACCTTCATGGTAATTACAACCTTCATGGCAATTACAACCTTCATGGTGCAATGACAACCCCATGACATGGCACTGCCGCGCGCTCATATTTGCATGCTGTGCAGGACCGGGTGACTGATTCTGATGTGATGATAGTCATATATTCATGCTGTGCAGGACCGGGTGACTGAATCTGATGCCATGTTAGTCACAGTCTTCAACATGACACAGCGCAAGGCTCTTGAGGCCCAGCTGCAAGATCAGCAGGTCACGCTGCAACAGTGAGTCCCAAATGCTTTTGCTGCATGCAGAACCTTGGCAGCTGACAGGCAGAACAGCTGTACCTGTAGCAATCCCAAATGAAGGGCACATGCCTACCTGAAAGTAGTGAAGCTGCTGTGCAGCAGATGCAGCCAAGCATGACACGACCTGATTTGCCCCCAGCCAGGCCAGATGTAGCAGGGCTGCCTGTGACAGGGCCCTGCAAGCTGTCACTGTGTCAACTGCGTATTGCAAAGCCGTACCTTGTGAATTGGCCATCATGAGGCACCAATGCAGCTCTGCATGCTTGGCAGGTGCAGCGTTGCGTGTGGCTAGGCATTGCCTCAACCAAGCAAATGTTGCACAGCAAACGGGCTTATTATGTGCATTGCAATTGAGTCTTGTAGCGTGCTTCTGCCAGCATTGCAGGCTTGCATCACTGACATCAAATGGTGCATGCGACAAGATGCTGCTGCTCAACTTCAATCACCATCTTACAAAGGGACTTACCCATTGCATACAGGCACGCATGGATGTGACACAGTGCCGTGAACGTTTACATCGAAAGAAAACAGTTAAGAAAGGGACCACTGACATCAAGCCAAGGGGGTCCACTGCAGCCGCTTTGCTGCGTCTGCAGGCAGAATCAAGAGCTGGAAAAGCTGAATGAGATCATCCAAGTGGAGAAGCTGCGCTTGGAGCAGCAGAACACCACGCTGGCACAGAACCTGGCGGCGGTGGTGCAGGAGAAGCTTGTACCTGATACCCAGTTCAACCTGAACACACCCATTGACGAAGCAATTTCGGTCTTGCGAAGCCTCATCATGGTGAGTCACGCTCACACATCATGTCAGTCAGGTCCTGTCTGAATGGACATGAGCTGCAGGAGGCGATGCTGCCTTTCTGAACTGTCAGCTTGCAGGCATCGGATGATACAGGAGTGATCATCCCTGGCTGTAGGTTTGACTGGCATCTTGACCCAGCACCCACTCAACCTGCTTCATGTGCACAACGCCAAGCAAATTGTCGTTGACGCATTGACAGACATTGCCCATTCACCATGAAACACTCATCATGGTGCACACTGCAGAGCATAATAACAACGATAACGCTAATTGATAACAACAATAATGGTGACGATAACACTGATTGTAATTTTGACACGGGCTCAGCCAGCAGGCATCAGGTGCGTGCTGCGCAAGTCAGCTCCCGCCAGACATTCTTGTCCAGAGCATCACTGCGGATCATGAGTCATCACAAGGCTTTGTGGCTGGCTTGCAGGGTGAGCAGCCTCCAGTGGAGCGTCTGCTGGAGCTGCACAACATGTTGGCGGGCTGCACCACTGAGCTGCGGCAGCCCATCAACCTTGAGCAGCAGCTCATCCAGACGACCGGCTCAGACTCAGAGGTGGCTGCATCTATGGTGCAACTGCTCCAGGTACTGCTTATGTAATGAGTCAGGGTGCATTCATGCGTTATATGCACTGGACACAGTGTCTTCCCCAAGGGTTAGGTTCGTACAGCTCTGGGTAGCTTCCTGCATGAGGTCCTGTCCTGGCAGCCAGTGTACCAGCAATGATGTGTGCTGGTTTTGTCTGTATCAGGCTGGACCAGGCTGCATTTTGACTGCTGGCAAACCAAGTAGCACAAGCTGCGATGCAGCTCATGTGATTTTAGTTTCTGTTCTTTTTACCTTTGCTGTGCACCAATGTCAACGAACTGGTGTGGTGTAGTGACCCTAGGCACCAAGAGCTGCTTTGGGTTGGGTTGGTTGCTTTGGGTTGACCAAATCAAAGAGTGTTACTGTGATGCTGTGATCATGGTTGGCAAACGGTCGCTTGACAAACAGACTGCATCTTTGTGGCAACCTTCTACTTGCCGTTGCATTGTTTTGCATTGCCATTGCATTGCAGCCAACACTAACATGCCAAGCACACTGTACACTCTTAGCACAAACAGAATCTGCGGATCCAGGCATTTGGACCACAGAACATACTGAGCACTGTCTAAAAGCCTCCCAGCAAACACCATACTTGCTGTTTGGTCTTCCTTTGAACGACTCACGCAATACCTAGTCACATAACACATTTGATGGCAGGCCAGCTCAGCACGTGGGCGCATCATGTCAGCATCAGATGTCACAGATGCTCATCAGAGGCTGGTGCAGCGGCCCTCCGGGCTCACTGGTTCTGTTGCCCAGCACAGCCATCTGCCATCTGCTATCACCCCAGTCATTGAACGCATGCTTCAGGTATGCTGCTCTGAGGGTGCAAGCGGGG
>JAABUP010008672.1_pt1 | contig 12860 bp, 20 predicted proteins | sample 5559201 | NCBI WGS metagenome assembly JAABUP01 (sample SAMN10711887, study PRJNA513373) | rock metagenome | isolation source: Antarctica rocks | place: Antarctica | reverse complement strand
GCCGGCGGGGGGGGGGGCGGGGGGGGGGGGGGGGGCGCCCGCCGCCGGGGGGGGGGGGCGGGCCGGGGCGGGGCCGCGCCCGCCGGGGGGGGGCCGCGCCCCCCCCCCCCAACCCACACCCCCCCCCCCCCCCCCCCCCCCCACACATTTCACTTCGCAAGCTAGTAAATTCATCCGATAGCTGTGCCTTGAAACAGTCAGAGAACAAACAGTAGCTGTCAAGGCAGACCTATTGCAAGACAACGCATACGGAGTGATGCAGCCAGCCAATCACTGCTGATTTCATCCGTGACCAGTGATGAAGCGTCGTGTCTCTTCTCATCTTCTCTGCATGCACAAGCTTTCCTGGCTTTTGGCAGCGGTGCAGAGCCCATGGCTGCTTGTGGGCTTCAGTACACGGCGCCAAAGGCACCTTTCAGCACCTTTCAGTTTATCAAGAAGCCATATAACACACCAGGCTGCCCAGGATCTGTTCATGAACATACATCATGCAAGTCAGCATGCCTACGTGCTGCCAGTCTTGACGCTGCGGTGTCTGTGGTGCAGGGCCGTTTCACATGCCGGGTGCCTCGAGTCTTGAGGAAATGAATGACCAGCTGGCCCTACTCATCAGTCTCACATTGGTATGCTGACATCATGGTTTGTTTAGCATCATCTACGATTAGTAATTTAAGGTCTGACTGTGACAGTTGCTCTGTTCATTCTAGTATAGTGTGCATTGATCTTGCTTGGGTTGCTGATGTGCTGTCTGGCCACTTCCACATCTGTGCTGGGGACGCAGCTCATGTCAGACATACCGATCACAAGCTGGATGTGAGTGAGCGCTATCTGCTGTTCACATCAATTCCTTGTACCCCTGTGGACAAAGCTGGCTAGCCCAATCAGATTTGCTTTAGCCTGCTTGCATTGTTGTGTGAAAGTGTGCCTTCACCCCTGCTTCTCCCCATGTTTGGCTTAAAACCCCACCACCACCACCACCATGGGACATTTGGCCTGTCATTGAGCAGAGTTCTCACCAGCGTAGTCTTTGTCACACATCACATCTGCCTGTGCTCTGGAGCCAGGTTGTTTGACAACTCCCAGTTGGCTCCACAGCTCAAATCGTACATTGCTGAATGAAGACATTGTCCAGTGAGCAATAGCATCCTGAAGGCGCTGTCAACGCAGGGCAGTGCTGGTCTGCTGAAAGCGCTGCTAGTACCAACCAATGCAAGCCTGCTGAAATCGCTGGCATTGCTGGGCACTGCAGGTCTGCTGAAAGCCCTGTCAATGCAAAGTCATGAAAACCGGCTGGAAGCGCTGGCATTGCTGGGCACTGCATGTCTGCTGAAAGCCTTCCTGTCAATGCAGGGCAACGAGGGTCTGTTGAAGGTCTTCCTGCAGTACATTCAGAGGTGCTGCAGCAGCAGCAGTCCCCAGACGGCTGTTCATCTGCTGGGTCCTGAGTTGGCAGATCTGCTTCACGGAGGAAGGGTTGTACGGCCAGAGGTCCGGCATGGTGCTCTGTCAGCCATCTATGCTGCCATGACTGCTGCCATGCAAGCTGAAGAGGTAGGCTGCCAGGCCTGATGCCATGACTGATGCCATGAAAGCTGAAGAAAGTATGCTGCCATGACTGCTGCCATGACTGCTGCCATGACTGCTGCCTTGCAAGCTGAAGAGGTATGCTGTCATGACTGATGCCATGACTGTTGCCATGACTGAATGCCATGACCGATGCCATGACTGCTGCCATGCGAGCTGAAGAGGTATGCTGCTATGCCTGCTGCCATGAATGCTTTCATGCAAGCTGAAGAGGTATGCTGCCATGACTGCTGCCTTGCAAGCTGAAGAGGTATGCTGCTCTGACTGCTGCCATGGCTGCTCATGAGGCATGCAACCAGCCTCTGCTGATGAGCCTTTGGAGGCCGCTCTGCACAATGTGAAAATGCCTAATTCGGGTCCCCAGGCGTGTCTGAGGTCGATTAGACTAAAACATGGGCAATTCAACAAACTGGATGATGCTTCTTTATCCTGAAGAGGTGGTGCACACTCCCGGCTATGTGACACGGGCATGAGTGTCATGATTCCAGTGGGAGCAATCCAGCACCATCACATGTGAGCATGCTGCTACAGGCTTGAGGTAATGTATGTCATGCTGCAGAGTGGGCAAGCAGCAGGGGACACAGGAAGCCTGAGGCTGCTTGCAGAGCATGTGCAAGCAACCCTGATGCAGCCAGTTGAGCAACTGCTGCTGGTTGATTACCCTCTGCGAAGCCCGCCTGCTGCTGATGCAGATGACCCTGGAGTAGCCTTCAAGCTGGATGAAGTCAGTGTCTCCTTGAAAGTGAGTATAAAGTCCAGGTCTCTGGGCAGCCCGAAAGGCGTAGTCTTTTCTTATCTTTTCTATACTTGCCAGGTATCTGGGCTGTGAAAAGCTGGTCAAGTACTCAGCTGGTAGTGTCAGGCAAGAGAGGTTCATGTGCCAACCCTGATGGTCATATTATGTGCACAATTCAACAGCCTGGAATGCTACATTCTGAGGCTACTGTTTTTATGCATAGACCTGACAGTTGATGCATGTGTCCCTAGAACTGCTTGCTGCTTGAGCCAAATCCCTGGTAGCTCATGGAGCTGGAAGCCTTATCACCATTTTAGCTGCAACTGACATAGTGTGGTTAATGGTGCTGCCTTGATCCTGACAGCCAGCTCAATACCAGCACAACAGCCATTACAGACATAAGATCCATTGCAGACAGACATAACACCCAGCTCAAGGTCTTGTCCATGAGTTCTGCAGTCCACCAACCTTCTGAAAGCATGCATGCAATGGATTTCAGGCCACTTTGTCTCATGAGTCACAACTGGCTGCGCACCCAAAACTGGTCACTGCTGTCTGGAATGAAGAGGTTTGGTAGCTGTGGTTTAGGTGGAGGTGCTGGCTCGAGCCCATGCGCTGCTAGCCCAGTCAGGCCTGATGGGATGGAGCCGTATTGAGATGTCTGCCATGAAGCCCTTCCACCCGCGCACCTTCTGGAAGCATGCCAACACCCTCTACCGCCACTTTGCTGTCTTCTTCCTTGCGCACACTCTGCAGGTAACTCCCATGTGGAAAGGAATCTTGCCTGGCATTGGGATTTGATGTCGACATAATGTCACATTACAATCGTGGTGGACCCCAATTTGTCTCTCACTTGTGTGTTGTTTCTCACTTGACAACACGCCAGGAATGTCACCTGTCTCTTGAGCTCACCATACATCAGCAGATGTCAGTCCCCTTTGCGGATGTGCTCCCTAAATGCTTCCAATTGAGCAATGCAGATACAGAATCTATGTTATAGATGCATTGGATCCTGGTGTAACATGATGCAGTCAAATGCTGAGAACAAGGTACATCTGCACTGTCCACAAGGGTGTATTGAGCCTGAAGCAGAAGATGTGCATGTGTAGTATGTTGCGGCCAAATGCTGAGAACAGGGTACATCTGCACTGCTGGTGTGGCTGTACTGACCTTGAAGCAGAAGCTGTGCGCGTATGTCATGGCGAACCATCATAGCACCCTCTCAATGCAGCCCTCAATGCACTGTGCAAGATATATGCAGAATGCAACCATGTCAGACAGAGAAACTGGGTCATTGTTCACATGGTAAATTGCAGGCTGACCAGAAAACAGACAAACAGGGTCATTGTTCATAATTTGTGTTGCAGGCAAACCACAGAATAGCAGCCTTCACAGCTGTAGCAGTGGAGCTGCTTAGCATGTGGCTCAGGACTGTCCTGGATGATGGCAAACGCAATGCCCTCAAGTACTTCACACTGGTAAGACACCACACACTGCAGACTGCCAAAAAGCATCTCGTACAGGGAGCTATGCAGGACTGCATGTACCTGACCCCAAAGGAAAGCACACATTGAATGAACAGACATATGACTGCATGAATGCACAGATGAATGAACGTACACATGAGTGAAGGAAAGAATGAATGCATGAATGAATCAATACACACTGCAAATTCTGAGCATGCCTGTCATGCTTTTGGCTGTGCAAACCTATGCAGCATCGACGCATATTTCTACACATGCAAATCAGTCATGCTGCTTCTTGTGTGCTTGATAGCTGCAAAGATTGCCAAGGCACAGCAGGACATGGTTTGATGCCCCTATTTGAATTTCGTTTTGTGCAATCTTGCTGTTTGTGCACAGTAACTTGGCCTGCAGTACACAGGACCCAACACTCAGCTTCAGGCACATGCAACATATGCGCCCTTGCTGACAGTATGCAGATTGACGACTGACACAACCCTCACCAGGAAGCACAAGACAAGCATGACACCTAAAGCTGATGCAGTCCACTTGCCTGTCAGTCATTACATGTATACACTCGTCGTTACATGTGTATGCCCGACATTACATGCGCACGCCCAGTACTGCAACAGGTCATGCAGCAAGAGGGTTGTGACTGCAACACCTTATAGCTTCCGAGCATTTGCCTGACTGACAACGCTGTGACAGGTAGTTGCCAGCAACCAGCAAGAGGATTGTGACCGCAATACGTCATAGCTTCCAAGCGTTTGCCTGACTGAAAACACTGTGACAGGTAGTTGCCAGCAACCAGCACACCGGGGCTCTGTTCAGACATGTCACACACACCCAACAAGCACTGCTGGCAGACCACACTGGTGTGGTGCGTTCAAGCATTGTGCTTGCTGTGCTGAAAGAAGCAGCTGTGCACCCACAGGTGGGCAATCATAGTCATGCATGCTCTACAGCTGTCATACTAATGGCACCAAGCATAGTCAGCGCAAGTCTGGCTCAACCTGATCGCTGAGTGAAGCTTCACTGTGCTAACATGTGGGTCTCATTAACTGCACCCCGAGCTCCATTTAGTGGGTTGAGTTGCTCACTGCAGGTTCATGCCTGTGTCTCACATGCTAGAACAGTTTGTTGATGCTAAATCTGAGGATGAAATGCACCTGTAGCAAGGGACCCCTCATCCCTCATCCCCCCCCTGCTGTTTGTACCTGTGCATTTGACTGGCTGCCACTTGGTGGCACCACCATTCAAAATGCACATCATGCCACCTTGCAATGTACAGTGCAGCTCCCAGCTGGCAATGGCACAACAAAGGTGCGACTGGATGGCTGTGAACAAGCTGAAACTTGACAGGTGGATGGACTCAATGAATGATGCCAAAAGGTTCTTCTTGTTATGGAAACAAACAAGCATTAATGGAAATTGGCTGCTGTGCAGTGGCGCAGTCATGTGGTGGATCTGATGAATGACCTGGATGACATCTTGGCTGCCAGAGGGCGTGAGGTGTCAGCTGTGCCAGCACACCAGTTTGAGTAAGCATCACCACCCCTCCAGCAGCCTTTGCACTGCTGATGTCAATGACTATGACGACTGCCAATAGTTACAGCCATTGACTGCAATGACTGCTGATAACTACTGCTGATGACTATTATCAACGACTGCTGACGACTACTGCTGACGACTGCTGATGACTACTGCTGATGACTGCTGATGACTGTTGCTAATGACTGCTGACGACTACTGCTAATGACTGCTGATGACTACTGCTGACGACTGCTGATGCTAAAGACTGTGATCAGGATTGCCCATGACAGCAGTGCAGACACCTGGGCCTGATCGGATGTCTGCATGACAGTCATCTGTGTTGTCATGTCGACATCTTGTGATGGTGGTCACAACAAATGTGGCTGTCAGCTTATAGTTTTACATGAACCTGTGCTGTGTGATCTGCTGCAAGTGTACGCCATCATCATCCATACATGTCCAAGCACAGCAGTGTATACAAGCATGACAAACATCAAAACATGCACATGTTACACATGCAATGCAGGGTGGAAGCCATGCATGTAGGTTTGCATGATGTGAATGCTATGGTTGTGAACTGTGCAGGTGGGAACGGGCAGCTACCAACATCTGTGCAGCCATTACTCAGGCTGCTGGACATCTGCTTGCTGCACACAAGACAGGTGCTCCATACATTGTTGCATTACAGGAGTCAGCATACGCAGCAGTCAGCACTGTGACACAATTGTTGTGTTTCTCAGTTGTCATCACAGTGTGCATGTTCCCACGGACACTTCCATGCCAAACACAGACTGCAGTTGCTCCAAAGTACGTCAGCCTTCAAGCAAGCTGCGCCTGTCTACTAAACAGCATCAAGCAACTGTTGAGTTCCATGCTAGAGATGCAAGCGCTGTCATTGTCATGTCATTGTTACGTCATGGTGAGGCCAGTCTGAACGTCAAACTTAGCACGTCCAATGGTCACAGTCTACTTACTGCAGAACCAAGGTGCAACCAGGTGTTGACGCTGCTTTCCATAATGATACAAGCAAGCATGCATTGACACGCTGCTTCATTTTCTCACAAACAAACTTGGTTGACGCTGCTTCACATACCTCCTACCAGTAGTTGTGTGTTGACACGCAGCTTGTGTGTCGCCTAGCAACCATTGCCGTGCAGGAACATGTGGAACCAGTTTGCTCTCACTGCTGCTGAAACGAATGGCTGGCTGGATGGCCAGTGCTGCCTCATACCTGCAGAGGTGCCATCAAGCTGCTCAAGAAGGCTCTGTGAGCGCTGCCTATATGGAGGGACTTGACCCCAGTCACCAGCTCAACAGCATTGCCCAGGCTCGGCAAGCCTTGCAGGTACAACAGCAGTATAACAGCAGTACAACAGGTATAACAGCAGGTATCAAAGCAGTATGCCAGCAGTACAGTACTGCAGATGGCTATCAGCAAATGGCACATCATGCAGCTTGGGGGCTCTGAATCTTGCAAATACTGCTTTGCGACAGGTGCATCAGCTGGAGGCTGTGAAAGTCTTATGCCAGGGCACAAAATGGTCTGTAGGAGTAGGGATGTGCAGATTACTCATTTCACTGGACCAATGTATGTAATCACCCAGCAACATTACCAGTTGGTAAGCAACGCAATAATTCACGATGAAACTACTACTGTCCAAGACCCTAGACTAAGATCACGGGTTTTCTTGACATGTTGCAAAGCCTGGCTGCTGAAGCGAGTCTCCTTCTTGATGCAGGGCAGCCCCTTAGCACACCTGCGCACCGTCTTCCTGAGCATCATCAAGGCCTGCACCAGCCAATTAGGGCAACAGTCGCCGAGTCAAACCCTAGCATCCCAGCCACCCCTGATGCGCCCCCTCCATACCCTCATCACCGCCTGCCTTGAGATTCCCACTGCAGCCTTGAGCGCCACCTCACTGGATGTGGCCCTATATGAAACCCTGGCAGATGCTCTGGCTCCTGCCTGTGGCAGAACTCCTGCAGAAGGAGAGCAACAGAGAGCTGGGGATGGGAGCATCCCCATCCGGCCGGTTGCTGTCCCTAGCAGAGACGACGAGCAACTGCAGCGGCAGCTGCTGCATTTGGTGCTGGGCACATACGTGCGGCGCTACCTCTGCAGGCAAGCCGCATGGCATCTTCAGATGCATCTCCAAACAGATGCAAATGAGATGCATGTCACCACATGCTAACAAAAAGATATGTTGCCAACTTGCGCAGCGCATGCATTGTGTTGCAGCCACCATACTGTCAAAAGAGCCATACAATCTGTTGTGCATGTTGTAGGTCTTCTTTTGGGCATGTGCTTCATCAGCGGCCAGCAGTCAATGCTGTGCGCTTTCTGGAGAGGTTGTTCACCCAGCCCTCCCTCAGGGGGGGCGAGGGGTCATTGAGGGCCCTGCTACCCCCCCTACTGGGTCCCATCCTGGAGGCCTTTTGTCCTGTGGAGTAAAGCCCCTAGCACTGATGACTGATGTTGACATGTGCTGACCAGTTGTCTACCGTCCCTGCTTGAGACGCTACACTGGACACCAATTTCTACTGCACACCCTACTGCATACTGCACTCTACTGCATACTCTTGGGCACAGAACCCATCACAACAAAGTTGTTCATGAAAAGCTGCAGATATCTCCAGGCCACCTGAATGAAACAACCCATGTTGAGCTTCTGGTTCCAAATCAAACAACAAAGAGTACTGTATGCAATGTCAGTTAGTCTGGATGCCCAAGCATATGCTCAGGGCTTGTTGCTTTTTGGTGGAGACATGCAGTGCTGTTGCATCTCAAAGTGTTCTTAGACAACACTTCCTGCAGACATGCATGCATACTTGCAACCATACTATGAATAGCATACAGCAACATATCACACAAGGCAATGAGGTCGTTGCACAGCTTTCAGCTGTGTTGAGCAGTGTCTTTGCAGCTGTCACTTGCTGCTAGGTAGGTACCTGGCAAGAACAATCAGCTGGAACGCCAGTAAAAAGGCGTTATTATTATTAATGTTATCATTATTATTATTATTATTATTATTATTAAAAAATGCTGATGACAAGTCCCCTCTGGTCTGCAGGCCAGGTCTGCAGCGAATGCCATCATTGCCCACAAAGCATGCCCTGTATACTTTCCTGCAAGGCCTCCTCACAGACAACCCCACCTTGGTCCCGCCCACAGACACCCCAGCACCCCTGAGCAGCACCCACTTTCAGAACGGACCCCTTCAGACAGGATCCCAGGTTGCTCTGGACAGGTCATCCACTCCAGCTTGTTCCTCCACAGCAGCATTGCGTTCCATCTTCATATGCGTTAGCAGCATTGCATTCCATCTGTGTGCACAGACATTTGATGACCTTGCATCTCAGCCAGTATGTCTGCTGACGTGTGTGATCATGTTGACGCGGCTTGAAGCAATTCTGCCGCAGCTTGAAGCAATTCTGCCGCTTGAACCACGTTTGCCACCAGCATAACACTGGTGAGAGCTGGTAGCCTTCACAGCAAACACAGTCTATCCAGGACCTGTTGACATGGTTTGCAGCATCCAGTCTTGCTTGCAGGGCTTAGTGTTTGCCATGCTCACTTAGCACAGCATGTGCTTCCATCACATGTTTCCGCTGACACAGCAACTGATTGTCAGTGTGAAGCTAGCCATGCCTGCAGGTTTCAGGTGGCAATGCATGCTTTTCTGGAGGCTGTCTGCAGTGATGTGCTGGCTTGTGTATGGAAGCTGTGTGCTCCAGCTGGCATGCCAGCCATGCAGTCATCAGACCAGCCGAGCCGCAGCCAGGACCTGTTTCCATTGACTCAGCAGGTCCGTAGTTTACAAGTCTTCAGCTCATTTTTGAAAGTTAGGTACCTGAATGGATCCAGTACCATGTATCTAGTACGAGCCAAACTTACTTTGGTTGGTACTGCGCCAGCTGCCTTCCTTCAAGCTTTGCAGCATTTCTGAGCGCTGCCTGTGCACACAGCATGACTGGGCATGTGAGTGAGGGATAGGGTCGATGCATGAAACAAGCAAAAAACATAGGATGAGCACAGGAAGAAGCAGGCGACCCACTGAGTGGACCCCCACAAAGTGGACGGAATCACCCATCAGCTTGGTTTTGTCGCACACCACATACACCTGTGATGCCAAGCCAGGATGTCTGATGAGTCACAACTGGCTCCACACCCCAGACTGTAAGGTATAATGAATGAAATCATCCCAGACATGCAAGGCATGCTGTGCAGGGATGCAGCTCTGCGTGTGGCACCCTGTTCAGTGTGCTGGGTCCTCCTAGGAGCTTAGCAGCGGTTGAGGCCCTATACTCTGCGCACAACACGGCCCAAGGTAAGCAACATGCGTGCTGTCTCATGCATGCATGCAATTCTGGCTTCTGCAGCGTGCCAGCACACACTATCACTGGCTCAAGTAGCGCAACAGTTTGCGTTTTGTTCCCTAGGGGAAGGCATGTGAAAATCAAACAAATGAATAAACGATTGAATAGATGAATGCATGCTGCAAGGGAACAGCTAGGAAGGCAAGGCAGCTTGTATGGGGCTTCACTCACTCATGCACAGATGCATTCATGCCTACTCGTCCACTCATTTATCCCATTCGTTCATTCATCCCATTCATTTATGTATCAACCCGTTCATTATTTTCTTTGTTCATGAAGGCGCTCGTTCCTTCCTTCATCTATTCAGACAATCACCCATTACACATATGTCTTCCCCTAGGGTCAGGTACGTACTATCCTGAGTGGCTCACTGTATGAGGTTGAGTACGATGAATCATCACACAGTGAGCTCCACATGCTTGACAGCAGGCATGCCTATACTCCAGTGTTGCAGCCAGCAGGCTCGCCAGGCAGGCCAGCACAAGCAGCTCTTGCCTTTGGTGCTGCTCTCAGGAGCCATTGGCTGACATCATACCAGTGGGCGTGACTATAATCTAGTCATAGGCACTGTCTGTTGACTCCTCTGATGCGTCCTAAAGACACAGAATGTATCTTGATTGAGTGATTGATTGATTGATTGATTGATTGATTGAGTCTGGTGTTGCAGGCAGCAGCACAGCAGGGGGTGGGGTGTGCTGGCCAGCTGACTTCCCATGGAGGCTAGCAGAAGCAGGCCTTGCCTTCCTGGCTGCCTTGGGCAGTCTGGGCCAGCATGGCAGGCACTGGCTGCGTGCTGCTTGCCCCTCTCTGCACCAAGCCATGCTGCACAGCCCTGCACATGCCAGACCTCTCCGGTAAGCTGTTGTGCGCTGGATGTTACTTTGTGAACCAAGCATTATTTTTGTGTGTGATGGCATGCAATACAGGTTGTTGGCTTGGCATGATGCATTACACCAGCTTGAACCTTGTTGGCCTGAGTTCAAGGTGCAGACTGTCTCGACGTGTTGGCCTATCTGACTGTAACTGCGCCTGTCTCCCTGTGTAGGCCAGCCTATCTGAAGCTGCTGGAAGTGCTGCACTCCCAAAACATATCCACTTCACAATTGGACCTACCTCAACTGGCACCAGTAGCAAATCACCACCAAAACAGCTACTACCAGGCCCCTCAACAGCAGCAACTGCATCAGCAGCACCTGCAGGCGTGTCATCAGCAGCAGGCACCTTTGCAGCAGCAACATGTTGGGTTGAGCAGCAGCAGCAGCCTGTTGCCTCAGCAAGGTGGTGTTGCAGCAGCAGTAGTGGTGAAGACTGAGGGGCAAGCTGTGACACCCAGGCAGCAAGTGTACGCTCATGATGTGCCATTTGAGTCCATTGCAAGTCTGCAGCCGGTAAGATTGCAGCTATGTGTCGTTTGATGGTATGGGTATGGACAAACCTTGCGACTGTGGTCTTCACAGCAAATTGGTGCATGGCAGAGAGTTATTGTGGGCATAGTCCCATAGGTTGGCATGAAGTTTTTCACTCTGGTTCAAGGCATGTCAGCACACCTTGTTCTTGGTACTAAAACAGGGCCTTACAGGGAACTGCACGTACCTGACCTTTGGAGAAGACACGTCATGAATGAGAGAGTGAATGGACTAGTTTTGCTTGGTGGCATTTTGGTGTTATGCTTGGGACTCACGCATCCTTGAAACTCATGCATCCTTGGGACTTATGCATCCTTTAAATCTGTGCATCCTTGGGACTCATGCATCATTGGAACTCCTGCACCCTTGGGACTCATGCATCCTTGATCCCAGCATCAGGCCAGAGCACCAGCCGTCAAACTGCTGCTGTGCTCATTAAACATGGACTGTTTCTTGACATCACACCTCAAGTGCACATTTGCAGCCCAATCTTGGTGGGCAGCATATGGTAGACTGCTTTGTGATGCACCTCTGCAATGTATTGTCAAATAGCATCACAGCCTGACTGCCTGTATTGATGCATTGTTATGTTGCTGCTTCCCAGAAGGGCTCGTCTGAATCTGCTGCCATTGGCAGGGGGATCTGTTGAGGTTGACAGGGTGGCTCAGGCGGCCGCCCTCCACTAAGATGCGCAAGAATGGCGAGTCAGTGTTGCTGCTGGATTTGGAGGATGAACGGGGTGTGAGTATCAGAGTCATCTGTTTGGGGCCCGTCAGAGAAAGGTACGAGTGCATGCTGATTCAGGCATGCTGCAGAGTGGCTGGCTGAGTAAGCAACTTCAGTGTTGTTATGTGTACTCACTAGAGTCTGAAGGTCATTGGAGTCGATTATGATCATTTGACCAACACACTGAAAGGACAAATCCTATACAGGTTCTTCCTGACACTCCAAGCTAAAGCAGCATGGCAAAGCATGATGATGCACCTTCTTCTTCATTGCTACAGCCTGAACATAACACCTTGCACAGCTGACAGCTTGACTTCTTAGCTTTGCCTGGATGCACGCAGCTTGGACTTGAACTCTGCATTGCCTTCTCTTGAAGTATGTTTCGGTGGCACCTTCAACAAACTACAACAGTAGCCTCAGAAAACGAACTGGGCTTTTGACCAAACAACAAAAGGCAGTACGGGTGCTGTCTGCAATGCAGGGCCCAGAGCATCGTGTCTAGTCAGCAAGATGCCCAGTCTGAGCTGCCTGTAATTCTGTCCCTGACTAACGTAGCTGTCAGCAAACAGAAGGCTTTGCTGCATGCCACTCAAGCCAGCCAGGTGCATTCAGCAGGCATCGGCACAGCAGCAAGCAGGATCAGGCAGCATGCCTTGCACACTCTTGCTCAGAGCCGCCACCAGACTGGCTTGCAAGCTGACCAAAGCGCGGCTGTGCAGGCAAGCAGCTTTCAATGATACAGAAAAGACACATTTTTGGATAGCTGCTTGTGGCCTGTGGCTGCCTCAACAACTGGGCTTTGCTGCATTGTCCTGACCTTTTGGATGAAACAGTCCCATGGGATGCCTGAAATAGCCCCCTGGGACGCCTGATCTCCAGAGCCTGGCATTTTCTGCACTTTGCAGTGTCACAGTCAACTCCATGCTGCATCGCCTCAATGCTGCAGCCATTAGTCACATTCAAGTTGATCTGACGATGCCTTGTGTGCGACCGAGACCACTGTCAGGCCAAGGTACCTTGCATGGGATTATGTGC
>JAABUP010008671.1_pt1 | contig 12861 bp, 11 predicted proteins | sample 5559201 | NCBI WGS metagenome assembly JAABUP01 (sample SAMN10711887, study PRJNA513373) | rock metagenome | isolation source: Antarctica rocks | place: Antarctica | reverse complement strand
TCCAGCTGTATAGCTCATACATATCAGCAATAAGTCTTCCAATTGAAGCTTCGCCACCACTCCATATGCACAACCCATCTCCAATACTCGATACCTCTCCCCACTCCGAATCTCCCACCCCAACCCCTCTCCAAGACCAGAACTGAACGCACCTTTATCCTCAACCACAATCCCATCCAACGCATCACTCATGTCTTTCCTCACATCATCATCCCAGTTCTCATTCATAGACAACGCGCAACTCGTATGCTGCAGGAACAAATGCAGTAGTCCGCATTTCACATCTTTAATCTCCGGTAGCGAAGACACGACATGGTCGGTCACGAGGTGAGAGCCGCGACCGAGAGAGGGGAGACTGAGAGCGTGTTGGGTGTAGGTTGTTGTTGACATCATGAGGTCGTAGCAGCGGTGGAATTGGTAGATTTCTTGGGGCGCGGAGGGCCGAGAAGAGCCTGGAAGAAAGCGATAGAAGAAGGTAGGTGAGGAAGTAGGTCCTAATGAACACGTAGCCGTAGAAGATATATCGAGGATAATTCGGGTGCGATAGTGAGTTCTAATCGATGTATTGATTTTTTGTAGGGCTTTACTGCGCCATGACGTTGGTTGGACAGAGAGGGCTACGGCGGACGGGATTAGCGAAGGCGCAAGGTTCTATTGGACACATAGCAATGGTTTGATGTCAATGTATGAGAGACGTATTTGATTTCGCATGCTATGGAGCTAAAGAAGACCACTGCAGTGCATGTTGTGACTGCCAGCAAGCCGAGCCTGCCTCTTGTGGCATGGTCTCCCCCAATATTTCATTGTGCCTTCTCTGTCGCGTGCAGGCTATCCATCCTTTACTAGCATAAAGAAATCACCGAGCATAATGAAGACTCCTCCGACTCCGTCAAGCATGCCTGATCGGTCATGATCACTGCCGACGTAACGCGCGAGATTCGAGATTGGACCAGGGTCTGAATTTGCAGACCAGGGCTTGAGACGTTCGATGCGAGCTGGTACTTGTCAGTGATACGATGTCATGTCGAAACGATATGAGGGAGCGCGCGAACCTCAGTCGTTCTTAGTACGAACGAAGTACGGATACCCGCTCTCCGAGCGCTGCCAGTCGCCAGGCTGAAGGCTCTGCATGATGGTGTTCATGGTACGCAGAGTGTATGTCCCGTCGAGCTCGCGGCACCAGAATTCGTTGTGGGGGCTGGCATTCTGAGGGACCATCTGATACTGTCCGTAAGCACCATGAGCCTGAGCGCGTGACATGTTCTGGGAGTCGACCTGAGCACGGGTCGCGCCGTGGTAGTAGTTGACATTGGAAGGCTCTACAGTTGGCCTGGAAGAGTAGAAGTTGATAGATGAATGGCCAGGGTAGTACATTGGGGATGGAGCAGCCTATGAAGGTCACGTTAGCGACTTGATCAAATGCAGATCGCGCTCGAACGAGCTTGAGTGGAAAAGCCGAAGAGTGCTTGGACGGGTACGCTACATCTGGTTTGTAGTGAGGTTGAGGATTGGTCCATGGATTGTTCGACGCTGCAGGTTGATGATAATGAGGTTGAGGATTAGTCCAAGGGTTGTTCGATGCCGCAGGTTGCGGATATTGAGGTTTCGCGCCGTCGTAATGATATTGGTGACTCATGTTGAAATTCATGTTGTAGGGTTGAGGATTGGTCCAAGGGTTTGGCTCTGCTGGCTCGTGATGAACAGGCTTGTAGACGTAATGATGGCTTCCTTTGAATGAGGCGGGAGTTGGTTGTGTTGATGGTGGCAGTTGTGGCGGCGGGGCAGGTGGTGCTTTTGGAAGAGGCGCGGCGTAATTGTAGCCCATGTTCATGTTCATGTTGAAGTCCATGCTGTGACGCCGTGGAAGAGTTTGGCTCTTGAATATCTGTGTGTAGCGAGAATAGAATGACGTTGAAACTGGCGAGACCATTTGGTGCACAAAGCGAAAAAAATGTTGTTGTGGACTCACAATCGGCTGAAGGTTAAATTGGTCCGAAACCATGATGTAGTCGGGTTTCTTTTTTTCTTCCTTCTTATTCTTAGGTGGATCTTCTAGCACTACTCTGCTCACTGGCCAGTAGCACATATTGCCGATTCAATCCTAAGGATTGAGGATGAACAGGGGCTTTGATCCCAATAAGCTCCTGCAGGTCTGAAGATATATTGAAGAGGGTTAAGTTAGTACCCCGGGAAAATCGAATACCAGGGGGATCACAATCCCAAAGGAACGTCATTCAGGTCAGGTGCACCTAGGCATCGCCCGGCCCCGAAGGACTTTCACCTCACTCCACTTCATTGACCAATCATGTCCGTTCTGCATTTGGACTAGTGGGTCCAGCAGTGAAGGACAGTGCATGGAGCATGCGCCTTCCCGCGATAGCCATAGGCATTGATTAAAATAGCTTTAATCAAGCCAGAATAGCAACACCACTGAGTCAGAGCGGTTGAGCCTCGCTTTTTGTACTGCAAGGATATGAGACTGTAAGAATAGGCCAGACAGCCAATGAGCAGGTCACGACAGGTGCAATCCGATAAAGCAATGAGCTTGCGTAAAGTCTCCTTCTCGAGGGGGTGCTCTTAGCCGTCCTGACTACTCAAGGTAAAAGATTCAAAGCACGCATACGCCAGACTAAACTACAGTCTTCATTCGCTAGAGTAGGTGAATTCCGAGGATGATAGAAGTATGGTCGATAAGCTCCCCGCCATTGCGTAGAGCCTCACAATAGACCACTGGTGAAAGCTTTGAGCAGACTGCTCGACTCTTTATCCACGAAAGTTCTGAGCACCTGACTGAGCCAATTCTCAAGGGGCTCATGGTCCCCGTAGAAAGTTCTAGACACCATGGGTGCTTCTCTGCCAACGAAAGATTCGTTACAATATATTCAATTACAATATATTCACTGAAGTAGCCGGAGAGATGAGGTGAAAGGGTCGATGAGCTAGTGCGCGCTACGCGGCCGGAGTCCATCGCCAAGCTTTTGCCTTGTTTATTGTTGCAATAATTTCACATCGGTGAGACTTGCTACGAGACAAAGTCCAAGATCCCGCCTTACCTCGTACAGCAAACATCGCAAAGAAAGGAGTCGGGTACGCCAACTGGGCCACTTAAAATACAATCAATTGATGAAAATGGTTCTACCAGGCAGGCTGAGGCACGGCGGGAGGCTCAACTCACGAGAACAAGCGTCAGATCTCCGAGCTCGGGTCATCTCACAGCGTCACAGCTAGGTTGACAGCAAATATCCCAATTTGGCCCGAGCAAAGCGCTGCGCTAGAAAAAGACCTGTCGCCTAGACCTTATCGAGGACACTATTACCTTTCAAATTCTATCTTTCCATGTTTTATGGTGAAAACAAGACTGGCTAGCTCTGGCTGCAGGGCATCAGGATTCGAGCTCGATTTATTCTTGCAGGTCTATTCCTTACGAAGTGCATCAGCCGCCACGATGGAATCGGTAGGTCTACGAAGGCGAGAACATGGTTCCTATTCCTCCAGTAGGGTTCTGATGGAGCACTACGGCGGCTACCTAGCGGGAGACGAAGCATTCGAGCCTCCCAGATATACCATCGATCTCTCTCTTCCACCAAGTCGACGCTACCGGCATGTAGCAGCCGACTTCAGACCACAAACCGCGACACTACCCGTGCTCTTCGACGAGATAGTGCAGGAAAACATGCCCAACGTCTCCATCAGTCAAATACCATGGCTTGCTCGCCTATTGCTTCGGCGAGTATATTACAAGGAAGAGACGGAAGAGCTTCGAGGAATATCTGAGGCGATTGGCATCGAGTTATTGCTTCTAGTTGCTTTGAACGTCTTACTTGACTTGTTCATGGGCTGTACATTGGGGGCTGCCAAGGTCGATGATCTGCAAGGAGCTACGAAGATGCTACATTTCAGAACCCTGGACTGGGGCATAAATCAGCTGAGGAAAGTCATTGTACACTTGGACTTCGTCGAAAGGCCGGGTGGAGAGGTCGTTGCCTCCAGCACAACATACGTGGGCTACGTGGACGTTCTCCCGGGCGTCAGAAAGGGACTAAGCATGTCATTAAACGTTCGACCGAATCACGATGCCAGCAACAGATTGGCCACTTTTCGCTTCTATTTCCATCATCTACTGGTCCTTCTTGGCTGGCGTCCGTCGATCTCCTCTCTGCTAATACAGCATCTTCTCCCTTCGCGAGTTTCGTCTGCGACCTCTGTCATAATGGCTCCAACTCTCGACTCCATTGCACGCAATGTACCCAGCGCCACAACGACTGCAGCATACCTGATCTTCAGCGACGGCGATCTATGTCTGACCATGGAAAAGGACCATCACACAGCCATAATCAGACCGTCGACCGACTTCGTTGTAGCTACAAACTAAGATGCTGCTGCAAAAACTCGCCTCGCTCGACAAATGCTAATTCACACGCTGGCTTGCTGAACCTCCAGCTAGCTGTTATGGACCCCTTAGGCGATATGACTGAGGACAGTATACACCGCAAGAAAATAGCCACGAAGTTAGAGCGACTCCTCACGGCCCAAGCCCAGAAGATCCTGCAGAGAGCCGCAATTGTCAACTCAAGACAATGTCGTAAAATGAACGAGTACGTTTCCAATCGTAAATGAGCTGACGCACTTCGCTACAGTCATGACACGTCTTCTCAGGTTCCTTTCTTCCCCTTAGATAACGTATTTAGAGTCATAAGGCATGGCTCAGGAGTGGGGGGACTCTGGTCCCAAAATACCCCAAATCGTTTCTCGCGACTCGCTAGAGTTCTCTGTATATGGAAATGCTGACTCCCAAACGACGATGAGGACCCTAAGGCTGGGAAAGTAGTTTGCATCAAACGCTACCTGGAAACCTTCGAACAGAAATGGCAACTATAGGCCCCCTTATGAAGAATGTGGAAGGCGCAAACACCTGGCTGACACACAAATGTCTAGACCTCCAATCTCATCAACTCCCTTGTCCATAATTGTACTAGAGGGCTGTCCTTCGAGCGGGGTTGGGAGCGAGGTATATTCCCGCCAAATAACACTAAACCATACTGCACTCTGATTGATCATGCCCGCAATTTCGTGTTGCTTCAACTATTATTTCCAATCGTAAAGCAAGGCCCAACGACTAGTCACAATCCTTTTGACAACTAATATCGACTTCTCTCTTTGCACTCCTTGCGCCGTGAGCCGTCAACTCATGCATCGCGACGGATCCTTATTCGCAGACTGACGTAGGACTTTGAGAGCCTCTTGCAAGAACGGTGTTGAACTTGGACAGATGCGGACTGTCAGCGCAAAAAGACAGACCCTCTTACGATAGGATGGAGACAATCTCCGCTATGAACATATGTGCCAGAAATACTTTGTCCCAACTTGTGCTTAAGACCATTGTGATCGAGCTTGTGGCTTTCAATATGCAGTATGGTCACGTCTGGTGCATATTGGTTCATCTGGCCTCCAAGTCCGTCCCTTCGCTGTCCCAATGACTCTGCACGACCCAATGATTGATATCGTTGGGGCATCGCTCATTGATGTCGTTGAGCTCTAGTGATGTCCCGACTAGTCGCGATTGACACAATAACGGAACAGACGGCAACTCTCCAGTGCATGCAAAGCTAACTTGTTATCATTGCTCTTACTCAGCACACAGGAGGATATGGAAAGAGATCATTGTCCACAAGTCTGAGGTGTACATCAGAGAAACGTGAGTAGCGTAGTTTGATTGCTATTGGCTGGAGAAGACGCGCAATGTTTCCGAGTGAGAACGTGCATATGAGGCTCTGCCACACGCATACTAGAAGCAGTGGCTAATGACGGCAAGCTGAAAGGTGCAGGATGCCGAAGGAAATTGAAATTGCTAATGCAGGGAACCCTGAGCGCCGCAGCTGGGATATTTGTCAAGAAGCATTAGAACCCATGGATGCCTGACACGTCAACTCCTGTTACAGTGCTCGGAAGTCGAACAGTGAACGCCAGTCGAACAGTGAAGGCAGCTCGAACGATGAAGATAGACGTCAGACAGGGGGAGCAGCGAGCCAGCCATGACTACGCTTATCTAGCAATAGGATAGATGACTCATTCATCAGGTATCAAGGCACCTGGCGAGCGTTTGAGTTTGCGTATGCCTCGCAGTATTCACATGCTCTTTGTCTGGGATCTCGAATAGGCCGGCAATGGTCGTCACGTAATCTCGCACACGATCAAGTCGTTGCCAGTCCAGCTGGTCCGGGTAGCGGTTATGCTTTAGGGTGGCGGAGTGTCGCCACAGCCACAGCACCAGCCACACAACGCTCCCGATCGCGCGAGTAACGAATCCACCTATCACCACTGTGCCACCTATCAAGAGAAACCCTCGTGATGTTCATGCTATGCAGAGCTTTTTCGCCATTATTATCGTCAAACATACAGCGCCTCAAGCTAACAGGCACAGGTCGCGGAAGCTATTCGAAAGGCAAGCTAATGATCTTTAGGCCGCAGCTACTTGTGCCGAGAGGCGGCGGCTCCTTCATAACCCACAGTAGCTGGATCTCGGTGTTCGTGCAGCCCTTCACTCTGATGTTGTAAGCTTTCATCAGGCATATTTCTTTGATGTGTTCACTGGACGCCTGAGGCAGTCAGGGCTGCTTGACTCATTCAACTCAGTCCACGCTATAAAGAGTTGTTCTTCTCAGCGCCAGAATTTTCTCTTTACATTCAATAATCTCATTCTACCTTCTGCGAGCATCTCATTCTCTTCCATATCTTGGTCTACGCTCCCTTTCCAGATTCTTGCCTTGCTGGTCTCCCTTTACAGGATAGGTCTCAAATTAGCTCCAAGAATCCCCAGGAGGTAATTTGGTGTTCCCAAGAAATTGAGGTCCCCATCTCTGGATAGGCTCTCCAACCTAGCTATGAATAATCCCTTTAGTGCTCTAAAGCATACGGATCTTCCCACTGACAATTCTACAATCAGCATTACCCAGCTCCCAGCGAACATACTCGAAGCCTTTATTCCGGGATACTCAATAATCTCCAAGTTCCTGCTGGACGTTCTTGGCTTTGATGTTACTCTTGGCGTCTCGGTATGCTTTCTCATCTTCGGTCTGGCGACAGGTCTGAAATTTGCTTGGAAGCATACATATCGGCAGTTCGAAGAGTATTTCATGAGTTACATCCGCATCGATTCGGACGATGATATTCATGATCACATCATGGAGTGGCTTGCAGCCCACAAGGTCTCTAAAACTTCCAGGAAATTAATGGTCAAGACCGGTCGCGAGAATGCCTGGGATATGATAGATGGAGATAGGTCTGACGCACAACCCGATTCTCATACCCTGGTAAATTACAGCAACTGGGATGCCAAGGTTCCTCCACGTTTCCAACCTTCGTTCGGCAGCCATATGTTCTGGCACAAAGGCATGCTCTTTCAATTCAAGCGGGAGGAAAAACATGTCATGAGCTCTGGCTGGGGAGGTAGTATGATCCGAGACGATGAGAACGTGACTTTGACATGCATCGGACGTTCAACCCAGCCAATCAAGGACCTGATCAAGGATGCACGCGACCACTATCTGGACAAGGAGAAGTCGTGTACCATTGTTCGGCGGCCATGTCCCAAAGAACATCGGGGTAGGGGACGGAATGTATGGATGAAGGTCGCAACACGGCCATCGAGACCAATCGATACCGTGGTGTTGGCTCAGGACCAGAAGCACCGCGTACTTATGGATATCAACGAGTACTTGCACCCAGCTACGCCAAAGTGGTATGCCAACAGGGGAATCCCGTACAGACGAGGGTACCTCTTCCATGGACCTCCTGGAACAGGAAAATCTTCACTTGGGTGGGCTCTTGCTGGAGTCTTCGGCCTGGACATCTACTGCATTTCGCTCGTAGACCCCACCTTGACGGAGGAAGATCTAGGCATGATGTTTACCAGTCTTCCAAGGCGTTGTGTAGTCCTTCTAGAAGACATTGATGCGGCAGGACTGAACAAGCGCCAAGAAGCTGATCAAGTTGAGAAGCCCAAGGACGATGATGCGGCTTCCAAGATTGGCGCCGAAATCACCAAAGCCTTCCAATCTGTCCGGAAAGGGGACAAAGACAAGCAAGGAATAACCCTCTCGGGTCTCCTAAACGCTATCGACGGCGTTGCCTCACATGAGGGCAGAGTGTTGGTAATGACGACCAATTTCCCTGACAAACTAGATGAGGCCTTGATTCGTCCTGGCAGGATCGACATGAAGGTGGCTTTCACCAACGCGACCAAATCTCAGATCTCCGAACTATTCGTACGCATGTACTCTCCAGATGGCCCGGATATTGCGGCTACAAAACAGATCAAGCTAGAGCCAGCACCACCAGCAAAAGGCAAAGAGAACCTTCCCAATGGGACTGTCAAGAAGCCTACTCGGAACGGGAATGCACACTCCAATGGCTCTGCACTTCCCGATGGCACTGCCAATCTCAACGGCCACGTCGATCATGGCAAAACCTCAAGTCTCAGCAATGTGTTGACGCCTCCGCCCACTCCAAAGGAAGTCCATACACCAACGAATTCACAGTGCGTTGTATCATCTAAACCCTCTACTATCGAAGAGATTGCAAAGGAATTCGCAGAACGTCTACCTGCAGATACGTTCACTCCTGCTGAGGTGCAAGGGTTCCTACTTACACGCAAAAAGGAACCGGAGAGGGCATTGGAGGAGGTGGAGACTTGGAGGGATGGTGTGCTGGAGGCTAGGGAGAAGAGGGCTTCGGAAAGGGTGGAGGGCGAGATCTGAACCAAGTGCAAATTCACAAGCGAGACAGAGAGGACTTTGGGAGAGCGGCACACTTGGAAATAGAGTGTGTGTGCTTGAGGCTAGAAAACGACGGTGATGGAGAGTTCAAACGAGAGGCTTGGGAGCAGATGGTACCCATGCTCTATCCAGAATATGCTTCGAATTGAAGCCGGAGCCTCTGATACTCTTTGAAGATGCTTCCCATATGAGATACGTCCAAGGAGGTACTGCGCAGAGACTGCAAACTGAAGCACGCATGTGGTGATATCTTGCTCTTTGTTCTGGCGAGCATAGCGAGTTTTATCCCTATCTTTTCCTCTGTTCCAGCATTCATAGACAGCATTCTCACTCAGGGGCAACCCCCTCTAACAACAAAAGTCCTGCAAAATTTAAATAGTGAATGGCAGTTGATGGATACTCCCAAAGTGCCAAATCATTGAGCGAATCACATGTTCACACGATCTTCGTGGTAGAAAATACTCACTCGATGGCTGAAAGTACAAAGTAGCAAGTGAGGATCCTTCAAAGAGAAGGAAGTGATCGGTATTACATTACTCGTCGCTCTCAGTCTCATGCATAAGATTTACCAATAGAGTCTCTACACGAGGCTGCATGGTAAGCAACCCTGTTTTTTTAACCTTACTTTGCCTAATAATGTCTCCACTTCTCAATCTTATTTACAATTCTGGAGTGTTCGAGGATATTTCTGACTACTACTGATACACCTGTCTTTGGCTCCCATTCTTTTTGACGCGCTAAGAACTCGATAACTCCCCCTGAGCTCTCCAAAGCTGTGATTCGGTTGCAAGTCATTGCAGCTTATTCATCGGCCATCCCTTCATTCTGCAAACCCAGATGTAAGTACTCGTGCGACTGTTGACGGAAGTAAACGATTCTGGGACACCAAGCTGCAGCGCAAAACGAGTGCGACACGATAGCTTGTATAGAAATGGGGTCGTGGTACTGTTCAAGCTGCGGCAACGGCCCCATGGGCGATCAGGGTCATCATTGCGCACAGTGTCGCCAGCGTACTCGTGAAAGAGGTTACCGTCCCCGTGCGGCCATCATCCACAACGCTGGTGCAACCTCACCTCGGAAATGGTATTGTCACTGCTAGGAAAGTTCGCCGAATCATGTACTTACTATAGATAGGATTGGATTCTCACGATTCAGAATGCAGCCGTCGCAGGGAAATATAGCCGCTATCTAGACAGGAATTGTAGAGGGCAACGAAATCTGAAGGATCTTCACGACTTGACCGAATTTGTGGTTTTGACGCAGAGAGAATACTTAGCTAGATATACCTCGATATCAGATTCATTTATTCGAATAGATGTGCCCCGTGCCGAAAAGAAGAGAATCTTGACGATATATATGACGGTGCATTGGATCGTATTAGACATTAGGCCTCAATGAACGAGAATGGTCATGAGGTCTGGCCTTCAAGCGTATATGTAAATCAAAACTCGGCTGCCAGATTCGTTAGAGCAACCTTGTAACAATCTTGGGAATAGTATAACATCGCAGTACCTAGGCAGTGGCATTCAATCAAGATCCGCATCAATGTTTTCAGATGCACCCACTCTTACAGCAAGATGCAGTCGTTCCTTGGTCACTTTTTGTAACAGGTTGCACAATACAGTCCAGACAAAGCAGGGTCCTACCTTCGGCGAAGATCGAGATTGATAGAAAGTGTTAGCTTTCCCCCAGACCTAGGGGGTGCAATGCGTTCATGAGAGAGGTCTGAGGTTGATTGGTTTCACGCTTTTGAATTGGTTTATTGCACGACTCATAGAGACTAAAATTCTCGACATCCCGCATAGATACGAACGGTAATTGGTCAAGCTCGCACGCAGCATCCGCCATATCCCCTTCTTCAAGGCAATACGGCAGCATCGGCTGCATTTCCAGTACCACACAGGGAACAGAGTCCCGTCGTAATCTTTCACTGAATCTAGGCAAATTGCTCCTCAATACCTCTCGCAATCAGCACGGGTGCACATTGTGACCATTCAGATTCCCAGGCGTTATCCCCTGCTGCCTCCCAGCGCAGCTGTACCTCTTAAAACTCTAGCGATCTACCTTCCCACGCGGCCCACAGAGTCCTGATAGGATCTTGCTGACGATCGGCAAGAGACTTCCTGGCGTCTCTCGCAATATGTTCTACTAATTCGCTCTCCGCGCGTATAGTTCTGGCAAGTGCAAGGAGTATGGTGTCCACTTTTCCACATAATCCCCAAGGCAGTGGCTTCAGTGCTTTCGCAGAGGTATGAGGAGTATTCGGGGCTTGAGGGAGTCCGCTCTCAGGCGCAGTAGTATCCTCCGCAGACCTGTGATGTCAGGTCAGCAAGACTGTGTCTAAGATCATGGGCTCCCGAAATAATACAGTTGCAGGGAAATATGCTTACAGATGTGGCTGAGGTGCACTCTTGCAGGTACTCTCTCCAATATTGCTGGACATAGGTAGTATAACTGGCATTCAGATCCTCAGCCAAGACTTTCATCCGCGATTGCGTAGGGTGGAAGATGGCGGAAAGGCTTTGTACGGCCATATCGAAGCCTGCTTTCCGCTCTCTCGCTTCGGCCTATGATCTCTTATATGCGAGGAAAGCATCGTCGCAAAGTATCCGGAGTCTGAGAATGGTGGACTCAAGGAGGAATCCGGAATACTCCTGCTGTTCGTAGAAATGGCGATTGCAATATTGCATGAGATTCATTCTAGCCTGACCATAATCATCTTCGAGGCATCGGCTTGTGCGCGAATTGACGAGTGAGAGGCCCAATTCCTACCCTGCTGTGAGGTCTGACAGCCCAGGTTCTGGGCGAGACATGTTGATGGCATGTCAAATTGTAGAACGAATCCTCGGTTTCAGTCTAAGTGATAGTGAAGATGAGGGGTTCCTGCGCCCGGTATGGGATCGACCATGGAAAGTGCGTAGCTTTGCTGATGTGGTGAATGCCTAGAGAGTATAGCTTCTGCCTATAGATAATAGCAACACATGCTAGGTGAAGATGACTGCTGGGGATGTTAAAGAAGGCAAGCTGATTGAGACGTTCGGAACATTGTAGGTAGCTCCTTGAGAGGTGCTGAGTAGCAGCTTCGAGGCAGGTGCAACGGGCATGAACTCGATGGAGCAGGATAATTTCAGTTGCGTTCGGAGCTGTGGTAGTTGCTGCGATAATCTGAATTGTGGAGGTACTTTGAGCTCCACGGTCGGCCTGTAGCTGCGCGCAACCCTAACTCTGTCGCGGTAGACATTGCAGAAGAGCCTCGAGCCTCAAGCTCCAATTCTCGCGTATGTCCCCTTTCGCCCTCGCGACCGCAGGCGGAACACGCTTGACAGCCTTTGGCTCCAGGACGTCAAGCTTACGTGCATCTTGTCTGTAGTTTGGTTTTCTACTCTGATGTCCGAGCAGGCGTCGAGGGTAGAGGGATTATCAGTCTCGGTCTAAGTAGTCAGGTGTTCGCCACTTCAGGAGGTGCGAAAGGGCCTTGCTATTTGAGGTGCTGCGTGCAACCAGAAGGTCTTTCTGTCCCAAGGACGCGGAGCAGCTGAGCGCCGCTATTAGATTGGCCTTTGGTCACCGCAGGTTGTACACCTCTCACGCCCCAAGTGGGTAGGTCGTTGTCGTCCAGGCATGGCTTGATGTATGAGAATTGTTTCAGGATGAGGCTCGTAAAGAACGTGGGATCCAACAGTTGACGAGGCCCTGCACGCGGTCTGAAAATGCTTGGCAGGGCGATCTTCAAGGTCACCGTGTTACGCGCTCTGATTGGCTACTGTCATCTAGCTATATTGGGAATCCTCAACCTCCTTCTTTCGTTCCCCCACCCATTGTTCATTTATCTAACCGCTAGAGCCATTGTTCTTCCACACAATGCCATAGACCAAATGATGCGCATGATAGCATTGTTTCCGTCTTCGCTAGCTTGCATCCTCCAATGGACACGAGCTACCTTTTGGTGAAGATGCAAGTACACACCCTCTAGGAGGGGGAAACTGATTCCCAGCCGAAACGCTTCATATACCGCAGTCATACAGGCCGTTCGATGGATGCCAGCAGCGCGTCTATTACTTTAAAGGATTCTCAGCCATGGAAACAA
>JAABUP010008669.1_pt1 | contig 12864 bp, 10 predicted proteins | sample 5559201 | NCBI WGS metagenome assembly JAABUP01 (sample SAMN10711887, study PRJNA513373) | rock metagenome | isolation source: Antarctica rocks | place: Antarctica | reverse complement strand
AAGAGCATGGTCACGGCCTTCGGGCTCTGGGACCAGCGCATCGGTGCAGGCAAGGGCTGAGGCGATGGCGATGCAGATGGTGGCACCCGTCCGCGACGCCCCCTTGGCCCGGCCCGCCCCCGAACGCCAAGCCTTGCGGCTCAGCGGACTGCGCCGCGACTTCGGCGGGTTCGTGGCCTTGAAGGGGATCGACCTCGCGGTCGAGCCCGGCGAGTTCGTGGCCCTGCTCGGCCCTTCGGGTTGCGGCAAGACCACGGCGCTGAACTGCATCGCGGGCCTCCTGCCGCTCAGCGGCGGCACCATCTCGCTCGGGGGCAAGCGCATCGACGAACTGCCGCCCGAGGCCCGCGGCTTCGGCATGGTGTTCCAGAGCTATGCGCTGTTCCCGCATATGAGCGCGCGACGCAACGTCGGGTTCGGGCTCGCCATGCGTCGCGTGCCGCGCCGCGAGTCGGAGCGGCGTATCGACGAGGCGCTGGCCCTGGTGCGGCTGACCGCGCAGGCCGACAAGCTGCCGGGCCAGATGTCGGGCGGCCAGCAGCAGCGCGTCGCCATCGCGCGCGCCATCGTGATCCGCCCGCCGGTGGTGCTGATGGACGAGCCGTTGTCGAACCTCGACGCCAAGCTCAGGCTCGAGATGCGGGCCGAGATCCGCCGGATCCACGAATCCATCGGCTCCACCACCGTCTACGTCACCCACGACCAGGACGAGGCCCTGTCGATGGCGGACCGCATCGTGGTCATGCGCGACGGCACGATCCGCCAGACCGGCACGCCCGAGGACCTCTACGAGCGGCCCGCTCACGTCGACGTGGCCGAGTTCATGGGCTACCGCAGCAGGCTCGCGGGCCGGGTGCTGTCCTGCGCCGGCGGTCGCGCCACCGTGGAGAGCTGCGGCGTGCGGGTCGAGGCCTCGTCGCGGGCTTCCCTCGAGGCCGGGCAGGCCGTGATCCTGATGGTCCGGCCCGAGGACCTCGTGGCCGGCCCGACCGGCATTCCGGCCACCGTGACGATCAGCGAATACCGCGGCCGGGCCTTCTTTGGCGCGGCCGCGGCCGCCGGCGGCACGGATCTGTTCTTCCGGAGCGACCGGCCCGTGTCGGCCGGCGAACGCGTCGCGCTCGGCGCGCGGCCCGACCAGATCCTCGTGTTCGCCGAGACGGCCCCGTGAGCCAGCCCTCGCTCGCCGGCGTGGCGCCGCGACTCGACTCCGTACCGTTGCGCTTGCGCCTCGCGGCGCGGGTGCTCGACGGGACCACGCTTCTCGTGCTGCCGGCGCTGCTCGCGATCGTGGCGCTGTTCGTCTACCCGTTCCTCTACGGCTTAGCGCTGTCGCTGGCCCCCAGGTCCGGGCCGTTCTACGCGAGCTACGGGACCTTCTTCTCCGACCCGTTCCTGCGCGAGACGATCCGGAACACGCTGGTGCTGGCCATCCCGGTCACGCTGGTCAATCTCCTGGCCGCCATTCCCATCGCGTTCCGGGTGCGGCTGATGAGGAACCAGCGTCTCCTGACCACCATCCTGGTGCTGCCCGTGACGCTCGGCACGGTGCTGGTGGCGCAAGGGCTGCTGACCTATCTCGGCCCGCAAGGTTGGTTCAACCGGGCGCTGCTGGCGCTTCACCTCATCGGCTCGCCCGTGAAGCTCACCAACAATTACTGGGGCGTCTTCGCGTCGCTGATCATCACGGGCTTCCCGTTCACGTTCCTGTTGACGCTCTCCTACGTGAGCGGCATCGACCCCGCGCTGGAACAGGCCGCCGCGACCCTCGGGGCCGGGGCGGCCCGGCGTTTCGCCCGGATCGTCCTGCCGCTGCTGGTGCCGGGCCTCGCAGTCACCTTCTGCCTCTCGTTCGTCCAGGCCTTCGCGGTGTTCCCCTCGGCCGTGCTTTTGGGGGCGCCGGCCGGCAGCACCCATGTGATCTCGATCGCGGCCTATCAGGCGGCCTTCGAGCGCTACGACGCGTCGCTGGGCTCGGCCATCGCCATGGTGATGGGCGCCGTGCAGCTCGCGGTCGTGGTGGCGGCGCTCGGCGCGCGCTCGCTGTTCTACCGCGGCCCCGTGGGCGGCACCAAGGGATGACCCCATGATCCGCGACCGCGGCATCGCATCCAAACTGTGGCGCACGGCCGTCTGGGCCGTGGTCGTGGTCTTCGTCCTGAACCTGCTGGCCCTGATCGCCACCGTGGTGGTCGACTCGCTGTCGACCCGCTGGCTCGGCACCTGGCTGCCGGCCGGCTTCACGACGCATTGGTACGGCGATGCCTGGGACGAGTTCCAGTTGAGCGACGTCCTGATCGTCACCTTCGAGGTCGTGGGCGCCGTGGTGGCGATCTCTGGTGCGCTCGGCGTGACGGCCGCCTATGCGCTGGCGCGCCGCGCGTTCCCGGGCAAGCGCGCCGTGACCCTGGTGTTCCTGCTGCCGCTGCTCGTGCCGCCCCTGACCTACGGCATCCCGATGGCGACGCTGCTCTATCGCGTGGGTCTCGGCGGCTCCTTCTGGGGCGTCGTGCTGGCCAACCTCGTGCCGGCGATACCCTTCGTGGTGTTGGTGATGATCCCGTTCATCGAGCAGATCGACCCCCGGGTCGAGGCTGCGGCGCGGGTCTTCGGGGCCTCGACGACGCAGCTGTTTCTGCGCGTGCTGGTGCCCCTGCTGCTGCCCGGCGTTATGGCGGCGCTGCTGCTGGTCCTGGTCCGCACCATCGCCATGTTCGAGCTGACCTTCCTGACGGCCGGCCCCACGAGCCAGACCCTGGTGGTCTCGCTTTACTACGCGGTCTTCGCGTCCGGGGTGCGGGCCGGGCAGGAGGTCGACGTCATGGCGGTGGTCTACATGGCGACGACCCTGGCGTGGCTGCTCCTGGCGTTGCGCTTCGTCAACCCCACCCAGATCGTGGCACGGTCCAAGACCCAGGCGGCGGCGCGATGACGGTGTCGGTCGCCACAGGCGTCCCGCGGCTGAGTTCAGCCACGCTCGACCGCTTGCCCGCCGCCGTGGGGCGCCCCGCCTACGATCGCGCGGCCCTCGCGGCCGGCATCGTCCACCTCGGCATCGGCGCGTTCCACCGCGCCCACGAGGCCGTCCATACCGATGCGGTGCTGGCGGCCGGCGACCGTCGCTGGGGCATCCTCGGGGCCTCGCTCCGCAGCCCCGAGACGCGCGACGCCCTGGCGCCCCAGGACGGCCTCTACACCGTGGCGGTGCGGGACGCCGAGGCCGAGCGCCTGTCCGTCATCGGCAGCCTGCTCGGATTGGCGGTGGCGCCCGAGGATCCGGAGGCGCTGCTCGCCGCCCTGGGCGCGCCCGCCACGCGGGTCGTGTCGCTGACCGTCACCGAGAAGGGCTATTGCCACGCGCCCGCGACCGGCGAACTCGACGAGCGCCACCCCGACATCGTCCACGACATCGCCCATCCGGCGGCGCCGCGCTCGGCGCCGGGCTTCGTCGTGGAGGCCCTGCGCCGGAGGCGCGCCGCCGGGCTGCCGGCCTTCACGGCGCTCTGCTGCGACAACCTTCCCCACAACGGTGCGACGCTGCACCGCGTGCTGACCCGCCTTGCCATGCTGCGCGACCCCGACCTCGGCCGCTACGTCGCGGGCGAACTCTGCTGCCCCGCCACCATGGTGGACCGCATCGTCCCGGCCACGACCGACGCCGACCGCGCGGGCGTCGCGTCGGCGCTGGGCCTCGCGGACGCCTGGCCCGTCGTCACCGAGCCTTTCTCGCAATGGGTCGTCGAGGATCGTTTCGCGCTGGATCGCCCCGACTGGGACCGGGCCGGCGCCACCTTCGTCTCCGACGTCGCGCCCTACGAACTCGCCAAGCTGCGCCTGCTCAACGGCAGCCATTCGACCCTGGCCTATCTCGGCTGCCTGGCGGGCCACGAGACCGTGGCGGACGCCATGGCGGCCCCGGGCTTCGCGGGCCTCGTGCGCGGCCTGATGCTGGAGGAAGCGGCCCCGACCCTGCCGCCGGTGCCGGGCCTCGACGTGCCGGGTTACGCGGCTTCGCTGGTGGAGCGCTTCCGCAATCCGGCCCTACGCCACCGGACCTCGCAGATCGCCATGGACGGCTCGCAGAAGCTGCCGCAGCGCCTGCTCGGCACGATCCGCGACCGGCTCGCCGCGGGCCGGCCCTTCGAACGCCTCGCGCTCGGCGTCGCGGCCTGGATGCGCTACGCGACCGGCCGCGACGAACGGGGCGCCGCGATCGACCTCCGCGATCCCCTGGCCGGCGACCTCGGCCGCCGCACGGCCGGGATCGGCGATGCCCGGGTGCTGGTCGAGGCCCTGCTCGGCATCGAGACGATCTTCGGGCGCGACCTGCCGGCCGATCAGCGGTTCCGTGCAGAGGTCGAGGCAGCCCTGGAGGCTTTGCTGGAAAACGGTGCCGCCGCCACGGTGGCGCCATTCGCGGGGTATCGATGATGGCAGATTTTTCGTTGCATCAGCCCGAGCCAGCACCCATGACCAGCCCCGCCCGAACGCTCCGCCTCCAGCCGCAGGACAATGTCGTCGTGGCGGTCGACGTGCTCCAACCCGGGTTGCCGACCGCGGCGGGCCTCGCGCCCACCGCCCGAGTGCCCAAGGGCCACAAGATGGCGACCACGTCGATCGCGGCGGGCGCGCCGGTGCTGAAGTTCGGCCAGATCATCGGTTTCGCCACGCAACCCATCGCGCCCGGCGACTGGGTGCACGAGCATAACCTCGCGATGGGCGGCGACTTCGACCGCGACTACCAGTTCACCGAGGGTGCGCGGCCCGAGACCGTGCTGCCGCTGGACCAGCAGGCGACGTTCCAGGGTTTCCGCCGCGCCGACGGCCGCGCCGGCACCCGGAACTACCTCGCGATCCTCACATCCGTGAACTGCTCGGCCTCGGTGGCGCGCTTCATGGCCAAGGAGGTCGAGCGTTCCGGGGTTCTCCGCCACTACCCCAACATCAACGGCGTCATCGCGCTGGTGCATGGCACGGGCTGCGGCATGGCCGACCGGGGGCCGGGCTTCGAGGCGCTGAAGCGCACGCAGTGGGGTTATGCCACCAACCCCAACATCGCCGGCGTGCTGCTGGTGGGGCTCGGCTGCGAGGTGTTCCAGATCGGCCGCATGAAGGCCGAATACGGCTTGGGTGAGGGCGCGCACTTCCAGACCATGACGATCCAGGATTCGGGCGGCACCCGAAAGACCGTCGAGGGCGGGGTCGCGCGGCTCCGCGCCATGATGCCCGACGCCGACGCGGCCCGGCGCGAGACGCTTCCCGCGTCCGAGCTCGTGCTGGCCCTGCAGTGCGGGGGCTCGGACGGCTACTCGGGCATCACGGCCAATCCGGCGCTCGGCGCCGCGGCCGACATCCTGGTCGACAACGGCGGCACCGCGATCCTGAGCGAGACACCCGAGATCTACGGGGCCGAGCACCTCTTGACGCGCCGCGCCGTGAGCCGCGAGGTCGGCGAGAAGCTGGTCCGCACCATCCACTGGTGGGAGGATTATACGAAGCGCAACGGCGGCGAGATGAACAACAATCCGTCGCCCGGCAACAAGGCCGGCGGCCTCACCACCATCCTGGAGAAGTCGCTCGGCGCCGCCGCCAAGGGCGGCACCCGCAACCTCGCGGCCGTCTACGATTATGCCGAGCGCGTCGCCACCCCGGGCTTCGTGTTCATGGACACGCCCGGCTACGATCCCGTTTCGGCCACCGGCCAGGTGGCGGGCGGCGCCAACGTGCTGTGCTTCACGACGGGGCGCGGCTCGGCCTATGGCTGCAAGCCCACCCCCTCGATCAAGCTCGCCACCAACTCCGACATGTTTCGCCGCATGGAGGGCGACATGGACGTCGACTGCGGCGACGTGCTCGACGGCGTCTCGATCGAGGAGAAGGGCCGGCAAATCTTCGCCCGCATCCTCGCCGTGGCGTCGGGCGAACGCTCGAAGAGCGAAGCCCTCGGCTACGGCGACGCCGAATTCGTGCCCTGGCAGATCGGCGCCACCATGTGAGGGGAACGCGAGGTCGGGGCGAGAGGCCAGCATTCAGGTCTATCGGTCGCCTCGCCTCGATGCGACGCTTGTGATCACGGCCCATCACGGCGGCGTGTCCTTTCCGCAACGCCCGGCGGCGGACGCGATCAGCCGCTTCGATCCGCCTTGCGTCTCGGAGCGCTCCCGGGCTTTGTCGGACGACCCTTCCCGCCATCCCGGTGCTCATGCGGTTCGCCTGTTCGCGCTCGTCCCTCCGTCGCGCGCTCGCCCTCGCCCTGGCAGCGACCCTGCTAACCCCCCCGCCGCTCCGCGCCGCGCCGACCGCCGCCGCCGGGGAGTCGGTCGCGCAGGCGCTGTGCCGGGTCATCACCACGGCGGCCACGGACCGGAAGATCCCGGTCGACTTCCTGACCCGGCTGATCTGGCAGGAATCGAGCTTCCGGTCCAAGGCCACGAGCCCGGCCGGCGCGCAAGGCATCGCCCAGTTCATGCCCGGCACCGCCCAGGAGCGCGGGCTGGCGGATCCGTTCGATCCCGAACAGGCGGTGCCGGCATCGGCGGCGCTGCTCAGCGAACTCGCTGCCCGCTTCGGCAATCTCGGGCTCGCGGCCGCGGCCTACAACGCCGGCCCTGCGCGCGTCGCGAACTGGATCGCCGGGCACGGCGGGCTGCCGCTGGAGACGCGCGACTACGTGGAGCGCATCACCGGGCGATCGGCCGAGGACTGGGCCGAGGACGCCAGGACCCACGTCGGGAACGCTCCCAAGGTCGATCCGCAATCCTGCATCCAGCTGGCCTCCGCGCTGCGGACGACGCCGCGGCGCGCCGGAACCGCGGTGGCCGAGGCGCCCTTCGCGCCCTGGGGCGTGCAACTCGCCGGCAATTTCTCCAAAAACCTCGCCCTCGCGAGCTTCAGCCGCGCCCGGCTGAGCTATGCGGCGATCATCGGCGACGTCCGCCCGATGATCATCGGCACGCGGCTCAGGACGCGCGGCACCCGGGCGTTCTACCGCGTCCGGGTACCGGCCGCGACCCGGCAGGAGGCCGAGGTCCTTTGCGGCCGCATCCGCGCGGCGCACGGCGCCTGCGTGACGCTGCGGAGCTGACGTGAGAGAGAGGTGAGGGAACGGAAAACCTCGGAGCGCTCTCGACACCCTGCAGGGCCAGCGAAGCGCGGCCCGAAACAACAAAAGGCCCGCCAGTACATCCGTGGCGGGCCTTCGATGCCTCTTGCACGAGACCAACGACGGTCGTCGTCGATCGAAACCTTCTCGGCGCATGCTACAGCGCGGCCCGGCATCAGTGCAGGAAACGGGGCCGCCAGTACATCCGTGGTCGACCTGCCGTTTCGTTCGGCTCGAAGACAGAGATGGGGATGTGGCGCCGGAATACAAGCAGGCCGAAGCGGCGGAAGACCCGGTGCCGGCTTAGGCCGGCACGATCGCGGCCTTGCCGATCGGCGCCGCGGGTGCGTCGTGGCGGCCCGTGTTGCCGAGTGCCTGTGCCGCGCCGCCCAGGTCGCCTGCGGTGCCGGCATCGGCGTGGGCCGCCTGGACGCAGGCGTCGACCGCCTCCTTGAGGGTCGAGGCGTAGACATCCGCCCCCACGACGTTCCGTGTGCGCTGATCGTCGGCGTCCTCTTGTGTCGCGGGCCAGAGCCCCACCAGGATCGGCACGCCCGGCAGGCGCTGACGCAACCGCCGCATCAGGTAATGAAGATTGGCGGGGCTGCCGGAAATCTCCAGGTAGCTGACGCAGACCATGGCGACCCCCTCGGGGTCGAGCATGCCGATGGAGCGGCGCGATGCCAGGCCGTGTGGCGCGACGCGGGCACCGAGCCCGTGCTTGCCGAGCAATTGCGCCAGCATGCACGAGGCCGCCTCGTCGAACGGCCCCCGGCCGGCGAGGCACAGCACAGGCGCCTTGCCGCGCCAGTTCGGAGCCAGGAGCGGCGCCATCGGCGCGTCAGCCTTGGGTGGTTCCGGCGCCGGCACGGCGCGCTCGGCGCGGGACGCCAGCGCACTGGCAGCAGCCTTGTCGTCCGGGTGGGGTTCGCGGTCGTCGTGGTCGGCGAAGTCGGCGACGAGCGATTGCACGTTGTCCATGATGCGCTCGACCTTGTGGGCCGACAGCGCGCCGCGCAGGGCGTCATTGGTGGCGAGCTGCAACCCCTTCGTCGCGACCTCGTCGTAATAAGCCGTCAGCGAGCGTTCCTTCAGGAGCAACTCCGCCTGGTGCTGCGCCTCGTCGGGATCGTCGGCCAGCATGCGCTGATAGAAGTTCTCGACCGGCGTCAGCGCCGGGCGGTCGCCCAGCATGACGTCGAGGAACTCGAGCCTGTCGACGTGCCGGCCCAGCACCACGAGGCACAGCGTCATCGGGGTCGAGAGCACGAGGCCGATCGGCCCCCAGAGCCAGGTCCAGAAGATGGCCGCGATCACGACGGCGGCGGGCGAGAGCCCCGTGGAATGGCCGTAGATCAGCGGCTCGACGACCTGTCCCGTGACGGATTCCACCACGACGAAGAGACCCAGCGTCCAGAGCACGAGCGACCAGCCCGGATCGACCGCGGCCGCCAGCGCGGCCGGAAGGATCGCGGCGATGACCGGGCCGATGTAGGGGACGAAGCGCAGCAGCGCCGAGGTGACGCCCCACAGCGCCGGCGACGGCACGCCGACGAACCAGAGCCCGATCGCCACCACGGTGCCGAAGGTGGCATTGATGGCGAGCTGGGCCAGGAAATATCTGCCGAGCCGCCGCCCCGCATCGTCCATGGCGAGCGTGGTGCGGTGCAGGTCGCTCGACCCGAACAGGCGGATGAGCCTGTCGCGCAGGTCCTCCTGCTGCATCAGGATGAAGACCGCCACGATAACGACGATCAGGAAAGTCGACAGCGGGTCGACCATGGGGGCCAACACCGTGCGGGCGAGTTCCACAGCCGAGGTGGGCGGCGGTTGCACCTCGACGAGCTGCGGCTTCGGCATGCCGGCGACCGACGCCGCGTCGGTCGGGGTTCCCACGGCCGGCTTGGCGCCGCGGCCGAGTTGCTGGTCTAGTCTGCTGGTCAGCACGGCGAGGCGGCCGAGCGTCATGCCCTGGACCGCTTCCACCTTGCGCTGGATCGTGGCCGTGTAACGCGGCACGTCGGCCGCGATGCCCGCGACCTGCACCCCGATGATGCCGCCGATCGTGCCGATGACCCCGAAGGCCAGCAGGACGGCCAGCAGCACGGCCGCGACATGGGGCAGCCGGCAGCGCTGCAGCAGGGCGACCAGCGGCGCCAGGACGAAGGACAGGATCACCGCCACGGTGATCGGGATCAGCACCTCGCGCGCGAGATACAAGGCCGCCACCACGACCACGGCGACCGACAGCGACAGAAGGCTGTTCAGGCCGGGGGTCTCGGCTTGCGCCACCGCGGCAGGCGTCCGGGTCGGGGGTGGCGGTTCGGACATCGGTGGACCTCGGGAACGCGAGCCTGCCGAGGCCCGTCCGATCCAATGTCCGATGGACCGAATGGATCCGGCGCCGGCGGCCGCGCTGCTCGGACGCCGCCTCGCGACTGGCCGCGTCGACGGCCCGCACGGACAGGCCGGCAGCGATGCTTTATTGCATGGGAGCCTTGCGTCCAGCCCGGCCTTGTGCTCAATGAAGTATCGGCAAAAAAAGACCGTCCCGAAAGACGGCCCAAGTCTAGGGAGGAAACGCCCAAAAAGGGCATGTGACGTCGAAACGTCACCACCGACAAGCTAAGCCGGTCTGGTTGGAAGGCAAGGCGGGATCGGACCGGAAATTCGAATGGTTCGATCCTGCTGCCTTTTTGAGACAGTGGGGCTTGGTCTCATCGTCTCCGCTTCCATCAGCCATCGCGGTCGTCCTGAGCCTTGCGCCGCGGCCCTTGGACTAGGCGAACCACGGCGCCTCGCAACGTGCGCACGTCCTGCTCGGTCAGCCCGATGCGGTGGAAGATGTTGCGGAGGTTGCGCCGCATCACGGGCCGCTTGTCGTCCGGCCGAAAATAGCCCGCGACCGTGAGTTCCCGTTCGAGATAATCGAAGAAGGACAGCACCGCCTCCCGCGGGGCCGGCGGCGATCGGTCGACCGGGCCGAACGGCAGGGCGGCATCGCCTTTGCTCTTCCTCCACTCGTAGCCGACCAGCAGCACGGCCTGGGCGAGGTTCAGCGATCCGTAGGCCGGATCGACCGGGAAGGTGACCAGCGCGTCGGCCAGCGCGACCTCGTCGTTGCCGAGGCCCGTCCGCTCCGGGCCGAACAGGATGCCGCGCCGTTCCCCGGCCGCGATCGGGGCCGCCCAGTCGGCCATGGCGGCGTCGGGCGCCAGCACGGGCTTGCCCTGGCCGCGTTCCCGCGCCGTGGTGGCGTAGAGCGCCGAGAGATCGGCGACGGCGGCCTCCACCGTGTCGAAGACCCGCGCACCGTCGAGCACGTGGACGGCCCCGGCCGCCGCGGCTTCGGCGTCCTCCTTGTAGCGGTCGGTCCGCGGCCAGCCGCTCTTCGGCGCCACCAGCCTCAGGTCCGACAGGCCGAAATTGGCCATCGCGCGCGCCGCCATGCCGATGTTGACGGCGAGTTGCGGCCGTACCAGGACGATCGCGGGCCCGCCATGCGCGGGCTGCCTCGTGTGGTCCGTCCCCGCGCCCGTCACCGCCGTGCTCTCCCCGCCGCCGCTCGGCCTCATGGCTCGGGGAACGGGATGCCGGTGTCAAGGCACGGCCCCGAGATGCGCCGTCAGGAGAGGACCTTGCGACGGCACGGCAGGGAGGACCACCATGCAAAACCCATCATCCGGCTTGATGCTCCGCCCCCTCGAGGCCGGCGACGCAGAACCGGCCGCGGCGCTGATCCGCACCGCATTCGCGGCCCAGCCGCTCGCGACCGAGCCGCCGTCCTCGGCGCTGCGTGAGACCGCTGACAGCATCGCGGCCTGGATCGCGGCGGGCGGAGGGACCTGCCTGATGCGCGGAGCCGCAATCGCAGCGCTGCTGCTCTGGGACGAACGCGATGGCGGGCTCTATTGCGGCCGCCTCGCGGTGGATCCAGCGGAGCGGGGCAGGGGCCTTGCCCGGCTCCTCGTCGCGGAGGCCGAGCGCGAGGCCCGGCGGCGCGGGCTGCCGCGGCTTCACGTCCGGGTCCGCCTGGCGCTGACGGGCAACATCCGCCTGTTCGAGGCTTGCGGCTTCCGGGAGATCGGACGCGGCGCCCATGCCGGCCATGCAGCCCCGACCTTGGTGATGCTGGAGAAGCGGATCGACGAGTGAATGGCCCCTGGACGGGACTCTGCCGCGAGCCTTGCCTCCGTGTTCCCATGCCGGCGGGAAAGCTCTATAGCGGCATTGCAATCAGCCGCCGTGCAGGCCTCGGTTCGCGAGCCCGGGGGCTATTGTTCGGGATGGCGCGCCAGCGTCGGAAGGATCGCTCAGCATGGACAAGATCAAGGTCGAAAACCCGGTCGTCGAACTCGACGGCGACGAGATGACCCGCATCATCTGGCACTATATCCGGGACAAGCTGGTCCATCCCTATCTCGACCTCGAACTGCAATATTTCGACCTCTCGGTCGAGAACCGCGACGCCACGAGCGACAAGGTGACGGTGGAGGCGGCCGAGGCCATCAACAGGGTCGGCGTCGGCGTGAAATGCGCCACCATCACGCCCGACGAGGCGCGGGTGGAGGAGTTCAAGCTGAAGGAGATGTGGCGCTCACCCAACGGTACCATCCGCAACATCCTGGGCGGCGTGATCTTCCGCGAGCCCATCATCTGCCGGAACGTGCCGCGCCTCGTACCGGGCTGGACCCAGCCCATCGTCATCGGCCGCCACGCCTACGGCGACCAGTACCGCGCCACCGATTTCACCGTGCCGGGCAAGGGCCGCATGACGATCAGGTTCGAGGGCGATGACGGCACCGTCATCGAAAAAGAAGTGTTCAGCTTCCCGGGCGCCGGCGTCGCCCTGGCGATGTACAATCTCGACGATTCGATCCGCGACTTCGCTCGCGCTTCGTTGAACTACGGCCTGAACCGGCGCTTCCCGGTCTATCTCTCGACCAAGAACACCATCCTCAAGAAATACGACGGGCGCTTCAAGGACCTCTTTCAGGAGATCTACGAGGCCGAGTTCAAGGACAGGTTCAAGGCGCTCGGGATCGGCTACGAGCACCGCTTGATCGACGACATGGTGGCATCGGCCATGAAATGGTCGGGCGGATACGTGTGGGCCTGCAAGAACTACGATGGTGACGTGCAGTCCGATACGGTGGCGCAGGGCTTCGGCTCGCTCGGTCTGATGACCTCCGTGCTGATGACGCCCGACGGCCGGACGGTCGAGGCCGAAGCCGCGCACGGCACCGTGACGCGCCACTACCGCGAGCACCAGAAAGGCAGGGAGACGAGCACGAACTCGATCGCGTCGATCTTCGCCTGGACGCGCGGCCTGGCGCATCGGGCCAAGCTCGACGACAATGCCGAACTCGCGCGCTTCGCCGACACCCTGGAGAGGGTCTGCATCGGTACGGTGGAGGGCGGCGCGATGACCAAGGATCTGGCGCTGCTGGTCGGCCCCGACCAGGCTTGGCTGTCGACCAGCGGTTTCCTCGACAAGGTGGACGCGAACCTGCGCGCCGCGATGGTGTGACGGACTCGGCGTGGCGCGGCCGCGAGACTTGGCCGAGCGGTTCAGAGGGCTCCGGGATCGTCGGTTCGCTCGGATCAGCGCCCCTGCGGCGCCGCCGGCCCGGAGGCAGCGCCCGATGCGAGGCCGTTGCGGGTCTGGATGTCCTTGACATTGGCTTGCAGGTAATCGTGCGCGTCGCCGAGGTTGACGGTGGGCTGGCAGCGGGTCTGGCACGCGTAGGTTTCACGATCCA
>JAABUP010008668.1_pt1 | contig 12866 bp, 8 predicted proteins | sample 5559201 | NCBI WGS metagenome assembly JAABUP01 (sample SAMN10711887, study PRJNA513373) | rock metagenome | isolation source: Antarctica rocks | place: Antarctica | reverse complement strand
AGCGATGGCAGCTTGCGTTGTTCGTGGTATCACAAGTCACGAGGACTGTATTTGTTACTCCTAGCTCTCCGTTGGGAATGTGCACGTCCATGTCGAATGAACCTTATCAGAGTCCACTTCATTTATGTGGAGGCAGCTCTTGAACCAGGGTGTTTAGCATCAACGACAGGTAAAACACAAAATACTCATCGTTATTGTTCGGAGATATGTTTGAACGAGAACGGAAGAAATGTTAGTATTTCGTTGAAAAGGACTGAAGAACAGAAAGATTTGGTGCTGGTCTGGAGGGATTTGCCAATTTGCCAATTTGCCGCGCGTGTGTTGCGTCAGCAAGCGAAAATGACGAACCCTTCGAAGATCATCACCAAAAATTTTGGTTAAGCAGCTGTAGGAAACATCCTAATAGTCGCTGTTCACAACCACAGTATGATTCAGCGAAGTTTACTCCGACAGTCGCGAAGAGCTTGCTTGAACCCACGAATTTCTTTGACCGCTGCAAGGACAAGGGCTTACCACTTCCCCCCAGTACGGATATCTGCCCTCCAGATAAGGATAGCACCAAGATGCTACTCGACTGCGGCAGAGGCGAAGGATGGGGCGAGCGCTGAGGCAGCAACTGCCGAAGCACCAGAAGCCAAGGATGAGGATCCTACAAAGCAAGAACTCGAAGCCAAGAACAGAGAAATCATAGACCTAAAAGTTCGCCCCCCATCTCACGTGCCCAAACCTTTCACTCCACCCCCAAACAACTAACCCTCCTTTCCCACAGGACAAATATCTCCGCAGCGTAGCCGACTTCCGCAACCTCCAAGACCGCACAAAACGCGACGTCGACACCGCCCGCTCTTTCGCCATCTCCCGCTTCGCACACGACCTCGTCGAGTCCGTCGACAACCTCGATCGCGCCCTCGGTACAGTGCCTGCCGAAAAGCTAAGCGAAGCGGAGAACAAAGAATTAGTGGATCTCTATGGGGGCTTGAAGATGACGGAGACGATTTTGATGCAGACGTTGAAGAAGCATGGGTTGGAGAGGTTCGATCCGAGCGAGAAGGGGGAGCCGTTTAATCCGAATTTGCATGAAGCCACATTCCAGACGAAGGTGGAGGGGAAGGAGGATGGGAGTGTTTTTATGACGCAGCAGAAGGGGTTTCTGTTGAATGGGAGGGTTGTGAGGGTATGTTTGGATTGCTTGCCTCATTTAAGCTGACAATGCTGACTTTGGTTGTAGGCTGCTAAGGTTGGCGTTGTAAAGAATAGCTGAGCGGCCATGCCATGTTGTGATCACGGATCGTTGGGCCAGAGTCTTAGACGGTTATTGTATAATACTCTTCCCTCCATGATGGGGATTCAAGGCATTTTAGCGGGTATGGTTGTTTTGTACAAATTTCTAGAACTGAAAAAGCTATATACAGCATTTCTTCATTGAATCTTCTGCCCAGATTTATGCCTTCCCTCTCTTACCTCAGCTCAACACCCAGCTTCTCGACAAGCTGCTTTCTCACGTTCTCGTGCAGCTCGTTAGCTTCCTCATTTCGGAGCGTTCGTTCCAAACTTCGATAGTTCATCCGATAGCAAAGACTCTTCCGCCCTGATGCGGGATGCGTGAATTCGTCTGTCAATTTAACGTCCTCCACGAGGTCACCTCCAATGTTCCGGACAATCTCCATCACGTCATTCTCGTGGAAATCCTGAGCGTTGGCCTTCAGTCCACCACCAGCGCTACTACTCGAATTCCGCAGCCAGAAAGACACGTCCTTATAACAAGCTGGGTGTATGGAGAAGGGGACATATGTCTTGATATCCTCAGCGGTCGAGAATTGAGACAGAAAGCGTGGATCCTTAGACCAGAAAAGCCGAATATCGGGTATCGAATACAAAAGCATAGCAACGCGCTCAAGGCCTATGCCAAATGCCCAACCAAGCTTGTCGGGTACGCCAGCATTGATGTAAAGCTCCTGTTTGGTCACTCCACATCCTAAAATTTCGAGCCAGTCTCCTTGCCAGAAGACTTCAAGTTCCCATGACGGGCTCGTGAAGGGGAAATATGCTTCAACCCATCGGACTCGCAGAGGCTCAATTACCGTGGTGCTGACACTCCCAGCAGCTAGAGCGGCTTTCTGAGCTCTCGAGAAAAGCTCTACCACCACACCCTCTAGTGACCTCTTGAGATGCGCTGCGATCGGCTCGACCTCTTCCCGGCTGTGATGCTGAGCCTGCAATGGGTTTCTCTCCGGGTGAATTGTCGGATTGGGATCTTCGACTTTCAAGTTGTGCTTTGGTAGTTGCTGGATCTCAGTCCAGACAGCTTTAGCTATATCTCCTCCTGGGACTTTACTCCGATCCCACATTCTCGCCCCTTCCATCTGGTGGAACACAGGATAATGGCTTCGATCAATCGCATCTCTCCTATATACATCTGCACTGATTGTGTATCCCTCGCTCTTGTTGTCAAGGAATATGTCAGCCTCGTGGGCACTAGTGTGGGTTCTTAGAACAGTGTCCTTGTTGATGTAATATGTGTCTGTGCGACTCCTGCCCGGATGATCTTGGGGGAAGCCAAGGGAGTCGAAGTTCTGCGTCACCGTGACAATTGGATGCAGGTCATTGTAGTGGGTGTAGGTTGGGGAAGGAAAGTTTGATTCAATGACTTGGCGGGTTATGGAGACCGGGTGTGAAGGCTGTAGATGCAGTCTTCGAGGTAGGAATGAGAGGATGGAGGGAGAGACGTTTGTCCACTCGTCCGAAGGATATTTTTTACCATTGTCGTCAGTTGTAGAAGCCTTAGGGACACCTGATGAAATTAGCTTTTCGGACATTTACATGCAGATTTCACACATACCAGTAGATTGACCACGATGTTGGATTGGTGGCTTGACGCCTACCCATCTTTTGGCAATACTCCATGGATGGGTTCCCAACTTCTTGCTCCAGATAAGCCTCACAGCTCTACTTGTCGCGACATGCTTCATGCCAGGTGAATCTACAACGCAAGTCGGGCAGTTCTCCGCAACGGAAGACATTTGCGCGCGGAAATCGCGCAACTACTAGCGCCGTGACCATAAAGTATCATAACTTTCAGATGCTGATGTTTAAGATATCCAGAGCATCCTCGTCCTATAGGACATGTAATGAAATCGTGAGCAACTCAAACCGGTTTTATGCATGCAATTTTCGATCGTTATTAAAAGAAGAGCCACTCGATCTCTAATCAACGTCTACTATTCTTTTTTCGTGTTGCAACCATCGTCTGCTTAGACCTGGGAATAACATAAAGCTCTCACTACCTCTCAAGAGTGACTAAGATGGCAATTCGCTCCACATCTCTGCGCAATGTCACACTCCTTCTGCGCCATCAAATCCGCCGCTGCTACAGTTCTTCAACTTCATCAGTGAATCCAACAGAAGTCTCTCACTTCGATAAGCTTGCTTCAACATGGTGGGATCCATACGGCTCCTCTCGCCTGCTGCATCAGATGAATCCTTTGCGCCACGACTTCATTTCTTCTTGTATCAAATCACAGCCCGACTCTCCAGCCACAAAAAAACGACGATATCTCGACGTCGGCTGCGGCGGTGGCATCTTCGCAGAAAGTGCTGCACGACTCCACGAGACAGAAAGTGTCCTCGCCCTGGACCCTAGCAGTGAAGTAATAGCCGTAGCCCAAGAGCACGCACGGCAAGATCCACTCCTCCTCCAGCCAGGCCGACTCGAGTACCGAAACACCTCCATAGAAGGTCTGCCCAAAGCTGAATCACAATTCGACATCGTCACGCTCTTCGAAGTCATCGAGCACATCAACCAACCTGCTCCGTTTCTGAGATGTTGCCTGCCATTCGTGAAGCCTGGCGGTTGGCTTGTTTTGAGTACGATTGCTAGGACAGGAATGAGCTGGCTGACGACGAAGGTGGTTGCGGAGAATTTGGTGAAGTTGGTGCCAAGGGGGACGCATGATTGGAATAAGTATGTAAATGAACATGAGTTGAGTGAATTTTTTCGGGGGCAGGAGGGGTGGGGAGGGGATATGGCGGTGAGAAGTCAGGGTTGTATGTATGTACCGCTGCTGGGGTGGAGGACGGTGGATGGTGGGGAGAAGTGGGGGAATTACTTCTTTGGGGTGAGGAGAAATCCTGATCGTTGATTGTAGATGGTGGAGGCATATACCCAATGAAGCAAATGAACAAAAGCCTTTCTATTCTGATCCTCATCTGACAACGGGTTGTCTCTCTATTCTAGGCTGAACCCTCACTCTGGGACCCAGCATGCAAAAGCTCTCAGCTGCCTTGAGCTGCCCCAAACGCCTGACGCCTTGCTAAGTCCTCTGCAAATTGAGATCAGATTTCCTCATTTCTTCAAATGCGAGTAGTCCCTCAATACATCCTGCATATGTGTATTCGTAGTCTTTCCACCCCTCCTGGGCTTTTTTGTTTTCTTCGTTTGGCTGGGCATCGCCTTCTTGGCCCCTCTACTCTTGTTGGCGGGCGTCAGACCCTCCTTCTCCAGCTCATCTGCCACTGCCCCAGGCTCTGGAAGCCTGATCTTATGCCACATGATCTTAAACTCCCCGTCTATGACAAACATCAGTGACGGATCGTCTGGCCACACCATCTTGGGGTGGCTGTCCTTCTTGTTCCTCGTCACCAGCAGCTTGTGCTGCTTCTCGAGATCGTCGATCGAGTCCTCCACTCCAGGCCATCCATCCTTCAGTTCCTTAACGCTAAGGCCTTTGAACGCTTGCTGAGCTTGCAGATGACCCAGGATTTGATCCAGTGAGCGAATGTTGTGCGGTGGCCGATACCTGAATGTGGCTTCGCCCCCATCGTTCTTAGCCTCATATTGCACCTTTTCATTATTTATCAGTGCGTGTCCTATATTGTGTTTGTGTGATTTTGATGCAGTATGTAGCGACAAATAGTTGATGATATCGGTAAGTGTCAGTGATGTGCCTTTATTCTTCAGGTGTTCGACCGCATAGGTGACCTGAGTCCTGATGTTGTTCCCGGTGCCTGTATCTGCTGGCTGCGAATATACTATGTTAGGCGGCTCTGGTTGTTTCCGTTTGCGATCGATCAGCATAGATGCGGAGGGGTTTGAGGGTGCAGGCGAAGGGGTGGAGGTCGTGGGAGCTGCGGAGGCACGCCTGTTATCGATTTTGCTCGACGATTGGATGGCGCTGGACTTGAAGGCGTTGATCTGGTTCTGTAGGTACGACATAATGAAGGGCGACCAGCACAGCAGTTTGCAACTTAATGCAAGTTACCTCCTAGGGTTGGTAGTGTGGTAGAGGTGACACAGATGCTTGAGATCAAGAAGGCCGGGAAGGCTTGCCAGTTGATGAAATCCGGGCCCGATCCTAAACAGGAAGCCTGGTGCCGCTAGTCCCAGCGCAGTGTGCCCTGATCAATGAATTTCCGCTAACATTTCGCGACTCCAGGGTGTCCAGGTAGATCTACTCCGTACACCTCAGTCAACACAGCTTCGAACCTTTTTAACACCATGTAAAATCACGCGTCTGACTACGACACTCACCTTAGCCCTCCTTGATGAATTTCATACTCTTTGTGCTGACTCCGAGCCCCGTTCGATCACCACGCCCATCCAGAATTCACAATCCTCCTACCTCACTTGAGTATTGCATGGCTTAGCAAGGGTCGAGGGCGTCAGTGCTCACATCAGCCCCCGCGATGGCAGATGCGCAGCTCGACACAGCTCAGCTGTCGTCGTACTGCTCCTTACCACAGCAATTGATCTCCACTCTTTTGGACATGCCCACAGCTGACCTTGTCCGGACGTTGTTGGAGAAAATATCTGTCAGAGCCCGCGAGTATGGCGAGCTCACATCTGAGAAACTTAGACTAGGGGTGGAGTTGGAGAACGCGGTACGGGGAGGGGAGTCCAAGAGCCGCGTGTTGAAAGGCTCTATCGACAAGGGTCTCAAGGAGGCTGCGGATTTGAGACAGAAGCTACAAGCCGAAGGTAGGCATCGTCCAAAACGTTAGACGTTCAATTGTCTAACAACGGTATGCAGAGAATACCAGGCAGTCCTTGGAGAACGAGCTTCAGAATCTCAAAGACTCTACCTCGGACTTTACATCGGAAGTATCTACATTGAAGTCTCGGATCGAGTCGCTCGAATCGTCTAATCGTAATACCCTCTCGCTCCTCGAATCAAAGTCTACAGCTTATGACAAATTGGGCGAGGAGCTTAACGCTCAACACCAGAAGACAATCGAGCTTAGGCAACAGGTCTCGAGCTTGGAACAATCCGTTCAAAATGCAAACGCTGCATCCACCAGCGCAAAATTCCACGAGCAAGGGTTGCAGCAGGAAATTGAGTCTCTCAAGAGGAACAATGACTGGCTTGATAAAGAACTGAAAACCAAGTCTGGCGAATACACGAAATACCGAAAAGAGAAAAGCTCACGCATCGCTGAACTACAACGCCAACACGACGAGGCTCAAAGCAACACTGATGCCGCAAATCGCACCGAGACGACTTTGCGCAGGAGGCTGGAAGAGCTCAGTCAGAAAGCTGATGATGCCTTCTCTCGGATACAGCAGATGCAAGAGGAGGCTGCCAAGAAGGATCAAGAATTCAGAGTTGAATTAGATGCGGCCACTCGACTGGCCGAACTGACGAGGAATTCGCTCAACACCGAGCGTCAGCGCCAACAGGATTTATCCGCTCAACTAGAAACCGCAAAAGAGGATGCTGCCGAGCAGCTTGGAAGACTCGGCGCTGAGCTCGAAACAGAACATGGAGAACGGGAGACTGCAGAAGCTAAGATCGCCGAACTTGACCTGCAGATCGAGCAACTTCAAGCTGATCTCTCAGCCTCGCGAACTCAAGCATCGGCTTCCGGCGCCCCTCATCATGGCATCAATGGCTTTGCTCCTGCTACTCCCGCTCGAGGCTCATTCACACCTCAAGGCACACCAGGTACACCGCGACCGAAAGGCGGCCTCAGTGTAACCCAATTGTACAGCGAATTAAACAATACGAGAACTGAACTTGCTTTCGAGAAAAGCCGAAATGAGCAGCTCGGGACCGCCTTGGACGAGATGGTCCAAGATCTGGCGACTCGCCAGCCTGAGATAGAAGAGTTACAGGCGGATCATGGCCGTTTAGAATCGGAAGTAGCTGAGTTGTCATCGCTCGTGGAAATCATTGGAAAGGAACGAGACCAAGCCTCAAAGGAGGCGAAGAAGTGGCATGGTCAGATACAGGCCAAAGCGAAGGAAGGCGACGTACTTCGCCAGCAGCTTCGCGACCTCAGCTCCCAGGTGAAGGTATTCCTCATGGAAGATCACCTTCGCGACCAGGGCCCCGACGAATTTAGCGCAGAGGGACGAGCACAGCTTGAACGCTTAGCCCAAGGTCAACTTGATGGGGAGGCTTTAGAAGGGGTGACGGACACAGACCGCCTTATAAGTACACAACTGGTCACGTTCCGGAACATAGCTGAACTCCAAAATCAGAACACAAATCTGCTCAAAATCACCAGACAGCTTGGGGAACGAATGGAGCACGAGGAGGCTGTCCGATTGCAAACAGAGAACACCCGCAACTGGGACGATTTACAACAGAAGTATGAACGTTGCAAGGACGAGGTGAAGTCTCTGGTGACCCAGTCGCAAAGCTACATCCGCGAGCGCGATATGTTCCGACGCATGCTAGCCCATAGAGGCCAGCTCCCAGCAGGCTCAGACATGAATTCGATGTTCGGCGAGTCGATCAACGGAGATGGGCCGGCAACGCCAACAAGCGGCGGTGTCGTGAAAAGCGTTGAGGACTCTCCACCAGCGAAAGGCCTTGCTGACTACGCCAAGCTGTATAAAGACATGCAACAACATATGGATGCTTATCGGAATGAGGCTGCCACTGACCGTTCAACTCTGAAGGAGCAAGTCGACGGTCTCTCCAGAATGAACGGCGAATTGCGAAGCGAAGTCGTGCGCAGTAATAGCCAAGTCACTCTTGCCCATGAACGCTATGAAATGCTCCAAGCCAACTATGGGATGCTTAAGAATGAAAATTCGGAGTTGCAGAAGAGATCTCACGACCTATCAGATCGCGCCAGTAAGCAAGAAATGCGGGTTCAGCAAGTTGCCGAGGATCTAGTCGAAGCCAAGGGTCTCATTGACAGCATGCGCAACGAGAGTGCGAACCTCAAAGCGGAGAAGGACTTCTGGAAGACCATTGAGAAGCGAATCACTGAGGATAACGAAAACCTTCTGAACGAGCGTGGTAGGCTGAACGCACTCAATGCTAATCTTCAAAACCTCCTCAATGAACGAGAGCACTCGGATACCGAGGCCCGCAGAAGGCTGCAAACTCAAGTTGATAATCTCGAGAAGGACTTGCAATCAACAAAGACCAAGCTTTCCGAAGAGAACGAAGAAAACAAGAGGAACTCTCAACGGCGCGAGTACGACCAGGAGCAGAGCCAAAAGAGGATCGATGATCTGGTCTCCAGCCTTGGTAGCATCCGCGAACAGCTCGTCGCTGCCAATACCACCAAAGATCATTTGTCGTCCAGAGTCGATGAATTGACCAACGAGCATCGGAGTGCTGAGGAGCGGGTCACTATCTTGCAGCCGACCCCATCGTCTCGCCCACATATCGCTAATCGTGAAACGGAGCAACATGCGCCGCCCAATGACGAGGATACAGGCCTAAGCCGGGAGCAGGAGTTGGCAGTCCAAGTTTCTGAGCTCAAGCGCGATCTCAACTTCGCCAAAGCTGAACTTGAGAACGTCAAGGGTCAAGTAGAGCAATATAAGGAGATCAGTCAAGCTTCAGAAGAGGAGTTACAAAGCTTGAACGAGACACAAGACCTGTACCGGCAAGCGATGGACAAGCTTATTGAAGAGAAGGATGCCAAGATCAGAGATCTGGAGCAACGCGTGGAGGACACCACAACAGAGCTGGCTTCCTCCAATACGGAGCTTCTGGATCTTCGCAACGAACAAGCGGAGAATGGTCGACGCCTGGACGAACAACGGAGATCTTTCGAAGCAGAGCTTGCACAGATTAAAGATCAAGACGAGCGCCATGCAACCGAAGCCAAATTCTCTCAGGAGGATCTCAAAGCGCAGGCTGAAATTGCCCAACAAGCGCAGCAAAACTATGAGAGCGAGCTGATCAAGCATGGGGATGCCGCAAAGGCGTTGCAAAAGGTACGATCTGACTATAACGAGCTCAAGCTGGAAATTGCAGAATATAAAACGGAAGCCGAATCTGCCCGTACGAGTCTTAGCCAGAGTGAGGAAAGCTGGACAGAGTCTCGAAATCGATATGAGAGTGAGCTGGCGGAGCTCAGAGCTGGGCGAGAGAACCTGACAGCTCAGAACAATCGCCTCCACCAGCAGCTTGATAGCGTCACGTCGCAAATTTCTAACCTGACTAAACGAGCCTCGGGCGATGGCGAAGCCCCAATCGAGGATGCCCCAGGATCTAGTCTTGATAACCTACAAGAGGTCATCAAATATCTTCGACGCGAAAAGGAGATTGTCGATGTCCAATTGGAGCTGTCCGCGCAGGAAGGAAAGCGGTTAAAACAGCAACTTGACTACACACAAATACAGCTAGATGATACTCGTCTACGATTGAATCAGCAAAGACGACTGGAAGCGGACAATGAGCGCTCGAGTCTGGACCACAACAAGCTGATGGAAACTATCAACGAGTTGAATACATTTCGGGAGTCAAGCGTTACTCTGCGCGCGGAGAGTCGACAAGCCCAGGCTTCGCTTGCTGCACGGAGGAAGGAACTCGAAGAACTCACCGCCCAGATCGAGCCTCTAAAGGCTGAGATCCTTGAACTTAAGAATGAGCGTGAAACCCAGGAAGGCGAGATGAAGCTTCTCAAGGAAAATTCGGACCGGTGGCAGCAGAGAGCCCAGAACGTTCTTCAAAAATACGACCGTGTCGATCCTGCTGAGTTGGAGGCGCTGAAGGAGCAAGTGAAGACACTAGAGGCCGAGCGCGATGGATTGCTATCGTTGAAGCAGAGCTTGCAAGAACAGGCTGATAGCGCATCAAGCCAGATAACCCAAGTCCAGGATCAGAGCAATAAAAAGATCGAGACGATGAGAGCCAGTCTCACTGATCAATTCAAGACGAGGTCCAAGACTTTGTCGGACAGGATTAAGGAACAGAATACTGCGCTCCAGACCGCTGCTAGCGAGAAACAGGATCTTGAGCAGCGAATTGCCGGACTATCAGACCTACAGAAGGAGCTTGACATGGCAAGATCAGATCGAGACGCAGCGATTGAGAAAGCTGGTTCGCAGCCCGCCACAGCTGACTCAGAGATGCACGATGGTAGTGAGGAGGGGCAGGTTGAGGAAGGCGGGCAGTCAAAACCGACACAAGTAGACTTGCCCACTGTGCAAGACAATCTTACAGCAGCCGAAGCTCGAGCAGATCAGGAGGCGTCCGAGTCAGCTAATCTTCGAGCTCAATTGGAAGCATCCGGGACAAGGCTTACCGAGCTTGAAAAACAGATTGTAAGTTTACCAAAAGCCTTACAGCGGTTGTCCGTTGCTGACATGAAAACAGGACGAACTGCACCACAGCATTGAAGCCTCCAAAACCGAAGTGAGTCAGCTGCAGAGCGTACAGCAGCTGCAGGCAAGTGTCCCAGCCAACGGTGAGACGGAGCAGCGGATGCAACAATTGCGCGAAGACCTTGCGCAGGCCCGAAAAGAAGCTGAGGATCTTCGGACTACTGCTTCTGTCAATGCCTCTCTCGCTAGCGCTCCTACAGAAGATGGCTCCAAGTCAGTTGCCGACCAAGTTGCCGAACATGTCGAGGCTGTGCGTGTCGAGTTGGAGGCACGGCATAACGAGAGAATGAAGCAAGCTGATGAGACGCTGGCAAATCGTACAAATCAGATGAAGGCCAACCTATCCAAGAAGCTCACCGACGGCAAGACTCAGATCCGGCAAAGCCTTAGCGTAGAGCATGAACAAACTGTTCAGGCGCTGAAGACGGCTCATGAGCAAGACTTGGAACGACTGAGAACAAGGCACAAGGATGAGCTCGACGAGCTTCGAAAGCTTGTGGAAGGCTCGAGCAAAGTCACCGAAACTTCGGACGGAGCTTCAGATGTCAAGGCAGAAGGCAAAACACCTCCTGGTCCTTATCAGCCTTCAGAAGCGGAAGCAAAAGTCTTGGTCCAGTCAAATGAGATCGTGAGAAGCATCCTCAGGCAGAACGTGTTCAAACAGGTTACCAAAGCCAGGGAGGAGGTTTCCACAAAATTAAAAGAAGAGCATGAGATGTCATTGGCTGAAGTTCAGACCAAGGCTGATTCTACTAAAGCACATGCGGTATTGATGGAGGGGAAGAAGAATGCTCTTCAGATCAACATGGCCACCAACAAGTTCAAGGTTGCACAATTTAAAGTCGATCTAGTCCAGAAATCGGCTCAGGACACTCCACAGAAGCCCGTTGCAGAAGTTTGGACGAGCGTGAAGGATGCGAAACCACCTCCAGCCGCTGCCCCACAGCCGCAACAAAATGCTTCTCAGCCTCCAAAGCCGGCTGTGGCAAATCCATTCGGGCAGCCGACGCCAACCCCTCAGAATGCTGGCCAGCAGAAGCCACTACAGGGTAATGTGCAGGGTCTACCTTCGGGTATCTCCACCTTTGGTCGTCCGACTCCTGCGGCTCCCGCTCCTCGTGTTGCATCACCAACTACACAGCAAAGCCCCCAACAAAAGCCTGCCCAGCCCAACGCACAGGGTCAACCGTCGGGTATCTCGAATTTTGGACGACCAACTCCGGCAGCTCCTGCCCCTCCGATCGCATCACCCACTACGCAGCAGAGTCCTCAACAAAAGCCCCCACAAGCTCAGCCGGCAGGAGATTCCCCTAACGGCAACCAGCGCCTACCTCTGCAAACAGCACCATTTCAGCACATACAGCAGAAGCCTACTCAACCCACAGGCTCTGCCAACCATCATCCTAATGCAGGTACCGGACCAGGTGCTTTGAGAGGCCTGCAACAGTCAGGTCTGCCAGTCGCTAGAGGAGGCTCAGGAGGAGGCTCAGTGCGAGGCAATCCCAATCCTCGAGGTCGAGGCTCAGGTATTGGTCGAGGTGGCCCTCCGATCAATACGAATCAAGCCCAGGGCCAGCAAGGACGGGGCAGTCCTGTGAGTGGTGGATTGAATGCTGGGGCCAAGCAATTTGTTCCAGGCAATAAGAGACCAAGAGATGAGTCTCAGGAGGGGCAGCAGAGCGATGGGAAGAGGATACGAGGAGGTGGTGCTGGGTCGTAGATGGACCTTGATCGAATGAGGTTCACATTCGAAGATACCACCGCAAGGCGTTCAAAGGTGGTTATTTACAATGCATGTGCGAAGGACATAACTCAAGCGCACTCCGAGATGAGGCTTTGCATATCATGCTGAGAAGCTATCTTCTCTCGGGATTTTGTACATAGTTTGCATTGCTCATACCAACGCGCATATCTATCAAACATCTCGTTTTCGGACTTGACACTATGCAACGATCTAGACCCAATACCCAAGCCTCTTAGAGAAGTCACATAGAGCAAGAACCTACCATTCTCCACTCCACAACTCCCGACATGGCGACCCGCCCAGCCATCCCCAATCGCTCTTCAGCCTCCAGACCCGCAGGCCCGCCCCTCCAATCTACGCCTACAACCCTCATCTCTGCCTCTGCCACTCTGGTAGGCGGTTATCCCATCACCCTCGGCCCGAAATCCATAATTCAAATACGTGCCCATCTCTCTTCAGCCCACGGCCCCCTAACCATCGGCGAAGCCTGCATAATCAGCGAGCGCACCTCCATCGGCGCCCTCTCACCTCCTCCTCAATCCCCCGACGCAT
>JAABUP010008667.1_pt1 | contig 12869 bp, 12 predicted proteins | sample 5559201 | NCBI WGS metagenome assembly JAABUP01 (sample SAMN10711887, study PRJNA513373) | rock metagenome | isolation source: Antarctica rocks | place: Antarctica | reverse complement strand
CGGCAAGTTGAGTCAAGATGTAAGCAGAATCTTTGATCGTCCTGGAGAATGGTCTAACCGTGTCTTGCTTGCACGAAGCAGGAATGATGGCATCTCGAGACACTAGGCCCGTGGTCGGCTTCAATGCTACTACGTTGTTTCTCCCGGCCGGATTCATTACGATTCCGTCAGTCTGGCACATCAAAGGGATTAGTCGGCTCCAAACATGGATAAGGATCTAGAGGGCTTAATGTGGCTTCTCGCCTCAGTCTCCAGGGCGGCGAATGTCAGTCCTAGAGCGGTGCTTACAGCAGAGCCGGTGCTGCTCCCTGATGCTTTCATGTTGGGGCAATAAGGCCCTGTGCACTTCCCTCCCCGAGGACTCCATCCGGCGCGGGGATTGTCCCACCTACAATCAACCCAAAATGTCAAATTCATGTTTCCAAATTATGTTGCTACGGCAGCATGATGCCACCTGACCATAGAAGAATTTTGTGCAAGTTTGGCTCCTAGCAAGGCAAATGATCCGGTATTGCGCTCTTTTGCTCCATCGTGGCTACGTCGTCCTTGAAGAGGTAGGCATACCATACAGCCGGCTTTGATCCTATTAGCAGCAAATGCAATTGAAGTTGCGGTAGGATTTTGTAATCTTCGTTTCTGCTTCGTCTTCCCTTCTTTGTCCTCGGGAACATGTAAAGCCCTAGGCTCTATTTCGAAATCCGAAAGACAAGCCTCGTCGACGTGCTTAATTCTAGCTAGGGAGAATCTGATTAGTTAGGCTGATCTCAAAGTCCCAGCGTCGGACCAGCTGCATTCTCGTTGATTGTCATGTCAATGACCAAAGGAAAGCTCCTGGCAACATCTGCTGAGCAGACCCACTTCCCACCAGAAACTGCCACGCTCATCATGGTGGCAGAGAACAACATTTGTGGCGCAAGCATATCGACACAGACTCTAGAATGTCTGCACTGCATCAATGTGTTTGGTACCCACCCAATCAGTAGGTAGCTTTCGAATTAGTCTGACGTCAAGGCCATTCAAATCGCGAATTGGGCGCGTTCTCACACTTCACGCGGGATGAAGAGCGCTAGTGTAGCTCTGTCCTAACATCTTCCACTCGCATTGAGGCATTCATAAGCCTGCGTCCCAATATCACACTGACCTTGGAGCCATTCATTTACAAACCTCTTACCTTTTGCATCCCCTTTGGCCTGCCCTTTTTCCCAAGCTCGCTACTCACAATGCCTCCCCGCAAAAGCAACGTCTCCCAAATATCAGCCACGGACCCCGAAGGAGGAGGTACACCACTGAAAGAACGCGACGGCATCAACATTGAGGTACAAACCAATTCTTCCCGCATTTGCCAACTCAAACTCTCTCTTCACACTCGAGGGGCTTTTCGAAATCTGTCTCCCATTGGACGCTCCCATCATTCTAATTCCCACCAGGATCTCTCCCTCCCCCGCACAATGGTCCAACGACTCGCAAAAGGCGTGCTACCCCCAAATACAAGCCTCCACAAAGACGCGATCCTGGCAATGAGTAAGGGTGCCACAGTATTTATAAACTATTTAGCACAAGCGTAAGTCCCCAAACCCCCTCAACTTCCAACGCCATTATCCAAAACCCCCACTCTCCAGCGCCAGCACCTCCACCACAAACGCGAACAAGCGCACCATCCCGCCCCCCGCCGTCCTTGAAGCCCTCGTCGACCTCGAATTCGAATCTTTCGTCCCTCGCGTCGAAGCCGAGCTGCAGAAATTCAATGAGGTGCAGGTTGGGAAGCGGAACGAATATCGGCGGAAGGTCAAGGAGGGGAAGATGGGGGAGAAGGGGGAGGCAGGGAGGCAGGGGGATGTGATGGGGAGTAGTGGGGATGGCGAGGAGGGAGATGAGGGTGCGAGGCCGAATAAAAGGGTCAGGAGGGAGAGTGGGGATGAGGGTGCAGGTGGGGGCGTGGGTGTCAATGGTGGGATTAGTGGGGATGGGCATGAGCAGTTGATGGTGCAGGATCCCTATCCCAACGGCGAAGAAGCCGAGGAAGACGAGGATGAGGAGGAGGGACCGGGAGGAGACGGGGGCGGGGAAGAAGACGCCGATGAGAGTTTGCGGCAACGGGAAGTAGAGGAGGAAGAGGAAGGGGAAGAGGAAGAAGAAGAGGATGATGAGGATGAGTATCCGGATGAGGGGAGGAGGTTGAGTTCCGTGGAGAGGGAGGCGCATGAGGGGAGGAGTTTGAGGGATGAGGATTCGGGGGGTCAGGGGAGTAGTGCGGAGGAGGAAGGGGGGAGTGAGGTTAGTGATTGATGAGTGAGATGGTAGAGATGGATTTGTCATGGTACGCATGGAGACTGCGTCCATTGGATGAAAAGGAGGCGAAGCACTCGTGCACCTGTCACTCGGAGGTACAATGTAATTTTGGTCATGAGCCCATATCTTTGACATTTGTGTCAGACTTATATTACATGGCTCATACAACTATTAGATACAAACCGATGTCTTTGAACACCATGGTCATCTTATTCCTTTATGACCTCTTCGCCTCCCTCTCCAGCCCCATCATCACCCCATAACCCTTCAATCCTAAATTCCTCCGCCCACCCCTTCACAATCTCCTTCTGATCCCCTCTTCCTTTCTCCACCTCCTTCGGGGCCTCCATCCACCCCCTAATCCTCCCATCCCGCCAGTCCATCAGCACGCCCATAGCCGCACTCTGCAGATTCGGCACACCCCCCTTCCCCAACCTCCCCCTTTTCCTCGCGACTTGGATCAAGAAATCGTTCGTTATGTCACCATTGGCGCCTGAGGGGACGAGAGTCGAGGGGGGAAGGGAATATTGTTCTAGAAGCGGAGTGAGGGTTGCTTGGGAGCGGGAGAGACGGTGGAGAAGAAGCGTGATGGCAGGGATGGGGTCGGTGATGGCTGCGGGGGGAAGGGCGGAGAGGAGTATTAAGTTTGCTTCGTTTAATTGCTTTTGGGAGAGGTTTGGAGGAGATTGGTCGTCGGCGGCGGTCGTGGATGATGATGGGAAGACGATACCAGGGGAGTCGAGTAATTTTAGTTTGTTGTCGAGTTTGACTTCTCGTAATGCGGTGGTGACGCCGGCTTCTGCACCCACGGGAGCAGCAACATTGCTGTTACGAGAGGAGCCTAGCCGTGATGTGAGAGCGTTGATCACTGACGACTTGCCAACGTTTGGGTAGCCGACTATGCCGACTGTCGTACTGCGTTTTAATTGTTTGGAAGAGGCGTAGGATTTCAAAGCACGCAGAAGCGTTTCACTTGTGCCTCGTACGGTCAGGGCTTTGTGGTCGAATGTGCGAGCGTTGGGAGCAGGAGTGCTGGCTCTGAGAGGGAGAGTGGGGGAAAAATGACGGAGGTGGGTGAGCCATGCTTTCAGCACTGGTGGAGGAACAAGATCGACTTTGTTCAGTATGAGAATTAGTCGTTTCGACCCAGCATCCGCTGCCGTAATTTCTCGTTCAGTCTCCCGTGAACGAGTACCGTTAGGATCCCGGGCGTCGAGAACGTAGAGTAAGATATCGGAGCTAGAGAGAACCTGCTTGAATACTTTGTCGAAGGCACGGCGAGAGGAATCGAGAGTCTGCGGTCCAGAGGTGGGAAGAGCATTCGAAGGGGCTATATCGATGCCACCATCTTCTGAGGGTTCGTCTTCGTCCATTCCGTCACCTTCTTCATCTGTACCATTGTCATATTCTGCTGCTCGGGCACGGGCGGATGCTAACAGAGCAGACATGGGGTTTGTTGAGTCTGCTGGTTCATCTTCGTCCATAGATTCGTCGAGGAGGTCTGAGAGAGCTTCTTCTTCGTCATTGAGACCGTCTTCTATAAGATCGTCTTGGTCGGCTGATACAGCAGCTTTCGTGGCCTTGGCTTCCTCCCTTCTCCTCTGGAACTCTTCCTCCTTCAATCGCTTCTTCTCTTCGATTTCATGCAGGATTCGGTCTTTGTATGGGAAAAGATTTGGTATGCCAGGATCTTTCTTCAGACGTGAGCGCCATTGTGGATTCTACGCTCTTTGTGAGTTACGTTCAATTTACTACAAGCATGTAATCGTACAATTTTGGCGAGCTTCCTCTGCTTCCGCTGTTTTGCTGCGCTTGCTTTCTCAATTTTGTGCCTTAATCGCACTGGCGTTCGCTTCGACTTTGGCTCTGCCGGTGTTCAGCTTATTGCTACCATATCGACATGGGAATTTATTACTTCCTGGCTTCGTCATAGCAGCGGTGTCTTCGGCCACCTGAAGTTGCAGCTGGTCTGATGAATGTCAGCTTCGAAAAAAACCCTGTGTGGAATGCCGAACTTGTGCCGAGGCAGCTATTGGGACTTAAGGCTTATCTTTAATCCGACAGCTGACCATTCGATTTCGGGCTAGTCACACGAACGAGACGAAATACAACTCGGTTGCTTAGAGGTGACTTCTTGAACTCTATTTCTCTCTCACACCGAACTTCACCGATAGCAAAGCCCAGGACTTGTCTTGCTTGAAGACGCATGCTGATTGACGTGGCTACTGGGATCTGATTTTGACTTTCAAAGCTACATGGTCACAGGAGTATCCCGACACTACTATTCCTTCGTCATCCGAGTCTGCATAATGAGGTAGAGCGTGACGATTCAACGTCCATCGCATAGAGTTATTGTTGAGGATCTGCAACCGTCTTCCGTAGCAACATAGAAGAACCAGGTAGGGGTGGTTCCATTGTTCATTTCTCCCACGTGGATTGCAAATGATCAACAAGCTACAGGAAATAGAAGACGATGATAGATTCGTTCTATGTCAAATTTCACTTATGAACCGTCACCGTAACGCAGGGTAATTTTGTTCAGGTTTCGGTCCTCACCATGCCTTCATCCGAAGAGCCTCCAGCCTTCACTGGTAGACCTGAGAAACACACTTTTGCTGCGGTCCTCTTTGATATGGACGGCACTATAGTCGACTCGACAGCTGCAATTGTCAAGCATTGGCATAAGTGGGTCTTCTGCCCAGAAAACATTGCAAACCCACTTCACTTCTCGTGCATTTAAGCTTACCTGATGTTCTGCAGAATCGGTAAAGAATTAGGGGTGGACCCCGCCTTGATACTGCAAACCTCGCATGGACGGAGGTCGATAGACATGTTCCAACTTTTCGATCCAAGTAAGGCGAATTGGGAATGTCAGTGGACTATGATGATATCCATTGCGGTCGTCGGCTGAAGTTCCGTAGATGTCAGTCATGTTGAGGGCTTGATACCCAAAGAATTCGGTACCGACGCTGTTGAGGTCCCTGGCGCTAGAACTTTGCTCGCATCTCTCGAAGAGGCCGGGGTTTCCTGGGCAATCGTGACTTCCGGTACACGGCCTCTAGTTACCGGGGTAAGGGACATTTCTGTCTTACCGTGTCAGTATCAGTTTAGTCCCATCTGCATGACACCTTAGCCAATCGTTCCCTGCGAATCGCTTCTGCGCTATGGAGATGATTTGGCCCTCGTATCCTTTACCTGGATGAAACAAAAGCTGAGCCCAGACCCTGTCAGTGGCTCGATGTCATGCACCTTGCTCATCCCCAGAACATGGTCGTTGCGGAAGACGTAAGCGCTGGGAAGCCCGGTGGGATTTCACGAAGCCCAAAGTGCGAGATCCTGTCGCTAATTCGTTGTAGATCCAGAATGCTATCAACTCGGAAAGCAAAGACTGGGTCTAAGCACTGAGGCTGACGTCCTCGTGATTGAAGATTCCCCGGCTGGCATATCCGCTGGCAAGGCTGCAGGTTGTCAGGTCCTTGGGCTCGCAACCACGCACAACATCGCGCAGCTCAAGGCTGCTTCGCCGACCTGGATTGTCGAGGATCTTGGCAGTATCAGACTCGTCGGCGAGGATTCGGCCGTTGGGGCATTGAGGATGGAAATATCAAACACCCTAGAGGTGTAGATGCGCGATCTCCCGAGGGTTCGTCCTGCGAGAAGGCTAAGGGGCTACGGCGGACCAGTGGGGGAAATCGATGAGGCCAGACGCCATCTAGATTGGGGAGCGTCACGACAGTAGTCTTGGCAGCCGGCATGTTGTTGGTGCTGCTGGATCGTCGTCAGGGAGGGAACAGAAGCGCGACGACGCTTTCACATCAACCGGAATGGGGAATCGCAGGAAGTGCAAGCTTTACGCTATACCGTATTGGGACTGTCGTAATTTTAGACTCTGGCTGGTTCTGGGCGAGAATGTGGTCGATCTTGGCGAGGGGTGCAGAAAGGGGCAAGGATCAGCGCGTGCTGTCTCTGACGTTGATGATCAACGATTTTATCTCTGGTCCTCCCGATGATGCAGCATAGATGCGACGAATGACGGTCAAATGCCGCCCCTCTGGATGTTCCAACGGCCCTTGCGTTGCTGGTTGAAGGTCTGGCGGTTGGGCACACCGTTTGTGACACGCGCTGCTTTCTTCGCCCTAAGCCTGTGGCGTCCTTTAGAACAGCTGAACGTCGAAGCTTCGAAAATTGCCGTGGATACTTCCACCATTCCTGCCTACCAGAGTCGAGCAGAGGCCACAGATGCCTCGGGGGCTGTCCATGCCCATGGGGAAATAGCATCCTGACTTTGGCGACAAACGCGACGCCAGAAGATCGTGTCTGTGTGGCATGAAAGCTTCCAAATTGTCACTCAGGTACCAGCAGGCCGAGTGGCTTGCATGTACGTCGTAGGCATGGTGCGTATGCAAGACTTGGCCAGTACCGACTGCCTGCCTCGAACCTAGGTTTTGACGTGTGTGAGGCTGTCTCACTGGTCACCACGACACCGAAGCCTGCCCCGTATTCTCCTTCGCTGCAGATCTGATGATCCCCGATGATCAGCGGGGGATGAAAATCATCCGACAGAGGCTCGATCAGTCTGCATCATCATGATCTCCACCACCGATTGCATTATCGTACCGCCATCCACCAGCGACATGTACCGACCCAGAGAATCAAGTTGCCGGTGCGTGCGCGTAGGCACATGAGAGACGTCGAGGGGGTGGAGACAATGACTGTGAAAGGTGCGACCATTTCGCTACCGGGACTGTGGGAAAGATAAATGCTCCGCACAGCCACGAGTGCAGTCGCCGTCTGCAGTCAGGGTGCCCAAGAATAGGCCTGCATTCATCTGGCACCAGTAGCGAGCGGCCAGCGCTTCTTCTTCGCTCGCCACCACGACGCCATGGGGACGAACACGAAAGTCAGGGAGAACGTGGGAGTAGAGTCGCAGTCGGTAGAGGCTCTTATGTCGAAGCTATTTCTATCCGAATTGTCATGAGTTAGATGTATGACCTGGCAAGGGTCGAGTCTTAGAGCAAAGGCAAAAATAGAGCACGCGCTGGACCGTGATTGCGGCCAGGGGCACCCTCGTGGCATGGCAGCCCTGACAGATCTGAGCCCGGCCGATTGCGCCGCGGAGAGTATCAATTGGCATGAAGTGCACGACAGGAGTGACGACAGGTCGCAGATAGATGAACATCGCGTAGCGGCAGAGACAGAGGCAGCGACCAGCTGTCGCTCGAGTGGTGACCCCAGATCTGGCACCTCTGCTGCTTCGTTCTCGCACCGTCAGGCACACGGGTCTGCAAGTGTCATGTCCTCATGCCATTCTCTGGCGCGCGCTCATGCTGCACGCCGCCCACCAGACACATCGCTCGGCGACCCTCCCTGGGATGGTTTGGGGTGATTTGGGGTGATGCAGGTGCCAGAGGCAATCCAAAACTTGATTTGCACGGGTCTTAAGCTCTGGCTCCCCGAGCAGCTGCTGAGGCACTTGGCGCTCCCCGTCACACGCTAATAGTTGCGCTATACCGCAAGTGGGACCCCCCCTGTCGACGCCATTGCCGCCCCGCGACGCTAGACTGGGAAGCTTGCCAGAGCTTTTTCGCCCTCCCAAGACTGTCGACTCTAAGTCTCTATTCCACCGGATCGTCTAATCGCTCATCCTTCTTTTCATCGGAACCCCATCCAGCTCCCTGGTAACTCCCTCAACTGCCTTTCTTTCTCTCCTTCTCTCCTTCTCCCGACTTCATCACACTCGCTCAACCTCTCGTCCACTCTCCCTCAATCACATCACGCTCGCTTCCAGCTTTCCCTCCCTCGCGCTCTAAACTCTTAAACTCTTAAACTCTCGCTCGCCCCTTCACCTTTGGCCCCAGGACTCGAGCCGCTCGAACCACCAACCCTCCAATCTTCACACATCTGGCTCGCTACAGCTTCGATCGACCACAGCACTGACGCGGCGTTTTTCTACGCTCGCCCTCGGTGACCTGTACTGGACCCTGAGTGCGATCGGCTTCCTGGGACGCACGCTTGGCTCCTGGAAAGACGAGTCCTGCTTCAGAACGAGCATTCGAAACCGCTAGAGCGTCCACTTCATTGTCTTCAAGTCTCGCCACACGCAGTCATGATCAACTGATGTACGATGGAGTACGCACAGTACAACCACACTGAGTCCGAGTCAATGTTTCCTCCTGCAGACCCAGCTCATCAGATCCCATCGACATTTCCGTTGGATCATTCCCATCCATTCCAGGCCATTGACGGTGGAGCAATGGGCTCCTCTTGTGGGCCATATGACGAGAGGCAAGGGTACCACGGGTACGGCATGACTGCCGCAGAGGAGGGTGGAGATGCTACCAGAGGTCCTCGCCTCACGCAAGAGCAGCTGGCCCATTTGGAGGGGGAATTTGCTCGAAATTCCAAGCCAAACACTGAATACAAGAAAGGCCTGGCCGATCGTATGGGCGTGGAATTGGCGAAACTCAACGTAAGTTACTGCAATGCTCCTGTCACATTCTTTGTTGAAATCTTGTAACAGAATTGGTTTCAGAATCGACGAGCTAAGGCAAAACACGAGGGTCACGCTCAGCAGCGGTCTGATCGATCGTTTCGGGAGGCTGTCCCCCCTTTTGGATCCACACTCCTGGATTATAATAGGATTTCCGGATCACAGAATTCCGGCTATTACTCTTCTCCCGAACAGGCTCCAGTGATGTCTGATGATTTAGGGGCCCTTGTTGAGTTCGAGTGCCTCAACGACGCTCCTCTGCAATACTGCCATGAACATGATACCCTATCAAGCAGCCAGAGCTTCGACACCTCTACCACGTTGCAGCACGACCTCTCTAATACAATGAACACGGATTCGTACGACCCATGGTCGTCGAACAATCTTTATGGTGACGCCAAGGCGCCCATGTCTTCAGTCCAAGTCCACGAGATTGATTCTCTGGGAATGGTTTCGGCCTCTCCGTCCGGCCATTCTTCTTGCGTTGATTTCGGGCTTGGAAACGCCCAATGGACTCACCCACCGATATACCAGAATACGGCTGGCGGTCAACTTGTTGGCAACCCGTCATCACAGTCTTTCGGGACGTCGCCATCCGAAGAAGGCGAACATGCCAAGTTTATTACACCACCACAGGAGACCTCGCCCCTGCCTCGACCAAATCAGGGGCCTTTCCAGCACGATCGTCAGGCGTCAAATTCTTCAGAATTGGCAGAAAACCTCGACACGGTACACATCCAGACATCACAGGCTGGTCTCGGTCTTAATGCGAACTCGGCCTATGTGTCTGGCCCAAACGCAAATAGTACTACCGGACTTCTCACACCTGAAGTCAGTCCCGATACAATTGCGCCAAAGCTTCCTTTCCCATCTACTCATGATCTCGCGTCAAGGCGAAAGCGCCCACGACCAGCAGCCCTTCAACCAGACTCAAATCGAAGCGCGTCTTACGCAGGCCCAATGACCACGTCTCCACATCTCCGAATATCACCTCCTGGCTCTGGCAAAATGTCACCGGTCCGTCGCATTAAGTCACAGGGTAACAATTCGAATGTCATAGCAGGGCGTATCAAGAAACCAGGAGCGACGACCGCACAGATATCGCCTCGCAACCTTGAATCATGCTTCAAAGTAGCTGAACCCCAGTCTAGTATGGACCTTGATGCACACAGACGTCAATCTTCGGGCGCTAATGGTAACTCGCTGACCGCGCTTTCGCCGTCAACTATGCTTAATCGTCGTCAAGGGACCTGGCCTGAATCTCCTTCTCATACTGCTTTGCCCTCTTCTTCCTGGGACAAAAGCCTTAATAACAACAATATGCCTTACGCCACTTCACCCCCAGACTCTCATTGGCATCCATATCAGTCTGGTCAATCAAACATAAATATGGCCATTCACCCTCCCCAACCGGAGTATTCTCAGCAATTTCCCCATCATTACCCTCCACAGTCTGCGCCGTCACACGTCACGACCTTTGAGGTCGCCTCTATGACGCCAGAGAATTTTGGTGTCAATTGGTTAAACCCACCTATTCAATCTGAGCCTTATCGTGATGATACTAGACTTCAAGGGCCGTTTCGACCAACTCATTTACAACATCACGGTCACAGTGGACCGTTCAACTACTACCAAGCGCCAGGTCCCTCATTTCAGACATACGCTCCCCACATGGGATCATTGCTGTCATTCCCACCATGCCTTAACAGGCCGCCTACTCCACCTCACAAAGCCCTTGAGATCAAGGTCGAGACTGGTCCACCTCCTCCGAAAGAAATGGTGCAGACCTCGCAAGACCGAAAGGAGTACACCTTTGAAAATAGCTTCGCTGGCGACCCTCACTTTCTGACCGGCTCTAAGAAGTGAATTCTCATCTCCAGCAACATCACTGCATGTCCTCTGAGAGGACTGCTGTAAACAACTCATCGTTCTCCCCCACTGATCTATCGATGCTTTGATCTGCACTATGAAGCGGATATCTGCTATCTGATCATGTACGAATACGATTTCTCGTCAAGACCGATTTGGTCTCTAGACACCTAATACAATAATACTAATACCGACCCCATTGGTCTCGCGCAACGCTTGACAGTGTCTGTCACGGCGACGTATTTCCAATATACGCTTCTTTTGTTTTTGCATATAGACGACAGGCCAGGCAACGATGCGCTATTGTGTTTCGATAATCTTGTGATGAAGCATCAGCTCCATAGATGAGCATGGGAAAGGAATACCCCTCGGGAACTTGGAAAAAGGGGAGCATGCAGGCGCTCGTTCTTGGATTCTTTTTGAACCGGAAATCATGTGTATGACACTGCTGGCGCGGTGTTTGCTCTTCTTGTCATGTGTTCCTCTGACTAATGCAATTTTGGCTTGTAGGCACACGCAACGCGAAGGAAGAGGAAAACATTAGGTGCCGTCTATTGACGGCCGAAACAATAATAAAGAAATATTGATCAATCATTGCTGTTGCCATTGGTCGTCCTCTCAGCAAATTGAAAGTTAAGAGCATTCTGAAGCTGAGATGTCTATTGATGATCAAATTTTGTGAGTGTGCTCTGACTACTTATACCCTTGCGCGGGTAGTGTCGGGTTCAGAAGATGAGTCGCGCAATCAATATTCTGAATAATGGCTGAGTCTTGAGAGGGTTTTACGCCCCAATCCATCTCTACACATTCCTCTGGTCTTTTCAAACCCCCACTTTCTCATTGCCTGTCACGCCAATCGAGTCATTATCCTTCCTAGGAAGGAAAGTATATCCCGATTCGCGCAAATCCCTGACAGGTCTAGACATCTACCACATGGACAAAGCAGACGCCTTGACTAGTGAGCTTTTCTCGATTCGTACAATTGTCTGACGATTTTGCAATAAGATTCAGCAAGGATTCGTAATCACGTCCATTTCTCCCCATTTTGCTTTTGCCTTAGGCCTCCACAATCTTACGGTGGCTGTGCATATCTTCTATGTGGAACGGCATCTGCTATGTGGGGAAAATTTGGAATCCCTGGTGGGTGGGGTTCTACTTCAAAAAAAGATGTGCTTTGACGGTTGGTTCCCGGAACATTTCGATATCATGTTCTTTCCAAAAAAAACTTAGCGCTAACTTTGGAGTTCCAATGTGGGTTTTGAGCCAGAAAATTGTGGGCTCAAGAGCCATGGTAGAATTTGATGGGGTGCTCCACTTGAGTTGTTTTGGCTTTCGTTGGGGGAAGGTCACGCGGATTCTGGGAGGGTTGCTCCTAATAAGGAATGTGGATATAATGTGGAGGATGGGTTGAGTGACTAGGACTTAAGGGAAGTAGAGTGGAGAGTTGGTGAAAGTTTGCTGGGTTGGGCGAAGAGTTGTCTCGATGTGTTCTCGCAACTGTGTCTTGACATTCCCACAAGCTTGCTACTAAGACCTGTTTGAGAAAAGCCTCTATACTTGACTGTTGTATCTCACAGATATCTCTCAATGCATGTCTAAGGCAATTGATGTCAGAAGATTGTTTCGTTATTCGAGAGACTGCTACGAGGTAAAAGAGATCATTGAATTCGTTACCAAAGGAAGACCGATTTTCATTCAACGCACTCTGCATCCTCATTCACTTCCTCATGCAATCCCTTCCCATTCTCCCCCCTTGGGCACCTATTCATCGCCCTCACTCTGAATGACACGTCCTCCCGGACTATTTTTCCCTTCACAAGTACAAGCTATACTCAAAGCCTCGACTATCACACAACACGAGACCCCGAACCCTGTATCGGTCCTACGCAATCGAGATCCAATACAAGACGGCAGTTCCCCTCGATAGTAACTCTAGGGGGTAGGGGGTATTAGCGGAAGAACCTGAATACTGATAGACTTGGTGTCCGTCATCCTCTTTGGGAAGATGCTATCCGGTGTGATTCATGGCTCCTTGTGAGTGCAAATCAATCGTACGCTGCATCACAAGTGCTAGGACAATGCACTGCAACTTCAGTGGATGCGTACATGACTCGACATGTCAAAGAGCTGGAGAAGACTATCCCATATTTGATATCGCTACAATACAAAATCCCATCGTCTCAGAAGCTTGAAACTCCCCGTACCTTGCATTTCTAACATG
>JAABUP010008666.1_pt1 | contig 12871 bp, 17 predicted proteins | sample 5559201 | NCBI WGS metagenome assembly JAABUP01 (sample SAMN10711887, study PRJNA513373) | rock metagenome | isolation source: Antarctica rocks | place: Antarctica | reverse complement strand
AGTGTCCAGGTCAGCGTCCACTTGAGCCTCCTGCTCGACGTTGGGTTAGCAACGCCAGCCTGGACACTCTCCACCCCGACTTTGAGGTTCAACGCGCCGATCAGCCCTTGGAATTACTCATCTAGTGCATGGAGACCTGTACCCCGCCAACGTGGTGGTGGCCGCCGGCGGCGCTGTGGTCTTCGACTGGTCGGATGCCTGCATCGGACACCCGGTGCTCGACCTGGCGCACCTGTGCGCCGTCCGACCCCGCACCGCGCGGCCCGACCTGGACTGGAACGCACCCTGGGTGCAGGCGTACCTGAAGCCGTGGCGCGAAGGTTGCGCGGAATCCACGCTGCGCCGGGCCCTGGAGCTCGCGGACGTCGCGGACCTCGCCTTCCAGGCCGTCACCTACCAGCGGATCCAAGCCTCGCTGGAACCCGATGCGCGTCAGGGTCAGGACCTCATTGGCGCCACGTTGCGGGCCCTCAACGCCTTGGTGGACAACCTCCCAGCCCGATGAGCTGTCCGCCAGAGGTGGACCAATCCGGCGGTTGCTCGGCATGCCCGACCCTGGCTTACAAGGTCAACTGGAGGCGATGGTCAAGCGCAGTCCGCGGTGACCGGTCACCGATCGTCAATCGACGCGATCGTGATCTTGGACGTTGGCTGCCGCCGAGGGCATTTCCGGTCAACCGGTAGACGTTCCGCTTGCGGCGCTGGCTTGTCTGGTCAATTGCTCCGGGCACGTGGTGACGGTCGGCGAGCGTCTAGGAACGGAATTCAGTTGAGGTGAGGGTCCGTTTAGCCGAAGCTGGAGCCATGCCTATCGTCTTGCGCGAGCCGTTTGAAGATCTCACATTCATGACTCCACTCTCGGAAGACCGCGCTCGGCGCCTCATCCGCTTCGCAGCCGGTGACCTAGACGGGACGATCCTCGACCTCGGATGCGGATGGGCGGAGCTGTTGCTCCGCCTGCTCGAGACTGCCCCGCACGCCCGCGGGATCGGCGTGGATACCAATAAGGCTTCGATCCAGCAGGGCACGTTACAGGCGCAGCACCGCAACCTCACTGATCGCGTCACCCTCCTCGTAGGTGACGCCAAGACGGCGGCGCCCGAACACGCAGACGCTGTGATCTGCATCGGCGCCAGTCAGATTTGGGGGCCGCCAGTCGAGGCTAACCAACCACTGGATTACTCCAGTGCGCTGAGCGCGATCCGCGCGAAAGTACGGCGGCACGCACGTGTCCTTTACGGAGAGGGAATCTGGTCACGTTCACCGACCCCTCAAGCCGTCGCGCCATTGGCCGGGCGGCTCGACGAACTGGTGACCCTCGCCGAGTTGATCGAACTCGCCGTCGAGCACGGGTTCATGCCCGTCGCCGTTCACGAAGCCAACACCGACGAGTGGGACGAGTTCGAATCCGGATACAGCGCTTGCTACGCCGCATGGCTCGCGGAGCACGGGACCGACCACGTGGACGCCGCCGAGGTTCGCGAGCGGGCCGCCCGACAACGAGCCGGCTACTTCGGTGGATACCGAGGAATCATGGGCATGGCCTACCTCGGCCTCATTGCCATATAGGGAGCTCTCCTTCACCGTGGGTCGGTGAACCGCAGATACGACACCCTGTTGGGACGCTGTACCGGTGGCCGATCCCTACGGGGCATGTTGCTGGCATCTTTTGGCGAACCTGTGCCCGAACGCTGCCGGCTCAGCTTGGGTAGCGTGCGGCGGTGACGCATCGACAGTTGGGCCTGGTCGTCATCGGCGTGGCGGTGGTCCTGGTCGCCCTGGTAGCAGGGCTCCGCCCCCACTTGGTCCCCGGCGCTGGCCAGGGCGCTCCGGTCCCGGGGCCACCCGCGGTCGGTGACTGCGTTCTCGACCCCGTCCCCCCTCGACCACCGGGTGTCGTCATCACCGCGGCTTCAGGCGGCACCGTCCCGGTGTATCCAGCGCAACAGATCCGGCCGTGTACGGAGACCGCTACGGCGAGATCACCGCTGTCATTGCGGTACCGAAGCCCACCCTCGTCAAAGGTGACAACGCCAACAACTTCCATCTTGACGACCCGAATGAAGACGGCTGCGTCCCGACGGCCATGCTCTACGTGGGTATGACTACGCAGCCGGTGCAGCATTTCTGGCAGACGAATCTGCAGATCAACACCGGGTTGTCCAGGCCGTCCCCCCGGCAGGAGGCAGCCGGGCAGCACTGGGCGGCGTGCATCGTGACCTGCAGCCAAACGGCCCGGCGCAGGCGACCGCAACCGCCCCAGGACAAGCCGCCCCGCGGTACGGCAGCTCCATCCGCAACGCGCTGCACACCGGCCGACAACCCGACCAACTTGGAACTTGTCTACCCGACGGCTGGGACAGCGAAGTCATCAGCGGAGGCTGCCGCAAACCACACACCCTAGAGATGCTGGGCTTCGGCGACAGCGGCGATCACCCGATCACCCGCGCCCAGGTTGAGCTGAGCTGCCGACAGCTGGTTCGCCAGCTCACCGCTATGATTGATCCCACCGCCGCCGGTGCCCTGTCCGTACAGATCCTCATCCAGGACAACAGCAGCGCCGCGATCACCACAGCGCAGGTTCCCGCCCACTCCAACCTTGCCTGCGGGGTCACCACCACAGGCAACCGCAAACTCCGTGGCAGTCTGCTCGCGCTGGGTCGTCAACCCATCCCGTGGGCTTAACCGTCGCAACGAACCGCCTGCTCTGGCCGGAGGCGGCGCAGAGGCAGGGCTGCGCGAGGTCGTACCGGCATGGATCCCCACTGACACCGCGTCTGGCTGTTCCACACAGGTGCGGAATACGGGACGGTCAAGATCGCCCGCTGCTCACCCAGTGCTGGTCGTGTCCGACCTTCGCTTCGCGGACGCGGAGGGTTCCGCTTGCCAACGACCAGATCAGCCCATCTGCAGACGGATCCGTGGTCGCGACCTTAAATGTGGCTCACGACCGCTGCGAGTTGGTCCGCGTCGAGAGGTCGGTCTGCGTAGATCAGGCGTACAGCCTCGGGGCTTCCCCGGCCGTGGCCACGCCATTGGAGCTGGAGTCCGGCGCGTTCGGCCGTCGCTTTGGACGCTCTGTTCTCCTCGAGCAGATTTGCAAGGACCGGACGCTCAGCGCAAACCGAGTGAGCCGCCGCTAACGCGGCATGGCAGATCTCGGTAGCAAAACCGTGCCCGTGCAGTTCGGGTCGCAATCTGTAGTACAGGTTCCACCAGTCACCGCTTGCCTCGACCGCGCATCCGCCGACCCCGACGAAGGTGTCCGCTGAGACTCCCGCAATCGGTTGACCCAGCCGGGCAACCCAATACCCGAGGCCGTCGCGGCTCCACTGTTGCTCCATCTCGGCAACCTTGGCGCGGCTGTACTCCACGCTCACGTGTCGACCGTCGGGCCGGTGAAGCCAGACCCGCTCGTCGGCGTGCAAAGCAGCAAGCTCGTCGAGTTCGTCCATCCCCGCAGGGCTCAGGAGCAGCCGTGTTGCTGGGGCGCTCGACGGGTTCTGGGAACTAGCACTCACGCACGTCAATATCCCACGTAGTGGCAAGCCAGTGCACCGACCCTTGGTTGCGAAGCACATGCCGTAACCCGGTCAGCCATCGGCTTGCGGGCAGGCAGGTAGGCATTGCAGGGTCGGCGTCTGGGCCGCCGACCGCTCGTGCCACATTGGTTGGGTGATCGATGAGTTCGCCAAGGAATACCTTCACGAGGACTTGCGGTGGGTGCGTCAGTCTGTCGTGGACAAGCTGGAAGGGCTCTCTGAATACGACGTACGGCGCCCTCTGACCAGAACGGAACGAACTTGCTGGGCTTGGTCAAGCACCTGACCTTGTCCGAAGTCGTGTATCTCGGAGACGTCTTCGACAGACCTTTTCCGGAGCGACATTCGCGGTTCGACGATCCTGCCTGTCGGAACCGTGACTCCTTGTGGGTGACGGAACTTGAATCACGCGCTGACGTCGTCAGCGGCTACCAACGCGCCTGCCAGCACGCCGACGCCACGATCCAGGCGCTCCCAATCGATGCGAGCGGTCATGTTCCCTGGTGGCCCCAGCCGGAGGTGAAGCTGTTCAACGTGATGGTCCATGTCCTCACCGAGACCAACCGCCACGCCGGACACGCCGACATTCTGCGCGAGCAGCTGAACGGCGCGGTTGATGACGCCACCTCCAGCCAGATCGACGACTGGGAGGCGCACCGGGCGCGGATTGAGAAGGCGGCACGTCACGCCAGTGACGACGTCTGATCGTCCCGCGCGGATCCGCTCAATGAGGGCGGGCTGGTGACGAGGTAGCGGTCATCGGTGATACAGCGCCCGCCGCATCCAGGAAGACTCCTCGACGACGAACTGGTGACGGGCGTAAAACGACCTAACACGGCTGTTGTGCTGCTCCGTCTCCAGGAAAAGGGCTCGGGCACCCCTCCAACACCAAGCCGCCCAGCCCGGTGCCGCGTTCGCAGAGGAACAACTCATCGAGCAGGCACTCCCGGCCGCCGGACTCGATTGAATAGCCCCAGGTGATGATCGCGTAACCCACCACCGCGCTGCCCAACCCGTTGGGCGCCACAAGGTGCACTTGTCCGACCTGGTCGTCAGCCAACAACGGGGCAAGGGCAGTGCAGACCGCGCCCTCATGCCATTCGTGCTGATCGATCTCGTAGAACTCACGCATCAGCGGCAGTAGTGCCGCAAGATTCGATCGGCCGGCGCGAGTGGTCACGGTCACGGCGACAGTTTTCCATAGGGCACGGTGCCCCGACCCACGTCGGCACCCCGGAGCGCAAGCATTCGTACGGTCATCCGAATGGACTTGCAGGCCCGGACCTCATGCGGTGGCGACCGCCGCTGAAGCAGACCACACTCAGCGCGGTCCTACCTCAGGTTGCAGCAAGGGCCCGGCCCGTACCTTGAAGGTGAGATATCCGTGGTCTTCCAGGCCTGCCCGGGGCAGTTCGTACACCGGTTGGGTGGGCGGGTTCGACATCAAGGGTCCATTACCGGCCTGCGTTGCCCTTGATGTTCAAGTCTCTTGCGAACAGGTACTCAGGCGCCTGGCGATCCCATTCGGAGCCGCCACCGGCGAATCGGCCTGCCGAGACGAGGGTGACGATCTCAGGGTCGCAGACGAGCTGGTCATCCTGCGGTCCTGAAACGCCGCTTTCTGAAAGTGGCCGAGCTTGGGCCTTGGTCATCCGAAGGGCACGGGCGTGATGCCGAGTGCGAGGAGGCTGCCTTTGAGGTAGCTGCGGTGGTCACCGTTGATCATGCAGATCTGGGTGGTGTCGGTCTGTGTTCGCTGCTTTGTGGTGGTGACCCGGGTGCCGTTTGCGTCGTAGCTGAGCACTTCGACGTTGAGGCGGCCACCTGCGGTGGGGTCGGTCATGCCGGTGAGGTCGCCGACGAGCGCACGGCAGCTGGTGATGAGTTCGGGGGTGAGCGGCCCGGTGGTTTCACCGAAGCTCTCCGCGGCGTGGGTGATCGAGCAGTCGCCACTGGCTTGGATGCTGGGTGAGACGACCATGAGGCATTGCCCGACCGCTTCGGCGACCTGCCGGGATTGGCGCCATTGGCTGACGGGTGCGTCGAAGCCGCGGGCCTGATTAGTTTGGTTCTGTGTGATGGAAATGACGCAGGCGGCCCAGTGGGCACCGGTTGCGGCTTGACGTGAGGTTGGTCCGATCAGAACTGTGTCTGCCAGCAGGGAAACGTACCAGTGGCCGTAGGCTTTGCCAGTGCCGGAACCGGCCGGTAAGCCCTCGTGGCGGCCGCCATCCGGGCATTTGCCGTAGTTGGCGTCCGGCCCAGAATCATTGGGCTCCGTTGACGCGGGGTTGGTGATGATCGCACTGATCTGGCCGTAGACAGTGCCCTGGCAGGAGCCGGTCGAGGGATGGGAATAGTTGGGTTGCCGGCCGTTCGGGGTGGACGTCATCGAGGTGTCAGTTTCGAAGGCTTGGACGACGCAGTCGCCGGCGGCGGGCGGCGGTGGCGGCGGGGCCGCGGTTGCTACACCGGCGATGTGTTTCGGGGTGAGGTTGGGGATGATGATCGCGACCGACACGGCGAGCAGCAGTACGACCCAGCCCGCTCGTCGGCGTCCCATGGCACCGATTGTGCCTCAACCCCCCTGGACATCACGACCCTGACGTTTTACCGCGCGGACCGACGCGGTGGTCGTGTGCGTGCCGAGCCCCAACGCGGTGGTGGCCGCAGCGGCTGCTCCCAGCGCTGGTCACGGGGCGCTGAGCTCAGATGATTGCCGATCAGCGAGGCGGCGACACCGCTTGACTCCCAAACCGGCGCGCCCGCGACAGCCTCGAGGTGATGTTTTGGTGCGCTTGCTGAAACGCTGATCCTTGATAGCCGATGCACCAGGATTCTGTCGAAGGAGCCGACTGTCCCTTTCCGGCCTGCGTGCAAGTGCTCGTCGCGGTGGTGCACCGGCGGGGCGGATATGAGATGCGCTGGTCGGGGAACCCGGCGGCTGGCTTGAGTTCGTGATCAACGTGCCTTGAAGAAGTTGATGATCTGCCGTTCACGTATCACGGCGGCCCCGGCCACGGAGCCGAGCGCCGTGCCAAGCCACCCTGCGAGGAGAACGATCATCCCCAGTTGCCCCACCATGGGTGCGGCGTGGGCGTGGTGCACCCAGACTTCGAGGGCGCCGGCACACAGGGCGAGGGCCGCCGCCGACCAGATGGAGGATTCCAGCACCATCTGGAGTGCCTGTTCGGAGCGTGTTTGGCCAAGGTGGCGACTTGTCGCCAGCTCGAGTCGTCTGAGCCGCAGGACACTGAAGCACAGCGCGAAACCGATCAGCGCGGCGATGAGGGGCGCGAACCGGGTGACTCGGGTCAGATATGCGCCATCGAAATCAGGATCGACGCCCAGACGTGGGTTGAGTTGTCCGAGAGTGACCTTGTCCTGGGAGGTCGCCTGTGAGGTCAGTGCGACGTAGAGCAGCGCTCGCTTTGATGTGTCGGCGGGCCAGACGTTGATCCAGCACTGGTCATAAATGGCGTTGACTTGCGCTGTTGCAGCGATGGCGTATCCGAGGGTGGGGTCGCGGCCGTCGTCCGGCCAGTCGTAGGTGCCTTGGACGGGGTAGTCGCCGGTCTTCGTGGCGAGATTCGGTCGTGTCCGGAGACCGTATTGGGTGGCGACGTCGGTCTCGGCCAGAACAGCTCCGGTGGCCGTGGGGCCCAGGAGGGCGTTGAAGCCCGGGGTCACTGCGAACATGGGGATCGAACGCTGTGGCGTAGCGGAGGGGACTATGGGCTCTGCGGATGGCCGGATCGCACCGGCGGCTTGGACACCGGGTATGGATCGGAGGCTGTCGCATGCTGCCCCACTGACCAGGCCAGGCGCGGTCAGGGCGTAGGTCGAGGCGCCCGCCTGGTGGAAGTTGGCGGCGCTTTGCTGAATTGTTTGCACCGCCGACATGTCGAGCCAGGCCAGTGATCCGAACGTGATGACCGTGGTGACCATCAGCAGCAGAGCACGGGATGCTCCCGATCGCACATTTCGCCAGGCCTCGGACGCCAGCTCGGGTGTTCTCACCGGTGCACTCCGAGGTCGATGACTCGATCACATGCGGCTGCTACGCGGGGTCGTGCGTGGCGATGGCGACGAGTCGTCCGGCTGAGGCGATGGATCCCAGAGAAGCGATGACCGCCAGCGCGCTGGTGGGATCCAGTTGCGCGGTCGGTTCGTCGACCAGGAGCAGGTCAGCTGCAGTCAGCGACGCCCGGGCGAGCATGAGCCGCTGCCCTTCTCCTCCGGACAGCGCGGCGAAGGGGCTGTCGGCGACCTGGGCGAGGCCGAATTCGGCCAGTACTCGACGTGCGACTGAGTCCGCTCGTCGCCGGCTGACGCCGCGGCAGAGCAGGGCCAGGGCCACGTGATCGGCGACCGACCGACGGGCCACCCCGAACGGGTTTTGTGGGACCCAGGTCACGGTCTGGACGTCGGTTCGCTCTACCCGGCCGCTGCTGGGTGGTAGCCAGCCGGCCATGATGTGCAGGAGTGTGCTTTTCCCCGAGCCCGACGGTCCGACCAGCGCCACCATCTCGCCGGCCGCGATTGTGAAGTTCTGACCCGTGAACAGTGCCGGCAGGCCGGCGAAGCTGTGTCCCAGGTCAATCGCGGTCAGCTGCATGTGGCATTCGCGGGCGGGTTCACCTGAACCGAGGTGGGGGGCGCCGCCGTGCTGGTGAAACTGACAATCGAACGACCAAGCTGGGAGGAGACGACCGCCACCGAGCGTCGGGATTCACCCGCGTCGATCACGCAGGTGGTTCCGTTGGATTCGATGACCGCGCTGGCGGGTATCGAAGCAGTCATCAGCGGCTTGTTGAGGGCCAGAGTTCCGATCAGCGGGACCGGCGACTGGGAGCTGATGGTCGCTGCCACCGCCTGACCGGTCGGAGTGGCCAGGAGCTTGGCCAGCGCAGTGTCGTCCTCAATTCTGCCGGATGGATCCACGTTGATAGGTGTTCCGTCCACGGTGAGGGTCCGGGTGCCGGGCAATAGGCCGGTGGGCATGGGGACGATGCGGCCGGCGGTGGTCGCAGGACTGGTCAGCGCTAGCTGAGCTGTCAGATCGGACCCAATCTGCGCCTGGCACTGCGCAATTGGGGTGGTGGTCATGGGAATCCACACAACGTTTCGCCTGGAGATGGCCCCTGCGGCGAGAGCCGCTCCGGCCGCTGTCGACGCGAGCTTGTCGAACGCAGCGGTATCGGACGAGGTCAGGGTTCCGGTGGCTGCGGAGCCCACGGCCAGCCGGTGTAGCTCTTCCTGCAACGCACGGACGTCTCGGCCGGTGTCACCAACCTTGAGGTCGCGGTAGAGAGGAACTGCGGTGTGTAAGGCCACGATCGGTTGCTCGTTCGCAGACCATGGGACGCTGCCCGATGTCACCGATGCCCCATTCTGGCAACTGGATTCCGTGAGAACTCCTGTGGCGCTGGTGATCAGCTGCAGGCCCGCTTGTTGGTCGAGAGTGACCTGCACCGAACGCGAATCGTTGAACTGTTGAAGCGAGAGCGCGATACTTGACGCCGACGGGCTCGCCGAGAGATCTGGCGGGGGTGTGGCAGTCAGAAACAGTGCGGTGCCGCCAGCCCCTATCCCCAAGCAGACAGCTGCCGTCAACACCACAGCTGTCAGCGATCCCCCGAACTTCACCGCGCGAGTGTCCCACAGCGGTGGGTGCGCGCCCTGTCCCTTGGAAACTCTGGGCCCCCGGGCATTGTCATCAATTTATCTTCGGGTCCGCCGGATTGTTTATGCACGCGCCGTAGCCCAGGCTCGTGTTATCGAACGGGTACGGGCTGACCGAGCTGGAAGAGCCGTTCTGCATTGCCCCGGCCCCGAATGATCCGGTGGTAAAGCTGAACCCGCTGTCACTCTGCTCGGTCTTCTTGTCCTGTTTGTACTGCTGGAGTGAGTATCCGGAGGGTGCGACTTTCAGGCGCACCAGACAGTTGAACTCGACCTCGTCGATGTCCTGCTTGTTCGGATTCTTCACGAACTGCTCGTAGAGACTCGCGATCAGCATGACCGTTCCCTTGTTGCACGCGAACTCCGCAGGGTCGTCCGCCCGGACTGTGGGCATCGAGTACGTGTACCAACCGCCCTGATCGATCAGCCCAATGTCAAGGCCGTGCTGTTTGCCGCAGTCCACGTACCGCTGGATGGCCTCCTGGTACTCGGCCCGCGTGATCACACCGTCCGACAAAACACCTCGCTCGAAGTCAGATGTCGCCTGCTTCGCCGCAGCCTTGATCTCCGCTGAGTACGGGCCCGCTCCCGGTGTTGAGCCGCTCGATGCCGAGCAGCCGGTTGCAGCCAGGGCCACTACCGCGACGGCGAACGACAGGCGCCGACGAATCGACATGCTCACGCGGACATCTCACCTTCCAGGCAGAACAGCATTCTTTCAAGCTCTTGACACGTTCTGGCGTACTACCTGACCTGCGGTCGTGGGCAAACACCGTGCCCGGTGTCGTCATCGACAGAGGCCGACACGAGCAGGTCAAATATTACGTCCCACACAGCGCAGATCCGATACGGTACGAGCGAGCTCGTGGCTTTACTCCTGACTCTGGCTGCAAGGGACGTGTACTTACGAGGTGGTGCCCGGCGACGACGCGACACAGCGGCGGCACTTGGCACCGGCCCCAGCGCGGGCCACCTTGTCGTCATACTTGCCGCGCTGTTTGCGCTCACGTCATGCCAGGGTTCGGCCCCGAACACCGCACCGTACGGGGCTGAATTCCAACAGGCTCAACACGATGCAACCTCCGAGTTCGAACGCCAAGTGCTTGCCGGTGGCTCGATCACCAGGTCAGAGTATGAGGAGGCGGTGCAACGGTATGTCGCCTGCGGGCGCGCGAAGGGCATCGCGATCAGCGCGACCGCTCAGACAAGCGGCCTCTACCAATATGAGGTTCCGGGACCGCCCCTGAGCAGCGCCGCTGAGGATGTGTTGACGAACTGCGCGACTGGCACCACAAAGCTGATCGAACCGCTCTATTCGGATATCCAGCAGAACCCGAAACACGTAGACATCTTTGATTCGATGGCCGGCTGTATGGTTCGAGCTGGCAAGGCGCCGTCGAACTTTTCTGGCACCGAGCTTCGGACGCTGATGTCTGACACGCCCAACGGCCATCTGCTGGCCAATGGATCGGTCGTTGACGGGACAGATGCAGTAGTCCTCAAGTGTATGAAGCCACCATACGATTAGAGGCTCCCGCAATTGAAGTCCCCGGCCGCCAGCCACGGCGGGACGCATTGTCGGTGTACCGCCGGGAATCGACTAACGGGCGGCGCTTCTGCCGTCAAGCCAGAGCGACCATCCGTAACGGGGCTGACTTTCAGTAGGCCCGTTCGAGCCCAAGGATCGGTTCTGGGACGGTTTCTGAACGCTTGCTCGTCGAGGGCATCGACCAGGTGCAACCACGGCGTCGAGGTGATGTTGACCAACACCGCCGGCCGCACACTCCACCTGTCCAGCCCGGCCCGATCACAACGCTGACAACCACCCCACACATCGGCGGCCAAGAGCGAACTCAACAACAGGTCCCACCCGGAAAAGGACTCCGGCCGACGAGCGATTCCGGCCTCGCCATCATCGGTAGAACAGCGCAAAACCGATGGCGGGTCCCCGCCGAGCGGGCAACAGCGTGGGTCTGTTGGCGGTGCAGGTCGTGGGCGCGGTCGCCCTGGCATCACCGCAGTGGTTGCCCGCGGCCGCCAACGGATTCCGGTGTGGTGCGCGGCAGTACTGGGCGTGGCAACTGCCGGACTCGGGTTCGTGCTGTCCACCCTGAACTATCGGCCGCAGTTCATCAATTCGCCCGTGTTGCTGCCGGTCACCGCGGCCATGGCCGCAGTCTTTGGTCTTGCTGCGCTGTTCACGGCTGCCGGCCGGGCCCTGTTGCTGATCGTCGCGGCGCCGGCCGGATTGATCCTGGTCGCCAAATATCGAGCCGAATCTCACCCCTGGGCAAACGGCCAGCCCGCGGAAAGCGGAGCATGGAGCCAGATTTCGATCAACGACGTCCTAATTCTCATCGCCGCCCCGGTCGCGGTGTTCATCCTCGTACGAGTGGTCACCGCAGCGGTCAACCGCTTGTCCCGCCCAGATGCATCGGACCGGACTCCAATCGGACTGTGAGACCTGGAGCGCTTCTGCGATGTTCGGCCAGGGTCGGTGACCGGTCACCGATCCTGTTCCGGTCACCGATCCGCTATCGGTCAATCCGATAGGGCCTCCGATAGTCATGCCCCCTGGACGGCTAGCTGCGGCGGTCGGGACGGCGGCGGCGATGCGTACGGACGATCAGCCAGCTGGCGACGGCGACCACTAGAGCCACGGTCAGTAGAAAAATGACCACCTCTCCGAACGGCAGCGAGATGGCGTTTGTCGTATTCACTTACGGAGACTAGCTCTCTGAGCAGCCAGATCGCTCGCCGCCCGGTGGCCAATCGCTGATCAGTCAGCGATCCCCAATCGGCACGTTCGTGATCTTGGTCGTCAGCTGCCTCGGAGCGCGGTTCCAGTCACCGCAGGACGTTCCCCTTTCGGTGTGTCAGCCGAGCGCGTGAAGGTATCTGTCAGTCATGAACCGTTGCACCGCTGTGGTCAGCGGCCCGCCCAGTTTGGCTAGCCGGCTGGCTGGACGGGAAAACGCCGAAACCGTAAAGGTGGTCACGCCTCCCGGGGTGCGCTGAAGGAGGAACGACTCCTCACCCGATTCGGGATGCCCCGGCAATGATCCGTAGCTGAAGCCCTGACTGTCCGGTTCGTCGATGACGTCGACGACGCGGCACGGAATGCTCAGCGCCACTACGCCGACACCGAGCCGCATGATGACCACCGCCCCGGGCTCGACCTCAAGCGACGAGGCGAAGATTCGTAGGCCCGAACGGGCCTGCACCTGCCAGGTCATCAAAGCGCGGCCGGCAACGCCAAAATCTGTTGACGCAGCGATCTGGTGGGTGCGGGAGAAGTGGGCGTAGCCGATCGGCGGCACCGCGGCGGGGCGGTCGACCTCGTCATAGGTCAGCTCCTGGGCGCGTAGCTTCGCTACTTTCGATGCCTCCAACAGCTTCGCCACCCGACCATCATGACCCCCGGATGACAAGACCAGCTCCTGACGGTATCGATGTCGACAACACGTCTACGCTCAACGACCTCGACAGCAAGGTCGACGTCGACACCGGACTACGACCCCGTGCCGCCCGCCGGCGCTTCGGTGACCAACCGAGCACGCCCGCTGATCGATCCCCAATCGACGCGATCGCGATCTTGGTCGTCGGCTGCCTCGGAGCGCAGGTCCGGCCACCGCAGGTCGTTC
>JAABUP010008663.1_pt1 | contig 12873 bp, 17 predicted proteins | sample 5559201 | NCBI WGS metagenome assembly JAABUP01 (sample SAMN10711887, study PRJNA513373) | rock metagenome | isolation source: Antarctica rocks | place: Antarctica | reverse complement strand
ACTTTCTTCACTGATTCATATCATAACAATGGATCTTTCAAGCTCATCATCCTTGGTCGAAGACGCATGGAAAGTCGCAAAGAGCGGCTGGCACAGCTACGATCCCAGGCTTACCAAGCCTGCGGACGAGCTGCTACATGCAGTCATGAAGGCTTATTACCGTGACCATCAGAGCCGTGGAGTGAAAGCTCCGAAATTCGTGAGCACTACCATTCCAAAAGTCAGTGTGTTAGCTAACAGTGGTGTTCAGACTGTCGATTACTTTTGGTCAGCACTCCTTGATGACAAAGTCATCAGAGACATTTCCCGTGCCGAAGACTGGGACTTCCTTGACGAGCAGCAAGACGCATACATCATTCATGATGTTGAGCCCCTCCAAATCTCCGATGACGAGGAGATCAAAGCTGTTGCTCCCGTCGTCCAAGGCGTCAATCATGAGAGAATTGAGGTTGCTACTGCGGCGCTTCTCGACCTTTCTGGTAATGTCATTGCCGCTTCTGCCCGAATTGCTGATGCTAACACTGGCTCAGAATCGGACAACACCACCAAAAAGCGCAAAGTTCGTACCGCCAAGGCTGCACCACGTGCCAAAAAGCCCAAGGTTCCCGCACCAAGCGAAGCCACCTCAGACTCAGAAGACTCAGAGGACTCAGAAGACTCCGTTGCCGACGCCAGCCATGCTGAAGATGGAGATGAAAGTATCCATCCCTTCTGCACCAAGCTCACGAAGGCCTGCGGAATCACGGCTCCGAACCCCAACAATGGTCGGATTATCGCCGCACCACGCTTTGGAAAGGGTGTGCGTTCGTCCAAGAAACCCGCAGAAGGACCCAAGCCGAAGGCGATGAACATGGGTTGCGGTATTTGCGATGAGTATTTCCTTGATCACCGCGCATTGTTTTCTCATTTCCCGGGTTGCTGCCACCGCAATGGCAATCCTAATGACATTTCCTGGTGGGACCACCTCAGCATCGACGAGAATGCGATCGTCGCTGCGTCGGTAATTGAGCGCTCGGGGTAAGTTTTGAGCATCCATCAACGATTTCATACGCTAACTTGAACAGCGATCCCACTCGTCTCCGGCTTCAAAACCAGGCTCAGTGCGCCACAAACATGCGTGCCAAGGTCATTAAAGACCAGAAAAAGGCAGCCAGGAAGGCGGCGGAGAGGGCAGCGAAGGCGGCGGAGCAGGCAGCAAAAAAGGCTGCGAGGAAGGCTAAGAAGTAGCCGTTTTGCGAGTGCTTTCATGATTTCTACACGCATTGTACACTAGAATTGCACACATTCAGCAACCAGCAGCACAAAATCTCCCCTCAACATGAATTCCTTTTTGAAAGTCTTCTGCGCGCACTCCACCATCAAATTCACCCCCAACTTGTAGCTGCGCCCAATATTAAAGGTACTGAAACTCGGTTTGTGATTCCGCGGGACTCCAATCTGCATCAATTTGTTCAAATCTATCAGCTCGCCAACAGGCGGTGCTTCGTTCATTTTGTCCGAGAAATCGCAAGAGGCAATACGGTGAGTTTCTTTCCAATCGCGTTGCTCGTCGCCTGAGCGGAGGAGTTCGTTGCGGATGGCTTGGATGTAGGTGTAGGCGTGGAGCTCGATGGTGCATTTTTTGTGTGCGGCCTTGGGTGGGGGGGGGGCGGAGGAGCCTTCGATGTCAAGGGTGAGATGGAGCTTTATGGGGAAGATTTTGCCTAGGACGACGACTTTGGGGAGGAGGAGGTGAATGCTGAATTTTGCTAGGGGGAGTTTGCTGGTGCGTAGGGATTTTAGTTTTTCTTTGATTGAGAGCTTTTCGTCTTCGCGGCCGGGGACTAGATGGATGCTGGTGCAGGCTATGGGCCATGCTGTAGCGAAGATTTGCGGTGCGGGTTCTTCGATGTCTCGGTTTGTGATAAAGTCGAGCTGTCTTGTGGTCTCTGAGTTTCCTGAGCAGAAGAGGCTGGTGTTGTGACCGATGAGAGAGGCTTCGAGCTCGTACCGGATGAAGCATCCGGGAGAGCAACCGAATTGATGATGTGAAGAAACAAAGACTGGCGGTAGAGCTTGCCCTGGATCGTTGTTGAAGGGGCCGCGAGTTTCTTTGAAGTTGTCAGTCTGTCGAGCTGAACAGCTTGTTGGTAGCGTGAAAGCGAAGGGCCACTAACGGGTTTTCATATCAGCATTTCTCTTTCGAGATGGACTCGAGACCCGTTGAAGGTTTGTGATAGAGGAAAGAGTACGGACTACGCTCCTGCGATATGATGCACAGCTACGATTGTGCTACGAGTTGGGGGAGAACATCACGAAGATACGGCTTACGCTATGCCCGGGATGGAGTGTGTGGGGACCTTTGAACAGCTCTTTTCTCATATGGGTGATTGGTGCCCTCCCCCTGTACGTGGTACTGTTTTGTCCATTGCTTCTCTTGACCTTGGTCTTACAGCGAGCCACCAAGCTAATCGTGATAAGCTGGACACCAACGTCTTTGTCCCCATGGACACTGACATCGCCTGCAATGGTAGTACCAGCGCAGCACCTGGTGTTTGGGATATTTATCCGAATCGACATTCAGCCGGGTATTATAGGGCCGAAGAGGAGGATCAAGTGATCAGACGATGGGGCTTGATGATTTGATGGTCCGTTCTAAGGTCTACTAATCAGAAGGCCAACATGCCAAATGGCGGCAGCAAAAGGATTTATCTTTGCCACGGCACGGGATTGGGGGGAAGAACAGCCGCAAGCAAAAGCAATTACTGGAGGATTCAGCGAAAGGCAACGCAACAAAATACCAGCAAATGGTTCTTTCTGGGCAGCGAGGAAGGTGCATCTTGTCTATTGCAGGCTTCATGTTACAAGTGTATCTGACACGACTGCCATTTCTTCAGCCTGCCCATTTTTGGTGTGGAGCCTGCTGAATGCATCCTGCAAATCTGACGTGCAGAAGATCGAAGATCATACCAAGCCACAAATCAAAGACATTGAGCAATCATCCCGCCAATGAGCGCTGCTTTGCTTTTTGCGAAGCTGCGGGTACGTGGAGGGGTCCAAGCGCAGGAGCTGAGAAATGGAACTCGTAACGGCTTACCTATTATAGGACAATGGGGTTCCCAAACCTGCTAACGAGCCTCTGATATTGTTGATTATCTCGGATGCGCACTTACAGTACCGTTCCGGATGCCGCGTATTTGCAACATAATTGTCGAACGAGTCATCAAGGTTCAAGGCTCCAGGTGTCAGACTCTTCTACCTCATTTTAGCGCCCGCCTGCAACCCGGTAGCCTCACGTCGTTAGCAAAGTTGGAAGGCACGAATGAAAGGATGCTACTGCTGGATTGTTCAGCAAAATCAAGGCTGGCGCGGTCAGCATTAAATCTTAGGATTAGCATCAGCTGCAGACACGGATCCTCTTCAGTTACCAATCTTTTGGAAAATTCTACCCAGATCCTACACAAGGGTCATAGCTAATGCGGGGTGCAGTAGGATACCGAGAGTCCGATTCTCCGATTTGCTTTACAAGTTGCACAAGCACTACGGAGTATTGCGAAAGAGACCGTTACTTGGCAGAGTCCAATTTCGGTTGCATGAAGTTCAGACGAAACAGTTGGCAGTTGGCGAAGACGCAAGAGTTGGATGCCAATCTATCCCGGGAGGCTAATTTGGGGTGGGAAAGGGAAAGGGAAAGGTGGCGAGGATCACCAACTTCGGGCTAATTTGCCTTCACCCCCGCTTTTTGACAGGACGGAGAAAGAGTTTTGTACCAATCAAAGTGAGACGTGCTGTAATAATAACCTGAGAGCAAAGGACCGCCTAAGACCCTTCCTGCTGTTTTTTCAAGCTTGTACCAAAATTTGCTCTGGCAACGAAGCTTATCCGGTTTGGATGGACAAGGTTGCGCAGCAGCTGATACTCTTCTTCAAAGGGACTCGAAGGCAAAAACTGAAAAGCTTGTATACAATCTACAATCCACAATCTACTGATAACGCTTGTGAAGCTCGTGCATTGGAATGCAGCATGATGCATTCGTCGAAACGGATTGATGCGACAAGCAAAGAGGCACATCAATTGCATCATCCTGTTCGAGGTACTCAGGTACTTTCCGCTGATTAGGGCAGCTGATGATGATTGGAACCAATCCATGGGGGTTGGAAGAATCGCCCACGGAAATTGCCCAGGCTAATACCGAAATCTGGACTGGCGACTGATGATGATGCAGCAGTACAGCTCGCGAAACGCCTTGGTTGTTAGAGACGTCTGCACGCCCCAACAAAACGCTCCGAATCAAGAAATCTTGTGGAAATTTTTTTTGCTGTGTGCTGGTGTTCTACTCGGCCTTTCAGCGGGATTGTAAACAAACCCTAGAGCCCATCTTCATAGACAAAGCATCGGATGAAGACTCGATTTCGTAAGGTAGTTTTGCGAGGATATTTCCAGCTCGCTCTCCAGTTTCTACCCCACGAAATGCTCGGGGGCGGACGCAGGACAAGCTGCAGCTTGCCTTTAGCCTCTTCTTCTGATGGTTGCATAATGAATATTTTGTAGTTAGCCGCTTGGCAGTGGAAGAGGCCCCTGCTTTGCTTCTGAGTCGGTTACGGCTTGTGCTAAGGGCATCCTCGGGGTTTTCAAAATAGCGCGGCACACTAATTATTTCTTTGGCTCACTGATCATTCGCTGGCTTTTTGGGGGGGTCATGCATTGACCACTCGTTCGAGGTGCCTGATCTCCAGAGATATAGAAGCCTGCACTTGCCTCTTTCTTCATTCCTTCATCATCAAAGCATGGGCCTGATACAATTCAACATCCTTTTGCCTTTCATTGTTTCAATATTCTACATACCTCCATGTCATCAATAGTCAACAGCACGCCTTTCCTTGCGTGATCGTTACTCATACCTTCCTTCACCTCGCTACTCATACTTCGACATCGCCTTCTGTTCTGCCTTCAGATTCTTCATCCACCTATCGTCAGAGACTTGACATCCACCCAACATTCCCACAGACGACCTGCTTCACCCACTCTCTCTAATACCGTCGTCATCCATTCTCCCAACAAACGCACTTCGACATGGAGTTGACCTGTTTCCTCGACTATTGTCTTGCTTGTGACAAGCAGACAGCTGGTGAAACATACTGCTCCCAAAACTGCCGCCTCGCAGACATCGAGACGTCCTCGACTCGGTCCGGAACGACCTCGCCATCAAGAGCTGGCCCATCCCCAACATGTACCTCATCCGACTCGAACCAAGGATCAGGCTTCTACCTGTCCCCCGCCATAAACTTTGCTGCCTACAAGTCACCAATCCCCTCCACCTCGCAGACAACGAGTCAACCAGCATCCCCTCTATCTTCCTACTTCCCGACGCATACTTCAAGCCAAGTCGCCGTCACAAAGACCTTATCCCCCTCATCGTCCCGCTCCTCACTTTGCTCTACATCAAGCGTCTCATTACACACGGGTTCCCTTTCAGAACAAGCTCGCACGGAGCTTCGTGGCTACACAGATGCATTTGATAGCACAAGAAACTGGAGAAGACGAATGACTTGGTCATAGCCAGCACATCCTCAGACGCATTTCCGCATTACGAATCCGCATTACGATCTCCACCACTCCATGTGCCAGCTCACATCTCCCCTTTATCGGCACTCTCACAACAGTCTACGTTTTCAGCATAGCAGTCGGCGGCCTTCTTTATACCAAAAGCAAGCAACAATTTATCCAGCATTAAAAATTTGTACCAATTAGACGTCGAACGGGCCGATGGCGTCATTCCATCACCCCATATTTCATCGTCTACGGATATCTACGGAGGAGTTTTTGGCAGGGAGGCAGGGAGGAAAGGTACCAATAAACGTCCAATCAGCATTGGAGACATGGACCACGCCGGGAGTTTTCACACATCAGTCCTGGAGGCAAGAGATTGGGCAGTGAAACGCACATCTCCATTTTTATCATTTTTCATAGGCGTAACCATCATAGATCAACGCTATATATCGAACCAGTCAAAAGCCTCCAAAGATCTTAGACATTAACCTGCTCAATTACTTCATCACTTGCCCCACATATACCGTTCGCAGGTACACCAATAATTACACGCAACGTGTGCATCCCTTCATTGGACATCACTCCTATTCGCCTCTATCGCAACAACCGAGACCCACAATCCAGGCTGCACGGAGTATCAAACACTCAGACCCCTCTACGGATAGAAACGGCCGCTCCCACAGTCAGGCCCAAACAAGAGAGTCCAACAATCCGATTCCCGCCTGCCCTTGCAAATCTCGTTCCAAATAATCCCCGTAGTCCTATGTATCTACTACCCTCACCCTAACCCCACCTAAACGCTGTTGAGTTTGTAGCTACTGCAAAGCACAACCAACGAATGCTTTTGAAGAAATTGCAAGGACGAAGATCACCCCACGCCTTACCAGATGTTGATAAGCGCGTAGCGACTCCACAGATTGCGCCTCAAGGATGTTCGAGATCTGTGGGGGTGGAGCGGGAGCTGGTGGGTATCTTGGAGAGTGGGTTGGTGCGGATCTTGTGTAGGGGTTTTACTTTGCATTATGAAGTACCTTGAACTTTGATGCTTGAACGTTTGGAGGTGGGTTTGAAGTTTGCGTTGGGAAAGAATTTGGAGGTGGGGGGAGTTCGTAGGAGGTTTCTCTGACTCTTCCTTTGGTTTGGGTTGAGTGATGCTCTTCGCTCCTACTATGACTGTAGAGTAAGGTATTGGCTCAGCCAAATTGTGCTGGCTGGGCTGAATAATTCCAAGCCCTTCAGCCCATCGCTGCCACGTTTGTACGATATCCAGTCTCCATCTCCAACTCACAGATCTATACTTTCCTGCAGGGTCCACCAAAACCCACTTCCTGCCTCAGGCCTCCCTCCCGCTCTCACAAGCCCTTTCTGTCTTCGCACGTAAAAACCCTCCTAGTCCACATTGCCCTGCCTCGCAACCTCCTCGCACCCCCATCCGACAGCCCCCCTTCGCCCTACGCAAATTCTCCACAAAACACTCGCTAACAAGGCGTGCCTCGATGCGGAGGCTTCTCCTGCTTCATCCCACTATCGTCAACCTTTGTTGCAATAAGTGACAACGTCCGAGCGTATGATTGGTGGAATGTCAGCGAAGTGGATTCGCTAGTGCATTTTGAAAGACCCAAAGCGTAATCAGATTTTACTGTTATAGGCTACGATAGGCTACGGTTTTGGAGACCTGATCGTTCTTGCGAGAGGCGTAGGCGAGATGGCATATAGTCATGGTATCGATCTTCCTTCGTTTCGTGAGGCTATCTATCTCATCTGATCTCTAATCTGATCTAGCTGAAAATCAACGGCTGTAGCGGCAGAGGATGGATCGAGGCTGCTTCCTTGAAGAATAATTACCTCCTGTAACAGTGGGGAATGCACCAGCGCCTGGCTGGGATACTGGAACCGGAGCAAGCACCGTGAAGGATTGGACTCGTGACGAATATTTTACCACTTGAGCATGAATAAAGAGTACCGCTGGTGGATCTCCAAATATGAGTGTCTCAGACCGGACTACGCTCCGCGACTAGGGACGTCATGCATGCAGGTATCACATGTTGGTTGCATTTTTTGCATTCCTGGGTCATTGGAAATGTTTCACGGTTCGACAATCGTTTATGCCTGTGTGAGGGATCTATCAATACGAGTCTATGCCAAGCATCATCTCTGTATCCAAGATGAGTACGATTTGACTGGGTTAGAGGCTCCTCGCCGAGCGGCCCCCTCCATGAACGCTATCCAAAACAAAGGTCGTTATCTAAAGCATCATACTCCTGCGCCTACTCGCTGCACGTTCCCCTCTTCCCATTGCCAGCTCCTCGCCACCAGCATTAGGTTCGATCACGCTCCGAGCGCGTGAGAGTGACGGTCCGCCTGCTTGCTCTGAGTTCTCCTCGTGCTTCCCATAAAGCATGCTCTCCCTTCGCCTATCGCCGCGTCGAGATACTATTATGGAGCCCTTTCCTTGTCGTTCGGAGGCTGAAGGTACACTGGAATGTCGCCGTGAAGATCTCGTTGGCATTGTAGGCTCCTCTATGGCTTCGTCGGATCTCCCATCGGCTGGAGAGCTGCCAGTGAAGTCGTAGATGCTGAGCCTCTCCACCTTCGCGCGAATCTCTTCTTCCCTTTTGTCTGCATGGTTAGGTATCCCTTCTTCCTGTTTATTGGACCTGTGGCTCCCAGCTGTGAGTGCTGCGATTGCCGATGAAGCGCCAGACGGTGGCTTTGCCCGGTCATCTGCATCAACATTACGGGCAGGCACTATCGTACGCCGTCGTCGTTCAGTGATGACATTGCTGGATAGGTCCGCTGCTGTTCCTGCCGTCTTATTGACGAGCGGACTTGTCGGTTCCTCTCTCGTCCTTTGGCTTTCTTGCGGGTCTTTCGTCTTCCAAAAGGGCAGTGCATCTATGCTCTCTTCTTGCTTGATGACCATTGAGCCCGAAGTCTCCCTCTCCACTCTCGCTTGGCGCGCTCGCTCCTCAGCTCCCACAGCATCAATGAGCTCTGCCGTCGGGCGACGCATCTTATCTCTGAGGTTCGGTTGCGCATAGTTGACACTGCCTCGAGGTCGTCTAGATGCCCGACCAAATGATCCTGTACCTGTGTCCGGTCCAAGATCTGCAGGCGGTGGGGTATCCTGCGATGCAGGGCGAGGCGCTGAAGGCTCTGACGCAAGGGGTGAGAAGAAATCGTTGAGTAGAGGCGCAGGAGTCTCTGGAGGAGGTTCGGCTGGCTTTACCACCTCCGTACCAGCTATTTCATGTGCTTGGACTTTAATAGAAGTGAGCCGCTTGGAAGGTTGAGCCTTGTCCTTCAGTCGATTCCGCTCTCGAACGAGTTTTGCTAAGTCGTCTTTAGCTTCTGCAACTTTGTCTTTGCTATTGCCTTTCAGCTTGACCGGCGAATTCACCGGATCAGCATTGACGCTCTCTACACTATTGTTAGATGGCAACACTTTATAACGAGTTTACGAAGCAACTCACTTGGTCCCAGAACTTTTCGATTCGTAGTGTTTGGCATGGCACCCACATCAATTGATTTATCTCTGCGCGACTGTATGTTCGCAGCGGTGTTTTGAGATACCCTCTCGTTGACTAGCTTGCTCGTTTTGCTTGGGTTTGGCTTCGTGGTATTGGTCTCACTCAGGCGTGATTCGGAAGCCTTGCGACTGAATTGGAAAGCAATTTTTTCCTCATCCTCGGATCTGCGAGGCTGGTCTTCCTCGTCGCGCACATGCAATTTCCGCTTTGCTCCAGACTTCAAGGGCTGGTCTATCGTCGCTGTTGGGTCTTTCTGTGTTGCTTCCTGACTCGGCTTTGCGTTTGAGTTCCGATCTCCTGCATCTCTGTGGTGAGAGCTCTCGCGTCTCTTCTTCCGAGTCTCAAGGTTGGCAGACAGCATTGGCTGCACTTCATCGGCGTTTCCAGATGGTCCTTCAACTTCTGGCTTCTCATTGCTAGAATCGAATTTGATGGGGTCGCCATCCTCGAAGTGAGCTACCGGTGGTGGTCCAAGGTCCGGGGAATCGGTAATGTTTGCTGGGTCTGCGAGATTGTCATACAATTCTCCTGCGCTATGGGGGCATCAGCAAATGCTTTTTATACATAGGATGAAGGACCTACTCCAATGTTCGCCTTGGGTAGTATTTGTCCTCGACAATAGGTGGCAGTCGACCGTCCGCACCCCCAGTGACCTCCGAGAGAGTAAGAGCATTCTTCCAATTTTTTTGGTCTGGAGATCGTTTTGGAGAAGCTCGGCTGATTGATTTCCTCTTCTGCGATCGCTGGCTTTCGACGTTGTCCTGTACCTTCCCAAGCTCTTGTACCAATCCTCCCAGCTCCGTCAACTTCGCCTCGAGTTTGGCCCTGACGCGGTCCACATTGTTCTGTACCGCTCGGTTCGTATTCTTTTCCACCTCATAGTGTAGCCTGATTATCTGTTCTCGAAGAGAGACATTCTCGGACAGTAGTCGGGAGACCTCGCTTTCGAGGTTTCGTATGCGAAGTGATTGCGTGGAATTGGCCCTGTTCAACGATGAGTCAAATCCACACAGTAAATAAGAGCTATCCACCTGGCGATCTCTCGATTCTGTCGGACAAAGCGTCTTTTTACTGCCGGCCGTCAGCACACATCCGAATCGAAGTGTCCTGTAGACGTACGGGCATCTATTGACTCGACAGCAGGCTGTGGGGGTTCATTGAGTCGAGCCATGTGCCGCAATCACATATTGGAAGTAGCTTTCAGCAGGGCGAATGAAAGCAGCGTGGGGGGTCTTGAAGCCCAGTCTATTGGTATGATTGCAATGAGCTTGATCTGCTTGTGAAGTAGGCTGCTCAATGGTCTTCGAAATAAAGTAAACAAAGCCGGTAGCAACCCGAAGTTCTTCCGCCCTAGCGCAACACTAGTATAGGTCTGAGCGAATTAGCGGGAAGGGCACAGCTTCACAGCTTCACATTCGGTAAATCCTGCTCTATATTTCTTGTGTAGAACTGCCATTTGATAGGAAATTAGATCCATTACAATTCCGAGCTACCACGACCAGTTTCGAGCCCCATCAGCGAAGACAAGCCCGCATCCATAGCCATGTCTTACCAAAATCGCCCCTTCAATTCTACCCTTCGACACCCTTCGATGGGCGGCTCGCAAGCTTCCTCAGGGCAGTCTCCGATGCTGGTGGCCAGGATCAATGAGAAGAAGGCAGAGCTAGAGAACTTGAAACAATTGCGCGATCTCAGTGGGGGACTTGCGGCTCAAATGCAAGCACTGGAGGAGAAGCTGTCTACGTTGTCAGATGGCACAGAAGGTTCGCGTTGCGAGACTACACGGATCTCTCTTGATACTGATTGTCATTCGATCAGCTGTGGCAGCAGTGCTGTCCAATTGGCACAACGTCCTACGGGCTATCAATATGGCGTCGAGTACGTCCTGCGGTCTTTACGATTCGGTATTATGTGTACTGATCTCGGATTCTAGTGAGGGTGCCAAAGCCGAGTTCAGAAGACCAAGACGGCAAAATAGAAGAAAAGCCCGCGACCGAAGTTCCTCTCCCTCAAACCTTGGTCCGAATACCCATCGAGAACGAAGAGGACACAGGGAAGAGGATTTCAGGTTGAGGGATTGGACCGTGAGCCACATCACGCATTCAAGCAAACAGGAAGCAAGGGCGAGGCATGTCCGTAAAGACTTGGATCCTAGCAGGGGAGCGGTTTTTGGAAAGGTGGTCTCAGGGGAAATGCTCCTGGATTACGCTCATATGCAGCGACTTGCAATCGACCGACACGGCCCATAAGGACGAATCCTTCATCATCTCAGGCGAACGCTTCTCGCCATGAGCCTTTCTTCACTATGGTGCCCATCAATTCCTAGCGCAAACGCGCTTCGCGTAACAGAGAACCACGCTAAGTCTCGGGCCGGTTGCCATGCTTGCCTCCATGTAAACAGCCTGCAACCCTTCAACCTCGCGCACTGCTAGCATTGTCCAAGATACAATAGCATTGGTTCTAAATGAAGCTAAAGAACACTCTGTCGCTTCGTCCCAGATAATTCAACAAACCTCATCGGCGATTGCAGCATCTTTGACTTTGCCGACCGCCATGCCTCGCGTCACTCGCGCTCGCGCGGCGGAAATCCAGGAAGAATCCGACCTCGCAGCTTCTACACCTCTACCTTTCACACCAACAAGAGGGCGTGCTCCGCTTGGCGAAACATCGAATAACAAAGTGAAAGAACCAGAGCTGGTCAACACATCAGAAGAGAAGATGGTGCCTGCCAAGAAAATAAAGGGAAAGAAAGGAAACAGCACAAAGATAGCATCCAAGCAAAAGAAAGAGAAGAATGGAGAGCCGGGTATGGAAGTGCTGGAAGATGGCAATGAGAGCACAACTAGCTCCGCGGTCGAAGAGGCTTGTAAGGATCTATTGAAGGATAACCCTGGTCTGTTCCCACAATGCAGTGATCTACCGCTTTGCGCCTTCACTAACGGCCTCCACAAAAAACAGACAATCAGCAGACCATTGTTGGCGACCAATTACAGCAAACGCCACCATCCTCCGCCGTCAACACCGCTAGCCAGCAACTATCCCCCAAAGCTGTTACACCTTACTTCAGTCCGGAGATACACAAAGCTGATGAACGCGCTACCACTGATACTACGCAAGACAAGGAGGATTCGTTCGTTGTAAATATTAAAACACGCACACCAGCGAAGATGACGAGCAATGAAGGAATGGACACGCAGCCAGCTGTTGAGACCAAGGACGATTCATTTGTTGAGCAGATCGAATCGCACTCTCCAAACAAGCTCATCTCGCGAATCGAGGACTCTGTTGAAGCTTTAGATGTGCTCGAAGAAGAAATTGAGAAGGTTGGCAAGCTGATCCCAACGACTACAAACAACCTCCAGTCCCCTGTCAAGACCAAGGAGCAGGTTTTAGCACCCTCAAAGGCTCTAGAGAAGAAGCCTAGCGGCTCTTTGAGGCTCAAGAATAGCGCAGCCATTGCACCGAAATCTTTGGCCAAACATTCAAGCACAAATGTCCGATCAGCTACGTCAAGGCCATCGATCCAGCATGCAGCGAAGAAAGTCACTGTCCCAAAGAACAGTCTTTCTCAAGAGAAGCCTGAGGCTGATTATAAGAGCCCAGCGCCTGTCGGTGCAGCAGGTGTCCCAGCACCTTCGGCCTTAGGGAAGAAGCGTGTCAACTCTGTACACAAACCTCCTTTCCAACCAACGAAATCCACCAAGCCGCCGACCCGTGCGTCTTTCGAATTGCCGGGTGACGCAATCTCCCGTAAGCTGAAAGAGCAGCGAGAGGAGAGACAGAAGCATGAGGAAGAGGAGAAGAATAAGCAACG
>JAABUP010008662.1_pt1 | contig 12874 bp, 17 predicted proteins | sample 5559201 | NCBI WGS metagenome assembly JAABUP01 (sample SAMN10711887, study PRJNA513373) | rock metagenome | isolation source: Antarctica rocks | place: Antarctica | reverse complement strand
CCGCTAGCTGCATGCACAGCTCCTTGACGACTGATGCTGAGCGAGCATACGCACGAAGAGCGGGCAAGTGTGTTGCGTATGGCTGACCAATCCGATAGACCTTGCAAGATATCACACTGTGTGCGTGCAGCGCCCGGCATGCCCGCCTTATGGGCTCGAGTGCGGAGGGAGAGTGAATGTGGGCATGCTTTGCGGCGCAGCTGGACATCCCGGCGCTGTACCGCCGCGAGGGCGACGCGCCCGTCCGCGCCCTGGCCGCCGTGCTGGACGCGCCGCCGCCCGGCGCGCCCGGCTCCGGCGCCGCCGCCGGCGGCCGGGAGGCCGCCGGCGGCAGCGCGGGCCAGGCGGACGGCGCGGTCTCCGCCGAGCCTGCCGAGCGGGCGGGCGCGCCCACGGCCAACGGCGGCGCGGTCGAGGCGAGCGCGGCGCGGGACGTGGGGACGCTTGCGGATGGCGCGGCGCTGCGCAGCGCGCTGGGCGGCCTGGTCTGGACGCCCAGCCTGCGGCGCATGTACACGCTGCTGGACAGGCGCGGCGCCCACGGCGCCATGTGCCCTCGCCCGGCCTGCACGGCCGTCAGGGACCGCACGGTCAGGCCTGAAAACAGTGAAGCCTGCAGCGGCGCATGAGCTGCTCGTGCCGCTGGAGCTCGCTGCTTGTGGCCAGCTTTTTGTAAATGTAGCATGCGCATGTGCTACGGCGTGAGGGCGCCAGATCTCTGATACAGCATTCTCATGTTTTTTATGGTAGGCACCGATATCCAGGTGTTTTTTTAAAATTCGGATCAGATGCGTTCAGGGAGCGAGGCGTGCAGGTGCCTGGCGCACGCGGAGCCGGCGCTGCTGGTGGGCGACACGGGCACCGGCAAGACGACCGCGTGCCAGCTGGCGGCGGCCGTGCGCGGGCAGCGCCTGCACATCCTCAACTGCAACCTCTACACCGAGGCCTCCGACTTTCTGGGCGGTTTCCGGCCGGCGCGGCGCGCCCCCCGCGCCGCCCGCGTCTCCTCACCAGCTTATCATCACGTGCTGGCCCAGCGAGCGGGCATATACTCTGCAAGCAGCAGGGGGGAGCGGGCGAGCTGTTGACTTTCGTGTCCAGGCGGGCTAGCTGGTCAAGCAACGGCGTTCGGCGCTGTTGCTGCTGTCCATGTGTGGCTGAGGCAAAAGCCCTTGCAGGGACCGCGAGCGCAACGTGGCCCGGCTGGAGGCGGCGGTCGCGGCGGTCGCGGCCTCGCCGATGCTGCGCCGCTACGGGGTGGCCCCGCCGCCGCCGCTGGCGGCAAGCGCGGGGCCGGAGCTTGCGGTGGCGTCCGCCGCCGCCGGCGCGGCGGTCGCCGAGGCCGCACAGCGGGCCCAGCAGGCGGGCGACGCGGAGGCGCTGGCAGGTGCCGGCGGCCGCTCAGCGGCTCCCGTCTGGGGCCTGGTTGACTCGCACACATGCCGTGTTGTAGAGCGGTGTGGCCTGTCCCCTGTTCCCGCACACCGAACCTGTCGGCCGTCGAGCCTCAAAGGCATGGTAAGTGTGGTACGATAGTTGCACACATGGCAAGTTCTTCCACATGTTGCGCCCCATATGTGTGTGGAAGCACGAAGGCGCATGCTCACGTTGCGAGGCTGGTGTGCCGCGCCAGGCGACCTGGAGCGGCTGCGCGGCGCGGCGGCGGAGGCGGCGGCAGCGGCGGCGGCCGCGCGCGCGCCGTTCGAGTGGGTGGACGGCCCGCTCGTGACGGCCATGCGCGCCGGCGACATCATCCTGATCGACGAGCTGAACCTGGCCGAGGACGCGGTGCTGGAGCGCATGAACAGGCGCGCGCCCAACGCGCCGCCCTGACCCTAACCCCCACCCCCACCCGGCCGTGCCCATGAAGGGACGAGAGCACAGCACGCATGCTGTGAGTTACGTTGCTATAGTGATGCGCCGCACAGCAGCGCCCACACGTAGCTGGCTGGCTGGTGCCGCTTTGCGCTGCCGGTGTTGCTCGGTAGCTGCAGGCGAAGATCAAGCTGACTGGTTCCCAAGCGGGGCCGGCGCGGCGGTGCCGGAGAGGGTGCCGCTGTGAAGCCCTCCCGGCACCACGCGGCCGTCCTGGGGCGGTGCACGTGAGCAGGCCCCCATGGAGCGAAGGTGAGGTGATGTGCTGCTTGGCAGCTTGCCATAGGGCTACATGCCCAACGTCTACCCTACCCAAACCCTAACCCACGCGCAGCGTGCTGGAGCCCGGCCGCGCGCTGACGCTGGCGGAGAAGGGCGGCGCGGGCGCGGAGCTGGTCGTCGCGGCCCCCGGCTTCCGCCTGGTGGCCACCATGAACCCGGGCGGCGACTTCGGCAAGCGCGAGCTGTCGCCCGCGCTCGCCAACCGCTTCACCGCCGTCTGGGTGCCGCCGATCGAGGACCCGGCCGAGCTGGGCGCCATCCTGCACGCGCACATCGCCGGCGCGCGCCCCGCTGCCGCCCCGCCGACCCGCAACGAGGGGCGCCAGGGGCGAGGCCGCCCCGGCGCTCTCATGCGCCTGCGCAGCGATGGACTTTGACAACAGGGTGTAGTGAACACTCTGATGTTGCGTCCAAAGGCGCGCTCTGCCGAGCGGCACCGCACACGGAGGCAGGCGCGCAAGGCGCCAGCTTGCATGGTGGGCGGCTTTGGGTGACAGCTTTCGTGTGCTCGGGGCTTGCGTCGTGAAAGCGGCTGATGCGGCGCCGCACGCGCAGACGCGGGCGTGCGCGAGGCGGTCGCGGGCCGGCTGCTGGCCTTCTGGCAGTTCTTCCGCGGCCGCGCGGGCGCGGCGGCCGGCGCGCTCAGCGTGCGCGACCTGCTCGCCTGGGCGGGGTTCGTGGCGGCGGCCGCGCCGGCCGTGGGCGCGCTGGCCGCGTACGCGCACGGCGCGCACCTGGCGCTGCTGGACGGTGTCGGCCTGGGCCTGGGCGTGCCGGCAGAGGCGCGCCGGCCCGCTTTAACCCTATTAACCCTGACCCTAACCTATGACCGCACGTCCTCTCCAGCTTTTTGGCCGCGACGCCGGCGGGGCGGGGCTGCTGACCGGCTGCTGCGCACGGCTGCGGCGGGGGCCTCCGGGTGCATGCATGGGCGGCAGGCGGGCGAGAATCTCTCTACACGAGTGCTCACACACTTGTGGCTGCGCGCAGGCTGCGCAGGCGCTGCGCGCGGCCTGCCTGGACTTCCTGGCGGCGCAGCTGCCGCCCGAGGAGCGCGCGCATGCGGCCGCGGCGGCCGGCGCGCTGGGCGCGCCGCCGGCCGGGGCCGCCGCGGGCGCGGGGAGCTCTGCTCCAGCAGGGCCCAATGGCGCACTCCGTGAGGACCCTGCGGCTTCCGCGCATGGCGTGGAGTCCGCCGTGGCTGGCGGCGCCGCTGGGATGCATGTCGATGCAGCAGACGATGCAGGTGCGGCCTGTGCGGCATGGTGTGCCCGGTAGCGGGTGCGGTGCAGGGCGCACAGCACCACTGGTGCATGCCTGCGTGCATGCGCCAGCACCAGGAGGTGTTGGTCATACGTCAGGGTACGATCCTGTGCCTGCGTGACCCCCGTGCGTCAAGGCCCTCGCAGCCGCGCCCGCAGCGAGCATGTGCAATTCGCCGCGCAGGCGCCCGCTGGGGCATCCCGCCGTTTTTTGTAGAGCGGGGCCCTGGGCGCGGCGGCGGCGGCGGCGGCGTGGCGTTCAAGTTCGGCGCGCCCACGACCGCGCGCAACGCGCTGCGCCTGCTGCGCGCGCTGCAGCTGCGCCGCGCGGTGCTGCTGGAGGGCTCGCCCGGCGTCGGCAAGACCAGCCTCGTCGCTGCGCTCGCGCGCGCCACCGGTGCGGCCCCGCGTCTGGCACCCCAGCAGCCCCAAGCCAACATGGCACACTCGTCTGTGCCTGGTGTAATTTTCTTTGTCTCTTGTCTGAAGCAAATTGGGGTTATAAAACCTGCCGTCAGCTGGGCTGCGGCGAGGTCGAGGTACTAGCGCGTTCATATTTGCCTGCGCTGCTGAGGGCGCTGATCTGCCGCGCTTGGGCCCAGGGCGCGCGCTGGTGCGCATCAACCTGAGCGAGCAGACCGACATGATGGACCTGCTGGGCGCGGATCTGCCGGTCGCGGGCGGCGGCGCCGGGCAGTTTGCCTGGGCCGACGGGCCGCTGCTGGCCGCGCTGCAGCGCGGCGACTGGGTGCTGCTGGACGAGCTCAACCTGGCCAGTGCGCGCCCGCTCGCAGCCCGCGAGGCCTGCTCTGTCTGTCTCCCCTCTGCCGACAGGCCCGGCTGCGGTGCTGCAGCGCTGCGCGGACAGATGCCTTTTGCAGCTCGCACTGCTCCGCGCTTTCTCTTCACGAATGCTGTGAAGATGGGCGCAGTTTGCGCAGGCCAGTTCGTGCTCAAAATCCTAACCCAACTTAAATCTGCCTAGGACGGGACCACAGCGCACCGCGGGGACGCCCGCGACGCCGGGCGCGCCGCGCGCGCGCAGGCCAGAGCGTGCTGGAGGGCCTGAACGCGGTGCTGGACCACCGCGCGGAAGCGTTCATCCCGGAGCTGGGCCGCACGTTCGCCTGCGCGCCCGGCTTCCGCGTGTTTGCCGCGCAGAACCCGCTGCAGGAGGGCGGCGGCCGGCGCGGCCTGCCCAGGTCGTTCCTCAACCGCTTCACGCGCGTGCACGTCGAGCTGCTGCAGCCGGCCGACCTGGAGCTCATTGCTGGCGCGCGCCCGCCCCCCGCGCCGCCCGCGCTCGCGTCCTCGCTCGGTCCGTGGGCCTGCCGCGACGCGTGCCAAAATAGGCGTGGTTGCGCTCCGCCTGAGCGGACATGCCTCCTGGCTTACACGCACCCGGCATCGTCATGCGCTGTCTGCATTGCATTCAGGAGTGCATGCCAGAACAAATACGCCGGGCCCCACGGGAGCCCGGGCGAATCCGCGGCCGGGGTGCCCCGCAGGCGCGCTGCACCCGCGCGTGCCGGCAGACGTGCGCGCGCGCATGGTCGAATTCCTGGGCGCGCTGCGCGCCGCGGGCGGCGGCGGCGGCCCTGCCCCGCGCGGCGGCGCGGTGGCCGGCGGCGGCGGCGGCGGCGGCGTCGGCGCGCCGGCGCCGCGGCTGAGCGGCGCGGGCGGGCCCTGGGAGTTCAACCTGCGCGACCTGCTGCGCTGGTGCGAGCTGGCGGAGGGCGCCGCGGCCGGCGCGGGCGGCGGGTGCGGCCCTGCAGGCCCCAACACCCCCATGCGCTGCCATGCAGCATGCAGTTACCAGCGCGGCTGCAGCGCTGGACCCTGTCGCTGGGCGCGCCGCATGCCTGCTGGCCCTGCAGCACCTGCCGCGACTGCCACGGCAGGGATCGGGAGCGGGGGCCCAACATGTGCTGCGCAGGGACGGGCGCGGCGCGGCCGCGGCGGTGGAGGCGGCCGCGGTGCACCACGCGCGCATGCTCTTCCTGCAGCGCCTGCGCACGCCCGGCGACCGCGCCGCGCTGCGCGCGCTGTTCGCCGCGGCCTGGGGCGGCCCGCTGGCGGAGCCGGCGCGGCCGGCGGTGGCGCTGTCGCCGCGGCTGCTGGCCGTGGGGCGAGCGGCGCTGCCGCGCGCGGGGCCCTGGGCTTGCCCTGGTGCGCGCCGGGCCGGAGTTTGGTGTGGGCATGCGCAGGCAGAGTGCCACTGCATTTGGTGAGCACGACCGCGGGCGCTGCCAGCCGGGCATCGGTACGCATGTACTGACGCCACACTTGAATGCTGCAAGTTGAGCGTATGCAAGCTGTGGCGCTCCAAACGCGTTTCATTGCACTGCAACTCCTGCTAGGATAAGTGTGTAGTTACTCTGACAAGCTCCAGTGCCTGGTTGGCGGCCTGAGCCTGGAGCCCTGTGGCCGTGCTGCCGCACGGCCATGCGCGCATGCCAAGCCCCCAGCACCGTCGCCACGCGCGCGCCCGGCGGCGCAGGGGACGCGGGCGAGCGCGGCGCGCTGCAGCTGCTGGCGGGCCAGGCGGCCGCGCTGGAGTCGCTGCTGCAGTGCATGCAGCGCGGCTGGATGTGCCTGCTGGTGGGCGCGCCGGGCTCAGGTGCCGCCGCGCCCCCCGCCCGCCCGCCGCGCCCGCCCGCCCGCCGCGCGCCGCGCGCGCGAGGGCGCTGGCACCGCACGCGCACCCGGCGCCCGTCGGGCTGGCCACCCCGAGACCCGAGGGCGTGTGCTTGCGCGCCTGCATGCTGGCGGCACAAGCTCTTCACCCCAGCGCATGCAGTGCTCTGTGGCTCACAACCCAACCGGCGCGTGTCATAGAGTGTTCCGGGGCCTGCGGCAGGCAAGACGAGCCTGGTGCGCGCGGCGGCCGCGCTGGCGGGCCGGCCGCTGGAGGAGCTGGCGCTGTCGGCCGGCACCGACACGGCCGACCTGCTGGGCGGCTTTGAGCAGCTGGAGCCACTGCGCCGTGTGCAGGTCGCCCGCGCCCGTCCTGCCAAATGTAAGTGGGAGTGACAAGAGGCCCATGTGTCTACCATGGCGGCATGGTAGACATGCGCGGTCTATCATGCCACCCTGGCAAGCCAAATGCATGCCACCCTGGCATGCATTGATGTGCAGGCATGCTGCACGCAGCTTGTGCGGCTGGCAAATCCAATTGTAGGCGTGTTGTATGGGTAGCACAGGAAAGATCTGCATGACGCACAGCCTGTCCAAGGGACGTGCTCCAGAATAGGACCCATGTTGTCTTGCATGTAGCTCTGCAGTCATTCAGCATCTCCGGTTCATCCTGCAAGATACAGTCAGCGTCGTGCTGCGCTCCGCGCAGGAGGCCGCGGAGGAGGCGGGCGCATGCGTGCAGCGCATCGTCGCCGCGCTGCTCTGCTCTGACGCGGACGCCGCCGAGCCGGGCCTGGCGGCGATGGACGGCGCGCATGCACCGGCGGACGGCGCGGCCGGCAATGAGGCTGCGCATGAGCGGGCGCGCATGCGCGCCGCCGCGGCGCCGCGCCTGGCCGCGGCGCGCGACGTGGCCAGCGCGTGGGCGCTCGCTGCGGCGGGCGTGCCTGCCGAAGGTGGCGCAGACAGCGGCGGTGGGCGGCCCAGCCTTGAGAGCCTTGGCGCAGCGCGCTTGTGTGCCCGACCGTGTGTGCATCCCCCTGTAAGCTGTGCGCCAGTGACTTTGCACGATGGAAGTCCGCCGCATGCTCAGAAGTATGTATTTGGGCCCTTTCTGAGGGCCCACATACATGCCTGGGCTATGTGCAATCTGTGGTTGGTGTGTGGAAACACTCTGAGAGTTTGGCCCAGTTGTCTTGGCAGGCCGGAGCGCAGCCTCAATATGACAGACAGACTGTGCTCGCCACAGAGGCGGAGCGGGCGGCAGCGGCCCTGCTGCGCGCGCTGGACGGCGCGGCGGCCGCGCTCGGCGCCGTGACAGGCGGCGCTGGCGGGTCGCCGCGCCTGCCGGCCGGCCTGTCCGGGGCGCTGCAAGCCCTGGACGCCGACCTGGGCCGCCGCCGCGCGGCCGCGGCCGCGCTGCATGCGGCGCTGGCGGGCGACGGCGGCGCGGGCGGCGGCGCCTCGGCCGCGGGGCGCTTTGAGTGGGTGGACGGCGCGCTGACGCGCGCGGTGGAGGAGGGCCGCTGGGTGCTGCTGGACAACGCGGGCGCCTGCCCGGCGACGGTGCGTGCCTGCTGCTCCTCGGCACCGTCTACAAGCTTGCAGGTGATGACTATGAGGACGAAACCGGCAGTGAAGATTGTGCTATCTCGCCCGGGGCCGCTGACAAGCGGCACACTTTGTGGGTTTGGCGGAATGCCGGTGCGCGCGCCGCTGCGAGGGAGCGCCGGGAGCTGCCAGGCAGCTCCGTGCACGGGCCATGACGGGCGCGCGAAGCCTGCCGCGCAGGCCTTGCGCCCTGCTGGCAGTCGATCCTATATCTACCTAAGGATAGGGTTGCGACTCATGACCAGCCCTTGCCCCGCCTGGCGACCCTGCCCGAAGCCGCGCCGCGCGCGCAGGTGCTGGACCGGCTGAACCCGCTGCTGGAGCCCGGCGGCGAGCTGCTGCTGAACGAGGCCGGCGCGCCGGGCGGCCGCCAGCGCGTGCTGCGCCCGCACGCCGGCTTCCGTCTGGTGCTGGCCGTCGACCCGCGGTGCGCCCCGTCGTGCGTGGGCGCGGGGCTGCGGGCGGGCGCGGCGGCATGCCCGCCATGTTCTGACGTTTGGCGGGCGGGGGCGTGGGCGTCCTGAGCGTAACTGCATATGCAGGGCCCCAAGCACTGTTTGTTGCGGAGGCGGTGTGTGTGACAGCGTGTGTGACCATTTGAATCAGTGCGTATGGGCAATTGATTGCGTGGTAGTGCATGTGCTGGCAGCGGAGCAGCGGCTGACCTGGTGCTGTCCGGGATGCTGAGCTGGGCACGCCGGGTCTGACGGCTGCTGCCGCCATGCGCGCGCAGGCACGGCGAGGTGTCGCGCGCGATGCGCAACCGTGGCATCGAGCTCTTCTTGCTCCCGCCCGCGGCCGCCGCGCCGGCCGCCGGCGCGCCCGTCGTGCCCGCCGACCACGCCGCCGCCAGCACCGCGCGGGACGCGTCCAGGCCGGCCGGCGCGCTCGGCGCGGAGGCGGGCGCGCCGGCGGCAGTCTGGGGCCTCGCGGCGGAACCCTCGGCGGAACCCTCGGCGGCCGAGGACCTGCAGGCGCTGCTGACGGCGGAGGGCGTGCCCGGCTGGGCGCTGCCGGCGGCGATGGCGGGCGCGCACGAGGAGGTCGCGTGCCAGGCCGCCGCGCGCCACAGGTGGCGGCCCCGCTTGCATGCACGCATGGACCCGACCTCTACCAGTCGTGGATCCACTGATAACAGGATTGTCTACGTACCGCAAGCTCGCCGCACATGTGGTGGAGAGGCGTAGGATGCTGGGGCCTGCACACACAGCCTCTCGGTGTCCTGTTCCCAACACACTACGCTTGTGCCTGTGGGCGGCCGGCTAGCAGGCCTCTCACCCGCCTGATACCTGCCTGGTGATAGAGCTTGCATGGCAGACATGTCGTGCAGCAGGGAGTTTTGCTTTGCTGCTCAGAGGCGCGTCCGTGCCAAAATTGCGGCCACACCTCGGCAAGAGTGCCGCTCATGGGGTTTTCTTGCCTGCTCGTGTTGCGGTGCACCAAACCCCTGTGCAACAGTACATTGGTTGTGTGAGGTCACTGGTGCGTGACGTGCATAGTCTGAACCGCCAGCTCATGTGCCTGCGCGCCGGCCTGCGCAGGCGCGGCCCAACCGGGCGCGAGCTGCGCAACTGGGCAGCGCTGGCGCGGTCGCTCGCGGAACGGGGGTGGCCGGTGCATGACGCGCTCGCCGCCGGCTGGGAGCAGGCGCGCCCGCGCAGAGGCGGAGCAGGGCCTGGCTGGGTAGCAGCCGTGCCACAGGGCTTTGTTGAGCCGCGCCTCGCTCTGTGGTCCGGTGTAGCACGCTTGAGCCACGGGTTTTATATCCGCGGGTTGGCAGAGCCCTGCGCACGGCCCTGCCTGGGCTGCCTCCGCGCTCCAGCGGCCCACCCGCCGGACCGGCGCGCGCAGGTGTACGTGCGCGGGGAGGCCGTGCCGGAGGCGCGCGCCGCGGCCGCCGCGGCATTCGAGCGCGCCTGCGCCGGCGCCGACGCCGCCAGCCCCCCCGCCGGCGCCGGCCCGGCCAGCGCCGCGCCCGCCTCGCCTCACCCTACCCTAGCCCTGGCCCGGCCCCCGGCGCCGCTCGCGCTGCTCCGCCCGGCGACCTGGCCCGCGCCCGTCCTGGCGGCCGACCTGGCGCGCGACGCATTGGGCGCCGCGCTCGCGCTGGACGCGGCGCCGTTGGAGGCCTGCTTTGGTCAGGCGCTGGCGGCCCAGCTGGCGGCCGATGCGGCCGGGGGGCTCTGCAACGGCCGCGTCCAGAGCGGGGCGGCGCCCGCGCACCTGCTGGCGTGCCTGCCGGCGCCGGCGCTCTCGGTGGCGGTCGGGCGCGCGCCTGGCAGCGGCTGGGCGGATGACGGGGGGGCTACGGATGCGCTCGGGGCCGCCGCTGGGGCCTGCGGCGGAGCTGCGGAGGAGGGTGCGGCCGCGGAGCGCTGGCTGCGCCTGGGCTGGGCCGCGGTGGCGTGCCTGGCCGAGCGCGCGACGCACGCGGACGCGGCCGCGCGCGCGCGCTGGGCGGCCGCGCTGGCCGTGCAGCTGCAGGCGCGCGTCGCGGCGGCGCGCATGCGAGAAACGCTGCCGCCCTCTGTCATGCATGCTGCTGACGCCTGGTCAACATGTGCCAGCCGCTCAGGGGTTCAGGGTTCAGAAGGCAGCGCATGTCGCATGCACGCGCCAAGACGCTTCCATGGGCATGCCGCCGCTCCATTTGTATGACCCCGGAGCATGGTGGATTGCACTGGACACCTTCAGATGTGTTTGTGTCAGTTGCAGACAAATAGATTCACAGAGTTGTTGTGCACAAAAACAACGCAGAGCGTAGTGCGTGATGCCCCTTACCGTTATTACTCGCGGCACAGCAGCATCTGGCCGGTGCAGCCGGTGCAGCTGTACCAAAAGGCGCGCCTGGTGAGGAGCCATGCTCAGCGCCTGCGCGCGGCTGGCGCAGGCTGCCGCGGCGCAGCTCGGCGGCGGCCCGGACGCCGAGGCGGTGGCGCACGCCGCGCAGCAGGCCGCCGCGGCGCTGGCCGAGGCGCTCGCGCCCGCCGCCCTGCGCGAGCTCGACGCCGTGAGCGCGCAGCTGCAGGTGGGCGGCGCCCGCCGCGCCGCCCCCCAGCCGGCGACGCCTCGTCGCTAGAGCGCCTGCCGGCACTGCAATTTGTCGGCGTCGAGCTGTGAGAGCATGGCAAACCTGTTATTTTGCGCCCTGACATATTGCGGTGTCGGTCCAACCTGCTTGCATCTTCTCTTCTTTCCCTTGTTCATGGCCTGGCACGCGCCTGCGTGCCTGTAAGCCTGGCAGCACGCGGCACGTTGAGCAACGGGTGCGCGCGCGCAGGCGCGCCTTCAGCTGCCGCCGGAACGGATGGCCCAGCTCCCGCTGGACGCGGCTGTCGCAGACGCGCTGGCGCCGGCGCTGCTCGCAGCCGGCGCCGCGGAGCCCGGGTCACTGGCGGATCTGTGGGCGCGTGCCGGGGCGGCCTCCGCGCGGCTCGGCGCGCTGCGCGGCGCGGCCGGCTTCGCCGCGCGCCTGGGCGCAGCGGCGGCGGCGGCGCGCGGCGGCGCGCGCGACAGCGCGCTGCAGCAGTCCGCCTGGCGCCATGCGCGCCCGCAGGCGTGTCTCTTTCTGTCCAGATCAAAGCACTCGAGCGCCAAACTAGTCAACAATGGCAATACTGATCGTGCGTAGTGGCGGCGGGTAGGTTACTGGAAGCTGCATGCAGGGTGATTCTACCTTAAAATAAAGTCTGGGCTTGACTCCCGGCTGGAAAGATGATGCGTACCAATGTTGGGGAACTAGGCAGTGCTGATGTCAGTGCGCATGTGTAGCTGCGGGCGCGCACGGAGGCGCCGCACCCGGCCGTCGACTGCGTCTGGCCGCTCATGGCGGCGCTGGCCGCTTTTGAGCGCGGCGCCGCATGCAGCGCGGGGGGCGACGTCTGGTCCGGCTGTGCCGCAGGCCAGGCGCGCACCCTGCATGGCTCCCCTTGCCAGCGACAGCGCACGCGTCAGCCTACTGCCAATTCGGTCCAAGTTCTTCCCCTGCCTGCGGCTTCCCTTGCCTGCGCCTGCCTTCTCCCTTGCCCGCCTCTTCCCTTGCCTGCGGCTGGCCAAACAACAGACATCACCTGGCCGCGCCTGCAGGCCCGCGAGCCTGACGCGGACCGCTGCCGCGGCAGGTGGCAGCGGTGCAAGAGTGGCGCGCCGCGCTGTGGCGGCTCTGCCACGGCAGCCTGTCCGCGCACGGCGGCGCGGCCTGCGCGGCGCTGCGCCTCGAGGCGCTCGCGCACGCGTGGCTGCGCCTGCGCAAGGCCCTGCAGGGCCTGGCCGCGGCCGCGCCTGCCGTGATGGATCTGCCAGAGGACGCGGCGCTGAGTGACGCGGCGGGTCGCATGGACGCCGCCCTGGGGCTCGCGGCCGGGCCTCCCGCGAAACCCTACCTTTGGAAATCCGCGGGGCACCCTGAGCCTCCGCCCACCGCCGCGCTGGCCGCCGCCGCCGCCCGGCTCGCCGCGCTGGCCGACCTCACCAGGGCGGAGCCCCACCGGTGGGAGGCCGACGACCCTGCGCCTCACTCAGACCCGGATGCGAGTCCGGCGGCGCGCCTGGCGGCCGCCGGCGTCGCGCTGCCCGAGGGCGCGTGCCCGCAGTCGTCAGAGCCTGGGGCGGCGGACGACGTGCGGACGCAGGAGCACGAGGCCGAGCTTGCCGCAGTGGCCGCTGTGTCAGCCGACTGGGGCTTACGCGGCGCGCTGCTCGAGGGCGCCGGCCTGTTTGCGCTGGCCGTGCAGCGGCTGCGCGAGGCCGGGCCCGGGACAGAGTGCAGTGACGCGGCGCCGGCGGCGGCCGCCGCGGAGGCGCTGGCGGTGGTCGAGCTGGCGGCCGCCAAAGTGCGCGCGCGCGTGCAGGAGGCGCGCCCCGGTGGGTTAGGGTCAGGTTCAAGATCTCACTGCACTCTGCCTCACGCGCAGCGAGAGGGGACGTATGTCCAGTTGCAAGCGGCCTGTGAGGTACCAGGCAGGCAGCCAAGCAGATTAGGCGCAGAGTAGCCCCCCTGTCCGCGCAAGGCAGACGCCTGGACAATGCCACCTGGCCAGGCTTGCATGGGGACCTCACTGCGAGCGGTCGGCTCAGCGGGTTCAGCAGCGTCCGCGCCCAGCCAAGACCTGCCCGAACAAGGACCGCTGCGCGCCATCAGGCCGCCCCACGCGGCGGGCCGCCGCGCGCGCAGGCCGCCGCGCCCGCGGACGACGGCGGCGGCTGGC
>JAABUP010008658.1_pt1 | contig 12879 bp, 15 predicted proteins | sample 5559201 | NCBI WGS metagenome assembly JAABUP01 (sample SAMN10711887, study PRJNA513373) | rock metagenome | isolation source: Antarctica rocks | place: Antarctica | reverse complement strand
TTAGGGAATGCTTTGCATGTAGGAAGCAAATCTTGTCTGTATGAATTCACTGAACTGAACTTCTTGTCTGTTGGGTCCCAGTTGCCCCCCAGGACATTAAATATATTGATTGATTGATTGATTGATAAGGGACCAATTTGCAAAATTCAATTGTGCCAGCCAGGACTTGGCATGCACGTACAGAGAGTGACTGCAGCTGTTGCAACATGACATTTACACCACACACACAGCACTGCATCCAGGCATGATCCCCAAAGCTCCTGCGCAATTGATCCTTCATGATATCAGTTGCGATTTGGCGTTCATCAAAAACACATATCATATGTGTACCCATGAGATATACACATGATGTGTGTACCCTGATACACGAGCACCGCGATACTGTAGAGTGCAATCTCAATGCTGCACCCCAGTGTACATACTAGAGTGAAACTTCAGCGCTGCACCCCAGTATACACATCATGTGTACTGGGGTACAGCATTAAGATCTCACCCTAGAGTGCTGGGGCGCAGCATTCAGCATTGAAAGGACTGGGGCGCAAAATGAGCTAAGGTACCAGAATATACCTATATAGCATTATTGTATGTGAGAAAGAGTCTGGAGCAATCTTCCTACAAATGTTGGATCGACAGTGCAGCAGTGCAGCTGTAACAGTAAACACAGAATGACTTGTTGCTCACAAAACGTCAAAGTATATAGCTCTGTGACACTCTACATTGTTGTCAGAAACGATTGTTCCCCGCTAGGCAGAGTGGGTCATCAGTTGCATTTGGTAATGTTGGCTAAAGCGTAAAGCATAGACATGACTAGCTTTGATCTGCTAATGCCGCAATATTTGTCGCTTTCTGCAATAACGCTTCAGACTTGTCAAGAAGCCAACATGAGTTACAACTACCAGTGGAAGCCAGCTTTTGGCCTTGGATTTAGCTTAGCTTGCTCAAAAGCATTCTCCAGTAGCTTACGAGCTGTGGCTGGGTATGTCCAGGTGTTATCCTGCTTACTCAGACCATTTTCAGAAGCTCCTCCAAACGCAGCTGAGTACCTGATGCGGTGACTGTTCATCACCTCCTCGGACCACTCCGGGGCAATCACTGTGAACGCCCTGTTCCACAACTTGAATATTGAGTTCTCGCATGGCCTCATCCTACCACTGTCAGTAAATGTCCAGCGACCCTAGGTTCCTTTCTTTTCATCCTGAACCAGCTCAGCCTTGCCTTGCTCAATCCACATGTCACGTGCCCGGTTACCCACGTAGGCCAGAGTGTCACGGTCCAGCTCAGTGTCTGGTAGCTTCATCTGCTGGCCAACATCCAGCACTGTGAGCCTGGTCAGCAGCAGGCTCACAGGTGGCATGGAGACAGGCCTGCTGGCACCAGTTGGCCTGACTCCTTGGCTAGCAGAGAGACTGTTTGGCTGACCAGATCTGCCTGCTGGGGATGTAAGGTGGCTGTACCTTATGCCAGGACGCTGGCTTGCATACTGAGAGGCTGTTGGGCTGGTGAGCTGACTGCTTGAGCAGTAAAGGGCGCCTGGGACTTGCTTGGTGACTGGTTGACTTGGCGTCAAGGGAGCCTGCGTTGGGTTGGAGTCAAGCTGAGTAGTTTGTGCAGGGCTGGTTGGCTGTTTCTCACTGGCAATGGGCTCAGGATTTAGCAGTGGCAATGTGGCCTGACTGACACTCTGATCCACAAGCTGATCAACTGCCGGCAGGATCTTGATTGCAGCATTCTGCTCCCTGACTCTGAGGCTCTGTGCAATTTCAGATGGTGCATTTTGGCTGTACTCTGAGTAGAGCTGCTTGGCATCCTCATGCACACCTTTGAGAAACTGCATTTCCTTGTGGATAAGTGCATGCTGCTTGATTTCCAGTTGCTGTCTGGCAGCTAGTGCAGCCGCCTCAAGCTGAGTGATGGCTGGTTCATCACAGCCTACAGTGTCAAAAGAAGATCAATCTCAGATCAAACAAAGTCGACTTTCAGAGATGATGCAGCAAGAAGCAACAGATGATGTATGCTTCATTGCTATGTGTGGCAGGAAGCTTATACACAACTGCTTTCCTTGCCAAGCCAGGACATGCAAAGAGGATGCATTCAAGGCAAATGCATGCATGAGATACACTTACATTACATGTTACAGGATACATACATGTCAGACTGCCATGGCATCATGTTGTAGTGTGATTGTGCTTGTGTAGACTGCAAAATGTGTTGCCAGAAATGTGTTGCCAGACAAAGTTGAGGGTGCACCTGAGCTTGCAAGCTGAGTGAGGATTGATCCAGACCTTCCACGCGCCTTTTTCAAGGGCTGATCCAGGGTTTCTGTCCCATTGTCTACGACCGGGGCCCTCTTTGCGTCCTGACCCATCTCCCCAAGCCTGCAGACATCGCAACAACCCTTTTTAGGGCCTCCAGGTTAATTAAGACTGTGGCAGTACACAGGCAATGTCTGACTGAAGATGAGGGCTCAGGGCCTGCAGAAGAAATTGTCTCATGCAGCAGCTCATGCATCCTCTGCATGCTAGTGACTGCAAAATCTGATAGTGAGCTTGCCTCAAATCGTTAGACTCCTGGGAGTCGTTCAAGGGGGCTGAGACTTCCAACCTACCAACGGCGGACACAGCGTACTCAGCAGACACACCCACCAAGCGCAAACTTGACTGAGCCCTGTTGATCATCTAGTGGATCATCACTCGCAAGGTAGACCTTCCCGCAACGTCAGGCCAGACATGACTTACTTTGACATGTCAGGACTATGAGTCAAGATATGCTTGCAAGACACGAGCGCGAGGTGAATGGGTCCTATCGTAGGATATACGCAGAATGAATACACCTGCAGGTCTGCTACTTTGACTGAAGCTGTCGGGTCGTCAACGCCGCAACGACCCGGAAAACTACCTAAACGAAACCTACAAAGCATCAAAAGCATCGCATTAAAAGTCGCACGGGCGTTGGCGGCAGCACCGTAGTTCACACGCAGAGCAAAAGGTGCGCACTTTGGGCGAAGCAGAATTCTTCGAAGCCTTCACACTTGCACCTCACTAGTGTGTATCCTCCTGTGTGTGTGTGAGCAGGCGCGCTGGGACGATCTGCGGGCAGGCTAGCTCTGTGTTGGTATCTGACCCCCGAATCGATGCTGCCGGATATACAGTTTATCCGTGCTATCGGAAATTATGGCGAGAAGGTGTTGCAACACGCCACGTGGCGAGGAAGAGGTATACCGCAATGCCCCTGCTGTGCTGAGTGCTCTAGCCTAGAGCTGTAGGGCTGATTCTTGGACCGGTTCCGAGTCTTTGTTCGTAGGTTGGCGGTGGCGAAGCTCTCCATTTGTTGCCTCTGTGGCATGTGGAAGAACCTCATCGCAACAATGCAAACTGTTGGGTCGGTCACAGCGAGGTTTAGCATGCAGACACACCTACCGTCGCGGGTGCAAGTTGCACGTGTTCAGCCTGTGCTGACAGCAAACAAAGCGGCAAGTTCTCGTCTGACGCAGCGTCACATTACAACAATGAGCTACCCACAGGCTTACGCCGAACCCGCCGTTGCAGCAAGATCAAACCGTGTGTATACTAATTTCGCGGTGAGCTGACGGGCATCGGACATTCAATGCATAAGGCTTATTTGCATATTGCTGCATAAGTCTCTCTTTTGGGTGCCAAGTCATCAGTGTGCAGTGTAACACCGAAAGGTGTGCTTTGGCAGGTGTACAAAGGTGGTGCAGCCATGAATTTCAAGGTTATCAAACCTAGCTGGGAGTACAGAGCAGACGGTGCTCTGGCCATGAAGGATGCAGGGGTTGCACTTCTGGAGTTTGCTCCTGCTCAGCAAGGATCTGGCACAGCTCCTGGAGAGCGCCGATATGACTGGGACAACAAAACGGTACACACCATGCAGCTTTGTACAAGGCAATCCAAGCTGCTACATCACTGCCATCTTTCTCAGAGATGCTAGGATGCCTTTGCTGCTTGCAGAACATTGCCTTGAGTCCTGCAGAGCTTGGTGACCTGATAGACATTGTTGGTGGTGGGGGAGCAGGCAAGAACATATACCATGACCCAAACAAGGGGCGAGCTGGGTGAGGACTTGTGCATATGCCACATACACATGTGCTTTACGTGCATTGTGAGTGGAGCCAAGAAGTCTATGTCCACAAGCAAGATGCCTTTGTGCCCATGTTACATTCAGTAAGCAATTGTACAACATCAACCTTGCTATGCAATGCGCAGATGGCTGCCTTAATATGTGATCAAGGTGGCTAATGTCCTGAAATGGCCACATTTGCAGGGAAGGCACAGAAGGCAAGTCTCTCAGTATGAACCCTAGCACTCGGGGTGTCAAGGAGGTTTATTTGAACTTATTGCACAAGGTCAGAGGACAGCCTGACAAGAAGGTGTCCGTCAGCTTGTCAGCAGGTGAAATGGTAGTGTTGAGGAGATTGAGTGAGGTAAATTTATTGCCTACTCTTTCCATTAGAATAAGCGTCATGGATGGTCATGGTACAGGGCTTGCCAAAAACTATCAGAGTTTCATATGATTTGCTGGTGCATGACACGATCTGTGTGTCTACAGAAGTGAATATTGCTGTGACTTGTACTTTTCTGCTTTTGTCCCCTCATCAGTGCATGCTGGACATGTCAATCATACCTCTACTGCTGCAGTGTGTCAATCACCCTGCTAGTCAAATGCAAAAAGGCATCTTCTGTTGCTGCAGTATGTGATTCCTTACCTCTTGGGGTTTGATGAGATCTTCCAGTATGATGGTGGTGCTGATGCTGGTCCATCAGATGGCCTAGGTGCTGACTGGGCAAGACCAGTTAGCGATGATGCAGAGCCTGTGGCAATGCCTACATCAGCACCTTTCTAATGACGTTTTGTGGGTCTTTTTCTGCATGTTTGTGTACCTTTGTTGGTGAGTGCGTGCAAATGTAGAGAAGTGTCCATATCTTCAGTTCTTTCAAACAGCAAATGTATGGAAAGGTGCTTACTCTGACGCCAATTGGCTCGCAAGTGTACAGGTCCTTCATCTTCTACCATCTTGTACATGTAACAAGGACTACTGATGACTGCGTGACTGGAGACCAGCCTGCCACTTGGCTCAAGAGGCGTGCGATGTGAATGCATGCCTGTATGACATCTGGTGTCCATGTACAGCATTACTGGAGTGTGATCAGGTGTTACCTGTGCGTGATGTAGTGCTTTTAGTACTGCTTTTGCGTGGGCCGATGATTAGCTGGATAAAGAGTCCCCAAGCATGCCATAGTCTCCCAAAAGCATGTCCCCAAGGATGCACTGATTTGTTGAAAGGAAGCCACACAGCATACTAGGCCTTACGTCCAGCACTTCTGATGTGTTCTTTATTGCCATCCGAAATTTGGACATGCACAGAATGCTTCGAGCCGCTCCGAAACCACGCAGCCAGTGACAAGTTTTTGGTTTTTAGACCGTACTGATTGCAACAGAGTGACACGTCTCGACGAGCCTGAACAGAATGACGGATGTCAACGGCATAAGTCTGGAGCATCTTGCAATCCGACAGCTGTCTCACAAGTCAGATATGACAAAAAGTCAGTCTGTACAAGACGTCAGAGATGTGGCCCCTCCTGTGCCGTCAGCGAAAAGAGGGTCTGCGACTAATCTGCTGTCCGGGGCAGGCACTACAACAGCAGTGCAAGAGCATGAGAATGAAACAGCAGAGATCGTCATCGTGTGCGAACCTCAGGGCACTTCACTGATGATGGGCGGACTTCACCCCCGAGCATCATTGTATGAAAGGCCGGTCAACCTGGATGCTGCAAAGTCTGCACATGCTGAATTCCGCCAAGTCATGCGAGATGCTGGCGTCAAGGTGATCGGCGAAGCATTTGAATCGTGCTGCAGTGCTACAGCAGTTGCTAGCTTGGCTTTGATGCCTTCAGTCAGTGGATGCTTAGGCTTTGTGCTGTTTTGCAGGTTCTAACAGTCCGTGAGATTCTGTCATATGGCGTGATCAACCACATGGGTGCACGTGTAGAACTGGAAGAAATGGCCATGACAGCTCTTACATACAGCATGGACGAGGGAGTTGAAATTACTGAACTCCGCGAAGAGGATCGTCCATACCTGTCAGATGACTACAAGAGGGAGGTGCTACAGCACATGAGTATTATGCAGCTAATTGATACCATCATGATCAACCCCACTGTGCATATAAGCCCAAGCTACCGAGACACTGGACTGTCAGCATCTTACACCTTTCAGCCACTGTCCAACCTTGTTTACACCAGAGACCAGCAGATCACAACCTGCAAAGGAATTGTGATGGGCAAGCTGCGTTCTTCACAAAGACAACTTGAGGTGGAAGTCATGAAATTCTGCTTCAGAAAGCTGGGTATGCCCCGATCAGACATGTCGGTGCACAAGTATTCACTTATCTGCATGCACAGCATGACATGTCTGTCCCTGCAGGGCCTGTCAATGATCTATGCAAGGCAAAGTAAACAAACAGCTTAACATCATGATACATGCACCAGTTCTGGATACACGCATGATAGTGATGCAAAAGTACAGGGTTTTCATGCTGACGCATGTGGGACAGTCACATTCTCAGCATCTAGCTTCCACCTACTGGGAGCAAATGGTTTTGTCACATGTTTGCGCATACTTCCGCCAATTACGTACATGGCAGCCTTCAGGTGGTGGCACTTGTAGGAAGACAACAAAATGATGACATTACACCAATGCATGACTGATACTGGCCTGATGGTTCAGGCTTGCCTGTGGTGGGTGAGATTGAGGAGCCTGGCTTTTTGGAGGGGGGTGACTATTTTGCAGCAGGGGAGGACCTAGCCCTGGTTGGGGTGGGCCTGCGCTCCAACCAAGAGGCATGTGACCAGCTCATGCAGCGCAACTGGCTGGGCACTGACCGCCTAGCTGTGGTCAGGGATGACTTTGAGCAACACCAAGTGAGCACAGCAGCTTGAAGAAATCTGTCATGACTACGACAGTGTATGGCTGATATAACCACCAACACCTTTTGTCAAGCAAAGGCTTGGCATGCTGCCTCATGTGTCCTCATGCATTTGCCAGGGCCAGTGACATTGGCATCAAGTGCTCAAGTCAATACATTTGCCCAGACTTCAACATGAAACAGGCAGGTGCCTGAATGATATTGCTTCCAGGTTGTGTTGTTGTTTCGTTGTGAGATGTGTCTGCATCCTGTTGCAGGATAGGATGCATCTGGACTGTGTCTTCAGCATTTTGGGAGACAAGTGCTGCATCATGCTTGAAGAGATGCTCGGGGCAGAAAGCAAAACTCGAAGACTGGTTGATGAGTACAGCCGCCATCCTTCAACAGGTGGCCCCACATCAAAGTTCCCATGCTTTGTCTAGACTGCATCAGTCCTGTATGCTCCATCAAGGCTGTGTCAGCCAAGCAGTACACTGCTGCTTGATGTCAAGCACTCATGTCCATTCATGCAAACATGCATTAGTCTTTGACATGTCAAAAAATGCGCTGTGTTACAGCATGTTATTCCTTGCTTCTGCAAGCCTGTGCTCAAATGCCGAGGCTTGCGCCATGAGTGGTTGGTTTGAGTGCAGGCAAGTATGAGCTAACTCGGGAGAAGGTTGAGTTCAGCCAGTACATGCGGGAGGAGGGCTACCACATCATTCCAATCAAGCCTGAGCACCAGCTGGTCAGTCCCGTTCTTGAGCAAGCAATTTGCCCAGTATCATGTTGTGATTGTTGTCTGGAAAAGCCCGTCTCTGCCTCCTCAGCTAGCTGCATGAGTACACCTGCCACGACCTGTTTGTTCTTGGATGTGGAAGTTGAGGTGATAAATACTGGAATTTGGCGTTCACTGCAGTTGTATGGGTGTAACGTGCTGAACCTGGGCAACAGCCGCATCATCTCTGTCAACGCTGACACTGGCCGCCAGATTGTCAAGGACCCTCACTTCCATGTATGGAGCAGTGCATTGCAGCAGCCAGGTGGTCAGAAGATTGCCAAGCAGCCTCAAAGACAAGATGGTGCAGGATGCACTTAGAAAGAGTAGGCAACCTGAGTAGAGTTGTGTTATTCAGCTGCAAGATGAGTAACTTGTGTGTGCTAAAAATTGTTGGTTTTCCTGTTGTTACATGCGCTGCTAAGCCCGTGGTCTTCAAATTCTGTTGATTTATGCCTGCATGGTAGTTAGCTTTTCTTCTTTGCATATAAGTTTTACATTTGCCATTTTGTTGTGTGGATGAGAGCGTGTTTGAGTGCAGTATCATCATACGTAGTGTGCAAAGCAAAAGCGGTAAAATTGCTGCAAACCATACTGAGCACATACTGAATAGCACACCTGCGTGCAATGGGCAACATCACCGTACTGTGACCATATCAACACAGCCATGACTGCTTTGTCAAACTAAACTGTTTAACGCTGTGACATATTGCTGGAGCTTGTCAAATACAGGTTCTCGCAATGTGTTGACTTGGTCCTTCAGCTTATCCTGTGCTGTGCCTGTCCCCTCAGCAGTGACACTCCATTCATACTCGTCAGGATCATTGGCTGACGCAAATTCTCCTATAATGATCTCACCAGTCACCTACAGCCGCAATGACGAATTGATTTGTTACCATGTGGAGGACAGACACAAGCTGTGATGGGAAGGTCACTGCGGCTGCTGTAGACATGCTACAGGTATTCTGTTCATTGCTATCACAACCAGCAGCAGACACATGCAGCTACAACTAGGGAATATCTTTGCTTCACACTTGGCTCGATAAGTCTTGATGTAGATGGTGATTACAGGTCAGACATCATTTTTGCGAAATATGCAGCATGTCCACCTGGAATGAGCATACATGGTGCAAGGTGGTAGCTCATGGGTAATGCTTAAACATTGCATACCTGCTTTTTATCGTCCTCAACCCACAATCCTTGCCACGTCAGAGTGACGGTCAAATCATACATTGCAAACCGCTTCTTGCCCTTTCTTGTGGTCAGCAATGCCTGCAAGCCCCACATGATGATGTATTCACCAGACAAAGCATGCTATGCTCTGCAGATGCCACAGCTCATGCTGCCTTAATGGATGTGGTGATGAAAACAAACTGTATTATACTTCATACAGCATATGATATGCTGTGCCATGCAGGAACAGCACAAATGCAGGGTCAGGCCTCACCTCCCCTTTCAGGTCTTTCAGTGCTGTCACTTTGGCATTCCCTTGCACTGCGCTCATATCTGCCAACAATCCAACCAGGAGCTCTTCAAGCTTCTGCTTGCTCCACCCCAACTGATTCTTCTCCTCCCAGTGCCAGCCTGCAGGATGAACAATAAGGGCTTCATGCAAAGATCTGCTCTGTGGCGGGCGGCCTGTCAATGAGCAAGCGATGTGAATCACACCATTGACATTGCTGCCGTCCTGACGGTCTTGAACTATCCACTTTGGGTCTTTGTCCTCCCACTTAGCCATCTTACAAACCTGACGAATACAACTTAGGTCCCAGGGCAGGTTGTCTCAGCAAGGCCAAGACCACCTGCCACCTCGTGCTTTACTCGGGGTATGCTTTGCGGCGTGTTGGACCTGTAAGCTAGCCGTCAGGCGGAGACCAGATCGACGACCGTGAACTGCAGATGTCACTCAAGTCAGACCTGAAGATGCCGGCGTCCGGGGCAGCAATGTGTTACAAAGTGACACTTGTACGCGCAACCGAACGTTGCTCGTCAATGTCAATATTGTGCAATGATCACTGCGCATGCGAAGGAGCTCGTCAAGCGCGCCTTGCTGAGCTGAGAAGCATTGAGTGAGTACTGAGAAACCAGAAACATGGGTCTCGGAGCACACCACATGCAGTCTCTCCGACACTCGCTGGTGGTTCATGCTGCCCTAGGCGGTGTGCGCTACCTCCGTCTTTCTTGTGCATTGGCGCAGGTTCAGCAGCAGAACGTGACTGAGTTCGTCCTCTGCACGAGGACGCCTTCGTTGCATGACCACAGAGGCGCAAGACTTCGAGTCTCGTGGCCGGCTCAACCCCGTTGGCCATATTAAACGTTTCAGTAGGGGCGCAGCTGGTGCAGCTAGCCGCCTGGGAGGCTTCCTGAAAGCCCCAGCTACACGTAAAAAAAGCGGTTCTCAGCCAGTTGCGTCTGTCAGTTCTGGCCAACTCCTTAGTGGACGATACGACGCTAAGCCTGAGCAAGGGTGCGATACTCCACATGCAGTTGATGGTCTGGACTGGTTTGTAGCATGCGGCGTGGCCCCCAATCCAACTTTTCAGTTCCGAGCAGCATTTGAGCGCATACATGCAACAGCCGTTGCTGACCAATCTTCATTTTTCATGTACAGGCTTGACACAAGTCAGTGGGGCTTAGTTCGTTCCCGCAGCGTCACTCGTGCAGCTGAAGCAGGGACGTTCCCCTGCCAGCTGTGCATCAGCACTGCTAGCTCTTCAAAGGCATGTCAGGACCTTGTGACTACTGGCAGTCGCCTGTTTGGCCTCGGAGGCTTTGGTTCAGCTTTAAAAGTGCGCATTTATGACTTTGCGGTCTACGTCCACCCAGAACAGGTGACACCAATCTCCTTCCCGTGCAGTTTGCTTCCTTTGCAATATGACGGGGCAGCCAATTCCTAAAAGCAACCTGCTATGTTTTGATGGCATGTCACAGAGCCATGTACCCATTGTTTCAGCATCACTGCACAGCATGGCCTCAGCATTGCAGTGAGTGCTATTTGGTATGATTCAAGATACACTGGTCTACGTCATGTAACTGTTTTTGCAGGCAAAATTCTCGTCCTTAGCTAAGAAGAGCCCGCGCGCCACCATGCCATTGCAGCAGGCTCAATTTTGCAAAAGCTTGCGCAACAGTGATGACATTGACATGTCCCTGATGGTGCGTGCTGCCAGAAACTTGCCCATCAAACTGCTTGCCAAAGAGTATGAGCGAATCCTTCGCCGCCGCATTCAAAGGGTGGGTGGGTCACAGACAGACAAAGCTCTGGCGGAGATGATCAGATCATTTGACGAAACTTCATTGCCAGAAAGCATCAAGCAGGGTGGGTCTGTCAAGAAAGGAACACTGTTGACATTCACTAAGCAAGGTTCAGGCAAAATGACTGCAAGAGCCAACGGGCTTCAACTCATGACTGTGGAGAGTCCAAAGCTGTGTCAAGCTGTATTTGACTTGTATCTTGGGGATCAGCCGGTCAGTAAGGAGTCCCGGCAGGCAGCTGGGGATGCTGTCATGGGCATGATGGGGACCATCCCCTATCACTCCCCTGCTGAGAAGGGGCTCTGCACTATGAAGAGCAATAGCTGTCAGATATTGACATGAAGCTTGGCAAACTCTAAGGGGAGAAGGCTTTATTTGCACTTTGGTTACCCTTTGAGTGTGGTTCCTATACAGACGGAACTTAGTTGCAAACCAGTTAGGTCATACAAATGCATGAAAGGATGTTGCAGTAGTTTGGGCAGCTGTACTGTGTACACTAGAGTTTGTTTGTGTCAAATAACCAAAACTGCTCCATAGCTTGTTTGGTATGCGTCAATTACATTGATATGTCCTCAATGGACACCTGTTCAGGGTTTTCATATCTTGCATGGTATCATGACACTGTACCATTAGCAGCGTGTTGGATGACACAACTGAGCAACATATTGATGGGTACTCCTAGTCAAAAACATATTCATCGTTCACTACAGTTTCTGGCACTGTCACATTGAGTCATCAACTAACACTGATTCATCTGAAGCAGGCAGGACAATATGCAGTAGCACTCGTTTGTTTCATTACACTTGCATCAGCACTGATGACATCCTCAATGAGCAGAGTTCTTATCTGTGCTCGGTACCAAGCGATCTGTTGACATCCAAGCTTCGATATGCAATGCAGCACATTTGATAACATTTTCGTTCTTGGACCAGGCTGCATTCCTGATCAGGTCAGCTCTAGTGCAGAAGATGCTGGTCTCCATCAAGATATTGCAGCATTGCTGCAGGCTGATCTGAGGTCATGACTTGGCTTTGATTCATGAGCTACCTGCATGTGTGTTCACTAATACGTTTTGCCAGCAAGTCTGCCTGCACCGAACACAGTACTGATTCCCACATGAGCTTGGCATGGTCAAGCTTCACGTTGACTGTGGACTCGCCAGGGCCTGTGCCCTACAGGATGTAGTACTAGTATGCAAGCAGACCACGAACAGCATTGCATGATCGTCACATTGTCGTAGGAGTGAACACAGGGACAGTTGAGATGTGCCACGTCAGCATGTCATGTGACATGAAAGATAGAGCAAACTTGTATAGTGCAGTTTGAGAAGAAACAGCACAAGATCACGGTCTTCAAAGCCAGAGGCAAGCTTGCTGGCACCACCATTGGCCTGGATGAAGACCTGACAATCCTGCAGCAGCAGCGCAAGAATGCAACGTGGCCTGCCTTCAAGGCCTTCAGGTTCAGAGGTGTCAAGACACAGTGGCGGGCAGAAAAGCTATTTGTGAAGGAGGGGGAGCACTTTGTTGAGCACAAAGTGCTCAACCTCTAGGAAACAAGGGGGCAACTGGGGGTTCTCTCCTGTGTTCTGTTGAACATCAGGGGAGGTGTCAACAAACAAGCTGAGTCGTTAGCACACCTGTCATGTCATGATTTCATTTGTCTGGCTGAGACCTGGCTGACTGAGCATGAAAGACCTGATGCTTTCCCTGAACATACGTACTATTCAGCTTGTAGACCTGTACATGATGGAAAAGGCCGCCACTCAGGAGGCGTTGGTGTGTTTGTGTCTAGTCGTGTCAAACAGCGTGTTGAGTTTGTTAAAGCAGCTGCTGATGCCAGTTACCTCTGGCTGAAGCTCAAGGATGTTGTGCTCGGTTGTCCTGAAGTATACTTTTGTGTATGTTACATGCAGCAAAAACAA
>JAABUP010008656.1_pt1 | contig 12884 bp, 9 predicted proteins | sample 5559201 | NCBI WGS metagenome assembly JAABUP01 (sample SAMN10711887, study PRJNA513373) | rock metagenome | isolation source: Antarctica rocks | place: Antarctica | reverse complement strand
GTGCGTCGACCAGCGCGATATCGACCTCGACCCAGGCCTCGTAGCTGCTCAGCAGGCGATCCACCTCCGCCTGGGCCGGGAGGTCGGGCAGGCGGAGGGGCGGCAGGGTGGCGCGCGGGGTGACGACGCGCGGGGTGCCGAGGAGGGTGCGCAGCGCGTCGGCCTCGTAGGTGCCCGCGTCGTCCGCCAGCGCTATGGCGGCCAGGAGCTCGGTGGCGCCGTATTCCTCGTGGAGGGCGTAGACCGCCAGCAGCTGCTCGCGCAGCCGGTCCCGCTGGCGGCGCGAGAGCTCGCCGAGGAAGGCCGGTGCCCGTCCGCCGAGGCCCAGCAGGAGCTCGCGGTAGAGCATCGCCTGGGCGCGGCGCTTCTGCGGGAAGAGCGGGGCGAAGTGCGCCGGGTCGAGCACGCGCCGTCGGCCCCCATCGGGCGCGCGCGGGTGGTCGGCCAGGCAGGTGGCGTCGCGCCAGAGGCGGATACGGTCGCGATGCACGCGCGCCGCGACCGGCGCGCCGACGTGGGCGACCGGCACCGAGTAGCGATTCCCGTTGACGGCGACGAGCGCCTCGGCCGAGACCTGCCCCGGTTGCAGCAGCCCGTAGTCGGCGGCGGTCGGCGGCAGCACCCCGCCTTTGGCCGCCTCCTGCGGGAGCCGCGCGAGCGGGGGCGTGCCGGTCGCGGCGGAGGGGCGGGCGTTGGCGCAGGCGAGCCAGTCGGTCGCCTGCGCGGCGAGATCCGTGTCGTCGGCGAAGGCCCGCCCCGGCAGGAAGTTCCCTTTGACCCACTTGACCAGGGACTCGACGCTCCCCTTCTGGTTGCCCGCGCCGGGGTCACACGCCTGCGGATGGAAACCATACTCGGCGGCGAGTTGGCGCAGCGTCGGCGTCCAGACCGCCTCGCCGTCGGCATCGCGTCCGCTCGTCACCGTCTTCATGTTGTCGAAGACGAGCACCCACGGCACCCAGCCAAGCGCGACGAGACATGCGACCAGGCCGCGGAAGAGCGTCTCCTGCCGCATGTCCGCCGTGAACCAGGCCCAGGACCAGCGGCTGTACTTCAGCCGACAGGCCAGGAAATAGCGCGTGGCCGGGGCCTGCTGTGTGAACGGGAAGCGCCGCACCTCGCCCCAGTCGACCTGGAGATACTCCGCAGGCAACCCCTCGAAGCGGATCGGCACCTCCGACGCCGCGTGTTGTTGTTGTTCGCGGCGCACCCGGCGGACATACCCGCGGAAGACGCTCTGCCCGCCGCCGTAGGGCCGGTCGGGGTCGACGCGGGCCAGCTCCAGCATCCGCGCGGCGGTGAGCCCCTGCTCCAGCCAGGCGCCGATCTGCGCGCGATACGGGTCGACCTTCGAGCGCCGATAGCGCTTCGCCGGCGGTCGCTCGACCGGCTCGCGCAACACCCGGCTGATCGTCGTCGGGCTGCGTCCCAGCTCCGCCGCGATCTGGCGGATACTCTTACCGCGCTTCGCCAGGACATGGATCGTGCTGCGTTCCATCTGCCGTAACATCCTTCCCCCCAGTCACTCGACTGGGTTCTACTACGGCAGCGGCAGCGTGTAACACTTTTAGTTCGGCATTCCGCCTACGGATGTCCATTTCTTGATCGGAGATTACACGGGTGGCGCGAGGCTATCGACGCCGCTGGGCTCACGGCAAGCCGGGCGACCGCCTATCGCCTAGCCCGGCGCGCCCGCCTATGCGGCGGCGACGCTCTCCGCGATGAGCGCCGGGGGCATGCACACAAGATGGGCGACCCGGCGCGCGCGTGGCTGGCGGCGTATTGCCGGGGTGCCCCGCATAGCTCAGGCGGGCAGATCCAAGCCGCGCTGCAGGATCGGTTCGACCTCCGTGTGAGCATCAGTCAGATCAACCGCGTCCGCGCCGCGCTCGGCCTTCGCCGACGGGCGCGGGGCGCGGGGGAAAAATCGGCGAGGCGATCCACCGCGCCCGTCGGCGTGGCAGGATGGCACCGGCGGCCTGCTGCTCCTCGCCGCCGCCCATGACACGGGCCTGATCCCCGCTCTGGAGTCCGCACGTCCCGTCGGCACGAAGGGGGCCGCACACGGCGTGTCGACGGGCGACCGTACGCTCTTGCTCACGCTCCTCTTCCTGAACGCGGTCGGCCTGCATCGCACCAGGGATCTCCGCGCCTATGCGGGCGACGGCCTGGCCCTGCTCACAAGCCGTCGCCGCGCCTATGGGTATCGGCACGTCGAGCGATTCCTGTCCGCGATCGCCCAAGCAGGCGCGGTCGATGCGCTCACCGACGCCGTCGCTGCGTGGTCGACGACCCTGTGGCGCCCATGCCCCTCCCGCACCGATGGGCCACCCGTCACCTTCTATATCGACGGGCATCGCGAGGCCGTCTACAGCGACCGTTTAATCCCGCGCGGCCTCGTAGCCCGGCGTGGGGCGGTGCTCGGCTGCCGCGCGCTCACCCTCTTGCACGATGCCGACGGGCATCCCCTCCTCGCCACGACCGATCGCGGCGACCTGCACCTGACGACGGGCGCACCGGCCCTGCTGGCCCGCTTCGCCCGGACGACCGATGCCCCACCCGTACGCCGACTCGTGATCGACCGCGAGGGCATGGCGGCCGCGTTCCTGGCGCGGCTGGCCGCCGACGATTGCGATGTCGTCACCGTGCTGCGCGCCGACCAGTACGCCGGCCTGGCCTCCTTCACCGCTGTCGGTCCCTTCGTGCCGTTCCAGTACGATCGGGAGGGGATGCTCGTGCGCGAGGTCGCCTCCGCGCACTTCGCGCTGGCGCTGCCCGACCAGCTGGGCGAGCGGCTTGACCTGCGCGTGGCCCTCGTGCGCGACCTGCGCGCGCACATCCCGTGCCCGCAGCCGACAATGAGCCCTCATGTCCCCTATGCATGGCTGGAGGATCTCGACCCTGCGGACACCGCCTGGTATCGGGAGGGCTGGGTCGCCACCCCGGCGCCGGTCGCGCCGGCCGCGCCCAAGCTCATTCCCATCGCGACGACGGCCGCCGACCTGGACGCGGCCGAGTTGGCGCGAGCGTATTTTGATCGGTGGCCCCAGCAAGAGAATGTCATCAAGGATTGGTTGTTGCCATTGGGATTGGACACCAACCACGGCTATGCGAAAGCGCCCGTCGAGAACTCGGAGGTGGCCAAGCGGCGGGCCGCGCTGGAGAAGCGCCTGGCAAACGCCGAGCGGTGGGCGCGGGGGGCACGGGGACGCTACGACCAGGCGACCAAACGCTACACGCGCTGCTGGGAGGCGCGGGAGCGCGAGCGCACCCTCTACGAGGGACTGAACGCCTGGTTGTGGGACCTGCAGAAGTGCGGCGTCCCGGAGCACACCTACCGTGCCGAGGCGAAGGCGGGCAAGGCGGCGATCAACGCCGAGGTGGACGCATTGTGCCAGCGCGCTTACAAGGCGCACGACGCCTACCGGGCCGAGTGGGACAAATGCGAGCGGTATTGCAAGGAGCAGCGGACGCTCTTGCGCGAACTGGATGACCTGGCGGCGCGTGAACGGACGATGTACGAGCTCGACAACGGCAAGGATCAGGTCATGACGGTCCTGAAATTGGCGCTGGCAAATCTCGGAATGTGGGTGCGGGATCAGTGGTTCCCGCCGGCCTACGCGCATGCAACCTGGCAGCGCCTTGCTCCGTTCTTCCGGCTCCCCGGCCGCGTCGTCTACGGCTCGGACGCGGTGATCGTCGAGCTGCGGCCCTTCAACGACCGTGCGTTGAATCGCGACCTTGCCGCTGTCTGCGCCAAGGTACAGGAGGCGCGGCCGCGTCTGCCAGACGGTCGGCGGGTACTATTCTCCGTGGAGGGGGCAAACCGTCTCATTTCAGATGCGCAACAGAGGCGCGTTGCGTAACTCCCTGCCTGCATCTGCCGCCGGGGCCGCCGCCCCACCCCACCGTCCTGATGCTCCAGGGGTCCGGCCCGGCCGATCGCGACGCCGACGGCTACTTCCCGCCGATCCGCGACGCCTTCCTCCGGCGCGGCGTCGCCGCCCTCGCCTTCGATAAGCCCGGCTGCGGGCGATCCTCCGGGGACTGGCGCGACTACGCACTCGCCGGTCGCGCAGACCAAGCGCTCGCGATGCTGGCCTGGCTGCGCGCCAACCCGGCGATCGACGCGGCGCGCGTCGGCGTCTGGGGACAGAGCCAGGGCGGCTGGCTGGTGCAGATCCTCGCCGCGCGCCTGCCGGACCTCGCGTTCGCCGTCGCCAATTCCGGCGCGGCGATCGGCGTGGAGGCGCAGGATCGCGCCGGCTGTAAGCACACGATGCGCGCCGAGGGGAAAGATGAGGCGACGATCGCCCGCGCCCTCACCTTCATCGACGAAGTCCACGCCGCCGCCCGGCGCGGCGACGATTGGGCTACCGTCGAGGCGGCGCTGCTCGCCCCGGCGCGCGATCACCCCTGGTACGGCTATCTGGCACTCGACAGCCCAGCGGACTGGGTGGGGACGCGGCGGTTCGTCGGCGAGCGGTATGATCCGAAGGCGACCCTGCGTCAGATCCGCTGCCCGCTTCTCGCCCTCTTCGGCACGCAAGATGTGCTGGTGCCGGCGTGGGAGAGCGCGGCGATCTATGACCGGGCATTGCGGGTGGCGGGCAACCAGGACGTCACTCTCGCGATCTTCCCGCAGGGCAATCACCGCATCCGCGTCGAGGAGACCGGCGAGTTCTGCCCCGGCTACCTCGACCTGCTCGGCGACTGGGTCGCACGGCGGGTCGCCCAGAATGTGGGGCCATAGTCGCGAGCGCGAAACCCGGAGCAGGACGGTTCTTCGGTATCGCGATGACTCGCCGCCGATGTCGTTGTCGCGCTGCGGCGGCGCGGGCGCGGGTGCGCTCAATCCTGGTTGCGCGGCGGGTCGTGCTGCCGGGAGAGCGTGATGAGGAAGTCGCGCAAGCAGGCGCGCAGTTCGTCGGGGTGGGTGAGGTGCAGGTAGTGTTCAGCGCCGTCCACCATCACGAACTGCGCGCCTGGCAGGAGCGCCGCGAGCTGCTCCACCGGCCAGCTTGGGCTGATGTCGTCGCTCCCGGACACCTGTGATGGCTGAAAACGCGTCCGCGTTAGCTCATGCGGCACGGTGGTAAGTATGGTGCAGACCGCCAAGGACTGGCACCGCACGTATCGGGCCGGAACGACTCCCCGTGTCTTCAGCTGATGGCGCGGGCCGGGCTTGGCCGAGGCCCTGGTGCGGCCGCGCCCGGTTGAAGGAGGCCACGTACTCGCGCAGGACACGGGCGAGGTGGCGCTCCCCGAAGACGACCAGGTGGTCCAGGCACGCGCGGCGTGCGCTCCCCAGGAACCGCTCGCAGGTGGCGTTCGCCTGCGGCGCCCGGGGTGGCGTGCGCAGGATCGTGATCCCGCTGGCTGCGGCGACAGACGCGAACGCGGCCCCGCACTTGCCGTCGTTATCGCGGATGAGGTACCGCGGGCGCTGGCCGAAGGGGCTGGCCTCGCGGAGCTGCTGCGCGACCCAGGCGTCGGTCGGGTGCCGCGTCACGCCCACGTGGACGACGCGCCGCGTGGTCAGCGCGATGACGAAGAAGGCGAAGAGCGGCCGGAAGAGGAGGTCGGTGACCGGGAGGAAGTCGCACGCCCAGATGTCCGGGGCGTGGTTGCGGAGGCAGGTCGCCCACGTCTGCCCGCGCGGACGCGGGGCGCGGTGGCCGCGCAGATAGGCCTGGATCGTGCGCTTGGCCACGCGGATGCCGGCCTTCCCGCGCTCGCCACGGATCCGCTCGGCACCCCAGAGCGGGTTCTCGGTCGCCATGCGCCGGATCAGGACGATCGTCTCGGCGGCGAGCGGCGGGCGATCCGGCCCCGGGCGCGACTTGTGCCGCCAGAGCGCGCGGAACCCGGCGCGGTGCCAGCGCAGCAGCGTCGCCGGCTGGACGATGAGGAGCGCGCACCGCCAGGCACGGAACCGGCCGGCGAGCAGCACCAGGAGTGCGCGATCCGCCGCAGTCACGGCCGGGCGCGAGACACTCCGGCGGAGCACGAGCACCTGCTGGCGCAGCAGGGCGTTCTCGGCGAGGAGCTGCGCCCGGCCCCGCAGCAGGTCGCCCCCGGTCCCCGCCGCGTGCGTCCCAAGTACCGGTCTTGCCCAGCGGCAGGCGCGGAGGGCGCGCCGTACGCCCGCGACGATCCCGGTCAACCGACGACGGCACGCCTGCCCAAATCTCACCACAGCCATTTCCCTCGCTCCGCGCCTCCTACCCACACGAGGCGCAATTGCGCCTCGCCGACGTGATTCTCGCCGTGGGAAGGGGTGAGCAACAGCGTGGACGTGGGGCGAAGTCCCGCCCCGGATGGATTTTGAGCCAGCACAGCCACAGGGCGTGGGCGATGAGCGTCGGCGGGAAGCGGTGGTGTTTGTCGCTGAGAATGCTCGTCTTTTGCTTAATGCGCGGAGTATCGCCGGGCCAGCGACCCGCGCCCGAGCAGTTAACGCGACAGTGCCGGGCTGCGCCTCTACCGCGCCGCCGGGCGTAGACGCCAGAGCGCGCGTTGCACCGCCACGATGGGACCCAGGATGCGGATGTCCGGATCGAGCGGGATGCTCGTGTGCCCATCCGGCGATTCGAGGGAGCGCCGGTCATCCCGCACGCGCAGGAACGCGACGATTGTCTCGACCGGGAAGCGGGTGGCGACGACCACATCGTTTGCCTCGGGCGTCTGCCGCGTGTCGAAAGCAACGACATCGCCGGGAAGGATGAGCTCCCGCAGGAAATCGCCGACGACCAGCACCTGCTGGACGGGCTCGCCGGTCTCGCCGCGCTTCGCGAGCGGGCGAGCAGGAGCAAACCCGTGCTCGGTGCGGGGACCCGGCCCCGTGGCGGGCACGAAGTCTTCGATCGGCCAGCCCCGGTACGGCCGCGCGCCCATCCGACGTAGCAGATCGGCGAGGGGCATGCGCTGCACCTCCGGCGCCCTCTCCGGCGTCGGCCGGTCGGAGACGCCGGTCAGTTGCTCGAAGGGAATGCCTAACGCATCGGCCAAGCGCTGCACGTCGTCGGCCGGCGGGAGCTTGTCACGCCAGCGCAAACCCGACTCCCACTGCGAGATCGTGCTCGGGCGGAGCCCGGAGCGCCGCGCAAGCTCCCGCAAGCCCATCGGCTCGTGCCGGATGAACGTCCCTTCCCGAATCGCTCGCAACCGCTGACCGAAGAATGCAAACTCCATGCGTTCACGATAGCGAACAAGAGCGCCGCGATCCAGGCCGCTGTTTCCTGCCTTTGTGAACAAATTGTGATACACTGTTCACACATGAGATTGAGCTATGGTGCCGGAGGGCGTCGCGTGACGACAGCGAGGGGGGACGCGATGGGCGAGCAGGACATGGCGAGCGGCAAACGACTGACCAGGGGCTACGAACCGGCCCACGACATGGGCGGGGTCACCGATCCGGATTGGCGGCAGTTCCGTGCGCAGCTCTTCACCGAGCTGGCACCGCGTTCACTTCGCGACCGACTGCTGGTGGAGGCGATCGAGACTATCGCCGAGCGCGCCTTCTACGCCGGTCAGGAGGTCGGCCTGCACCTCGGGGCCGCGACGACCCGCGACGATACCCTGGCCTGGCTCGCCGAGGTCCGGGCGCAGCACGCCGGTGGCGCGGCGCGCGCCGCGCTGGTCGCCCTGGAGGCGCTGATCCTGGGGGCCTGCGCGCACGACGAGGTCATCGCGTCGGACTGAGGTTGTCCCGTCGTCGGCGATGCCGGCGAATGGTATAGCAATCCTGCGGTCTTCACGCGCTGTGCGGTCCTGCGAGCGGGCGGAGGGCGGGGGATGCGAGCGACGGCGCGGCATGTCGGCAGACCGCGCACCGAGGCGCAGGAAGTCGCGGCCGGCGGCGCTGAGGATGTGGCCGAGCTCAACCTCCTGGTGCTTGCGAGAGGGCGTGCGGCCCTGGGCACGGCGACACGCGGCGGCGAAGCCCCGGACCGCGTCGAGCGTCCGCCCCCAACGTGCCCCCGGCACGAGGCAGGCGGAGCACCGGCACGATGCGAACTTGGCGCGCGGCGCGCGGGAGCCGGGCTAGGGACGACCCGGAACCAAAGTGCCCCCGTCCCGCGCACACCTTGGCGGTTTCGGCAACGTCTTCTCTCCCTCCTCTCGTGTGCGCCGGTCTTGGCCGGCATCGCGTCACGTCTCTCCCTCCTGCCCTCCGTCCGCCGGACTGCCTCCCAGCGGCCCGCCGACAGTGGCGCACCCGTGCTTGCCGGCGCGATCCAACGACCTGCCGCGTACGGCGCGCTGGGGACAATTCCGGATACCAGGCGACGTATCCCACAAAATATACATAGGAGTCACGCGACCCGCCGTGGGTGGCGTGAATACCGCCCGGTGCGCGCCGAAGCGGCCGTCGGCGCGGGCGGGGACAGCGCTGCCGCACGGCCTCGCCGCGATGAGGCGAGCCTGTCCCCGCCCGCCACACCGGTGCTCCGGGACGTACACCGCACGAAGGAGGGCGGGGGTCGCGCCCGTGGCACTGTCCGGGATAGGGCCCCCGGCGCGGCGGTCGACCCGTCGCGCGTCCCTCCGCCTGCGGCGCGCCGGGCGTCTCGCCGGCACCGCCTGGACCCGGGCGCGCTACTCCCGAGCCGGCGTCGGCTCGGCGGCGTCGGGCACGGGGAAGCGGAGGTCGGCGACGGCGCGGGCGCGGGCGTGGCCGCCGCGGCGGTCGTAGCGCGCGGTGGTGACCGGGCTGGCGTGCCCGGCGAGCTGCTGGGCGGTCGCCAGGTCGTGCCCGGCGTCGAGGATGTCGCCGATCGCGGTGCGCCGGAAGTCGTGCGGCGAGGCGTGCGCGATGCCGGCCTGCTCGGCGCGCTTCAGCAGCAGCTTGTAGAGGGCGTGCGGCGAGAGGCCCCGCCGCGCCGGGTCGAGGTTGCCCCACTTATCGATGCGGCAGCAGAGCGCCCCGTCGCGGCGTCCCCGGACGCGCAGCCAGCGCTCGACCGCGAGCGCGGCGTCGGCGTTGAGCGGCAGTTCGCGCCCCTTGTTGCCCTTGCCGCGGCGGATGACCAGGGTCGGCGGGTCGCCCGGGCGGTAGTCGCCCAGGAGGAGGTCGGCCAGCTCCGCGCGGCGCAGCCCGGCCACCCGCCAGATGGCCAGCAGCGCGAGGTCGCGCGCCCCGGCCGGGCCGGCGTCGGCCACGCAGGCCCGGGCGAGCGCGGCCAGCTCGGCGGTCGCCAGGGCGCGCCCGGCCGGGGGGCGCTGGCCGCGCGCCCCGGCGACCTCGCGGCGGGCGCGCTCGTCGTCGGCGCTGATCAGCCCGAGGCGGCGGGCGTAGCGCGCGATGCCGCGCAGGGCGGCGAGGGTGAGGTTGACGGTGGAGGGCGCCGACCCCCGGGCGAGCATGGTCTGGCGGATGCGCTCGACGCGTTCGAAGGGCAGCGTGTGCCAGTGGTCGCGCAGCGCCTCCTCGGGCGCCACGCCGGGCGGGGCGGCCACGCCGATCAGCCGGGCGACCGCGCGCAGCCGCTCGCGCATCGCCCGCGCCCCGTTCGGCGAGAGCGACGCCAGGTACGCGTCCATCGGGTTGCGCGACGACGCGTCGGGCGCGAGCACGAGCGCCGCCGTGGTCGTGGCCTCCGGGGCTATGCGGTCGTCGCGCAGCCCGGCGTTATCCGTATCCCTGCGCATGTCCACGATCACCGCCTTCCTTTTAATAGGGTGTCGCTCGTGGGCGCGTCCGGCCGCCGCCTCGACGCCCCCGCCCGCCCCCGACCGCGCCGCTCGGCACGGGCTGCGTGGCGCTGCGCACCACGGCACCGGCGCCCCGCGCCCCCGCCGCCGCCTGCGCGACCGCACCGCGACGTCCGCAGCGCCTTGAGGGTGTCAAGTCACCCTAATGCCCCTTGTCGTTACTTGACAAGGAGAGTGTACGGCCGGGGCCACGCGCCGTCAAGCGGCCCCCGCGCGGAGCACCGCGGGCGTGGCCCCGCGCGGGACCCGGCGCAGACGCGCGACGCGGCGGCGCGTCCGTCGGCGCGCGAGCGTCGACGCACCCGTGCGGGAGGTTGGGTCGCGCGACGCTCGATCGGGTTCCTGTCGTGGGCGGGGCGTCGGCCGCTGGATCCGGTGCCCGTCGTCCCGTGCCGCGGTTGGATCCCGTGCGCGCGACGGTGCGTCTTCCACGGGTCCCAACCGTGGCGGGTGGCCACGCGAAACCGACGCAGCGCTCGGCGGCGCACGTTCGGCGCGCCGCCAGCGCGACCGCTGCGGTCGCCCGGGACGAGACGTACACGCCCGGGTCGCGCCAGGTGCCATGCGCCGTGCCCGCCAGTCGCGCTATCGCGGGTGCGGTTCGTACCGCTCCGGCGCGGCACCGTCGACCCGGCGGCCGGCGGACGGCTCCTCCTCGCCCGCCCCATCGCCGCTCCCGCACGAGCGACCATCCCCTACCCCGGCGATGGAGCAGGGTTTGTTGCCGTGGCGTGTGTGTGCTTGTCCCGCGTGCGGCGACGCTCCACCAGGGTAGCTCAGGGGATTAGTCGCATGACATAACTATTCTATAGGCGGGGGCCCGCCCCCTTTTGTCGCTGGTAAGCGCGCTATTCTGTGTAAGGATCACCCCGCTCCCAGGCGCAGCGTTCGTGCGTATCATGCCCTCTAAGTTGTTGGTCGGGTACTGTCAAGGTAACCGGGCGACCGCGAGATCACGCTATGCGATACTCGGCGTATGGAAAAAGAGATGCGCACGCCAAGCTACAAGCGGTATCGCTTCCCGCCCGAGATTACTGGACATGCCGTCTGGTTGTCCCACGCCTCCTCAGGACCAGGTTTACACATATTGCTCGTGCCCGTGGCAGGGTTGTTGTCGAGCCGCGACGGTAATATGGCACCCGTTGCCGGAAGGTCCTGTGGCCATGCGCGTCGGTTTTTGCCGCCCTGCTTGTGACAGGATGCGTCAGGTTTCAGAATCAGTGGAGGTCAGGAGCCTATCGGCCAGGTATCCTTCTTCTATAGCAGCCGCAGCAGCCGCGCATTGAGGAGAAGATGATGGCTTGCCCGTATTGCCAGGGGGACGCAACACAGGAGATGGAGCGAGCGACAACGTTGGGCTATCGTCTGTTCCGCTGTCGTCCCTGCCGGCGCACCTTCAACGAGCGCACGGGCACGCCCTTCAATCACCTCCAGGTTCCCACCGACATCGCGCCGCTCGTCGTCCTCTGGCGCTTGCGGTACAAACGCAGCCTGCGCGACCTGGCCGAGATGTTCCTCACGCGGGGCTTTACCTTCACCCACGAGACCGTCCGGGACTGGGAGGAGCGGTTCGCCCCCTGCTGACCGAGCGTCTGCGTGCAAAGCGACGGGGCAAAGCAGGGGCGAAGTGGCACTGCGATGAGACGTATATCAAGGTGGACGGGCGCTGGTGCTATCTCTATCGCGCGATGGACGCCGACGGGACCCTCGTCGACTCGATGCTGAGCGAGACGCGGGACATGGACACGGCCAAGCGTTTCTTCCAGCGGGCGCGCACCGTCGTTGACCATGCCCCCGAGAAAGTGACGACGGACGGGCACGACGCCTATCCGCGCCCCATTCGTGAGATACTCGGCCCAGACGTGCAGCATCGGACCAGCCGGTACATGAATAATCACATGGAGCAGGACCACCGTGGCATCAAGCAGCGGTACTACCCCATGCGTAACTTCGGCTCGTTCGAGGCAGCGGCGCGCTTCTGCACGGGCCACGACGAATTGCGCGATCACTTCCGCTATCGCCAGCACATGAGCGAGACAATCTCCTTGGCCGAGCAGCGCCGCCTGTTCCAGGACCGTTGGGGCGAGGTGTGCGCGGTGCTGCAGGCGGCGTAGGCGAGATCAGGCAGGTGTCCCCGCAGCCTGACGTGCGCCACAGCCTGCTTGCGTTCCGAATCCTGACGCATCCTCAGCTCGACTTTGGCCTTTTGGGAAGCTGGAGGGAAGTGGTAGGGTAGGCTCGTCGACCGCTCTTTGCCGGAGGAGGAGACGATGCCCACCCTACCGCCCGCCATGCTACAGCTACTGCTCCCGTTCGCGCCACTGTTCAGTCGCCGGGTCTGGCGGCACGCGCTGGTGCTGGTCGCCGGTACGATCCTCGCCCCCGGCAAGCGCACCGTCTGTGGCGCCTTGCGGGCGATGGGGTTGAGTCGGACCAGGCGCTGGACGTCCTATCACCGCGTCCTCAGCCGGGCGCAGTGGTCGGGCCTCGCGGTTGCCCGCGTGCTGCTCGGGCTGCTGGTCGCCGCGTTCGCCCCGACTGGGCCGCTCGTCTTCGGCCTCGATGAGACCATCGAGCGGCGCTGGGGGGCGCGGATCGCGGCCAAGGGGCTGTACCGCGACGCGGTCCGATCCAGCAAGGGCTACTTCGTGAAGGTGAGCGGGCTGCGCTGGCTCTGCCTGATGCTCCTCGTGCCGATCCCGTGGGCGGGGCGGGCCTGGGCCTTGCCGTTCCTGACCGTCCTCGCCCCGTCCGAGCGGCACGACCGCGCGCGCCGCCGTCGCCACAAGAAGCTGACCGATTGGGCGCGGCAGGCGCTGCTGCTCCTGCGCCGCTGGCTCCCGCAGCGTCTGCTCGTCGTCGTCGCCGATAGCGGCTACGCGGCCATCGCGCTGCTGGCCCGCTGCGCCCGCCTGCGCCACCCGATCGCCGTCATCACCCGGCTGCGCCTGGACGCCGCCCTCTACGAACCGGCCCCGCCGCGCCGCCCGGGCCAGCGCGGTCGCCCGCGCGTGAAGGGCCGCCGCCTGCCGACCCTGGCGGCGCGCATCGCCGACGCGGCGACGGCCTGGACGCCCGTCGTCGTCGCCAACTGGTACGGGGAGGGGGCGCGCACCGTGGAGGTGGCCTCCGACACGGCGGTGTGGTACCACAGCGGCCTGCCGCCC
>JAABUP010008654.1_pt1 | contig 12887 bp, 15 predicted proteins | sample 5559201 | NCBI WGS metagenome assembly JAABUP01 (sample SAMN10711887, study PRJNA513373) | rock metagenome | isolation source: Antarctica rocks | place: Antarctica | reverse complement strand
AGTCGGACTCGGAGTCGACGATCTTGGACGCGAGCGCGGTCTTGGCGCAGTTGACCAGCACCGCCTTGCCCAGCGTCTCCGTCTTGATCGCCAGGTGCTCCTCGATGAACTTGCACGCCTGCGCGCGAACCCAAACCGGGCTGCTCTGTAACTGTCATGGGCGGCGCCACGGGGTCGGTGGAATCCTGTTGTGCACTTGCCGCCTGTTCCTCGATGAACTTGCGCGCGTGCACGCGCGCCGGGCCTGTGTGGGCGCGCATTGGGCCTTACCCTATCCTTACACCAAACCTATCTGCGCGCGCGCCGGGCCTGGTGTGCACGCGCGCGCGCCCGGACTCTGCTGCTCCGTGGACCTCGCGGGCGGCGCCACAGGTTCTGTATAGGAAACTGTTTGTGCGCAAGCTGCCGGCGCAACGGCAGGACTGCCACCAGGACAAGACACACAGAAGTGCGGAGTAGTAGGGCCGTGCGCCGGCCGCCGGCCCGCATGAGGCGCGGCCAGGCCCGGCGCGCGAGGGCGTTGGTGCGGCGGCGCGGGGCGGCGCGCCTCGCGCATCGCCAGGCGGTAGCCGCTGATGATGGAGGTCGGGTGGATCCGGTTGCGCACGAGCACGTTCGCGCGCTTCAGCAGCTCGGCCGCGACGATGACGACAGACGTCGTCCCGTCGCCGACCTCCTGGTCCTGCAGCTCGGCCAGCTCGACCAGGATCTGCGCGCGCCGGGCGCGGCGGGTCGGCTGCTGAGACGAGCCGCGCGTCCCACGGCCGGGCCAGCCCCACCAGCGCGCTTGTGCTGCTGCCGCATGTTGTGCATGCTGTGCCAGGGATGCAGACCAGGCTGATGGGGCAGGCGCCGGCTTGGTGCGGCCCGAGGCTGATGGAGTTGGGCGCGCGCGCTCACCGACCCCGCATGTGCCGGTTACGCTCAGAGTTTGGACTTCGCAGGCGCTGTGTTCTGTGGAAACAAGTGGCCGCCGACAAAGGGTGTGGGGGTTGCGCACCTTTGCGGCTGGGTGTTCCACCTCCAACAGCCGCAGGATGGTCGCGCCATCGTTGGTGATGGTGACGTCCCCGATGTCATCAACCAGCATCTGGGCCATACGTTTGTGTCAGAGGCACTCAGAGGGTTCAGATCACTGCTGCGGCGCAAACATGCGCGCTTAATGTGCCGGCAACTGGCGGCTTGCCTTGTCCAGGCCGACTGGTCCCAGCGAGCTCTTCACTATGTTTGCTATTGCCGCCACAGCGGTCACGTTCTGCGTCCTAATGTCCTCGCCCGTCGTGCGCTCGCCCTGCAGCTGCAGCGCCGGCCCGCCGCCGCCCAACATGCTCCCGCTCGCCATCCTCTACTCTGTTCTTCGTCTATCAGTACTCTGCACGGGCGCTTGTGCAGAGCGGCAGGAGGTGAAAGCGTTGCTCTGTGCCGAGCTGCCTCCGAATTGTGTAAAAACACAAGTTACGACCAATCGAGTTCACTTTGCACCAACTTACCAACTCATGCGCACACTGCGGTGGGTAGCGCTGAGGCACATGCTCATTGCCGCCCGCACCGCTGCCCGCGCGGCAGCCATAAGAGCGCGCCTGCATTCAGTCAGCCGCCACGCACGCAGGGAGGTCCTGGCTGCACTCATGGCTGCAGGAAGTGCGAAAGAGGTGTGCGAGCTCTAGGCGCTGGTCTGAATCCTCTGCAATTTGTAACAATTGAACGCCAAGCGCTGTCCCTACACAGAGTAACATGGCCAGAAGTGCTACTCCTGCCTGGCTTGGCGCAACAGCACCATAGTCGCTCTTCTGCACCGTCGGAGGTCGTGCCCTGCAGCTGACACATGGCCGTCTCTGACAGGCCATCGTGACATCTTTGCCAGCCGAGGACAAACTGACGATAGCGGTAGTCATTTCTGGCCGCCAACGCTTCATGGACCGGCCAAAAGCTGAGGCGCTGGAGCGCACGCTCACGCGCATGCAGATGAACGCTGCAAAGCCTGGTGCTCAACACTTTGCGAATAGAGGGGTTTACACAGCCTCGCCCTGCGTGTGCTTGGCCGCTGCGGCTGTTCAGTACAGTGTCAGAGGACAGACTGTGCTGTGCAACAGCGAGCCTGCATGTTGCTGTGCGGGTGACTTGTTGGCCTTTTTCCAGCCTCCGCTGCCTGCAGCGCGCACCCTTTCCCCACCACGCGACTCGCCAGCTGTCCCCTCCGCTTCGGGGCCACCAGGAGCAGCGCTGTGCCTTGTAGGCGGGAGGAAAGGGAAGGGCCGGGGCGCGAGCACAGAGCCACTACCGCCCGCGGTGTCGCTGCTGGAGGGCGCTCCCGGCACAGCGCCGCTCGCCGGGGCCACGCCTAACGCCGACGCCTGGCTCAGCGGCCGCACGCTGCGCGTGGGCGACGAGCTCTACCACGTCGTCGTCAACCCGCCGAGCGTGCTCAAGGCGCGCGCCGCGCGCCTGATGCGCAGCACACAGAGGTTAGAGTAGCTCCTGTGTGTTTGCCAGGCGTGTCAGGCGCATGCTGGTCTTGCGTCCGCTGTGCTGCCAGTGTGCTGAGTGCCTGTCATATGACACAGACGGTGCTGTCGCCACATACCTCTGTCGTCGGAGGGACTGCACGCAAGAGAGTCCAACCCCTTGAGCTGCTCTGTTTGGGTCGAGAGTCGAGCTGGAACATGTACGGCATGCATGCGCTCGCAGGCAGTGCATGCATGCGTGTCAGGGTGGACGTGCTCGGGCGCAGGTGGAGGTGCAGAGCCTGCCGATGGTCGGTTACCCGCTCTGCGCCTATGTCGCGGTGCGGCGCCGCGGCCTCCTGCTATCGGTAGGTCAGGCCGCGCGCGTAGAGCTTGTCGCGCAGTGCCTGCGCGCACCCAGCGACAATAATAGATGACCATTGACTATTACCGACCAGAGCAGATCGGCCATCATGGCTGCCTCGCAACGCGCGCGTGTTTTTCACCTGTTGACAAAAACGAGAAGGTTGCGACCCCACTGCACGCCAGATGTCAGAGTGTGAGGTCGCTTGGGGCAGATGCCGTGGTGGGTGCCTGACCACTCCATGCATGCTGCTAGCTCTGGGTGGCAGCAGCTCCCTCAACTCATGCCCGCTCGCACCAAGCACTGCTGAGCCTTGCGCCGCCGCCACCCCGCAGCTCCAGTGTGCGGACGAGGGCGCCTGCCGCTGGCGGTGGCTGGCGCAGCGGCGCGCCGCCGGCGCCGTGCTGCCGCCCGGCGCGGGTCAGGAGAACGGGGCCGCGGCGAGCGGGGCGGGCGAGGAGGCGGAGTGGCGGGAGGTGGGCGCCAGCCGCGTGTACACCCCGGCCGAGGAGGACGCCGGCGGCTGGCTGCGCATGGAGTGCACGCCCGTCGCCAGGCGCGCCGCCCGCCGCGCAGTCTCCGTCGCAGGCTCGCCCGGGCTGCCGTGCAGCCCCGCGGCTGCTGGCAGCTGCGCCTGGCGCGCGCGGCCGCCGCCAGACGCGGCGCCCTGACCACGCTCACGTGTGGACGCCTCGCGGGCGCTTGGCAGCACGCCCTGAGGCCGCTTTGGCGCCTGGATGTTCCACGCATGCGCTGCGCGACCTACATGTCTCATGCATGTGGTGTACGACATGTGTGGAGGTGTGTTAGACCGCCCCTGCGCCGCAGGAGTCACGACGGCGGCGAGACGCGCGGCGCGCCGGCCGCCGCGGACGTGGGCCCGGTCGGCCGCGGCCCGCCGGACGCGCCCGCGGCCGCGCGGCACGCGCTGACGCCCGCGGCGCTGGCGCCGCCCGGCCTGCGGGTGGTGACGTACAACATTCTGGCGGACCAGTACGCCGCGACCGAGCGCGCGCAGCAAGTGCTCTTCGCCTACTGCGCGCCGGAGTGCGGGCCCCGGCCCGGTGGGAGGGGCGCGGCCGCGGGCGGCCCATGGGCCCTGCAGCAAGATGCTAACCCAACCCTATGACGCTCTGCGCGGTGCGCCGTGTGCATGCAGACAACAGGCACCATGCGCGCCGCAGCGCCTGCCCAGAGCTGTTTCTTCCTGGCCTGCTGAGCCTGATGTAGGCAGACATGCGGCGCCGCGCATCGAGCCGGCAGTCCCGCGGAGCTGGGCCAGCCAGGCTCAGCCCCGGGGGCCGCTTACGCCGCGCGCGGCCGCGCGGCGCAGGTGGCTGGCGCCCGAGTACCGCCGGGCGCTGGTCGTGCGCGAGCTGCTGGGCTACCACGCGGATGTGCTCTGCCTGCAGGAGGTGGATGAGAGCTTTTTTACGAAGAGCTTGCGGCCGCACCTGGACGGCGAAGGCGCGCCCTGCGCCGCGCCTGCTGTGCCGCCCGCCGCCAGAACGCCCCGGGGACCGCGGCAGGGCGCGCTCTGTGGTAGGTGTACAGAGACTGGTGCATGTCTCGCGGGACGTAACAGCACACTCTAGACAGACTACGGTGCTCAGCAACGGACTGTGTCTGACTGCGCCCTTGCTTGTAGGACACTCCCGAGTGTTGAAGCGCCCGGAGGAAAAGGTCAGCTGGCCGCGCAGGCTTCGATGGGCACTACACGAACAAGGCCGGCAGCACTCGCGAGGGCTGCGCGACGTTCTGGCGGCGCAGCCGGCTGCGCCTGGTCCGGCGCGCCGATGTGGCGCTCAAGGAGCTGTTCGCGGCGCTCGCCGAGGGCGGCGGCGGCGGAGGCCGCGGCGGCGGCGGCGGCGCGGCGCCCGGCGCGGCCCGCCACGCACGCTTTGCGCCCATGCTGCGCGACTCGCCTGCCCTGGCCGCCGCTCTGCAGAAGGTGCGCGGCTTGGCCCCTGGCTTGAGCGCAGCACCTGGCTGCTCGCGTTTGCATTGTATGCGCGGTTGCCGTGTTCGCAGGTCTGGCTGTCTGCCGCGCTACTGGCGCCGCCACTGGCGTCGCTACGCTGTGCTGCTAGGCCAGCTGGTGCAACCTGCACGGGGTGTCGCCGCGCACAGAGGGGCTGCAGCAGACCCCAGCTGCGCGGCGGCCTGCGCAGGTGGCCACCATTGGGCAGCTGACCGTGCTCGCGCCTGCGGCGGGCCCGGGCGACGGCGCGGCACCGGCAGCCGGCGGCGGCGGCCGGCCGGACGACGGGCCGCTGTGCGTGGTCAACACGCACCTGTTCTTCCACCCGCGCGCGCCGCACATCCGCGCCATGCACGCCGCGGCGCTGCTGGCGGAGGCGGGCGCGCAGGTGGGCGACGTCGCGGCCGCGCCGGCGCTGGCCGGGCGCCGGCCCGCGCTGCTGTTCTGCGGCGACCTGAACAGCGACCTCAACGACGGCGTGCCTGGTGCGGCCCTGGGAGGGAAACACCCCCGGGGCTTCCCTCCTGTGGTAAGACACGCGTCCCATGCCGGGCGCTGCTGTGCTGCTCACCATGCCCACACGCCTCTGAAGAAGCAGCGCATGTTGACCCAAGCTCTAGCTCGCTAAAGGCGAGCGCGAGCGCTGCCTGCCCTTTTTCTCCCTGGCTGTCGTCAGCGCGCCCTAAATCTATACAGGGATACTTTAAGCGAACTCCTGAGAGATGATGTGATAGAGCACGGCAATGTAGAGTTCAATAGAGCATGGGGATGTAGAGTGTTATTAGGCTGCAAAGGCTGCTGACAAGCATGGACCTAGGAGGCCCGGCTCGGGGCTGCGCGCATGACCACGCCCCGCGGCAGGCGCGGTGGAGCTGCTGCGCAGCGGCCGCCTGGCGTCCGACCACCCGGACTGGGCGCTCGGGGCCGGCTTCTCCTTCACACCCCAGGACGGCGAAAGCGAGGGCGAGGCCGAGGGCGACCCTGGCGAGGGCGCTCCCGGGCCCGGCTCCGCCAACGCCGTGCTCGTGCCTGCGGCTGCTGCTCCGGAGCCGGGCGGCCAGTACGCCGCGCACGAGGCTCGGCTGAGTGACAGGGACGGCGGCGCCGGCGCGCGCGGCGACAGGGACGGCGGCGGCGGCACGGGGGGCGCCGCGGCAGCGCGTGCCCGGGGCGCGCAAGGCGGGCCGCCGCAGGCCTCGGACGGGCGCTCAGAGGGGCGCACAGGGCCCGCGGTGGGGGTGGACCTGGAGCACGGCTTCAGCCTGGCCAGCGCGGACGCCCTGGCGACGCCCTTCACCAACTTCGTGCGCGGGCGCGCCCCGCCGCGCATCCAAGCAAAGCAACACACGCCCGGGCACAGGCCGCTGCACGGCATGCACGCCTATCTACGGCCTGCGGGCGGCCACCCAAGCCCTGCACCCATGCCCTGAATCCTGCGCGCGTAGGTACCAGGGCCTACTGGACTACGTCTGGTACGAGCCGGGGCGCATGGTGGCCGCGCGCGTGCTGCCGCAGCCGCCCGCGGCCGCGCTCGCCGGCTGGCTGCCATCGCGGGGCCACCCGTCGGACCACCTGGCGGTCGTGGCGGACCTGGAGTGGCTGCCTGGGGGCGCAGCGGCGGGGGCGCGGCCGCAGCGCGCGGAGGACGAGGGGGACGGGGAGCCCGAAAGTGCGGGGCCACACGGCGGCGGCGCTGCGCCGCGCGGCGCGGACGGCCCGGGCGCAGGCCGGGCGCGCGCGGCGGCGCCCGGGGCGTCGCACAGCCAGAGTCCAGCGGGGTCGGGCGGCGCAGGCGTGAGCCGATGCGGGCGCTCCTGCGGGCGCTGCTATGAGGACCTGTTGCGCGGAACACGGCCACCATACCTGAGCAAATCGTTGGCAGCCTAGGCGACACGCAGGACCTTTAAATCTTCCCTTATTCAGCGTGATCAGAATGTGCAGAGCTTGGCTGCCCCCACCGGGCGCGCTGGCTCGGCCCCACAGAGTCGCAGCAGGACAACCCCAGGGCGCGCCTGATCGGGAGAAAGGAGCACGGACACGGCGGGGAGGTCGGCGTGCACGATGCCCTTGCCATGCAGGTAGGCCATGCCATTGACAAGCTCCTGCGGACCGCACGAGCGGACTCAGCCTCTGAGGCGGGCGCCTGAGCAGGCAGCTGCAGGGTCTTGTGCGAGCGCGGAAGAGGTGAGCTTGTGCGCACGCACGCACAGCACGCACAGGCCGCGCTCGCGCATGCATGCTGGGTCGGGCGGTCGTCACAGGTTCTGCGGCCCTGAACAGCGTCCTGCAAGCCCTGCACGACGGCCAGCACCTGCGCGGTGGCCAGCACGGCGGGCACGTCCAGGGCGCCGTCCGCGCTATGGAAGCGGCCGCTCTCCACCGCGTCCTGCAGCGTGCCGCCCGTGCACAGCTCCTGGATGAGCCACACCTCGCCCGACAGCCGCGTGCCCGCCCCCGCGCCGCCGTCAAAGCTGCTCGACGAGTCGTGCGCGCTCGCGTGCGCGCCCGTCAGCAAGCTGCGGTCCGCGCCCGCAACCGGCCATGCCGCGTTCGGCTGTGAGCTGGCGCCCTTGCTCGCGTTTGCCAGGGACCCTTTGCTGGGCACGGCTCCCGACTTGGCCAGCTTGGCGGCGTCGCGGGGCCCGCCCGCGCCCGCGGCCGGCTCCTGCGCCGAGCTGGGCGCGCGCGGGCCGCCATGGGCCGCCGCAGCTGCTGGCTTGCCGGCAGGCGCCACGGCCGGGGCATCAGCGGCGGCGCCGGCGCCCGGCGGCGGCGCAGAAGCGAGCGCGGGCGCGGGCTTGACGAGGTCCAGGGACGGCCGCCCTGGCGGCAGGCAGGGCAGCGCGGGCAGCGCGAACGCGTGCGTGCGCAGCACGCAGGCAGGCGCCTCGGGGTCCTCGGACAGCCGGACCTCCACGGGCGTGCCATCGGGGTCGCGCAGGCAGCGCCGCCCATCGGCCACGACCTGCGCGGCGTGCGAGGCCCGTCACGGCGCAACAGCTCGCGCTGCTCTTGGCGGTCGCCGCCTCCGGTGGCCTGCGGTTGTGGAGACAGGCAGCGCTGCCCGCCCGATCGCCGCAGCGCCCGCGCCGGGAAGGACGAGGGTCGGGGCTGTGGCCTGTGGTACAGAGCAGTGCCAGGGACAACCTCTCAGCATGAACCGAGACAGCCCAGCCTGTGCTGGGCACGCTGTCAGCCGCGCCGAGCGCGGGCGCGCCGCGAGCAGAGCGGCCGCGAGCGCGCGCCCACGCCCGGCCGCGCGGACTGAATTAGGCCTGACGGCCCGCGCCTCGGTACTGCCGGATCAGCAGGCCTGCGCCGTGACAAGCACGAGCAACACATGGGGCCGCAGTGGAGAGTCGCCGCGCCTTGACGGCGACAGGGCGCTTGCGGTAGACCCCGCGCCACATGCGCCCTGCCGGGCCCTGCGCCAGCGGCGCGCCCAGCTCCAGGCCCAGGAAGGGGATGGCCTTGGGCGCCAGCGCGCCGCCCGTCAGCGCCGTCTCGCCCAAGCCCACGCGCGCCAGGTGCACGAACCAGAGCCGCGCGACCGACTGGGCGGCCGGCACGCCCGGCACGAAGACTGGAATGCCGACCGGCAGCGTGTGCGCGTCCAGGATTGGCTCGCTCGCGCGCCTGCGCAGCGGCCCGGACGTGAGCGCGCGCGCGCGGGCCTGGGGTGGGAGCCGACCGCCCGCGGCTGCTGCGCCGCGCGCGGCTGCCGGGATGCAGGCCGGCGCGCGTCCAGCGCAAGCTCGCTAGCGCCCGCACAGCTGGCCTGCCAGTGACGAGCGGGGCATGCAGGGCTGTGGCAACGTCGCGGGCCCAGGCGGGACGCGCACGGAACTGTGTCGGTGCCTACCTATAGGACCACATGGGTCTGGCATGCAGAGCTGCGCGAGCCCTGCACGCTGCGTGGCCGGAGGCGGACGCTCGGGACAACTATTACCCTCACAAGAACTTCGTCGGCTCGCGGCGCATGTGCGCGCAGCGCGGGCCCGCACGACAGCACCTGCGGCGCAGGGTGCGCCGGGCGCGCGGCGCACCGGAAGGTCGCCGAAAACACGCCGCGCCCGGCGCCCTTCACAGCCACGCGCGGCAGGTTGAACATCTCTCCCGCGACCAGCTCGGCCCGGTAGTCGCGCGCCGCGCAGCCGTGGCAGTCCATGACGTCCCACCAGCGCCCGGTCGTGTCGTTCGTGGACAGCCCTGCGCCACGCTGGACGGTCGGCCGCAGTGCTGAGCAGCCGGCCTGCTGCGGTGGCGCGCCCGGCAAGGTGTGCGCATGGCGAGCGCATGCAAAGCAGCTAGGAGCCTGGCTGCGCGCGGGAGGGGCGTGCGCGCGCGCGCTTGCGCGCACCAACGTGCTCCGAAGCGGCCGAAGAGGCGAACAGGATGGGCCAGCCGGGCGTGTGCGTGTCGACCATGAGTATCGCGGCCTGGTACGCGGCGGCCGGGCGCAGCAGCAGGCCCGTGGCCGCGTGCGCCTTGGCCAGCGCCCAGGGCTTCTCCAGCTCGCGCACGCACAGCTCGGTCACGTTGATCAGCAGCGACGCCTCCGGCAGCGTCAGCGTGCGCGGCTCCTTGCCGACCACCGCCCTGCAGGCGCGCGCAAGCGCAGCGCCGTCACTACAGCCGCGTCGGCGCACACTCCTATTCGCTCGCACGGGTGGCAGCGCAGCCTCGCGCGCTGTCCGGCACGCAGGGCTCTGCATGTCGGCACAGAAACCTCAGCCGCAAGGTCAGCCTGCCATGCACAGCGCAGCGCTCGGCGTGGCGCGGCGCCGGCGCAGCACTGGGCGCCTCCTGGCTGCTTTTGTGGCCGCTCATGTGACCACTGGCCGCTGCTCAGGCTGGCCAGCTGTCTCTGCTGAGCGTGCTGCGTGGCAGACAAGCCGCCAGCTCCGTCTTTGTCATCAGGAAAATGCTGAGCAGGCTCACGCCGCTCGTGCAACGAAACAGGCTCACGCCGCGCTGACTGACAGCCGCGGGTGCCTTGCTTGCACGCGAGTGCCCAGCCAGGTCAGGCAGGACTGCGATCCTCACAGCACCGAGCCAACGCATGTGTCGGGAGCCTGGTCGGTTCTTGTGGCAGGCGGATGGGGGTTGCGCACAGGGCGCCAATGCGGTGTCCGGACGAAGCGACGAGCGGCGCGCCGGCGCAGAAGCGGATCTTGGGGCCCTCCGTGACATATGTCGACTCGGACACCCTGCGCAAGTCATACTCCTCAGCAGCAGCAGCGCGTCCTGCACAAACACAGCTCAGAGCAGACTTGTGCCTGTGGACCTGCCCTGGCACACACTGCCTCGCCAAGCTCTGACTCGCCCACCCAGGCGTGCCCGTGGCCACCAGCAGCTTGCTGCGGAAGCTTTCTGCTGCACAGCCAGCCGTCTGCAGCAGCATGTCCGAGTGCTGCACAGTGTGATGCGCGCCCGCCCCCAGCCCGGAGCCCAGGCCGCCGTGCCTGGCATCGATGGTGGTGTTGTTGATAACAAGCATGCGGTGCATGGCCGGGCTGCACGTCCACAGGCTGAGGCTGTTCTGCCAGCCGTGGATATCGCCCACGCTGCAAAGCGGCCCCACAGCCGAGAAGAGCTTGACGCCCTTGCGGCCTTCCAGGATGGCGAGCCAGGAGCTGCCTGTGTCCAGTGCCATCGCCAGGGTTTGCAGGTATTTTCCTGCGCGGCCGCGCATGTGATCAGCCAGTGTGCCCTGGCCCCACAACGCCCTATGCGGCGCGGCGCAGCAAAGCGTGTGCGAGGGGCGGACCCAGGCGCGGGTCCGCCTGGGTAAGACCCAGCTCGGTGACAGTTTGAAGGGAGTCCTCGAAGAAGGGAGGGCACGGTGGCAGCGTCCTCAGGCGCCGCGGCACGCGCTTGGTCGGCGCGGCCTCCTTCTCCTTGGGCGCCTGCGTGTTGCAGTATCAGCAGGGGCTCCTTTCAGCTGCCCGAAGCGTTGGCATTGCGAGACGCCCAGCCTGCACGCACCACTTTGGCTTTCAGAGACGTCTTCCTGCTGAGGGGGGGCTTCTCGAGCGACTTGGACTTCTTGATGGCGACGGGCTTTTTGGTGTCCTCAACAACATCTTCGCGGCTGCGGACGCAGCCCAAGGCGGATCCCATCGGAGTGGAACCCAAGCGGCGTCCGGGAGAAACGCGGCACGCTGGTGAACGCTCTTCTGTCCTGTGCCGGTGCACCACGAAGCCGGACGGCGCGGAGATTGAGCGCGTACGCCCGCTGATTGTCTCTAGACTTGACCTTGGCAGTTGCTAGGGCGCACGGGGCGATCACATGTTCAGATACGCGAGGACAGTAAGAAGATCCGTGTTCCATGGGTGCCTGTCTTCGGCCGGCTCTCGGTCATGCTGGCTGTGGGTCCGTCAGCGGGCAGCTCAGCGCAATGCAGCGTCTCCCGCAGCAGCCCTGCAGCTGTTTGCCGTGCTAGCGCACCATGCATCGCCGGTGCGGGGCGGATTGCGGTCTGTGCAGCCTGTATGCTGCAAGTTGAGCTGCGCCCCTGCGTGGTTATATCAACAAATGCAGGGATGAGATAGTAGGAGCAGCCGCAACGCTACAGACGCAGCCAACTGACCTTGTACACGGCGTCTGAGCGAGCAAAGCGACGGCAAGCACACTGCCTAGCACACGCGCTCGTGCCTAACAACCGGGGTTGTCTTATGTCCTCCGTGCTGTCCTGCCCGTAGGCAGCCAGTGCAAGCGCACCCAAGGGTCAGCCGCATCCACCCCAACGTCAATACCGTACCTGAACTCAGCAAGCGCAGGCAGCGCGCACTGGCGCCTAATATTTTGCCGCCCTAGCCCTGCGGTCGGCCGCGCTCTTCACGCACCCGCCTGGCAGGACGCCGCGTGTCGTCCTGACTTCCCCTCCCAACCTGACATGTCTGACCTCACAGGGGTATGGCATGTATGCTGAACAGCCGCTTCAGGCAGTCGCAAACGCCATGTATGCACTCAGGCAGGCTGAGAACTGGGGCGGCAGCGGGCGCCGACTGACAGCGGCCGCGCGGCACAGCCGCGTGCCTGTCGGAAGTCATGTGCATAGTAGTGCAGCCCTGCCGGCCAGTACATGGGGCTCGTTTAGCAAGTCACGCAGCGCACAGTGCTGCGCGGAAAAGGCAACCAGTCATTTGCCCGAGGGCCTGCGGCCATAGTGGTGGGTGCGTGCCTGCGCATGCCAAGGCCAGCGCAGCACGCACCCACCGCCTGGGCTCTCCCATGGTCGCAGCGCGGGAGCTGACCCAGGGCCAGGAAAAAAAGAGACCTCGAGTGCACGCCATGTATGTACTCGGGCATTGTCAGAGTGCTGCCGCATGCAGTGCCCCGCTGCCCCGCACCCCAAGGCCCGGCGAGTAGCGCGCGTTGTCCCAACGCGTGTGCATGCCTAAGCAGTGCTGCCACTCGCGGCGCCCCACTGTCTGACATGACACGGACCACTTGAGCGGCACATGCCCTCATTTACAACATGCGCGCCAGGGACTGGCGCAGTCAAAGTGCAGCAGTCCTGTGGCGGCAATCGCTACATCTGCGGTGGGTGTTTCTCACGGCGCCCCGCTTGTGCACCTGCGCACACCCATGCGCTGCGCCGCGCCTGCCAGCGGCGATAAGCCGGTGCCTTGCCGGGGAACAGCAGTCTAGACTTCTGCGGAGCACACTCCAAAAAAGGCTGGTAACCACCCAGCCGAGGCCTGCGAGCATTCAAATGAATCCGGCAGCATGCGCGCAGGCGCCCATGCCTGCGCGGCGGGCGACGGCGATGAGCTCCGCCGGGCCTTGCCCGCCGCGCAGGTCCGCGCCTCCGCAGCACCCTACACAGTCTGCAGCAGGCGGATGCCTGCGCTGGGCCTCCCCTTCGCGCAACCCCGGGCCCGCACTTCGTTCCAGCTGTCGGTTGGGGCAATGCGCGCGCGCGTGCCTGCCACCCCCAGGCAGCCCCATCCCAGCAATTCTGACCCAGCCGCTGCCCACCGTGCAGCTGGGTTGGGTGCCGCAGCCCCCCGGAGGCTCAGCGGCACCCCTGGCCTGGCGCGGCGCGCCCAATGTGCGCCGCTCACTCAAGGTGCACGCAGCGCCTCGGCC
>JAABUP010008652.1_pt1 | contig 12891 bp, 4 predicted proteins | sample 5559201 | NCBI WGS metagenome assembly JAABUP01 (sample SAMN10711887, study PRJNA513373) | rock metagenome | isolation source: Antarctica rocks | place: Antarctica | reverse complement strand
TCTAGTATATTAGAGGCACTTTACGAGTATTTAGAGGCGTTCCTTATAATCTAGTTCAAGTATATAACCTTACCTTAAGCTTACATCTCGATTTATTACTAATAGTATCTAATAGGTATAAATCTCGTCGTAATTTACGCGAAGCGAGTTACTATTATATAGAAGGACGCGTAAATAATTACCCTACTTACACTATTAGTACGTAGCTTAGGTACGAATTTCGGAAGGAAAGATATATCGCGTTACTAGTATATAGATAGCTTACTACTTTCGTAGCTTAATATAATAACGGTTTTCTACTTATAAGACTATAATACTATACTACTAATAATTATTATAATAATTAGTATAAGATCTACCCTAATTATCTCGGCTTTAGATAATTATACTTAATTAGCTAACGAAGACCCGGGTTATTATAGGTTCACCTATAGATAACCCGTAGTATAACCCGACCCACCTAGGGCTAAGACATAGGTTACCTACCCCAAATTAGGTCGGGTAATAAAATAGCTAAAACCTACCTAACCCGACCTATTGCGCAGTATACCTAAGGGATTATTATCTATAGTATAGACCCTTATTATCCTCTCTTTTTCTCTCTAATTATTCCTAATATATTCTAGGTACCCGTCGTAATTATTTAAGTTAATATCCTACTCGAGCTCCTAGAGGTCTAGTAGCTTCCTACTATAAAAGCCGTCCTACTTTTTTACGCCCTTAACTACCTTATTAATTATGTGTTATTTTACTACTTATTCCTTATCTAGGTCTAGCGATATAGGGGAGTTCGGTAGGGAATTCGTTTACGAATTTACTTATAATATTATAAGTAAAAAAATCCGTTATAAGTCCGATAAGTAAGAGTAAAAGTTAACGGGAATAAGCGCTTTAATCGTGAACTTCGAGTAATTAGTAAGGATTGCTCTAATAATAACTAATTTAGTAATAATTAATTTAGTAACTATTAATTAGCTAATATAGCTAAAGTACTAAGCGTAGATAGTAAGGTAGGGTTATAAAAAAGATAGACTATTAAGAATTATCTCCTTAATTGTTAACTTATTATTAGAGTAAAGAAAGCGGGAGCTTCCGATCCCGATCCTATTATTCTTAATAATAAGAGTTATATCTAACTTTACTCTATATCGACTTTATATAATATCTTATATACCTCCCTACTATAAAGTAGATATATAGGAAACTTCTTAATATTTAAAGTATATACTATCCTAGAATATTACTCTCGTATAAGGAATAAAAAGACTTATTAAGCCGTAGTTCCCTACTATAGGTTAGCCTTCTTATTAATAGAGCCCGTCTAAGGTTCCCGAATCGCTTTATTAATAGGATTAGTAGAATATAGACCTTGCGCAATATAATATTAAATATATTTATATAGTTAGTTTACATCGCTACCCGGCTCCCTACTATAGTATACTCTTTAGTCGCTACCTATAGGTTTATCTATATAAAACTAAATTTATAGAACCTTAACTAGAAGCGGATTAGCTTTCGACTCGGAAGAGTTTTCCCTAAATAGAGATATTTCTATATAATAAAACTCTAAGAAGGCTATATTTATAACGTTATAGTAGGGGTCCTCTCCTAAGTAGTCGATATCGCTCCGATAGTTTTTATATACCGTCGATATCGCTCCGACAGTTTTTATATACCTAAGTATATATTCCGTGTTTTTAATTCGCCTCTTTTTATTTATATTATCCTTAAGAAGCTATATTATACTATATATTAATCCTATAATAGTAGGGAGTTATCTTATCGTAAAACTACTAACCGTGAACCGTATTCCTTCCTATTTAATACTTATACGCAGTCGACGGTCTAATCTTACTATTAGTCGTAGACGTTCCTCTCCTTCTCTATACTAGGATTACTAATTAGTAAGAAAGGGTTCCCCGGCGACTAATTTCTCTAAGTCTACCGCTTTCCCTCTCACCCTCTACTATTCTTCGTCGTTCTCATCGCCTAGAGAATCTTTTACATTCTAATTCTCCTCCTACTATACATAATCTATATAGTTATTTAGGACCTAATTATTATCGTCTATATTATCCTTAGTACCCTTTACTTTAGCCTTCTCGACTATCTATTTCTTAACAGCTCCCCTTATAGTCTTATTCCTCTCCGATACTAACCTCTATTCTTCCCTATCTACTATAAATTTACTTCGAGGGAGGTATAGTTAGGTATTAACTATATTATTAATATAGTAGCGCCCCTTAATTAAGCCTAATATTAGATCTCTAATAATAACTAACTTACTATACGTAGATAATTTTTACACCTAGTATAGTCCTTCCTAGCGAGGCTTTATTTTATAGAATTTCTAGTTATCCTAGCTAGTCCTTCTTAACCTTACTAAGTCCCTAGGCCGTAGTAGTAGGATTCCCTTATCCGTTTTAATTACTAAATTCGAAGCCTCTATAAACCTCTTATTTAGTACCTTTTAACGTATTTTATCGATTTTCGATAGCCGGGCTTTAAAAGTAGATTCTTTAATAGAAAGACCTTCTCTAATATAGCCGTCTATTATTATTTCTATTACTTTTCCCCTTAAAATATTATTATAATTATTAGTTCTAGGTATAAATCTTAGATTAAAGCCGATTAATAATTCTGAAGGCGAAAATCTATAAACTTTAATAAGGCGAGTATTAATAGTATTTATAATTCCCTTTAGAAATAAATCCTATTAAAAGATTATATATAAGTAGTATTATAGAATTGCGCGAAGATACTTTAGAATAAGTTAGATATAACGCTCTACTAGGCTAACTAATAAAGGGTATATAATTAGAGTAAATATTTATTTCACCCCTATTTATTCGAGTACCTTAGAGAACTCTCTACGAAAATAAGCTCTATTATTATTATAAAATAAGCGTAGCTAACCGAAATGTCCTACTATATCTTTATAGATAAAGATTACTAAATTTCCTAATATCGTATTTAGGACTACCCTTACGAATAAGAATCTAGTTATTATATTAATCCTAAGGATAATAAACCTAGCTCCGCTAGCGGAAATTAGTAATAAAGGCCTAATATAATTATATTCTATATAGTCTATAGATTATAGCTATATAATAGGTAGTAAGCCCTAGGTCGGTTTAAGCGGGCCTAATATCTAATATTACGGGTAAGTTCTGTAAAAGTATATAATATCCTTATATCTTAAGGGCTAGTAGAGGTCGTAATTCCGTCTAAGAAGTGTCTATAGATATTATAGATTAATCTTAAAGCTTTAGCGACTTAAGATTCGTAGATATACCTACTCCACCTTCTAGACCTCTTAATAAATACTAGTTCGTTAGGATCTAGATAGTTATCTACGAGGTGAAAACTTCGAGCCCGTTTCCTAATTATTAAGTTCTCGATCTTCGACAGAATTCCTTTCGCCTTAGTATATATAATCTTAAATTCGATAACGTCTACGTATTAAGGATTATTAATCTATTTTTTCTATCTAATTTCCTATTCCTACTAAGGTCTATATAATTCCTCTCTTATAGTATCTTTAGAAGTAGAGCTACCTACTATAGCGTTATCCTTAGTTATAAACGCTATTAACTCGGATTTAAAGTATATAGCCGAGATAGACGGGTACCTAATTATCCTTAAGAGCCTATCGGCGATAGTAATGTCCTTACTAGGAATATAGAAGATATCTAAATTATATTCTAATAGAGCTAGCTACTATCTTACTAAACGTCTAGTAGAGTCCTCGCTCTTTAGATATTTAAGTAGAGCTTAATAGTCGGTATATAAGATAGTAGGGTATTAAGGACCCTTTACTAACTATCTATACTTAGCTAAATATTTAACTATAGATAAGGATTCGCGTTCCGTTATATAGTATTTCGATTATATAGGCGTAAACTAAAAGGATATAAATATTATAATCTTAACTTTATTAGTTAACGCCGGAGTTAATATTATTCCCGGTAGTTCGCTAGGAATTTAAAATAGGACCCCTCTAGCTCTAGTTATAGATATATTAGTTAAAAGGTAGTATTATATATTATCTTATCCTCTAGAATACGCGTTTTCTAGTATATCCCTTTTAATCCTATTAAACGCTTCCTAGTGGATTTTATCCTATTTAAATTCCTTAAAAGCCCTAGTAGTACGGGATTTTCCGGCTATAGTAGTCTTAATAACTTCCTCGATAATAGAAGTTTTTAAAGCCTTCGTAAGATCTACTCTACCGGATATATATAACTTTAAGAACGGTAATATATATAGAAACCGAAGTAATTCCTCCTTCGTAGTAAGAACTAGCTATTCTCGGAACATTCCTAACTTATCCTTAGTAGGGCGAATTCCTAAATTATCTCTTTAATAGCCTAAGACCTAGACTTTATCGGTGAAGAACGAGTATTTCTTCGGGTTTAGCGTAAGCTTTACCTAAGCTAATCGTAGGAAATAGTAGAGGTAGAGGAATTCGATTAAGTTATCGAACTCCTTAGCTCTACCTAGATCGTCGTTAACGTAGTAATTATACGCTAATCTCCTAGGCATTACTTCTAATAGTAAAGGTTCTAAGTCGGGTCCTAGAATCCTCGAGGTAATAATATCCTTTAGTCTTAAGTAAGAAGCTAGGCCGCTAGTATATCCTTATCCTATTCTACGGTAGTAAAATTATCCCTCTAAGGTAGAAAATATAAGTTTACACCTATAGGCCCTCTATATACTAATTGCCTAGTATCCGTTTACGGCGTCTACCTTAAATCTATATCGTATCTATAGTTATACTATATCCTTGAGAATAGGTTTAATCCTCCTTATTAGGTAGTTAGACTTAATCGTTACCTCGTTTAGGCTATAGAATATATACACCTATCTTAGAGTCCTATTAGTCTTTCTAGGAAACCTAGATTTCGAACTCTATAGTAATTTATAAGGTTCGATAACTCCCGCATCTACTAGTCTTAGTATTATTCTCTTTTAGAACCTAATCTCCTCCGTAGAGTATAGCGAGGGTTTAGTAACCTTTAGAACTACGTTCGGGTATATTAGGATTCTATAGGTAACTAGATTAGTTTCTAGTATTTCTTATATACGATTATAAAACACGTCCTTCTAGGTTTTAGTAGTCGGTAAGCTTTATCTTTTTATTTATCCGTAATAACCTAGCTACCTACTATAGCTAGGAACTTCTTAATCTAAGATTTAAATTCTATTAATAAGGAAATAAGTATATCCCGCCTAAACTTATAAGGCCTCCTAGAGACTAGGAATCCTCTTCTTTTAGCGCTAAACACTATATCCTCTTCGTTTATATTAGTATATAGAACTTTAGGGAAGTATCTAGCTTCTCTCCTTCTTTTCACTCGTTTTATATCCTCCGTTAAATCTCTCTAGAGAATCCTTTTCTAAGGTCTCCCTACTAGGGTGCTACTAATATCTAGGGTATTTACTAATTTAGGGACTTTAACATCCTAATATTCTAGTAGGTAGTTTATAGTAGGAGGCTATAAGGAAAATCTCTTATTACCCCTCTATAATAATAATCTAAGAAGCCTTCTACCCTTATAGAGATTCTAAATTATTATTCCGTAACGACCGTTATCGATATAACTTCGGAGGCCTCTTATAGTAGGCTACCGACTCCTTCGTAGTAACCTTAGTACTAATCTATAAGGTTAAAAGTACTACCCGTATCTATTATATAAGGTGCTCCGGATTACTATCTTAGAATCTTCTATTATATTTATTACTTATAAGACCCTTTTCTTAGAGTACTTATCCTCTAGCTAGACTCTAAACACCTCCTCGATAGCGTCCTCTCTTAGTTTTAGAGTACCGTCGCTAGCTCCTAAGTTTATAAGCGACGGAGCCCTTTTTCCGACTTACTATTATTAATAAGCTCTTATATTTCCTCTATCTCCTTTATCTAATCTTTATAATTATCCTATTCCTCTTCCTCGTAATCTTTAATTACTTACCTAAGAATAGCCTCCGTGCGGTCTTCTTTAGTATAGCTTAGGTTATTAATAGCTTTATCGTCTAAGTCTATATTAGTAATTTCGATATCTTCTATAATAAAGACTTCCGGAGTTACTACTATACTAGGACTAACGTATTCTAGCTTATAGTAGATCTTATTCTCGTCTATAATCTAATACTAATCTAACGCGTAATAGCCGATAGTAGACGTAGCTCGAAGCTATTATCTTCCTAGAATAAGGCTATATAAAACACTCCCTAGTACGAGATAGGCACGAATTACTTTTAAGACGCCTACTACTATAACTCTTATTATAGTATAACTAGGTAATCTTTAAGTAGCGCTATTAGCGACCTTAATTACTAGCGAGTAATCTTCGTAGATAATATAATTTATCCTTTCGGTAATCTTAAGAGAGAGTAGATTAATAGTTACCTCTAGGTTAATTAATATCCTCTTAATTTTAAACTTATCTTTAGAATTCTTCCTAGCGCTAATAATTGCGACCGTATAGAAATTACTAATAATATTTATATATTTCCCTTTTAGTATAGGAAAGTACCTAGTAGTAGCGTCCGTAGAGTAGTACTTCCTACCGTACTAATTATATTATTTATACCTCTTATTAAGAGGTACTCCGAATAGCTCTACTATTTTAGCGTATTCGGTAACTTAATTAGCTAGAAAGACTTCCTCTACTTAAGTAATTTCCTCTATTTCCTTAGATTCGTCTAAGAATCTAGTCTTTTTCGAAGTTCTCTTAGGGTTAGGTTATAGGCTAATAGCCTTAGCTAAGGCTACTCTACCCTTAGGAGTATAGTATAAGAATTAGGCTAAGCTTATATCTATCTTAATATCTTTTAAGAATAAAGAGGTATTCTATAGTTCTTAACTAACTATTCCTTTTAGCTTTAGATCGGGTAGTACTCCTCGTTTAGTAGGCTATTTCTTAACTCTACTTAGTAACTTTAGAGTAGTAATTTACGGGGTCGTATTTACCCTAGGCTAGGCCGTAGGCCTTTTACCTAATAACGTCGTAGATCGTTAAGGACGTATTATATCTTCTAAACTCGTACTAGCTCTATCTAATCTAGGTACCTTCCTTAGTAAAGGTTATAATCCGTAGTCGCCTTATCCTAAATATTAATTATCCCCTTCGAACTCCTTAATTATCCTTTTATCTTTAAGCGCTATAGCTTTATCCTCGATAAGTATAGGCTCTATATAATACTCGTAGTATAAGATATTACGTATATAGGTATCCTTATCTCTAGTCTCCTATTTAGATAGGTGAGATCGATGTCGAAATATATTATCCTATAAGTAATTTTATATAAATAACCTTTTAATATCTAGCTCCTTATCTATTTCCTTAACTTAGTAAATAGCTATCTACTAAGGGGTATTTAACGGTATAGTATTAGGTTTGGGTTCACTAGCTTCCGCAATTCGAGCCTTAAGCTATCTCTTCTTCTTATAGAATATATTCTTAATCTTACCCTATTCGTCCCTTAATATTAGTAGATTAGGGCATTCCCTAATAATATGTCCTAATTAGCTATAATTAAAATAATTCGGTCTATTAGATTAACTTAGGGTTGTAAAGTAGTTACCCTTTAAGCCCCCTACCGTAGTAAGATTACTACGTCTTTAATTCTAAGGAGCCTACTATCTACCTTAATTCTGCGCCTAGGGTTATAATTATAGCTATAAATAACTACGACCTATAGGTGCACTCGATAGTCTGTTATTATAGGGAGGCTAATTCACGTTTATACTTATATTCTAGTTATACTAGGGCTGCGGAGTCCTAAAATCCCTCGGACTAGCGCCTCTACCTAGATTTATACCTATAAAACTCTTAATAAAGGTGTCTATAATAGTCGTATTTTATTATAAGATCTCGGCTATTATGCGCTCCTACTATAAGAGTCTAATTATTCGCTTATCCTCTATTACCTCTTTACTTTATATAGGTTTCTTTGTACGGGATACTCCTCTAATTATTAATAGTAACTTTTCTAGATCTCTATTTCCTTCCCCTAGTATTCCACCTATTATACCCTTTATAGTATTATTATCTAAGGCATTAATAACTCTTTCGTAGATATCGCTAGATAAATTAGTAGGAAGGCTATTATTAATTTTACGAACTTCCTTAAAGAAATTATCTAGGCTTCTTCCTTTCTATTTTAAGTTAAAAAGGGCTAAAAGAGTATTCTTAACCTTATCTTTCTTCACCTCTTTTAGGAAATATTTAATTAGTATATATTTTATACTTTCCTAATCTTATAAATAAGAGTCTAGGAGATTAGATACCTATACTACCGCTTTACCCTTATATTTCGATTATATAAAATAAAACTTAGCTTCCTACTCGGATATACTAGAATTAATAGTATATTAAGAGCGGATAGGGATGAAAACGAATTCTAGCAGACGTAGCTATCTTACTAAATCCTTATAAGGTAAACTATAGAAGTCGGAGAGGTCGATAGCTATCTTACTCGGTATAGGGAATATATTTATTATAGTAGGGGTATCCTTCTCTTAACGTGTATCTTCCTCGTTATAGGATAATAACTCTTCTAATAAAGGTCGAGGATTATACTTAATTAAAGGGGGTCTTATAGTACGTCTTCTTATAGTTTTAATCGGTATCTCTAAACTAGAACTACTAAGATCCCTCTTTAGGTCCCGTAATACTATCTTACGAGGTATAATAAACGGATCTACGTCGGGTAAGAATAATTTCTCGGATTCTTTATCTAACTAAGGTTAATTAAATTTTAAGAATCGGATCTAATTAGTTAAAGACTTATCTTCCTCGTTCTCGTTATCTTCTAACTCTAAACTTAATAGTAGTAATTTCTTATTTATTAGCTCTAGGGATAATACTTCGTAAGGTAGGAACCCCGTTAGTTATTCTTATATACGTTCCTTCCTCCTTAAGTATTTCCTTTTATTTTCTTTTTCTTTTTTACGATCCGCTCCTTCCTTAAAAGTAAAGTAAATAAAGGCGATCCTAGGTTTGTACTAGAAACGTTAGGTTTCGGTACTAACTAATTCGTTAGGTAAGAGAATAATTATATAGACGTAGAGATTAAGGCCCGGAATTATTAGTCTAGTCTAATATCGTTAACACGTTATCTAGGAGGTGGATAAAGTCGAGCTCGTAGCTCTATACTCTTCCGAATCCCTTATAGTAGGCGGTTAGTAAGTCTTCTTAGATAGATTACGAGATAAGAAGTTATAGTTATAGGCTCGTCCTCGCCTATTAGATACTAAAATGTAGTTATAACTTAGGGGTAGGTGTTAATTAATTGATTGGGTGGGTTATATGTAAAACCTAGAATCTGCTTGACAGGAATTTGACTAAGTCCAAATCCACCGGATAATTGATCTCCCGCTTCCGGGCTCCACAGCGCACAACCGCCGCAAGTCTACTCCACTAAGTCAACCCCACCATATCAGCAGTTCGGTCTTATTAGTCAAATAATCGAGTCTTACGGAGGTCTCAAATTGCTCTGATGATCTCAATCATGTCGCATGCCAAGGCGCTAACACTTTTTTGATAATTCGCCCAGTTACTCAGGTGGCGACGACGAGGTTAGCACGATAGCTGTAAGGCCACAGACTAGCGTCGGTACGAGTATAAGGCTATATCTTAAAGCACATGTAATCTTAAAGAGGGGAAGTAGTGTGGTTGAAGAGTACTAAAGCCCTGAGCAATAATCGAAAATGTCCAGAGTTTGAAACTTTTTTCAGCGCTATCCCCGATCCGGGTTAGTCGTCGCAATATTACTAAGCATCAGGGTCGTAGCCCATGTTTATATTGCCCACTTGCTAACCCCTACACGCTGTAGCTGGTCTAGAGCGACGTTCCTATTGGCCTTTGGAGTAGTCGTCGGTTGGTTCGTTGGTTGTTGATAGGATTGCGCCCGGGGCGACTTTTTTGGTGCATGGATTTGCGCGTTGGTAAGGCTGACTATTAGTCGCGCAGCCGCGGAGGCTAACCGTATTTGGGGGGGTGTACATGTATAAAAATGTGGGGTGTACATGCATTAAAAGGGGGTGTACACCTATCCGTTCCCTTGAACAATTGAACAATTGAACCCCCGCTTCCCATACGAGTACTTAGAGGAGTAAACATCCACCAATCATGGCTTAGCTTTCTTTGTCAATTGCTGTCAGAGGGAGCCACACCCTCGGTATCGCCAATCCTAAAGACATACTTCACCGCACTTGCCTTCCCGTCCTTGAGATTTTGCAGCCCACTCTGCACTCCAGCCAGTCCTCCGGGTACCACCTCATGGGGATGCCCCTTGAAAAACCCCTTCTGCAAGCCACGTCCAAAGTAGCGGAAGAATGCCATCGCAAACTCCTCATTGCCCGTCATGGTGCCGGTCTTCTTCTGCCATGCATCTAAATCAGTCCCCGTATGCGCAGAGCCCACCTGAGTCAGAGACTTCTCCACCGTCGACGGGATCTCTTGGTATTCTTTGCCTGGCAGTACCAACGTGATCTTGCCCGTCTCGTGATCCAGTACTTTGCAGATGTTCTCGTAACTCCCGTGTTCGCTAACAGCATCAAAGGCGTATTCGACCTTTCCACCAGCTCTCCGCACGGCTGCTTTGAGGTTTTGGACCAACTTTCCGTCGCCCTCTCGGTAGTCCAGTATCGTGTCTCCTTTACTTTCATCTATCAAGCCCTTGACGTGGGGAATGCCTCTTCCGGCGACGCAGATAAGCGGGTGGATGTTGGCTTGTTGGGCAAGCTGGATGGTGTAAGATCCGACGGCAGAAGCGGCGCCGTAGACAATCAAGGGAATCGGAGTCAAAGTAGGGTGCCACGGAGGAGGAAGGTGAAGGCGCTGGAAGAGACCGAAAGCGGCAGTCATTGCGGCTAGAGGGATTGTTGCAGCCTCTGCACGCACCAAATCAGTGAATAAGACTCCGAGAAATGATCCAGCTTTCGGGTAGACCGTGCGGTCAGGTACTGACCTTCAAAGCTAGTCTTCTTAGCAATATGGAATGTCGTGTGCGCCCAGCTGACAGCATACTCTGCAAAACTTCCGGCTGGAGCCATGATCTGGTGGAATGCTGCGACGCGATCTCCAGGCTTGAATTCGACCACATTCGACCCAACCGCGTGCACGACGCCAGCGATGTCATCGCCCGAGTTCAACGATGCTCCAGACCATTCTGGTCGCTTCCAGTCTTTAGGATTAGAGCCCGAGACGACTACTTTCGTGACCACTTGGTCGGCCTCTGGTGTAGGGATGGGCGAGTCAATGATATTGACCTTTGGCCCTTTGGAAACGATTGCTTCCTTCATTTTAGAGGAGATTGTAGGAGAAATAAGCTTGCGAGACGCTGTGGAGAAAGTTCGAGTAGCAGACGTTCGGAGAAATGACATTGACTGTTGAATAGGACGGTTTCTGAGCATTGATAATCGACTTCATGAGGGGCCCGAAATTCGTCATCGGTCATAGGGACGGAGTTAAGGTCGGTGATCGAGTAATGAGCCAAAAGTATGCCCAAAATTCGGTAGTCTGACAAAGATTGTGAATATAGAGCCGGCAGGAACGGCAAATGCTGGCTGATCAGGATTCGTCACTTCTGTCGTATTGGCTTTGCTTTTCGTTTTTTGAAGAGTACGCCCGGTTCTGCTGCCTCGCCTTCTTTTTTGATAGTGGTGTTCTCTGCGACATTGCCCTCGTTCAGTATCGCATCTGGAATACCAGAGTTTGAAGAGTCCTCCCGCTTGAGTGACGGTACATCAGAGGATCCTGTAGCTTCGGGCATACTTTGCTTATCCATCAGTTCTGATCGAGACTCCAAGATTGAGGATTCTGTGCCGACAGCCGGGGCTTTCACTGTCTTCGTACTGCCCAGCAGAGCATCTAGGTCGTCTTCACCGTCGTCCGCGGTTCCAGGATAGGTCTTGATCGTAGAACCCCATCCTCTCCTGACTACGGTCTCACCAGCCTCTTCCTCCTCTTCTTGCCCTTCAAATTTCCTCTTCCTGACCCCAACATTCAGTCCTTCCGGTTTAACATCTCCACTGGCTTCCTCCTTCTTCACTGTATCGTAGATGGGTCTTTGAGATGTAGTCTGCCAATCCCCTACCATGGCCATTTCCTTTCGAAAATCTTCTGGAACAGCCACTCCCAGCTCTGCCAGTTGAGCAAGCTGCTTCTTCCTGTCCGCTGGTGAAGCTTGCCTCATGTCACTTGGCATTGGTATTGCAGGTTTCCTCTCCCATGGATTTGCTGCATCTTTAGATCCAGATCCCGAAACCACTCCGTTTAATCGGTCGACTTCATTCTTGGCTCGCTGTTTGTCTCGTTCTACTCTTTCATGGCCTTTGTGGAGATCACGTAAGAAACGCTTGAGATTCCCTTGGTGCTTTGGCGTAGCTTCGTGATTGGTCTTCTCAAACTTTGTATCTTTGACGAAGGTCTTACAATGCTTGCACCAATATTTGGGCGTCGACTTCCAGTACTCTGACATCGCATAGGCCGAGAATAAGTGAAGAAGCCAGACTTGGGTGAGAGGAGGAATGTGTCGGATGATGATCAGCTGTTGAGACTACGCATCTGAATGTAGAGATATGCCACCGATAGATTACACTAAGCTAGCATTACCGCTAGTGGTTTACAGATCGAAGGAAAGAAGCTTAGCGCATCTGCACCTGGAGAAAATCGTCTTCGACCTGACTATGAGACTATTACGTTCAATAATATACGCAAACTCCAGCATTTAGCCCCTAGACTGACTTGCGAACAAAACAAGGGCCAAAGGTCCTCAGATCAGCAGTCATGGCTTTACAAGAATTATCCACAGCTGGCCTTGGTCGAACAGCTTCAACTCTTGTCCGATCCTCACGAATCTCCTCCAAACATCTCTCCCAAA
>JAABUP010008649.1_pt1 | contig 12894 bp, 8 predicted proteins | sample 5559201 | NCBI WGS metagenome assembly JAABUP01 (sample SAMN10711887, study PRJNA513373) | rock metagenome | isolation source: Antarctica rocks | place: Antarctica | reverse complement strand
CAAGACGTCCAAAAACGGAGGACAGAGCATAATGCTAAAGCTCAGACGGAGCATGGGTGGCAAAGAACGCAAAGAGGTGTGCTTTCCAAAGGCGTTGAGAGTTTTGGCCGCAGCCAACTTACGATTACAGTAATCCCCACATCATTGTCACAGCTCGAGGAGACTAAGCGCGTGAAAATCCTGTTATGTATCTTACTGTTGACTCTCAGCTTAGAGTACTACGCAGCTCATTCTCGTCTCCTACTTCAAATCGTGACCGCCAGCCTTTGCCTTTCCCCTTCCACCCTTTCAGACCAAGAGTCCACAATCTCCCATGTTCTCTTGTCCACCGCTGCCAATATGTCTGCTGCGGAGTCTACCAAGAAAGAGGCAGCCGAGAATGCTCTGGGACGAAAATGGAAAGTCGGCCTTGCAGCGGTCGCTGGTGCTGCTCTCATTGGAGTCACAGGAGGATTGGCTGCTCCTTTTCTAGCAGCTGGTATTGGTACAGTCATGGGGGGCCTTGGATTAAGCATACCTCTCATCGGTGGATACCTTGGCGCTATGGCCGGAAGCAGCCTTCTCATTGGAGGTCTTTTCGGTTCATACGGCGGAAGAATGACCGGTAGGATGATGGAGAAATACGCAAAAGAAGTAGAAGACTTCAGCTTCATACCTGTGAAAGACTCCCCAGAGCTGAAGGCTGAACCTGCCGCGGGAGATGTTCTCGGCGAGACTGAAAATTCCAGACATAAGCTTCGGGTTGCAATAGGCATATCCGGTTGGCTAATGGACGAATCTGATATCACTGCGCCGTGGAAAGTGTTTCAAAGTTCAACCATCGAGCCATTTGCTTTACGCTGGGAGGTATCAAGTCTCAGTGATCTTGGCATTTCATTCTCCAAAGTTCTCAAGAGCTATGCCTGGTCAGCTGCCAAACTCGAATTAGTCCGCCGGACGATCTTTGCGTCCTTACTTGCCGGACTTTGGCCTTTGGGCCTCTTGCGGATTGCACGCGTCTTGGACAACCCGTACAGTGTAGCCAAAGCCCGAAGCGACAAGGCAGGACGGGTCCTAGCTCAAGCTCTCCTACAAAAAGTTCAAGGCGAAAGACCTGTGACTCTGGTGGGCTATTCACTAGGAGCTCGAGTGATCTATCAGGCTCTGCTGGCATTAGCGGAGCACAACGCATTCGGCTTGGTAGAGTCGGTGGTCTTGATTGGAGCACCGACGACAATTGAAGAGGGCGCCTGGCGTAGGGTGAGAGGGGTGGTGGCGGGAAGAGTAATCAATGTCTATAGCCAAGAGGATTACATATTGGGTTTTCTGTATCGGACCAGTAGCCTACAGTATGGCGTCGCTGGATTGCAAGCTATCGAGGGTGTAGACGGGATAGAGAATCATGAAGCAACGAAATTGATGGATGGCAAGGGCCACGCGAGATATAGACACATCATCGGTCAAATTTTGCGAGACGTTGGCATGGAAGATATTGATTTGGCTGAAGTCGAAAACGAGCAACTCGCTTTAAGGAATGCAGAAGATGAACAAGGAGTGGAAGACCTGATTCCTACACAGGATCTTCTGGGGGCGGCAGAGTTGTCAGACAATTGGGAGGACCAGATCAAAGAAACCCCTAAAGATCAGGCATCGAGCTCGCAGGATGTTACCCGGAGCCCAGTCAATCACGCATCAATGGAACTTATCGATGTTCCACACATACCTACACGACCATCGCAGCCGGTCCCAAAAAGCTCACCGAACCACACACCCACGACACTCATCGATGCTCCAAGTGTGTCTGCGCCTGCAGTCGTATCAGATCCTGGAGATGAAGAAAGTGACGATGACATTGACCAGCGGATTCAAATGGTTGATCTGGACCCAGAACCTATTCTCTAATTCAACATATCGTAAATACTGTTTCGGCGCACTTTCCCCGTTCCATCGAGACATTATCACGCCACACACCTGCTCCACCTCCCTATTCCAAGTTGTCCATAAGGCATACAAACGTTCAAGTACTACGGCCAGACTTCTCATCATCAACCTGGCACTTTTGATATCTGAATTAGACATCAAAGGGTGAGGGTAAAGGGGTTGGGGGATCCGTTCTCTTGTACAAGCTGGGCTAATGTACATTGAGTATTCTCTGAAAGTCAACCGTATATAACCAAATTTGAGGACGGTACCCTCTGACAAGATATTCAAATGCATAGGCTTTGCTACATGTATTCCTACATCAGAGCCATGGATCATCTGTTTCTCATTTAATAAAGGACCATCGATGATTTTATGTATCAATGTCGCTCAGAGCCGCCGCTCAACTCTAATACATACAGTCTGCCGCGTCGGAAAAGGGCCGTGACTGCCAACGCCTATGCTGTCGACAATCTGTCGTTCCCTCGATTCTAGCTTGATCATATGCTCTTGCATTCTCTACTCCTGAAAGCAGAATGATCCAGGGAGTCATACTGGAGTAATATGAATACTACGCCTACATCGCCGTGATCTTCTTTGACCAGGTTGATTTCGGCCTTTGGATACAAACGGGACGAGCGTGACTTCGGCCTGAAATAGCGGAGGGAGACCTCATGAGATTTTCTATGTTTTGTTCGACTATGAATATATGTACCGCATATGAATTGTTATCTATTAAACATGAAGTCTCTGATAATTTTACATGGCTTTAGTAGCCAGCGCCTTCGCTATGCAAGTTTTTTCCGACGAAGATTTTACAAGATATACACCTTAGCAGTAGCCGTCCATGCAACCCTATATTACACAAGAATGGAGTGGGGGTTTCCAACTAGGAAAAGAAGTATTGACTGTCTTTCAGTCTTTTCACGTCAAAGTCGCCCTATTTGATGATTAACATGTGAGTTGAGAGAACTTGGAGAAATTACGAAACCCACCTTTTTTGGTACGGGAGGAAAGGTTAGTGGCAGCCACACCCAAGTCTTTCGATATGAGTGTGCCTTTGCTTTTGTCTTTAATTCAGCTGGCGACTCGATTTCCTCATCTTCATCATCTAGCAGATCCTCGTTCGCTTCGCCTGCCGGACCTTTCTCCTCAAAGACCTCGACATCATCTTCTGCGGTTCCAGCGACATCTTCGTCATCTACCGGCTCGAGAGGCGAGGCATTATCCATGTCTCCGACGTCCAGCTGCTGATTGGCTTTGAGTTTGGCATCCCTGGTGCTTTGGGCCAGCCCAATTGTGGCAGAATCAGCAGTCACCGGTGCAAGATTTCTCTCATCGGCCGCTTCGTCGAAGATCTTTCCAGCACTATTCATCTGCTCGCCTTCTTCTCGCTCTTTGGAATCCTCAGACGCGAGTAGATTCAGACGCCGACGCTCGTGTAGGAGTTCGTCCCACTTTACGGCTTCTGAGTTTTGAGCAATCTTTTTTCCTGTGTCAGCAGCTCTGAGTTCTCTAGTCCGTTGTCTCCTCCATGCCATTATTTGCTGACCAACCGCAGTGTTGACAGACACAGTTGCTAGTTGCATGTAGCCTTTGTACCTAGTTTGAAATTCAGCTGAAAGGCGGCCTATGATATCCTCAGAATGCATCCGGATGAATGCATCGCGAATGATCCGATTCATAGTGTTGACATCGCCTGCGTGGGTCCAGAATGAATCATGGATTGCGGCAAAGGTCAGACCAACCTCATGGCACTTCAGAGCGGTAAGGAACATGTGGGTAGCATCGAGAGAATGGATGAAGTTTGGAGGGAAAGCCTGGATTTGCTTCGCTTTATGAACAGGGTCTGCCGCTGACCGGTCCACAATAGTGACCATCTGAAGATTGGTATCAATTCGTCGTTCGGACTTTTTGCGGTAGGGTTGCACTACGGGCATCTTCATTGGAGTGGTCCATATTACGGTCGTCTTGAAGTCCGTCCTCTCGCTTTCACCTTGCCCTTTCACGGGTTTCTTCTTGTAAATGGTTTGAGGATACTCACCCTTTGCCATGTTCTCAACATGGTCAACCTGCTCAGGGGCGAGTGATTCCGATATTCTTCCCGCACAGTTAGTCAACCAGTGTTGTATGTCATGTGCCCCGTTGAACATTGTCGAAAGAGATGCGAAGATTTTTCTCGTAATATAGGGAGCTGCAGTCCTTACGCTAACTTGGTGAGTGTCTGGAAAATCAACCAGGAGATCGTCCAATTGCTTTCGAACTTGTCGTTTAGCACCTGTGAACGTGACACCATAGACATTGGTCATGACTGTCTGCTTGACAATTTTCCTGGTCACTTTACCATCGAGCGCCTTTGCCAATTCACTACCCTGAATAGCATCCTTCGCAATCTCGGCTTTCACCAATTCGGCAACGCCTGTATAGATATCAGAGGGTCTCTGGCCTGGTTCAAGATTGACCTGCTGAGCACCAGCGACATCTCCGCCAAGCGCAGCATAATGCTGAAGACCATTACAAGTTCCGTCTTGATGTATTGCAAGTTGGCTAATATACTTTGATGGGTCCGAAAGATCAAGTGCGTTTTTCAATTCTTTACACGCTGCCAGGCACTGCCAGGGATCTTCGGCTTTCAACCACCACCTCTCGCCATCCAAGGGTTTATTGACGGAGTCTCGTATATCTGGAAGATGATTCTCGGTAAATTCAAGCCTCTCCGCGAAGCTGGCCTTATCATACCCATATACGTTGGCTAGATGAATCTTCAGCCACCAAAGCCCGTCAGAAGTGAGCTCTCTGCCTCGAGCAAACATCAATAGCCCACGCGCATTATCGGCGCCCATATGGTTCAAAAAGGGTGCCATTGGATATGCTCGCCCGCGAAAATCGCAATTATGGGGGAAATAGAACTTGTCGTTCAAGTACGCTCGAGCGACTTCTAGCTGGAAATTTTGAAAGCACCTCTGGCTCCTAAGACCCGAGCGATGATTCTCAATCTCTCGCATGCGCTTCCTCCATTTAGAGCGTTTTGAAGGGCTATCCGACGCAGCCGGCTCAGGAGGTAAGTCGATTGGAATAGTCTCTGCAGGGATCTTAGCTATTGCCTGTCCGCTATTCCACGCTTCAAGCATTGTGCCGAAAACGAATCGATTGATGACCCAGGGCGTCTTTGCCAGAACGTCAAGACCAGCAAAGACTTGATCCATGTCTCCATTCTCGGCGGCAGTGATAGCGTATCGTTTAGATTGCTTGTCACCGGAAACAATACGCACAACGGGCACCGGATACTCAAGGAAGCCGCCTTCAGAGAACCCCACCCACGGTTTGGGCTCACAAACCATCGGAAGGTACTTAGCCAAAGCTGAGACGACAGGCACCTTGGCGAGTAATTCCGTGACCACAGAATTCAACCGCACAACACCCACACGCTTTCCCCCAACGTATTGGAATGTGTGGAAGAATACAGGGTGCTGTGCTTGGACCTCCAATCCTGTCTTGGGATCTTCTTTGGAGACAGTGACTTTAGCAATTTCCATAAGGTGGGCAAGAAGAGCGGCGCCAAGCTTCACCATGTGGCCTGCACTCCAGTGCAGTTGGTCATACTCTTTCAATCTTGAGCTGCGGATTAGCTTGGCTAGGGAATCATTTTTCGGTCTTGTTTTAAGGATAGCCTGACGTCGACGCCAGTGCTTATCCTTGTTATTCTTTCTTACTATTTCGGCTTTACTTTCATTTTGTATTCCTTCACCAATGGCGTAGACAACATGGTGAATCCTGACACCCCTCTCATCCATAGCATCAGTACTGGCGACTCTCATAGCGGTTAGGATGGCAATTGCAGAAATCTTCTCAGGTGAAAGTGACTGTAAACAAGGGGCCCAAACTAAGAGATCCTCGTCCGATTTGCTCCTCTTCTCCTTATGTTCAGCTTCGTTAGCCCGGCGTATGTCATCCTTGATCAGAGGGACTAGCTTTTCGTGCCATTTCCACATCATAGCGCCAATGGTTGATGTCGAGAGACCACTGTTGACGCCTATGCTTTTGAGATGGGCATCTTCTGCACGCCAACGGTCCACAGCAGCGTTGACAGTGTTAATCTCTAGCAAGCTCTGTCGCTCGGTCGGCGACAAGTCTTTACCGTCTGAAGCTCGACTGTTTGAGAAAATGGATAAAGACTTTTTGAGGGTCAAAAGCCCAACTCCCTTTTGTTCCGCTCCACGCACCTCATCTGTCTCCCTTGTAGGCTGATCAACATCTGTTTCAGGCATTGTAACCTCTGCCTCGATAGTATCAACCAATGGTGCGTCCGGCTGTGTTAGAAGATAAGCATTCAAACCCTAGAACATCTCAATTAGCTACCGCTCCAACTTCCTAGCCACCAAATATACATACCGGATCCCCCAAACCAATTACAGACAATACTTCTTTAGTTTCTTTAGTGAGTCCCGCTTCCTTAGCTAGATGAAAATATCTCCTGACTGTGCGATCTTTTCTGCCATCCGTTCTCTCTAGACTTGCATGGATCATCATAGCATACGTTGTCTGATCCGCTCTGACTCCAGCGTCCACCAGGTCCACTTGAAACCAATGCTGCAGGTGTTGCAGCAGTTGCTGATCTTTGTTCCGCACGATCCGGCGAGAGAGTTCAGCTACATATTGATTGTGTGCATCCAGAAGTCCTGGAGCATCCGGTTTGTAAATCTCACCAAGCCTACGCACTAAAGACGCTGCTCGCTCGAACAGACCTACTTGAAGGCAGGCGTGTAGTGTCCCGTGGATTTCATTGATGTTGCCGCCTACGGCATGTTTGGTCGAGCGGAATCGTCTTGGATGCACTGCTAGGGAATCCTTTATTATGATTGGCGACGAATCCGGATCGAATACGGGCGAAGAAGTCAGGTCTTGCCGGTTGAGGGCCTGCCGGTAGCTGTGATCTGTAGCTGTTGACTCTTCCCAAGGGACATAGCCGTCATACTGAAGTCTGTGCTCTATGGTAGCAGCGGAGGCGAGACTCCTGCGGTGCGGAGATTCGTTGGAGAGAGTCTGCTTGACAGGCCTTGTCCGAGAGTGGGTTGAACTCCGTCCCGCGCGGATCTGGGTTATCGACGACGTACTACGGGAGCAGATGGGCTGTCCAAACACAGCGGGGCAGAGGAAAGGGAGCTGTAAACCCTCGAGGCAGGAAAGCGATAGTCTGTATGCATCTTGTGGCGAGCTTCGCTTTGAGGCTTGCGCGAACATGCTCCCAGGCCAGCGACTTGAGCCCTTCCCTCCTTGATTTGTAGTGCAGCGACGAATTGTCGAGTACCACAAATGGAAAGATGGGAGCTTGATTGGAGAGGTGGGTGGATGGATAAGAGCGAATGCTCTCCAATTCCTGATATCATCTCCTTTGCACTTTTTTTTTGGCAAGGATCCTCAGAGTGGACTAGCGTGGAAAGCTTAATTCGAAGGCACGAGGGCACCTTGTGTCAATCTTTGTCAAGGGGTAAGGTACGTAGGTATTTCAAAGAAATCCATGACTACTACTGTAGCTGTTGACCACCACGCGAGTCGTCGTTGATACCTAGCAGATCAATTGTCATGAAGATTCAGCCTCAGACGCCTTACCAATATGATACGTGGCATGTCAACGTCGAGTCATCCTCCTTTGTATTTAAGCAATTGTGCCCTACAACTGTGAGAAAGGGCAGACAATGTCCTTGTCAGTGGCTTTGTCCTTATTCCGTCTCTGACATATATATCTCCGTCCTGCCAATGGTCCTCTCTAGTGTACTGCATCTCCGATTTCTGCTTGTGATCAGCATCTACGATTACAATTTCCGCAATCTCCCGTTGGTACAGGAAGTATTGAGGAATAGAGAGCTGCTGAAATGATCATGGAAACGCGATTTGGAAAGCAGCAGGTGAAAGCAGCATTGCAGCAAATCATTGACGAGCGGGATCACTATGAAAAGGAGCTGTCGATCGCAGAACAAGCTATTCAAGAATTCCAATTCCAGATCATCGAATACGATAGGCTGCTTGCTGATGCTCACAGACAACTCTCCATACATGACCCAAAGCGGACCTCGAAAATCTCATTACCAAAGCATTGGATCGGGACGTGGCAAAGCTCTCCTGAAGAATTTGAAGCTTTGGTGTGTGTCGAGGATGCGTGGCTTAAAGGCAATCTTCAGGCAGCTCTCAATCTGATGCCCGGGATGTTAGAACGCATTGATCTTGGCCATCGCCATCGCGTTAATGCAATGCTACTTTACTCCGCCATGATCTCGTCGTCCGGAGCCAACTTAATGATTGCATTACGCTATACAGAGGAAGCCCTGACACTCGCGACTAGGCACCGCTTGCATGAGCTAGCAGGCAAGGCTCAGTTCCACCGCGGCCTTTGCTATTTCTTTCTAGGCGAGCCTGCCAAAGCCAAATGGTGCTTCATCTTAGCGTCTCATTTGGAAGACCATGTTGAGACCGTTCGAGACTGTCAGGCCAGAGTTGAGGAACAATTGGAGGCATTACCAATCGATGACCCCAAAAGATCAATTTCATCAGACTTCAGATTCTTTTGTCATTCCGACACGGGAATCTTCGCTGGTCAGTCATTTGCAACAAACAAGCCTATTTATGCCTAAATAAATGACTCATTATCTCATCGTGCCCTTTGTTCCTAAAGTTTCCCCATGTGTTGTGTGTCAGATTTCCGTTTGCGGGAGCGCTGCAGCCTGAGTCTTCCAGCACCTTTCTTTGTTTCGGCTGGCTGCAGAGCCGGTCGAATGGTAAAAATATAAGTAGTAGCTGTACAACGATGTTCGCATCATCCTTCCAGAGTAGCAACATTTTGACCACTGACTAGAATTTTGGCTTTAAACTTCCGCGAACCCTCATCACTGGAATCTGAGAAGCAAAATTCAGCCGGAGGTTACGAAAGCCATTCAACTCTCCGCTCAAATGTCAGACCAGAGAAGCCACAATGGAGGGGATACTGCACATGCGAATGGAATAGGGTCCGCTGGGATTTGCGGCCCACAACATAGTGGACATCCTAGCCAAGACGCACCGACGTTTGATCTTGATGTCCCGGCCGGTGAGGAACCTTCTATGCGTAATCCACATAGCCAGGACGTCTATAGGGGATGGTCTAACAACGGTTCGACAGACGCTGCATTCTTACCTACAGGGGTGGCTCTTTCGACTTCTGAGGCTCAAAATGAAAGACCAAATCTTGAAAGCATGAACTCGCCTACTCGCCAAAGCTCTGACGGTCACGCAGCTTCAGTGGGGAGAAAAATTGGTGAGAAGAGTGAGGCTGTCGCCGATCTGCAGGCAGGTGAATCTGCTGCAGAACCCTTCCACGATGTCGACTTTGCCAGTCCAGACCTGAAAGGCCATGTAGCCAGACGAAATCCGCCAGAGCTACATCTGGAGCACAGCCGCCCCCCAAAGGATCTTCCAAATATTCCAGGAAGGCCTGAGGCTTTGCTACAAGACCAAAGTCTCAGTCCTGACTCTCCTCCGCTCGGGCTTTCCAGAGCTTTGCCAGAGACTGCTGAGTATGGAGGCTACCTTCCAAGTTTTCCCATTAGAAGTCCCGACTTCCGATCTAATACTGCTGATGGGATGCCAAACCATCGTACGGAAAGCCCCGATCCTGGCGATCTTTCGGATTTTATTCCAAGTTCTGACGATTCTGACGATTTCGGATCCCCGTCTTCTGAGAGCTCCTCTCCCCACAGCCTCGTTTCTTCATATCGCCAGCAGTCGCGTGATGGCGAAGACAGTAGTGCCAGCACTGTCATGGAAGCTCCTCCCGGGGAGATACAAAGACTGAAAGCGGAAATAGACAGAATCAGACTCACGAATCTAGACCTCCACCAACAAATCTTGGAACAAAAAGTTGAATTCAGACGTCGTGCAAATGAGTCATCCGCTGATTCGAATTTCCAGCTTCAACGCCTGAAGACCGAGTTCAACAAAACCCTCCAAGCATTCAATATAACGCCACGGGCCAATGTGCAGCCAAAGTGGAGGGTGGACGCGGACGGGATAAGAACTGGACCGCTGTATGACGATATTCCAAACATCTATCGCGAATCTGCCGTCGAAGTTCTCATTTGTCGTGCTGCTTTCAAACTCATGCTAGGAGATGCCGGTGCAATGGTAATGATCGCCACAAAGGCTATTGAGGTTGCGGAAAAATTGAAATTCGTCCCTTTGACCTCGCGGTGCCATTTCGTCCATGGAATTGGCTTGTATCATCTAGAACGCTTCCGCGAAGCCGCGGAAGAATTCCACCTCTCGTTTGACTGCATTGATGAGTATGACATCCCCAACAAGTTGATTTGGGAATGGTGTCATGGATGTGCCAATAAACTTGGCATAACTCTGAATCTTTCCGTAGAGTTCAATGAGGAAAACCTTTGTAGGACCACTAGGACTACAAGGCGGTTCCGAGATTCTGCACCTGCTGAGAAAATCTGGGGAACTCCTGCTGCTACCGGATACCAGTCTCGATCTACTACCGCCACCAGAAATAATTCCGAAACTACAGCTGGTGCTGGAAATCGATCCAGGGTCGCCGCTCCTTTTGCAAGCCCCAGTCTCTTTGACGAACTCGCAGCTTTGGAAGGAAGTCGCAGGGCCAGTACTGTTGATTCGAATCCCTCCGAAGCAAGCTACACTGCTAGCAGCCCCAGTTCAGCCACTGCAGTTGGCAGCAACCAAGATCGCAGACCCTCCTATAATGAATATCAAGAGTCCATCGATAGTGTGTTCGGCAGAGGCAGGTCCGTCACTCAAAACCCTTCTGGACTCAACAGCACTGCCAGCAACCCTTCCGGATCCTCGACCACCAGACCTCGCCACAGAGCCACCACGGCCCTTACTGCTCCTCCTCCCCGTTCCGAAGTCCCGAGTGAATTCGACGGCGTTTTCGGAGCCCACTATCTGGGACGTATGGCTGGAAAGGAGCGGGACAAGTTCGCGAACGATCTAAGGGAACTCCGTAAACGGGATGAGATTGTCAAGGGGTATGATGAAAAAAATAAAAAGGAGAGAACACGTCCGGAGCTGATTAAGCCTATGATGCCTACTGAATGGAAGCCACCAAAAGGTGAGGGCGAGGATGAGGAGGGTGGTGGTGATGGCGGTGGTGGTGGTGCAATGGGTCTTGCTGCCGACTGGCGAAGATGAAGATCATGGGAGGTGGTTCCGTACTTCACGCACTCGGCTTCACGCTTGTTCTGTCATTTGTCATTCGAGTGAGAATCTGACTCTCAAATCCCAGCTTGGGAGACAATGTCATCGTTATCATCATGCTAGGCTATGCCTAATTGGCGATATATAGATCCTGCATTTGTGAATTTCATTTGGGTCTGTTCTGTTGGATATGTATGTAATTATCCACTTAGTGCTATCAGGAAAACAATTAGTCAAAAGATAATTGCATGTTGAGATGCCATTATCAGAACAAATGCTTGCAAGGGCATGTTGAATTGCCAGTGGAAATAAAAGAAAAATGTAAGAAGTTAGCAGACGGACCCCTTGAAGCGGCAGGCGATGGCATGTTGAGATGCCAATCGCGTCGGTCTCTCAAATAGCACTTCTCTTGACGTTCGATCCGCTTCCACAACCTGGCCACCGGAGCTTGTTGAGCTAATGTTGGAAGTCAATCCAGGGAGCATGGGCTTCTCGACAAGCCACCTCCAACGTTCACTATCATCAGAAGTCCTACCGTAATACTGTGCCCTCAGTTGGGCTTAGCAGACAGGACGCCCGGGATGTCCTCTGCATGCCAATTTGGCATAGCTTCGAGAGAAGCTGCATGGCTACCATGCTTCTGCCAGTTAAGCAGATTTCCGTCTAATTAGACGTAGCTGATTATCCAGCTTATTCGAAAATGATCGAATCGTCCCATTCTCTAGGACGGTCCCGCATTAAGCGGGTCGTTTAGCCTCTCCTGCCCTCTTTGAGAGGGAGGAAAATCTCATTCCAGAGATCACTTGCGTCACCAAGGTAGTATGTCAGGCTGACTTCTGCCATGCTGGCTTCCGAACCTCCAGCCATGGCCTCTAGCTGGGAGATGACATTTTCCAGACCAAAAGCTTTGCCGACCGACTGCGTGTTAGTAGCTTCACACATGACATGCACGACGTGGATATGAAAATGGTAGTAAGTCGGTTGGTCTGGCTTGGTCAATTGCATTTCCTCCAAGCTTTAGGGCATGGCTGAACATACAGTGGATGTAAAGCTTCAACAGGTCCTTCTCCAGCCCAGGATACAGCTTCACCGTAGCGTCTAGGACCTTCTCTCGCATGTGCTTCAGCCATATAACATGCGCTTTCTTCAGGTCTCGTAGACTCCAGATATCTCGTCGTTCTACCAAGGCAAGCAGATGGAGGCTAGTCATGGTCTTCCGGTCCCAATTCAAGTCAGGTGTGAGGAGAAAGCTTTCCTCAGCACCCGAGGGTCCGGAGTCTCGCAGTATGACATCCTCCTGTTCAGCACGTCCTTCGATGATATTGAAGACCCAATTCAAGCGCCCTTCGTCCCTCATCTTCTGCATATATGGCCGTACGGATTCTCTGTATATCTCGGGCGTCTCTGTTACCATTCGAACAGTCTGTGGAGAATACTTCTTGATATGTTTCTCGGTGCAAGGATAGATCAGATTGAGCTTGAGATCAAAGGGCGCTCCTTCAGTGATACCTGAAGAGGCAAGATACCAGCGGTAGATGTCATTGTCTCCCAAGTTGTTGATCTTGGTTATCGCTGCATGGAAAGCTTTCAGTGTCTCGAAGTCGCTGGGAAACGCTGCTCGCTCTGCAGTGAGGAGTGCTTGGGAACCGTCAATCGTTCCAAGTAGTGTCATGCGTCGACCTCCTTGGTCTGTTAAAGCATCCGTTAGCCGTACGATTCGTGGACCAGCCGGTGGTGTTGCAGACCTTGGTTGAGCAACTGCTTTGGCTTGAATTGTCGAACCAGGTCTGCAGCTGAGAGCGT
>JAABUP010008647.1_pt1 | contig 12895 bp, 3 predicted proteins | sample 5559201 | NCBI WGS metagenome assembly JAABUP01 (sample SAMN10711887, study PRJNA513373) | rock metagenome | isolation source: Antarctica rocks | place: Antarctica | reverse complement strand
ATCTATTATTAGGACACTTTAGCGCTAAGAAGACGTACGAGCTTCTTACTCGTAAATATTATTAGGACGGTTCCCTAAAATAGGTTACTAAGTATTATAAAACTTATAATATCTATTAGCGAATAAAAGTACCCCGCTATCTCGCCTACGGCGAATTAAGCTCTTTACCTATAGTAATAGCCCTATAGAAAGAAATTAGTATAGATTTTATTACGGGCCTACCCCCGAGTAAATATAAAAACGTAGTCTATAACTCGATTTTAGTAGTTATAGATAGATTTATAAAAATAGTTAAGTATATATCTATAAATATAACGATTAACGCCGCCGAGCTAGTAGATATATTTTATAATAAAATTATTTACCGATATAGTATATCGACTAAGGTTATTTATAATAGAGGCTCGGTATTTACTAGCGCCTTCTAGTCGACTATTTATTACTACTTAAAGATAAGGCGCCGCCTAAGTAACGCCTTCTATCCGTAAATAGATAGGTAAATAGAGTGTTAAAATTAGGTACTAGAGTACTATTTACGTACGTTTATAAATAATAAGTAAACTAATTAGACTTTATAATTACTAATTATAGAGTTTACTTATATAAATAGTATCTATACCTCTATCGGAGCGATACTATTCTTTTATATATATAGTTACTATCCCGAAATTCGATAGGAATTCGAGGACGAATCCCTAGAAGGGGAGGTATCTATAGCGAGTAAAAGAGTAAAAATATTATAAATTATAAGAGATAAAGCTATTAAGCGCCTACGTAGCGCTTAGGAGTCGTAAGTAAAGTAATATAATAAAAACTATAAATCGTAAAGTTATAATATCGGTTAGTTAGTAATACTAGCGACGAAGAACCTAAAGTAAAAACGCCTAAGTAAGTAGCTATCGTATAAGTATATAGGTCTATTTAGGATTATAGATAAAGTCGGTTAGTAGGCGTATCGTTTACTATTACTCTTAAAGTATAGAATTTATAGTACCTTCTATATCTTATTACTTAAACCTTACTACTACCGCGATTACGGCGAGGTAGCGGATAACTTTATATAGACCCCCGATCTTATCGATAATAATAAGTAATAGGAGGTCGAAGAAGTTATTAATAAGGTAAAGAATAGGGAGGATATTTAGTATAAAGTTAAATAGACTAGTTAGGGTAAAGAATATAATTAATAGGTACTTTATAAAGAGTTTAGTAAGGTCTAAGGATTAGTATAGACTTTTAACGCGTAGGCGCGTAGTAAGCGCGTCGGCTAAGAAGATTCTAAACTATAACTCTAATTAAGACCTTATAAGCGATTACGACGAATATAAAGCGTCGCTATAGGATCTTATAGTTATATATATTATATAAGTAGAATAGAATATTTATTTAATTATATTACTATCTAATTATTCTAGAGCTATAGTAGTAATATATTATAGTTAGTTAAGTTACTTTACTCTTAGCCTAATTCTATAGGGATACCTAGATATAGTATTAGTATATAGGTATACCTAGGTACCCTTAGCCTTAAATAAGATATAAAACTAAATCTACTTAATATACTACGCCGGAGTATAGCTATAATACTTTATAAGAAATCGTTACCGAAACCCGCGAAGCTATTATTAGAATCGAAATTAGCTAATTCTATAATATACTATCGGAGGCTAGTATTATTATCCCCTAGAATTTCTATTTACTTTTATAGAATATTATTCTAGGTCTCTAGCGCTATAATACGCGTATTAGCGGCGTTAAGAGAGGCCTATAGAGTAGCGATTTTATAGGGGGTAGCCCGACTTATCGCCGTCGTTTTCCCGTTAGCCTTAAGCTATTAAATAATACGCTTACCTAGCGCCTTCCTCCTACGCCTATTCCCGCTTATAATACGGTTCCGGCGGGCGGTACGGCGGATTAATACCCGCGCCCTATTCCGGAACGGAAGAGGAATCTATAAGAAGTTAGTATAGTACGATAGCGTAGCGATAGTATTAACTTAGCTCTATATATTAATCGATACCGTAGTAGTAGACGTAATAGGAGTCGTATAGCGGGTCGGGACTCTAAGGGTAGATATCGTCTCTATATAATATAAGTACGGTAGGAGAGGTTAGTAGGGTCGGTTACTATTAATAAATTAGTATACGCTATCTTATAGCTAGCGATAATATCTAAATCGAGATACTAAACTTACTAGTAGTAGTAGTAATAATAGTAATAATAAGGTTATACTATATCGAGTTAGACTTAAATTATTAATATACGAATTATACTATAGTATTAGTATTATAATATAAAATAATACTATAGCGCTAGCGGAGAGCTTACGTACGTACTAAAGAAGATAATAATAATAATTCTACTACTTATATATTAGCGGTACGATTATATAAGACCGTTATTTATACTTACGAGTAGGGCGTAGTTCTTACTAAAGAAGAAAGAAGGAGAAGGATTCTAGAATATAAAAGTTATTAATATTCTAGCGCCGGCTACGCGCTACGTAACTTAGCGCTATTCTTCTCTAATAGTAATATAATATAATAATTAATACGGCTTAGACTAATAGCCTCGCGCCTATTACGCGGTATTATATAACGTATTTATTCTACTCGTAATTAGATTACTCTACTACGTATTAGGGCCTTCGTACTATTACTCCGCTATAGTAATTAGAGTTAGATAGTACTATATAAAGTATTTATATAGGGGCTTCGCTACTAGTATAACGCTATAGGAGCGCTACCGCTAATATTTAATATATATACTACTCTAGGGTATAGTATTATAATATACTTATACCTATTACTATAATTAGTTTAATTAGTAGTACCCCTATTTTAATACACGCGCTTCGCGTTAGCCTTTAGCGCTATTAGAGCGCTATTATAACTAATAACTCTTTTCCCTTATATTACCTATTAGGCTTAAAGGGTTTTTAATAAGTATTAGAATATTAGTAGCTCTTAGGGGTAATAGTTTAGAAGGGGAGGTAGTTATAACCTACGTTATATATATACGCCTTCTTAGCGCTAGTATACGACCTTCCTTATAGGGGTTAGCGCTAATAACGTACGAGATAGGCCTAGGGCCTTAGCGCCCGTATATCTACTAAGTACTCCCCCTAGTTTCTAAAGTTCCTTAGAGATTAGTTCTACTACTAAGTAATATATATTATTACGCCTACTTAACGCTAACGCCGTAATATTACGTCTTTTATTATTAGGCTAGCTATCTACTAGTAATCCCTCTTATATTTCCCTATAAACTATAATTAAGTACGTTTACTACTATATAGAGAGAAATACTACGAAGTACTTAATTAAGGTATTATTAGATTAAATAAAGGTCTCCGAGACGATAACGAGGTTAAAGTTAAAGAATAGAAGCGAAAAGAATCGAGAGGAGCGAAACCGATTATTAGTTTAAAGTACTAGTTAGACTTAGTACGACGCTAGAGAATCCTAAGCTCCTTCCTAGCTCTTACTAATTTTAAGGAGACTAAGAATCTAAAGTATATTTTAGAAGAGATCTATAATAATAAGTAGCTTTAAGTAGAGGGTAGTTACCTATATTAACTAGAAAAAACCGGTTTATTATACGAACGGTTCGCGAAGCGGCTCGGGAACCTAGACGATTATACTAAGATAAAAGTAATATAACTACTTATTTAAGAACGATAGGGAGCGGAGGAGAGGGTAGTATTTATAACGATAGGTCTAGTACCCGCGCTTATACTATACTAGGTATATATATTAATAATTTTTATTATAATCGGTCCCGGCGCTAATATACGACTAGTATATTAGACTCGTCCTTAAAAAGATAGTAGCGTTAGTATATAGCGGATTAATAAAGATTAAGAGCGTAGACGTAGTATTTCTATTTTAGGGCGTTAAAGTAACTATAAAAAGGTACCTCGATATCGAATTACTATAGTATATTATTAGAACGTATACCGTACTATCTACCGGATATAACCTAACGGCGGTAAGATACCTAGTAATATAGGACTTAGAATAGCTCGCGACCTAACTAGAATAAGCTAAGGCTAGAGTTAATCGGATAGAGTAAGAGCGCGAAACTAAGACTATTATACTCGTTAATAAGAACTCTAATATCGAGATATCGAGATATCGATTACGAGAAACTAAGCTACCTAAGCGCGACTTATAAAGTAGTTAGGTTTCGACTAATCCGCTAATACTACTACTATAGAGATAGATACCTATAATATAGACGACGATTCTATAGATAACGATAATAAGGTCGAAGTTATCGGTAAATCTTAAAAGTTTATTTTAGTATACTTTTTTAGCTATTATCGGAAATATTAGGTTTTAGTACGATTTAGTACGTTTAGTACGTTCCGCCTATATCTAACGCTTTTAGCTATATTAGTAACCCGGGGTTACTAACACCCGAAACACCGGAAATAGTAACTCTAAAATTTAGCCGTATAAACCCCCGAAGGCCTTACGACCGTAGCCTAGCGCTAGCCTAGCGTACTATTATTATTATTATACCTATAACTCTACGCATTACCCTAAGTACCTCCCCGAGCACTACCCCTACGAGAGAATCGGCCGAATCGACCGAATTTAGGGTCTAATTTTAGGTAGTATTAGTAGTTTATCCCCTATAGCCTTCCCGAGTATTTTAGTCGATTATAAATATCGAAAAAATCGAAAAAATCGAACTTTTAAAAATTACGTAATTTGCGAAAAAATCGTAATTTTGCTAAACCTACTAAACCTACTAAACCTACTAAAATTGTAATATTAGTACGCGTATTTACTAATTACGATAAAATTACGATTTTACCCGTATTTCCGGAGCTAGTAAATCCGGATTTAATATAAACTCTAAGAGATTTACCGATAGTATAGCGTATATAGTAACGGCGATATTAATAAACGAGTACCGCCGATCTACTAGTATAAACTTCGTAGCGATCTAGCTAATAAAAGAGGTAGAAGGCGTTAGGCGACGTTTAATTAATATTATAAGAATAACTATAAACTAATAGAGCGTTTTCCTTAGCGGTAGTATAGCCTAAATATATAGTAGCTAGGTACGAGAGAATAGAAAAGGCTCTAGAGTAGATATACCGCGATAGTATAATAATAATATAGGATAGGGACGTTTATTAAACTATAAATATCGTTAGAAAGTAGTTATATAGTTTATTAAACGTTAGTAGTAGTAAATAAATTTAATAATAATTAAGGTTATTTATTAGAATTCTCTTATATTTACTATAGACGGTAATAAGGAAAACTAGATCCTAGTAAGACTTAGCTACCCTTATTAACTATATTATAAGTCGCGTTAATAAAGGCGATAAAGACGGTAAAGATAGTAATAAGCTATAAAAGCTACTAGTATAGAGATATTAGGCCGCTAATAGCGGCCCTACCTATATTAGTAACTTTTCAAAATATAAGCGAGTTAACTTTTTACTAATATTAATAGCTTCTCTAGCGATCGACGTATATTCTATACTCGTAGATAATAAATATAAGAAAGACCCTTATTAGTAGAGTAGCTTTACTAGAGTAGAAGTATAAATAAATAACTAATTAGATAATTAAATTAATAATTTTTTTATATTATTAATAAACTATAACTATTAAATAACTTAGTAGTTTAGCCTTACTAACTTCCTCTATACGCGTAAAGTCCCTAGAATAGTAATAGTAGGCTACCCGTATAGGTGGAGGAAGTAAGACGTAAAGTATATTATTATATTTTACCCGGACTATATATAAGGTAGATAGGCTATACTCCGGAAGGTAGGTACTAGCGACTCTACGACGATCCTATTAACGTCGCGGGGCCTAAAGGCCGTAACCTAGTAGATAATACGGCGTAGAATACTAGGCTAATTCTCTCTAGCGAAAGAGTAACTATTTAGGGTAATAGAAGTAAATTAGGAAGAAGATATAACGATAGGAAGTATATAATAGAAGCGTAACGTAGTACTACTAATAACGTATAAGAGTAAAAATAGCGAGGTAGTAAAGGTTTTCACCTAATAAGGTTTCCTTTATATATCTAAAGTATAGAACGCCTTTATTAGCTACTAGATAGCTAGATAGTAGAGTATAAAATAAATAATTAATTAATTAGTTAATTTACTAGTTTACTTTTTAGTAGTAACGCGAAGGCTAATAACGTTATTTATCTAATTTTTAGTCTAGATATAAATAAGAATATACTCGAATAGCTTACCTACGGCATAATAGACTAGCGTACCTACGATATAATAGGCTAGTATCCCGAGACAAGACTCGCGCTAATTTTTGCAAGAACAGTAGCTGTAACATAGTTCTCTACAGGCTCCGATCTTTATGCATACGGCTCCCCATAACTATAGGAGGCCTTAGGGTATGCGCAATTCTTCAGAATACTTGCTCTAATATAGAAAGACTGCTAACTTGCGACATCAGGCTCCACCGCGAACCTAGCTCCCCACCTTCTCCCTTCTTCTTCCCTATAGCTGGAGCACCGCTCGCTACAACAAGTCTCGCACGTCCCCAAATCAAATGCTGCCAAACAAACGTCGCTCCTATACCATTTCCCTCCTTCGTCCTAGCAGCTGGAGCACCGCTGGCTACAACAAGCCTCGCGCGCCGCGAGCCAAAACGCTGCAAAACAAACGTCGCTTCTATACCATCGCTTATCCTCGAGCACCGCTCGCTACAACAAGCCTCGCGCGCCGCGAGCCAAAACGCTGCAAAACAAACGTCGCTTCCATACCATCGCTCATCCTCGAGCATCGCCCGTTGTAACAGGCCTCGCGCGCCACGATAACCGACGCTGTCAATCCCGCCACACCCCTACACAGGACCCCTACACAGGACTACCGTCCTTCCCATTACCCGCCCTTAACACGATCTCTCCTTGTCCCTCTCTAGAGCTGGACCGCCTATGCGCAATCTACTTTGCCATTCCCCCCGTATCACCCGTCCTTTCCATTTGAGCCTTGCTCTCTCCAGCATAGGCTGGCACTTCTACGCAGTGCTGGAGACTAGTATGTTCTTTGGAACGAAGCTAAGATCAGCCTCCGAATAAACCATCGACGCGAGTACGAGCTGTGGGGAATTATTATCTCAAGGAGAACTTTTTCAAAGCGTAAGTCACCAGATAGATTCGTGTATTCCTACCCTGCATACATTGTGGACTCACTTCTCGGCAGGGTCTCACCTCTCGCGCCGTCAGAATCCGAGACAGGACCGATCTAGATGCCTCTCTCCTCATCTCCCCGCCTCACGAGCATATTCATGACCTTGACGAGCCTTTCAATACTATTAACACTTCTTCGAGTAACGTACTCTATACAAAACCCTACCCCCTCTCCCAGATTCCTCATAAGTTGCAAGAGGTCAAACACAAGATCAAGGACCAAAAGCGCTCAATAGTAGCCTAGCCTTTGGTCGATGCCGTGGAGGGAGTTTATGGCAGCCTGCTTTCGGTATGTCCCACCACAAAGGGGTGTCGCTATTCATGGCTTGTTATTGCTATTAACGTAGATCATGTCAGGCGCGTCGTAGACAGCCTGTTGCTGGTTTACGCTAGTGAGGGAGGCTTCAAGGAACGGTAAGAGGAGCTTGGGACGACCACGAGTTTCGGCTTCGGAGACGCAATCGCTAATAGGAATGGATGCTGGATCTACCGACTGGAGAAGACTCTTAATGATTTGTTCATCGCAACTCACGTCGAGAAGGCCAACAATGGCGAAGGGAGTTTACGCCGGGTCAGCGCTTTGTACGTGGACCTCAATTGGCTTGATTTGTTAATCCTGGCATGGGCCGACCAGTAGACAGCGACAGATCCTCTGACTCTGTGTATAAAAACCGCTCGACGTCCTGCAATTCCTCGTGACCTAGGTCTACAGAAAACCAAGAGCACGTCACAGGTGCCGCGATTGCATGGGGCGATGCTGGATACGACACCTTTGCGAGGACCCATCACATTCCTCTGCCCAATGGTCGGTCATAAGAGGTGGAATACAATCAAGAGGCGGAGCACATACCAAAGACATAGGGTTCTTATCGCTATCAATGACTCTACGAGTTGTGTGGCAATTCAAGGCAGTATACAAGACGTGATCCAGGCAAAGACGATGACATGATTGTTCGAGCTGGGGCCATTGGTCTAGAGTAAGTGGTCTCCCAGGGCTAAGCATTCCACCAGGAACAAGCACTCCTCACATTTCTTCAGCTGAAATCCATCCACTTGGCCCTGTCAGGTAAGAATTTTTAGTGTTGAGGTGCAAGCACAAAAGGACCGATTGTGGTAAAATACCTTGCGAGGGGAATTCCACCGAGCCAATAGAGTTCGACGCACCTCGATTTCATTCCTCGATATGCAAGCCGCGGACAGAAGCAGTTGCCGGGTGCATGAGGAGTGATTGCTCTACGCTGAGTGAAGCATGATGCGGGATCGCTGAAACTTCTAGTCCTCCACAGACCATTTGGCAACTAACCCATCCAACATGGCTTCGAGAGAGTTGTTACTTTCTTCCAAAATTCCCACATGTCAAGGCGCAACAAATCGAGCATCAATATCAAAATTCTTACACTGGCTAGGAGTGGCAACCTTAATTCCACAACACTGCCCTGGGTCAAGGCCTCCGGGGCACAATCTACATGAATATCTTGATTGCGGCCACTGGGATGTCCATGGCTTGTACGACAATACACTACATCGTGCATCTCTTCACAAATTGCGAAGTCGGGCTTGATAACGCGACTTTGAATAACTTACGCCACAGCTCTTACTAAAGTCAAAGCTTCGGATGGCTTCGGGGGATATTCGCTTGTGTGGAAAGGCATTAGACAGAAAATCCGTCCGGCAAACGGTGGATGAAGCCAAGGCAGCGTTATCTCGCTTTCGCTTTATCTCCGCCATCTTCAGACTAACATTCGCTGATATCTGCAGAGTGTGCCCAGATTTGAAACATCATCAATTACGATACGAGCCCAATTGCGTCAACGATATGGACCTTCATTGGTTAAGACTGAGATGTTACGTGAGCCGTGAATCGGACTTGGAGTATTTTTTCAGCCTGTCAACGGACTCATCAATGTACCACGACACTTTTGAATCTGATCCGAAGAATCAGAACGAGACACCGCGTACCAGCACCAAAAGAAAACATAAGAAAAAAAGACTCATGCGGTAATCGAGCCCAGAAGCATCCCATCTTCTGTGAGTACTACATTACTCTCAACAGGGCAATACCCAGGTGTGTCCAGTCGAAGTCTCAACCTCATGTCTCCAGCAAGGCTGGCTCCTTTTTTCCACAAGATTTGCGCTTTTTGAACAAAACGGGCGGAGCTCACCTCATTCTAAGTATCCAATGTCGCATGCACCCGCACACCGTCAAAACCGTTTCTGACTTATTTTATGGTGAATGACCTCTGGACGACGACAGTGTTATGAATCGGCTAGAGGCACCGTTCGGCATGTTCAGTGGAAGTAACAACTCAAAGTCCCCAGCATGACTGTTTCCTCCACACTTCCCGACACACCTACACACTAAGCCCTTGGGCAACTCTTCAGGCGCGCTACGGCGCCAACGCGCAACCTAAGATCGCGATGAACATCTTGGGGTAGCAACACCGTACCCGCTTCTATGCTATCAGAAAAAGAGCAGCAGCTATGTCCAGAATGGGGTGACACACCCCTTAGAGAGGCGCCGGGATAGATAGGGGAATGACTATAACGAGAAGTTCCGACATTTTATTCCAAGCGCACTCCTGTCTGATAAGCACCACAAAACCAGCGCACTGCCTCATCACACTCGGCAAGATCATGCTTAGCACTAACGAGATTCGGGCAATGACTCAGCATCTTTGCTGTCTGTACAGAAGGACAACGGACGTCGTCTCTTTTGCCGCCTTGCTTGCTACGCGAACATTCCCTGTGAGCGAGGGAGATGATATCTCTAAAAGTACCTTGAATTTCGTTGGCCATGCGTTTAACTCTTGGATGAGGCGCCGTGGTTCCAACAAAGTGTTAGCCTAACTATAAGAAAACATAATTTTCTACATCTAATCTACTATTTCCTTTTCCATCGAGCTCATCGATTATATTCTTATGCCGAGCCAATAATTTCGCGGGAAATTAATATAGAGGGTAAGGTAAGAGTACGATATTATTAGTAAAGGGGCTACGTACGTTATCCTTTATTTAAATACTTAATTTATTAGAACTAACTTCTCTCAAAGTATTAAACGCTACGAGTATATAATAAGAGCCTATAGGATCTATTAGAGCTATAATTTAACCGTAGCTACTATTCGCGCTATATCTACGCCTTCGCGCCCTAAGGCCTTATCTATAGCGGGGCCTAATAAGAAGCGTAAGTATAATTAATTCGACGAAGCTAATTAGAATATCGATAATAATAAAGGGCCCTCTTATATAAAAGCTAAAGGCTCTAGCTCTAAGATTAAAGCCGAACGTTCCGGTTCGAATATTAAGACTAAACGCCCTAGTACTAAGTCGTCCGCTATATAATATTTATACGGCCTCGTAATATCTATTATTATATCTAGTCGTACTTAACGTTAATACTAATTACGATACCTTATAACCCTACTCGTTCCGTATCTACTTTAATATCGCCTTATTTCTATAAGTACGAGCCTACTTTATACCGTTAGCTATATTAGTCCGCTCTCTACTACTAATTCTTATAACTAACTAGAAGTCTAATAGATCCGTACTTAACTAGTATAGTTCTCCTATTCTCTTACAGAGAACTTTAGTTTAACTAGCGGCGTATTTTACTATAAAGTTACTTTACCTTAAGAAGTCTAATAGGCCCGTACTTAGCTAGTATAGTTCTTCTATTCTCTTACTAGGAACTTTAGTTTAACTAGCGGCATACTTTACTATAAAGCTACTTTACCTTAAGAAGTCTAATAGCTCTATAATAAGTATATTAATATAATAATTTTAAAGATAGTAGAGAGAGGATCTTTCTCTAATTAAAATATAGTAAACGTATTATATAAAGTTAATATCTAAGCGCTATAACTTCGAAAGCTTCTAATTAAGTTATTCGCTAATCGATACGATCTTAAATATACTATACTAAGTAATCGAGCTTATTACCCGACCTTTATAAACTAGTTAATTATAGAGCTCTATAAACTATAGAGGAAAGGACTAAAGAGAAAGAATATTAATATTTAGGAAATAAGGGAGGATTACTACGCCTACGGTTATAATAACCTAAGTAGCCTACTCGTAAAAGCCTCGATCTTTTTCTAAGATATTCTTAAGTCTAGATTTAAGACTAAATTAAAGAATATAGTTATTAAGAAATCTAGAGACTCTATAGTAATTATACTACTTAGTAAGAACCCGTAGATATTCTCTTAGCTTACGACCTATATCTATAACGGCGACTAGCCTAATAAATATTTAGATAATATATAATAGAGCTACGTTATTAGCGTCTAGCTATATTATAGTAAAAAAGGAACTAGTATTTTAATATAATCTTTATATTATAAATATCGTCCGGCCGGTTTTAATTAATATTATTTTTTAAGTTATTATAAGATTTTAAATACTCTACTAGTAATTAAAATAAATAGCCTAGATACTAAGAGACGCCTTTTCTAATTATTAAAAAAGAGCTATATTAACGAGATAATAGTATCGAGTATAAGAGCGAATAGTAACTATAAAGTACTTTATCTTATTATCCTTAAAAGATAGGCGAGGTAATATAAATTAGGCGTCGGTATATTACTCCTTATTAAACGGGTTTCCGGCGCGATTACCTTCGCTATATCTCTCGGAGTCTCTATAGTATAAAGTAGCTAATAGAAGTATTAGGAAATAATACTCTTTATAGCTACTATAGTTATAGCTTCCTTAGTCGAGATATAGTTACTATAATTAGAGATATTATAGGATACCTCCTAATTAATATCGACGACGAACTCTAGAAAGCCCTTAACGACGCCGTATCTCTAGATTTAGAGGAGAATAATAGAAATAAGAACGAGGTAAATAGTACTAGAAAGCTCGAGAACGGTATATTAGAGAATACGAACGAATAATCGAACTATATTAGAGAATATAAACGAAAAATATAGCGACGAATCGAACTATATTAAAGGATATAAACGAAAAATATAGCGACGAGTTAGACTATATTAGAGGATACGAACGAAAAATATAGTAATAAGTCGAACTATATTAGTAAAGCCGAGAGCGAGTCGAAGGGTTAGATCGACCGCGACCGATAGTATATAAGTTCTCGAAGTAGTAGAGCTACTCTAATTATCTACTTAATAGGGTTATTATAGGAGTTATATATAATCTAGAGTCGACGATAGTATTTCGCGGATATACTAACGTTTATAAAGAATTCTAAGGGTTTCTTCTTAATAAGACTTAACTTACGAGTAACCTTTAATATTTCCGTATACTAAACGTTAGCTCTAACCTATTCCTTATTTAACTTAATATTAAGTAATCTCTTATAAAGTATCTAGAATACTCTAAAAAAGCGATAGATACTTAAGTTTATATAAAGATAAAAGTAGTCTCGCCGGAAGGGCGTATTATAGTTAGTAGCTCTATTACCGGTAGATAGTTAGCTTATCTAGCGAATTTCGACTTTATTAGTACGAGGTATATACTTACTTAGTATTCCTATAGAGGCCGGTAAATCTTTATTATACGAATAGTTAGGTATAGTCTCTTTACCCTCTAAAATACTATTTTCTTTCTAACTTAGTCGACTACGATCGAGGACTCCGCGTAAGAGATTCGGCTTTCTACTATTAACTTTACGACCTCGTCTAGCGCTAGAATCGTTAACGTTTATAATATCGTCTTCGACTTCTTTATTTAGAGGCGT
>JAABUP010008644.1_pt1 | contig 12901 bp, 15 predicted proteins | sample 5559201 | NCBI WGS metagenome assembly JAABUP01 (sample SAMN10711887, study PRJNA513373) | rock metagenome | isolation source: Antarctica rocks | place: Antarctica | reverse complement strand
CCCGACGGCCTGCCGGCCGAGCGGGGCGCGGTGCGGCAGGGGAAGCGCTTTGTGCTGCCCGAACAGACCAGGGCGTGAAGGCTCATGCACGAGCGCGCCCCCTGCTCTTCTGGACGAGCAGGCCTTACGCCCTGTGCAGCGAGTCGTGAGATTTTGCGACTGCGCATGCAAAGTGGCAGGGCCTGAGGGCTGCGCCACGCGCAGTGCCAGACCAGGGGCAACAAGCCCTGCACGCTGGTTTACACTGGTGCACCGATGGTCTCCGTCCTTCTTTGAGCCACACGCCCTGGAGGCCTCGCAGACATACACAATCACGCCCTTGCGGCCGGCACCCACCCCTGGTCCCCAACCCTGGCCCCTGGCCTGGACCGGCCACCACCCGGCGCATGCACCCACCCCCGCCCCGCCCCTGCCCCCGGCGCCCCAGCGGGCCTGCCGCACCGCGCTCGTGCAGGCCGGCGCGGCGGCGAGGCCCTCGCCATCGCCCCGCCGCTCACCCCTGACCCCGCATGGCCCCTGAAACTCAGTGCGCCGGCCGGAACACACAGACGCACGCCTGCGCGGCCGCGAGCACCTCGCCCGTGCGCGCGTTCCAGGCCAGCGCGGCGACCGGGCCCGGCAGCGGCGCGGCCGCCAGCGGCGACACCGCGCACGCGCCGCCCACCAGGTCGACCGCGAACAGGCCGCCGGCCGCGCTGCCGACGACCACGCTGTCGCCCAGCGGGCTGACCGCCATGGCCGCCAGCGCGCTGCGCGTCCGCGGCGCAGGGTGTGAGCAGACGCGCAACCAGATTGCGCTGCCGACGACCACGCCGTCGCCCAGCGGGCTGACCGCCATGGCCGCCAGCGCGCTGCGCGCCCCGGCGCAGGGTGTGAGCAGACGTGCAACGAGATTGCGCTGCCGACGACCACGCCGTCGCCCAGCGGGCTGACCGCCATGGCCGCCAGCGCGCTGCGCGCCCCGGCGCAGGGTGTAAGCAGACATGCAGAGAGATTGCGCTGCCGACGACCACGCCGTCGCCCAGCGGGCTGACCGCCATGGCCGCCAGCGCGCTGCGCGCCCGCGGCGCAGGGTTTGCTCACACCCGCAGCGGCGCGGTGGGCGCGCGGCGGCGCAGGGGGACCTAGCCCTATCAAAGCCCTGTCCCCAGGCTGCTTTTGGTTGCGACGAGACATCAGCTGGCCCCGCGGTCAACCCTATGTACGAGGATGTGGCGGAACATGGACTCCATCCCATGGAGTCCCGCAGAGGCTGCCGAGCGTTGACGTGCGCGGCGTGCGCGCGCCAGCGCGCGCTGGACACCCTGCAACGACCCCGCGCGCGCGCCTGCCGCCGGGCACGAGCGCGGCCGCGACGGGCCGCCCCGCGCGCCGCGTGTCCCAGAGGCACGCGCGCCCGTCGGCGCCGGCCGTGGCCAGCGAGGTCTCGCTCACCAGCGCGGCCGCCGCGACGCCGCCGCCTGCCGCCCAGGTGGCGGCGGGCCGGCTCGGTTTGGCGCGCAGCTCCCACCTGCCGCGCCGCCGCGCAGGCTCGGCGGCCGCAGGGGTGCACAGCGTGTGTAGAAGTGGCGGGCGGTGCTGGGCTGACGCGCGGATGAGAGACTTCACAGCGCGCCATGAAGCACCAGTGCCAGGCCAACCTTTTGGCCTGGGCGCGGAACGCGGCTCGCAGCTGGCGCATGCACGGCCTGAGGCGGAGCGCGACGGAGGCTCGCCGCACCGGCGCGCTGCGGGGCAGCCGCGCGCAGCGCGGCCGCAGGCAAGCTGGGCGCGCTTGCCAGGCAGCGCGGCGCGAGCGACGCTGACCTCGCAGCGCAGCCGTGCCTGGGGCGAGGGCGCGTGCGCAGGATAGGGTAAAGTAGGGATAGAACTAGGGTTAGGGGCCACAGGAGGGGCAGCACAGGTGCAGGCTGCCGTCGGCGGCGCCCGACACGAGCTGCATGCCGTACGGCGACGCGTGCAGCGCGCTGACCGGCGCGCCGTGCGCCTGCCAGGCCGCCTTGGCGGCCGGCAGCTCGCCCGGCGTGGCCGCCGTGTGGTACACCGCCAGGCGCGTGCCATGGCCAGCGGCGCAGCACCCCGCCAGCGCGCCGCCCCAGCCGTGCAGCGACACCACCTGGGGCCAGAGCGGGTCTCAGACGAAGAAGACGAAGAAGACATAAGGTCAAAAACTACTAATCCGTCTGCAGCACGTTTTGACATGCTGCGCGGCCTGCCAGGGTGCACTGGCGGCGCCTCGCTCGGCGCGCTCGCTGGGGGCCTGTACCTCGCGCTCGTGCTGGTGAAGCCCTGAGCTAGTTGCCTTTCAGCCAAATAAGAGCGCAGAAAACACAGCAGCGGCCTGGCCTGATGCGAGAGCTGCGGCCCCGCGCGCGGCGCGCGCCTGCGAGCGCGGCGGCGGGCGCGGCGGCGGCGGCGCCGCGCCGCCGCCGGGCGGCAGCGGCGGCAGCGGCAGCCGCCCGCGCGGCGCCAGGTAGCCGTCCTGCGACGACATGGCCAGCAGCGCGACGCCGCCGGCGGCCGTGCGCAGGTGCGCGCCGGCGGCCAGCAGCAAGCGCGCGCCGCGCTCGGGCGCCAGGCTCTGGCAGCTGTCCTCCACCGCCTGCGAGTGCATCACCTGCGCGCGCCAGCGGCGGCCCCGGAGCATTAGGGTCAGGGTACGTGGTGGCCGAACTCGGGTGCTGAATGGCCGGTGTCCAGCAGCGCAACGGCTTGCTGAGAGCACGGAAGACAGCGCGCAGCTGCGCCGTGCCAACGCGCAGCCCGGCCAGGCCTGCCGGCCTCCGCGTCACTGTCACATGGCTCCGCTATATTCGAGGACAGCGGGCGCGCCGCGAAGCGAGGCCATGCACGCAGTCTGTCACAGTGCAGTCAGGGACGCGAACCCATACGCCCTCATAAGGGGCGCGCCGTGAAGCGAGGGCATGCAGGCAGTTTGATACAGCGCTTCCAAACATGCGCATGCGGAGCCACATGCTGTCAGGCGGGCGCGCGCCGTGAGCGAGGCCTCGCCGCGGCCGCCGCTGGCGGAGCACTCCCACAGGTTGAGCAGGCCGGCGGAGGCGGTGACCAGCCACCCGGCATGCCCGTCGCCGCCCGGCAGGCCCTCGAACGACGGCGCGTACGCCATCGCGGTCACCACGTCGCCGCCGTGGTCGCCCGCGTCCGTGCGCCAGCACGCGCGCCTGCGACGCCGCGGCGCCGCCGGCGTCGGGGCGCGCCGCCGGGCGGGCGCGTGCACGGGCAGGCAAGGCCGGCGGCGCCGGCCGCGCCGCTGCCGCGGCCGCGCGCGGCTGCACGGCACGCTGGCGGGCGATGCCTAGCCGCTGCAGCGGCAGGGCGCCGCCGGCTGGACAGCTGCCGCGCGGCGGAGCGGACTATGGACATGCCGCGATGCGCAGCGCCCCTGCGTGTCAAGCGCATTTCCATGGCCGGCTCCGCCGCGCGGCCGCTTCCAAGGCCGTGCGCGCACACCGCAAGAGCAGCCCGGCCTGCACACAGTGGGCGGCCCGGCACGCGCTGCTTACCATCCCCACACGAATGCACGGCCATGCGGCGGCTGGCGTGTCAGCACAGGGGTGCGCGCCAGCCGGGCGCGGCCGCCAGGGCGGGCTTGTGCGGCGGCGGCGGCGGCGCGGCGGCCGGTCGCTGCGGCCGCTGCGCCGGCTGCGTTGGCAGCTGTGAGGCCTGGCGCGCACGCAGTCAGCTCGGCGGGTGCTGCTGGGCACCCCACAGGCGGGCCCACCAGGACAGGCCTCGTCTTGCATTGGTCCAGCTGCACACGGCACGCCTCACTGGTGCCTCACTGAGCGCCGCTGGCTGCACTGCTCGTACCATGCGGAGGTAGGAGACACCCAGGCCAGACCCGACACTCCGATATCTCTGCCCCAGGCAGGTCCATTTCACCTAAGGTCTGAGCAGCTGGAGGTCCAGGGCTGCACAGTCCTCGTTTCAGGCCTGGCCGCGGGCCGCGCCTCTGCCAGCGGCGGGCGCGCGGGCGGCGGCGGCTGCACGGGCGCCGGCATGCGCTGCGCGGCCGGCGTGGCGGGCGCGGCGGGCGCGGCCTTCGTCGCCCGCTGGGGGTGCGCCGGCGGCGGCGGCTGCACCGGCGGCGGCATCCGCTGCGCGGCAGGCGTCGCAGGCACCGGGGGACCGGCATGCGGGTCGGCAGCGCGGGCAGGGGCGCCGTCTGCAGGCGGCGCCGCGGCGGGCGTGGGCGGCGCCGCGGCGGGCGTGGCCGGCGCCGGAGGACTGGCCTGCAGGGCAGCGGCGACGGCCGCGGGCGGCGCTGCGGCCGGCGCATGCACGTCCAGCGCAGGCGCGTAGCCGTTGGCGAGCGGGCCGGGCAGCGCCCCGTTGGCGTGCTCGCGGGCGGACGCCGCAAGCGGGCCGGGCCTGCGCGCCGCAGCATCAGGCAGTGTTGCGATACTGGTGAAAGGGTGCTTCAGTGCAGGCTGTGTCATGAGCTGTAGATACGTGCCGCCCTGCCCAACAGCCGTCATGGGCACCCAGCATCTGGCGGGCGCAGGTAGCGCCAGGCCTGCGCGCAGGATAATGGGCGCCCCACGCACAGCCTCACAGGCGCTCCGCGTGCAGCTTAGCTGTATTAAAAACAGAAATCCCGGCCAGCGCCGCCGCAAAACAAAGCTTGAGAACCACTGCTGCTGATCGGTGCACGGTAAGGTACAGCGACTCTGCCACTGTGCCAAGAGCAATGCTTCACGTGACAGCGCGTGTGCAAGACCCAGCTGCACAGCTGCCAGACAGGACTACCGGTAAACATAAACACACACTACAGCACTGCAGTGCAATGCTTGTCCTTTTGCCGGCATAAGATGAGACACTCCGTTCCTGCTCTTGCTTCCCTTGTTGCCTTCCACGGTGAGCGTACAGAAAGACCTCCACTGTGACCTGTGTCCTGATGCCACCACGTGCCTTCACACTGGCAAGACGTGCCCACCTGGTATCGCTGCTCAGCAGCGCCTGGACGGCGCTCTTGAGCCGGCGCACGGTCTCTGCCAGCTCGCCCTGGTCGAGCTCCAGGCGCGCGGACAGCCTGCCTGCGCCGGGCGGCACGCCGGCCGGGATCTCAGCCGTCCCCATCTGCGTGCCGCGACGCGCAGCACAGCGTCTGCACCAGACCACAGGGCTCCAGGTGGCAACAGCTAGCACTGCCACTGCTTGGACGTACACCTGCCTGAGCTGGCCTGGAGCGCATGTGGGTGGACTCCATGGGTGTGGCCTTGGGGCTGCTCTCCATGCATGAAGCCAACACGGATGCGTCCAGGACCACAGTGGGCCAGGCGCGGTGGCCGTTGCACAGAGCGTCCTGCTCGGCACGCGCGGGGCTGAGATGAGGCCGCGGGGGCGCAGCGACCTGCGCGAGCCCGGGCGACGCATTGCCATAATTACAACTGCGGCCCTGCCCTGGCGCACCGGGACGGCGGTCAACCCCACGCTGCGGGCCGCCTACCTGGCTCACCTGTATCCGCAGCTGGAGGTCTGCAAATCCAGAATGCTCTTGGGCACAGTTTTGCAATAAGTAGCTGTGTGCGTTCTGGCTGGCTGGACGACCCGTGCTGTGCTGAGCATGAGGCAACTGAGCCTTTTCAGTGTTTGTCAGGTCGCCTGAGGGCGCTGTGAACTGCTCAGCAGGCAATGTTGCGCTTGTAACCTGCGGGAGCAGGGCTGTCGATTGCAGTGTAACCAACTGTTACGCGCTTGCGCTCAAAGCCCACTGCAGCTGCATACACTGACCTGGTTGCTTGCGAGGTAGCTGATCGCATCGCTTCTATGAAAGTTGTCTCATCCTCACTGCTGCTCTTTTTGGCGTGTGCAGCACACTGTGTGTGCAGTCTCTGTGGCTCGCGAGGCTCGCGGCTGAGGCTGGCGCCGTCTGCAGGCGCAGTCTCGCAGTGAACCAGACCGTAGGCTGCCTGCGCGTCGTACGGCGCCCTTCGACCACCACCTGAAGTGGAAAGAGCTTTGAACGTGTCGACAAGCGCTGGTTGTCGCAGGTGACGCTGCTGGTGCCGTGGCTGGCGCCGTCCGACCAGCGGCGCCTCTTCCCGGACGGCCTGGACTTCGCCACGCCCGAGGCGCAACAGGCGTGGGTGCGCAGCTGCCCCGCTCGCGCCCCAGCCGCACGTGTCACCGGGGCTAGGCCTGCATGCGTGGACACAGCGCGCGCGCTGCTCGCCAGGGGAGGCGAGCAGTGCGCCGCCAGCAGTGCATGCGGAGCGGCTGCTGCCTGGGCGCGAAGCTCGAACTGCACAGCAAGCCAGGGCTGCCTGCGAGCTCCATGCATGCCCTGCGCCTGCAGCCTGCTTGTAGCATGCTCGCAGCATGTGGCTCCAGAGTGCAGGCCGCGGCGACGCTCGGGGGGGCGCGCAGGTGCGGGCGTGGGTGCGCGAGCGCGCCGGCTTCGACGCGGCCTTCCGGCTCACCTGGTACCCGGGGCGCTACGACGCAGCGTTCCGATCCATCTTTGCGGTCGGCGATGTCACGCAGTACGTGCCGGACTGCGAGGTGCGGCGCCGCTGGCTGCGTACAAGCGCATTCAAAATGGGTGGACAACGAGCGGGGAATAACCGCGCACTGGAGTCAGGCGCATGCGTGGTCAGGGGTGCCATGGTGCATGGCATGATGCTGCAATGTCTCTCCTTGCTTCGCTAGGCTGTGTCGCGCACAGAGCCTGCATGCACAGACCTGCACATCATCATAATAGCTGAACGGGAGTGCAGAGCGTGGGGGCGCGCTGATGCAATGTTCCAAAGCAGCGCAGGGCCTCGCCAGCGTCATCGGCCGCCCCGCGCCTCCCGCGCAGGCAGGCCCAACCGTGCCGGCCTCGATTGTAAGCAAGGACACCGCAGAGGCAGTACAAACGGGAGCGCCGGGGCGGGGCGCAGGCAGATGCGAGGATCCTGGAGGAGCTGGAGCACCTGACCTGGTGTCACCACGGTAGGGTAGGGCAGGGTCCGGTACCCTACTGCTGGGGCGGGGCGCAGGCGGACGCGGCGATCCTGGAGGAGCCGGAGCACCTGACCTGGTTCCACCACGGTAGGGTAGGGCAGGGTCCGGTACCCTACTGCTGGGCCGGGCGCAGGCGGATGCGGCGATCCTGGAGGAGCCAGAGCACCTGACCTGGTGTCACCACGGTAGGGTAGGGCAGGGTCCGGTACCCTACTGCTGGGCCGGGCGCAGGCGGATGCGGCGATCCTGGAGGAGCCGGAGCACCTGACCTGGTTCCACCACGGCCGCCGCATGACCGCCAAGTTCAACCACGTCATCGGCGTCCTGCACACCAAGCGCGCCCCGCCGCCTCGCCGGCCCTGCCCAACCCGCACCTGCCGCCGCGTGCGCTGAGAGGGCCCGCAGGTGGACGCATGCCGAGGTAGAAACACGCATGGCGTGTAGTTCAGGCTTGCTCATGGGGCGCCAGCCTCGATGATCCTGCAGTGCGTGTGGCATAGGATGACACTATCTTGACTTTTGCACGCGCATGTGGATCTGTTCACATGCACACCCACCTTGCAGCAGTGGTTGCAGCAGGGGTAGCAGATCCGGAAATTACAGACTGCCTGCCCTGACTGTATTCTACACCCTGACTGGCGTATACCCTGACTGGCTGCGGCGGCGCCGCACGCAGCTACATCGACTAAATCCGGCGCGGCGGCGGCGGGACGCCTGGCGGGCCGGCGGCCGCGCGGCTGGTGTACGCCGCCAACCGCAAGCTGTGCAGCGTGCACTGCCACAAGGCGCGGCGGCTCCCGTAGGGGCCGTGTCAAAGCCGCACTCACCTGTCCTGCCCAGAGGCGCAGCGGTGCAGCGGACGCAGCGACCGACGTGTAGTGCTGCGCCTGTCTGTCCGGCAATGCGACAGTAGGCGCAGGCGCAGCGACAGCTGTACAGTGCAGCCGCCAGTCTCGTCATGTGCTGCAGCAGAGCAATTGGCGGGGCGAGGGTCGTGCGGTGCAGCCGCCCGTCGTGTCGGGGCAGTGCAGCAGGGCAGCAGACGCAGCGGCAGATGCGCAGTGCTGGCGCCTGCCGTGCCCAGTGACGCTGCAGCGCGCCGCCCGGGGCGACCGGCGCACACAGCCAGGGCGGGGCGCGCGCAGGTGGTCAAGCTGTTGGACGCGGTGCAGAGCTAGGGCGGGGCGCGCGCAGGTGATAAGCTGTTGGACGCGGCGCAGAGCTAGGATAGGGCGCGCGCAGGTGATCAAGCTGTCAGACGCGGTGCAGAGCTAGGGTGGGGCGCGCGCAGGTGATCAAGCTGTCCGACGCGGTGCAGAGCCTGCCGCGGCAGCGCACGTGCTTCGTGCACGGCGTATCCCCCGTCTTCCTGGCGGTTGGCGACCGGGCCGCCGCCGGCGCGGGCGCCGCGCGCAGCCCCGGCGACGCGCAGGAGGCCCCGGCCGCGGGCGGGCCGGGCGGCGGCGCCGGCCCGGCCGCCGCGGAGCGCGCGGACCCCGGCGCAGACCCTGGCGGCCCTGCCGGCGCAGCGGGGCGCGCCCGCAGCGGCGCGGCATCGGGCGGAGAGCCAGGGGGTGGAGGGAGTGACGCGTCAGACCATACGGCCTCGGACCGGGGCTGCAGCTCGGGCCGCCGTCCACCACTGGATGCTGCGCAGGACGGGGCGCCTCTCCATGCGGCAGGCTGGAGGGGCAACGGTCAGGCCGAAGCAGACGGAGGCGGCGCAGCCGCATGCAGTGGTGATGCTGGCTGGCCGGGCGGCGGCGGCGGCCGCGCCGCGTGTGAGGCGGTTGGTGCGGGCAGCGCTGTCCCAAATGGCGAGGCGTCGGAGCCCGCATCAGCAGGCGGCTGCACGGACGGTGCAGGGTTGGAAGCTGGGTCGAAAGCAGAGCCCAGGCTGTGTAGCACTGCAGACGACGGCGGCGATGGGAAGACCGCTGCGGGCAACGGCGCCGCGCCGGCGGCCGCCGGCTGTCGCGCAGGCGGGGCCGGCGGCGCAGCCGCGCACGCGGCTGGCAGCACAGCAGGCATGGACGGCGACGGTGCTGCAGCTGCGTCGCTCACCGCAGAGGTTGGGCACGGGGCCCTGCGCAAAGCGGGCCAGTGCGTGGACGCCAGCGCGTCGGCGCCAGGGCCGGCGACAGACCCCGGCGGCGCCGCGCCGGCCGGCGGCGCGCCGGCGCGCTTTGCCAGCGGCGCCTACTTCATCGGGAAGGCCATCTGGGGCAAGGGCTACACCGAACTGCTGGTGCGCGGTTTCAGTTCCTGACATTAATATTTAGTTATTATGATGCCTGCGCATCTCACCACCAGATGCTTGACACGCAGGCGGCGCCGGGGTGTGCAGTGCGGGGGTGCCTGCTCGCAGATAATTGATGTATCTGGGCACGTGTGTGCGTGGCAATGACGTGACATAATGTGCGTGGCTACACGACCTGTACCATGCCCAGGGGAGCGCCAATGCAGACCTCGCAGACATTGCGGTCACAACGGGTTGGGGTGCAGTTGCGCTCTGCACCTAGCGCCTCTGAGTACCCGCCCCATCTCGCAGGCGCTGCTGGCAGCGCCCGGACACGCCTGAGCTCCTGCCTTGCCTCGCAGGCGCTGCTGGCAGCACACAAGGCGGCCACGGGCGACCTGCTGCGCGTGGACGCGTACGGCTCCGGCGAGGATGCCGACGACATCCGCGCGGCCGCGGCGGACGCCGGGCTCGACTTTGCGATGCACGGCGGCGTGGACCACCTGGACGCGTGCCTGCGGCCCTACCGGTGCGCGCCCAGCCGCGCTGCTCTGTGACCCTTGGGGGTTCTGAGAGTCCGAGGAACTTTTTAAAAAACCCAAGCGTCTCGGCGCGCAGATTCGCAGTTGCGCTGCTCTGTGACCTCATGAGACGTGCGCGCGACACGCCCTTGGAGTGTCTGAGAGTCCAGGGGACCCTGTGATTACCTAAGCGTCCGAAATTCCCCAGAGATGTGAGCGTGCACACATAGCGATGCTGACCACGTTGGCCGCCGTTTGGGCAAGCAATGAAGCAGCCACGGATGGGCACCCGCTGGGTCCTGGCATGCCGCGGGCGCGAGCGCGGTCAGCGCCGGCCTGCGAGGCTGCCTCGGCAGCGTGTCGCGCTCGCCAGGCCCGCCCGGATTCGGTTGCAGGCCCGCGCTGCCTGCAAGCACACTCAGAGCGTGCGTGCCTCCGCCCGACACAGCCCCGGGCGCCCGCGCACGAGGGGCGCATGCAGCACGCAGCCCCTCCGCCCCGCCGTGCGACGCACCGGCCCGTCAGCTTGGCTGAGAGGGAGACGCCCGCCGCCGCAGGGTCTTCCTGAATCCCAGCACCAGCGACGTGGTCGCCACGACCTCGGCTGAGGCGCTGGCGATGGGCAAGTGGCTGCTCTGCCCGGCGCACGCCAGCAACGCGTTTTTCGCAACGTTCGCCAACTGCCTCGTCTACCGCTCGCCGGCCGAGTTCGCCGCACAGCTGCGCCTGGCCGAGGCGCGCCCGCGGTGCAGGGTAAGGCAGGGTCATAAGATAGGGCAGATGTGCCCGCGCCTTGCGCCGCTGCCCCGGCCGCAGCGCCAAGTAGCCGCGTTGGGGCCCCCTGCTGCAGGGCGGCGGTGTGCTGCCAGAGCATTGCGCTGCCATGCTGCGGACATTCCGTGTGCAAAGTTGCTACATGGGCGGCTCCTGCGCGCTGCCGTGAGCCTGTGAGCGCCCCACACCCGCGAGCCCTCCGCCCAGCAAACGAGATGGTCGGAAGTCACCGGAGCGCCCGCACGGCAGAGTTGCGATCCGGCGCCGCTGAGCGCGGCGGACCGGCAGCGGCTGACGTGGAAGGAAGCGACGGAGCGGCTGCTGGACGCGGCGCGCATCGAGCCCGACGAGTGGCCGCCGGCGCTCGCGCGCCTGTACGACGGCCTCACCTGGCCGCTGATCAACGTGGCCGTCGGTGCGGCCCAGGGTTAGGGTAGCCCATGGTTCTGACATAATAGGGTTAGGGTAGCCCCTGAGCCTGCCCCACGCCTGTACGTCGGCCTCATGTGACCGCTGATTAATTTGGCCGTTGGTGCGGCCTGCGCACGAGCAGCCCGGGCCTGCAGCCAGCGCCTGCCCATCCCGGGTGCGGGCTAAGACGAGGAGGTCGCTGGTCAGCGGCGCCCACGCTTGCTGCTCTTGGACCACCCTGCCTGCGTCAAGCCTCCCTGCGCGGGCCACGCTGCAATGTTGCGGGCACGCCGCGGCGTGACACTCTGATACAGCCGTCCTGGGCCCCTGGTGATGGCGCGCTCCTTGCGTGGATGGCGTGCTGCTGCTGTGCCGCCGCAGGCGTTCCCTGCCGCAGCGACTGCAGCGCGTCCATGACGCGGCTCGCTGTGCAGGCATCGAGGCCGTGCGGCGGGTGGTCGGCGCGGGGCGCTTCACCGCGAACAACCCTGGCAGCATCCTGGACTACGACCCCGAGGCTCCGGGGTCCAACCCTATGCCCAGCGGCTGCGCGGGCGACCACGTCGCGTACCACCTCGCGCTGGGCTACCCCGAGCCGCGCATCCTGTGAGCGCGCGCGCCTGCCTGCGGGCCGGGCCAGGCTGCTGGATGCCCCGATCGTCCGCCACGCTCGCGCAGCGCTGCGGACCTGCACACGCTCGCATCCATGAAGATATGCGCTGCGAGCGCCATGCTTCCTCTCATCCTGATCAGCTTGCAGTCCACCAACATCAGGTTGAGCTTGGCACCGCTCACAATACCCTGTACGGCCAGCAAAATGCATGTGTGAAAATTGAACTGGGGCCCCTAATGGCCCAGCAAAACTTGTCTGCATTTCGTTGCCTGGGCCCCGCCGCTGCGAGCCTGCTTCCAGCGCGGCGGCGCCTCCATTGCCCGCGCTGAGACCATGGCGTCGCGCCGCGCTCTGGGCCGCCCCCGGGCGGCTGCCTCTGGCGCTCCTGTGTCAGGCTGATGCTTGCACCCTCCGTTCTGCTGACCCGAGCACTTGTTCCTGCATGCACAACCTGCGCTCACTAGGTTGTCTTGTACATCAGGGCCTGGCAAGGCACTAGCGCACCCAAAGAGGATGCTGCACAAGCGCTCACCAGAACTGGCAGCTTGAGAATTCTAGGCGGGTCTGCGTGTGGGATTCGCTCTGCTAGCTGCGGGAGCGCCCCAGCCTGTGTACGTGTATAGTATGTCAGGGGCCTTGCCTTGCCGCGGCCTCCGTTTGCACTGCACGCGGCTGAGCCTGAAACCAACAACGCATGCTCGCCTCAGGCACACGTCTCAACAGTGGGGGCGCCCGCATGTCCCATAGACCATGCAAAGCACGCACGGTCCATGCTGCGTCAGTTCGCTTCCAAGTCCGCTGACATCTGCATGTGCCGCGAAAAGCATTTGTGCGCAAGCCATGCACAGGCAACCACAGGCAGCAGCAGGCCAGGCAAATGCAGGGGCACACATATGCAGAGTGGACTGGTTTGTCGTTATGGCTGCTTTGCCAGTGCTCTGCTGCACACCAGCACACAAAACAGACGGCCAGAACGCCTCCCACAGGGGAGCAGTGGCGGCAGCAGACAGGTAAGTATCGACTGCACATAGCGTACAGAGACAACACGGATCTCTACTCCAATGGACAGGGCGCCTGCTCCAGGCGCGCCCGCCCCCCATGGCCTAGTTCTGGCACCGCCCTTCATAACCAAAGGGCGACGATGAGGCGCTGCTCAGAAGCAACGCCTCGGCAGGCCCATGTCGCCACAACAGCCGAATCACGCACATATCAGGCTCAGCCACCCCACCAAGTGCGCCTGAAAGCCCACCCCTACGCCCCGCCCGCAGCGCTCGGCGCGTCGGCGGCCGCCGCGCGGCCGCCGCCGCCGTTCATGGCAGGCGCGGCGTCGTCGCCGGCAGCATGGTCGTCACCAGGGCTCTGCGCCGGCGC